>Ga0114931_10010114_pt1 | contig 11252 bp, 9 predicted proteins | sample 2SBtaG_FD_89579 | JGI IMG/M metagenome (GOLD analysis project Ga0114931, IMG submission 89579) | Deep subsurface microbial communities from Kolumbo volcano to uncover new lineages of life (NeLLi) - 2SBTROV14_V59a metaG | ecosystem: Environmental > Aquatic > Marine > Volcanic | place: Kolumbo...
TGTGTTCTGTTTGAACGGCGCGATTAGAAATACTTGAATTAGAATTATTTAATTTAGTGTTAGTGTTATTTAAATTACTCTGATTAATTTCAGCAGAATCATTTATTTCCTGATTTGTTTGATTAGTCTCATTAAAAGACTGATTATTTGGTGTTAAAGATTCATTATCATCAACTGTGCTATTGGTCTGATTGTTAGTTTGATCCTTGGTTTGATTGTTAGTCTGATTGTTAGTCTGATTGTTAGTTTGATTTGTTTGATTAGTGAAATTATTCATTCCAAAACCAGCGTCTGGAGGTGAAGGCTGAGCTAAAACTTTAGAACCAACAATAGAAAATGATAGTAAACAAACTAAAATTAAACCAAAACCTATTATTAGACTTAAATTAATTCCCCTATTAACACTCATATTTACACCCATACAAATGTTTTATACCATTAGCTATATATAATTTTTGTGACAATTTTTATAAATAGTCGTTGATTTTCTTTAAAAATGCAAACAAGAAGCCCAATAGTGTCAGTTTTAGGACATGTAGACCATGGAAAATCATCAATTCTAGACATGATTAGAGGCACTAATATAGTAGCTGCAGAAGCAGGCGCAATAACTCAAGCAATAGGTGCATCAATCCTGCCAATGGATGTAATTAAAAAGAAATGTGGAAAACTACTTGAAGCATCAAAACAAGAGTTCAAAATACCGGGACTGTTATTTGTAGACACACCAGGACACGCAGCATTTACAACACTAAGAAAAAGAGGCGGAGCACTAGCAGACATAGCAATACTCGTAGTTGACATAAATGAAGGATTTAAACCACAAACATTTGAAGCAGTAGAAATACTAAAAGCAACAAAAACACCATTTATAATTGCAGCAAACAAATTAGACTTAATTGCAGGATACCAAACAAAAGACCCATCATTATTATTAAACATATCAAAACAATCACCAAACACTCAAGCAGCAATTGATGCAAGATTATATGAACTAGTAGGGCAACTACACGATAAATTCTCAATAGTATCAGATAGATTTGACAGAGTAGGAAATTTCACGCAACAAATAGCAATAATTCCATGCTCAGCAAAAGAAAACATGGGTCTAAGAGAATTATTAATGATAATATCAGGACTAGCACAAAAATTTCTTGAAAACAACTTAAACATAGATGTATCTGGTCCAGCAAAAGGAACAATACTAGAAGTAAAAGAAGAAAAAGGACTAGGAAAAACAATTGACGTAATAATCTATGACGGATCAATAAAAGTCAACGACATGATAGTTATAGGATCAATGACCCGACCAATAGTAACAAAAGTAAGAGCGTTACTTCAACCAGATGCAATGGCGGAGATGAGAGATAAAAAAAGTAAATTCCGATCAGTAAAACAAGTATCAGCTGCAATTGGAGTAAAAATATCTGCACCAGAACTAGGAGACGTAATTGCAGGAATGCCACTAAGAGTTGCGGAAAATAAAGAAGACGTAGAACTAATAAAAGAAAAGTTGCTAAATGAAATAGAAGAAGTAACAATCGAAACAGATAGAGTAGGAATAATAATCAAAGCAGACACAGTAGGAAGTCTTGAAGCAATGATAAACCTGCTAAAAGAAAAAGAAATACCAATAAGAAAAGCAACAATAGGAAATATAACAAAAAAAGACCATATGGATGCAGAAAGTAATTATGAAAAAGACCCACTATTAGCAGTAATTCTAGGATTTAATGTAACTGACGAATCAAATCTAAAAAATGAATGTGTTAAAATTATCACAAGTCAAGTAATCTATACTTTAATGGATGACTATGAAAAATGGCGCGAAGAAAAAACACTTGAAGAACAAAAAAAGAAACTTGATACTATAACGAGACCTGCAAAAATCGAGATACTCCCAAACTGTATATTCAGACAATCAAACCCCTGCATTGCAGGAGTAGAAATACTGGTTGGAAAAATCAAAGTAGGAACGAGACTGATGAAAAATGGAGTTTCGATAACCGAAGTAAAATCAATTCAAGCAGACAAAGAAAGCTTATCATTGGTTGACAAAGGACGACAAGTTGCATTCTCACTCCCACACATAACAGCCGGAAGACAAATAGAAGAAGGAGACATAGTATACTCAGACATTAACGAAGAAGAATTCAGAAAACTAAAAAAACTATCAAAATTCCTGATGAAAGACGAAATAAACACACTAAAAGAAATTGCAGAAATAAGAAGAAAACATAACCCTGTGTGGGGGATATAAATTGCAAAAATTAAAAATATTGAATTCAAAAGAAGTAAAAAATATAAGAAAGATTCTAAAGGAACAATTTGGATACGATGAGAAATCAAATCTTGTATTCACACTAAACAACAAAGAAAAACTATATGTTGTGAATAGAGATATAGAAAGGTTAGATATTGACAAATTAAGAATAGATTTAATTGGTATGTACTTTGCAAAACAAGAACCTAAAGGAATAAGGTTAAGCATCGAAGGAAGTCAAATGATAGGTCCAAAAGCAACTAAGAACCTACTTGAACTAAATGATAATCAATTTGAAGACTGGCTAAAAGGAAAAGATTTTGATATTGATCAAAAAGATGGATTTTACCTTATAAAATATGATGGATTATTTGTAGGTTGTGGAAAAGTTCGTGGTGGATACTTGATGAACTATGTTCCAAAATCTAGAAGACTTATTGTGGTGAATAATTAAGAACCGACAAGATTCTTCTCTTAGCTTTTCTAATATATTCAATTTCATCTTTTGTAGGTTGAATAATCCCATGGTTAGATTTCTTAAGTTCTTCAACAAATTCTCTATCCATGAACTTATCTTGCTTTAATGCATACAATCCTTGAGATAGTTCTCCCATTTCTTTTTCAACAAAATCATCAAGTGCAATTATTTGAATCTCGAATATGTCTGGTGAAGCCATACTTTCAGGATTAATCAGTCCTATGGGTCTATATCTGGCTTTTATATGGAGTGCATTATAATCGCTTAATCTTCATAAAAAGAATTGATCTTAACAACTTGGATGTTGTTAGATTTCTTAAAAAAATAAGTTAAATAATTAATTGGATCATCAATAAGTCTAAAAGATTTATTTCTATCAGAAGAATAAGGTTTTAAAGTTATAAGTTGCATGCCCTTTAAATCCTGAAGAATTCCATCTTCCCAACGATAATCTTTTACAAAAGTCGTAAGCTCCCTCTTTTTAGATTCCTCATAAATTTTTCTAGGAATCTTTTTTGCAATCCTTAAATTGCTTTTTCCATGTTTAAAAATTACTAAATGTGGTTCTCGACCTTTAGTCTTTTCATGACGATAAATGCTCAGATTAACAGGAAAGTTATTTATTCTAAGTTTTCCACGCTTATATTTTTCAACTAGGGTTTTTGAATTCTGACTAAGATTTGTTAATAATTGTTTAGGTAGAATATATTTTGAAGTTATCCAATTGAGTTTTTCATGATTTGTCGTTACGGTTTTTTTCTTAAGTTCATAACCACGCATAAGTTCTGTTTGCATCTCTTTGAAAGCAAGAATTACTTCTAATTCAAGTTGATTAATTTTATTTGAGACTATGTTTGAAATAAAATGCTTTTCATCTTTTAATATTGGCTTATTTATAGTTTCTGGATTTGCAAGTGATGCTAATATTTCTGCAGCATTCATCTCTTCATAATTCATCGTATTATCTCCTCCAGTTTGTCAAAATTATTCAAATTATACTCCATTTTAATCTTCCTTTTAAGATTTGTGGCGTAGAAATCAGCATCTCTGAGTTTCCAAAGCTTTGTTTTAGAATCTATTTCAAAATCTTTTATTAAATCAGCTCCTTTGAAATTTTGTCCAATACTGCTTTCAATTATTAGTGCTATTTCATAGAGTTTTTCAACAGTATAAACTGGTTTTGCTACAGGAAGAACTCTTGCGAAAAACTCTTTACCCATCCATCTTTTAATTGTTGATTCAATAGTGCCCTCAAATGGTTTGTCAGTTTCTTCTCCAGTAATCTCAATTTGATTTAAACCTTGAGGCATGTATTTAACCCATTTATCTTCAATATTAGAAATCTTATCAATGCTTAAATCTGGATGATATGAGAATAAGAATAATCTTTCTCTGACAGCCATTTCATAAGCTGTTTTTAACATTAATTCATATCTTGGTTTTAAATCGCTTGAATATAATTCATTTCCACGATTTTTTTTAAGAAATGATTTTCCCATGTAGATGTGAATCAATGCTTTTTGTAGATAATTAAGTCTCCACGCAGAACTCTTTATTGAAGCTTCATTAATTTCTTTGAATTTTTTTGAAAGTCTCTTTTTTTCTTCAGTATATTCTTTCTTACCTCTATACTTTATCAAGAATTTTTGCACTTCTGCTAATTCTTCAATGGATAAATCTTTTTTAAGTGAAATTGATCCCCAAAGTTCGTTTATATTATTAGTTGCGTCATCCCATTTCTTTGCAGGAACATAAATATTTCCAGAATAAATCCTATCTTTAACATATGATGCATAGTTATCATTCGTACTTGCATATCTTGTCATTAAATCAATTCCTTCAGTATGATTTTTTAGAAATTTGTCGTATCCTCTTGGTTTTTGATTTCCAAAGTGAACTATTTCTCTTATAATTTCTCCATGAACTTCTTTTAGATAATTTTTTATTAAATCTTGTCTCATACCAACAATGGCTGCTTTTAAGAAGTCTTCATCTTCTTTTGATGGTTCTTTGCTTTTTAACTTTTCAAGTGTTGGCGCAAACTTTCCTTTCTTTATGTCTTGTTCAACCTCATCCTCAAACGGATCATGATCCATACCTATCTGAAAAAATGTTGTATCATGATAATTGTAATTCTTTTTCCTGTTCATACCTTCCAATGCAACGTTGAGATAGTGCTCAAATGCATCTGCTCCAGAATATCTAGTCATCCCTTTTGTTAAATTAAGATTATATTCAAAAGATGCTAGGTGATGTGAGAAAAATATTGGGTGGATTTTTGTTAAATAATCATAAAATATCCTTCTTTTTCTTGGATTTTTATCGACTATTCTTTGAATCCTATTAATTCCATTAGTTCCAAGTCTTTGTTTTAGAACTGCAAATATAGGATTCTCTATTTCATTAGTAAAGTCTTTAACTGGAGGCATGCAATAAAAGAAAGTTAAAATTATTTAAAAATATTTAGTATTTTACCTCTAACCGGTGGTTAAACCAGTATTTAACTCGCTCTTAGAGTATATCTTCAATAGGTTTTTTAGTTTTCTTTTGTTCTTTAACTATCTCTTGAGCCTGCTGCTGAAGATCGACTCCAAGTTCTTTTAAACCTGAGACATGCATCTGCATAAGTTGCTCGACAATTTGAAGAATCCTAGAAAGCTCCTGTCTCTCTTTAGCAAGAGTGCTGAGTGCACCTTTATGAAATCCAATTTGTTCCTCTTTAGTTTGTGGTTCTGCATTACTTTTGTTTTCTTTAGCCATAATATTACCTCCAATTATGTTTTCTTATTATTAATCAACTGACAAGCATTGCTTACAAGCATATTATTAACTCGCCATAAAATTAATAAATTGGGGTTTATTTTTTAATGTTATGATTCTTGGACATGTGGTTGGCAAAGTAACACCTGCAACATTCTCATTCAAACTAGAACAAGAGGCTAAAAAGCTTGAATACGTCCAAGTATACCATAAAGTATATGGGTTTGTACTATGTCAAATAATGGATATTGAAACCACTCATGTCGAGACAATAGCTAAATGTAAAACAATAGGCTACAAAGAAGAATCAGGCAAAGTAAAACATATAAGAATTCCATTTGACATAGATGTAGAAGTTCTAAAAGCAGAAGATGACTTCATAAGAGCTGTGATTAGCTTAGAATCAGAGAATAACGGTGCTTATTTTGGAAAACTAGATGGTCGAGATATAAAAGTCTACCTTGACTTAAACAAACTCCTAACAAAACATTGTGCAATACTAGCTAAAAGTGGGGCTGGAAAAAGTTATGCAGTAGGTGTAATACTTGAAGAAATAATGGAGAAAAAAATACCTCTAGTAATAATAGACCCACATGGTGAATACTCAACCATGAAAAAAGAGAATCCACAAAAAGAAGCACTAGCAAAATTTGATTTAACTCCAAAATCATACAATGTCAAAGAATATGGAGACATAAAAATAAATGAAGGAATAATACCATTAAAATTATCAAAAGATATTTCAAACTCTGAACTAGTCCACTTAATGCCTGCGAAACTTTCAGGAACCCAACTAGGCATACTTTACAATGCGCTAAAAAATGTTGAAACACTAAACTTTAGCAGACTACTAATGGAATTAGAATCAGATGAAAGCTCTGCTAAATGGAACATAATAATGTGATTGAATACCTCAATGGTCTTGAAATATTCTCAGACACACCAACCCATTACAATGAACTCGTGACAACTTCAAATGCATCCATAATAAACCTGAAAGGAACGCCACCAGAAATACAAGAAATAATAGTATACAAATTATGTAAGGATTTATTTGAATTGAGAAAAAAGAATAAGATTCCTCCATTTTTTTTAGTTGTAGAAGAAGCACATAATTATTGTCCAGAAAGAAGTTTTGGAGAATCAAAAAGCTCAAAAATACTTAGAACAATTGCAAGTGAAGGAAGAAAATTTGGGCTTGGATTATGTGTAGTGAGTCAAAGACCTGCAAGAGTCGATAAATCAGTAGTTAGTCAATGTACAACACAAATAGTTTTGAAAGTAACAAACCCAAATGACTTAAAAGCAGTCTCAAACAGCGTTGAGGGAATAACTGCTGAAGCAGAAGCTGAAATACAAAGTTTGCCAGTAGGAACTGCGCTTGTGTCTGGAGTGGTAGATATTCCTCTCTTTGTAAATGTTAGGCCAAGAAGAAGTATGCATGGTGGAGACGCAATAAAAATACTTGATACAACAAAAGATGATGTCTTAGAAGAACTAAAAAAATTCCAAGAACAAGAATTATTACCAATAATAAAACCAAGAACAAGTGTAAAAGATATAAGACTAATGTCAGAAGATCCAATTGATGTGAAAGTCAGACTTGTTCCTGCAAGTCTAGTGTATTGTAGCGATGTAGATGGAGACTTCAATGTCTTAGTTGAAATGATTGATGGTGAAATAATAACTGATAAAGAAAATTATATGACAAAAAAACTTCCTGACATAAACAATTTATCAACAGAAGAAGTTTCAATTCTAAAAAAAGCATTTGCAAAAAAAGATGTTAGTATCGTAGAAGCAAAAAGTTTGATAGATAAAGGATACTTAAACAAAGATGCATCACTTTCAGAGGATTTTATATATACTAAATTACGTTCCTACGCACTCTATGGTGATATAGAATATGAGAACATTTCTTTTCATGAGAAACTTGAGCCACACCTATCTGAAGAAACTGTGAATAAGAAGATATCTAAGGTTGCAAAGGTGTCATCAACAAGTCCTTGTTTTGTAGTAAGATATGAAGTTACAAAACAGTCCGATAACAAGCAAAAATCTAAGAAAAAAGACAAATAACTCTTTTTTTTTACATTTTGTTCGTTTTTAATTCTAAGTAGTATAGAACAATACTGCAAATGTTTATAAGTGATAACTTTTAAGTAGTGAATGACATAATATTTATAAATAAGATTACTATAATAAATTACCTAACATAGTCAAAACTAGCTAAAACACTCAAAAAAAGAAAAAAATAAAGAAAATGGATCTAGCAAAAAACGCAATATTGTACAATCGAATGAAGTCAAGCATAGCTCAAGATTCACCAGAAAAAATAATAGAATTTGAAAAAATAATGCAGGACTACACAGGAGATCCAAGGCTGCTTAACATATGGCTAGACAGATTTGGAAGTGACAATCCATTCATAGCAACATCAAATGCAGTACTAAAAAGACAAATAATCAGAAGTCGAGAAGAACTAAAAGAAGAAACAAAAGCAGGCGAATATGTAATCTCAGAAAGTGGACATATGCTAAAAAACCAATTATACTTCTTCACACATAAATTTGATTCAACAAGAATATGGAAACAAGGAGATACAGTAGTAAAAATAATTGAAGCCTTTGGAGCACCAGAACAAAAAAGAAAATTTACACCAGAAGGAAGAGAAGAAATACTACAAAGAAAACAAGAGCAAATAGAAGAAGTGCTAAAAGATATACCAAGCACACTAGAAGAAGTGTTAGCTGACCCATCAAAACTAAAAGATGTACAAAGTACGATTGATAGAAGAAAAATACAAACAATATTAGGACTAGATCAAGAACTAAAAAACAGAATTCTTGCATTAGACAAATTAGTATATGGAAACACTGCATTCATAGATCAAAACTCACCACAATATTTAGTCTCAGCAGAAAAAGGAGGAATGTTCTTTGGAAGATTTAAAAGAAACCTAGAAAAACTACCAAAAGAGATTAGAGATATATACACCCAATTAACAGGAAAAGAATCAACAATGTCAGAAGAAGATAAAAAATTCTATTTAGGAGCATTAATTGCCTGGGGCTCAACAAATATACCAATAAACAGAGAAGCAGCACTGGGCGGATATCAAAAAGATTTAGACTTAATAATGAACCTGCCTGCTAGTCACTGGGTCAAAGAAAAATACGGAGAAGTAGACCTAACAAGCGTAAGACATATACTAAAAGAACCAGAAATAACACTAATTGACGCGACAAGAGTAATGGATGCATACCCAGTAGATGAAGTAAGAGTAGAATTTAACAAAGGAATATCAAAACAATATAAATCAGAAATAGAACCAATCCTAAAAAGAATTGAGAGTTTATTCCTTAAAAAAGGAAAATGGAGAGAAGATATGTATGGCTCAGTTCCAATGAAAAGACTTAGAGAAGCAAAAGAATCACATGTTCTAACAAGAAATGATTATGACAACTTAAGACAATATATGAGAACAAGAATACTAACACAAAATAACGCAACAGAAAATGCATTTGAAAAATCAATGGATATAGAACAATACAAAGAATTTACGCAAAATGTAGTGGTTATAGCAAGAAAATTAGACTACTTAGAAGACAAAATAAACTCTGGTGAAATAGTAAGTGACAAACTATTGAAAGGAGACTCATACAAGCTTACAGAGACATTCAAAACAAAAGGAATGGGATTTGAAGAACTAATAGGAAGACTGGATAAAGGAGGAACGCTTGTTTGGACAGACAAAGAAAAAGGACTAAGAGATGGAGTAAAAGAACTTGCAAAGTTTGGACTTTATAGTGAAATAAGTTTCAAAAAATTAGATGAAGCAATAGTAATAGCAAAAACATACGTTAAAGCAGAAGAACTAGAAACAAAGTATGTTGCTGCAGAGAAAGTCGAAAAATCAGGACTAAAAATATGGAGTTTGACAAACCTTCCACAAAGACAAGAATTCTTCAACCTAAGAGAACAAGATTCAATAGAACAACTTGCAGCAGGAGAAGAATATATCTTAGAAGTAGAAAAAAAATATGGGACAAAAATAGAAAATGTAATACAAGAATTCAATGAACTAAAGAAAAATAAATTCTACACCCTAAAAGGTCAAGAAATAAAAGAAGAAACACCTGAACAAATTGAATATAAAACCAAGATAGGAGAACTATCTTTTTATAACTTAGACAATATTTTAGAATTCCAAAATAGCCTATCAGAAAACTATATCAAGACAACCAACATAAATAAAGATTGGTTTGAAAAAGCAGAATTAGTAAGAGACGTATCTAAACTATCAAAAATCCTGAATTTGAAAGGAAGTTCAATAACTAATATGAACAAGTTTTTATTTGTGGATACTTATAAAGAAAACTCATACATTGCAAAAGATTTGAAAACCGAAATAGAAAGTGTATATGAAGACCTAAAAGACACTAAAATCAAAGGAGAAGAATCTGTATTAGGCCAAGAATTAAAAGTAACTACCAGATATAATCTCTCAATGAAAGTTTCATTTGATGTAAAAAATGAATTCAAACAAGAAGTGGGGCGCTTTAAATGGAACCCCGAAACCAAGACGTGGGATAGAACAAATGCGAGTGGAGTATACATAGCAAATCTAAGCAAGAAAGTAGCGAGATTCAACGATAAATACAACACAAACATAAAGATAAACGTGAAACAATAACAAAATAAACACAAGAAACATCAATTATAAAAACTGATTCTCTTTTTTAATCTCTTATGTGTGGCATAATAGGTGCATTTGGACCTGAACACAAGACAATAGTAGTCAAAGGGCTAAAAAAAATTAAGTATCGAGGACTTGACGCAAAAGGACAAATCGACAAAGAAAACTTTTCAATAGGGCACTGCCTTCATTCAATTGTTGGGCGAGTAGAACAACCACTTGTTAACAGCAAAAAAATATTTTCATCAAACTGTGAAATATACAATTGGGAAGAACTAAACAAAGAGTTTAAACTAGACGCAAAAAATGATTCTGAAACACTATTTAAATTATTAGAGACAAAACCAATCTTAGAAGTTTTAGAACTTCTTGATGGCGTATACGCGTTCTCATACTTTGACGGAGAAAAATTATGGCTTGCAAGAGATATAATAGGAATAAAACCATTATGGTATTCTCACTCAGAAGGATTCTACTTCGCAAGTGAAAAAAAAGCAATAGACAAAATTGATGTGTGGGAATTAAACCCAAGAAAAATACTTTGTTATGAACCAAAAAAAGATAGATTAGAACTAATTGAACGAGGATTCTTTAAACTATCAAAGGAATACACAAGCCAAAAAGATATAATTGACAAAACAGAAAAACTATTATTAGAAGCAATAGGAAAAAGAATACCAAAAAGAAAATTTGGAATACTATTTTCTGGCGGAATAGATTCAACATTCATTGCACACGAACTAAAAAAAAGAGGACAAGACTTTGTTTGTTATACCGCAGTACTTGAAGATTCACACTTAAGCGAACCACAAGACTTGATTTATGCAAAAAAAATTGCAAAAGAGTTAGGACTTAATCTAAAAATAATTAAGATATCATTACAAAAAGTTGAAAGTTACATAAAAAAAATAGTTCCACTAATAGAAGATTATAATGTAGTGAAAGTTGGAGTTGCACTCCCATTCTACGTTGCATGTGAAGAAGCAAAAAAAGATGGTGTGAAAGTCTTGTTCTCAGGACTTGGAAGTGAAGAAATATTTGCAGGATATCAA
>Ga0114931_10010115_pt1 | contig 11252 bp, 11 predicted proteins | sample 2SBtaG_FD_89579 | JGI IMG/M metagenome (GOLD analysis project Ga0114931, IMG submission 89579) | Deep subsurface microbial communities from Kolumbo volcano to uncover new lineages of life (NeLLi) - 2SBTROV14_V59a metaG | ecosystem: Environmental > Aquatic > Marine > Volcanic | place: Kolumbo...
GCCGTAATATTCATGAAAAACCCCTGACGATAGATTCCTGCACGCAGGCGAGCCGAATGGTGACCGGATCGTGACTAGCTCTCAACCTCCGATGGCACTCTGCGCCGCGGCCATGAAGGGGTTCGCAAAGATAAACCACATGGAGATCCCGAGCACGATCATCGGGAACGACTCCATCAGACCTCCGGTAAACAGCATCTGACCCGTGAGTTGGGGTCTCATCTCCGGCTGGCGGGCAATGGCCTCGATAAACTTGGAACAGATCAGGCCCCAACCCAGGGCAGAGCCCAGTCCGGCTGCGGCCAGGATGATTCCGACGCCGGTGGCCGTATATGCGTAGATCATGGCGATTTCTGCGGCACTCATAAGTTGTTCTCTCCTTAAGGTCTAAGTTTTCAGTGTTCGCCCTGGTGGGCCAGGCTCAGATAGACAATGGTCAACAGCATGAAGATGAAGGCTTGGATGGTGATCACCAGGAGGTGGTAGATCGCCCATGCGGTGTCCAGCGCGATCTGCGCCGGCAGCACGAACAGCGAAAACGACAGGGTGGCGATCAGGACGAACAGCAACTCGCCGGCGAACATGTTTCCAAACAGACGCATCCCCAGGCTGATCGGTTTGGCCACCTCCTCGATCGCCGTCATCACGATGTTCAGGGGCACGAGCAGCTTGCCGAAGGGATGGAACAGGAAGACCTTGGTGTAGCCCACCACGCCCTTGGTCTTGATGTTGTAGAAGATGATGAGTCCGAAGACACTCAGGGCCAGGGCAAACGGCGTGTCCAGGTTCGCCGTGGGCACGATCCGTAGATAGACGTGGTGAGGATCCATCCCGAAGACGTGCTCACCGATCCAGGCGGCCGCCAAGGGGAAGATATCGACGGGGAGCAGGTCCAGGGCATTCATCAGAAACACCCAGGTGAAGATCGTCAGCGCCAGGGGTCCGATAATGGGGTTGGTCCCCGGGAAGATGTCCTTGATCTGCTGATTGACGAACTCGACCAGGGCCTCGAGTACATTCTGCAGACCCGAAGGGTGGTCCGGATCGAGGTTTTTCCCGATCCTCCAGGCCACCCACATGAGCAGACCGGCGATGGCCCAGGCAAACAACAGGCTGTCGATGTAGACCACCGAGAGATCGATGATCCCCTTCGGGGCATGGGTCTGCGGATCGCACCCGATACACCAGTTCGTCAAGTGGTGCTGGATGTAGTCCCCGGCACTCTCCGCCACCTCGTGAGTCAGCTCTGTCACCCTTCAGCTCTCCCTCTTGTTCTCAATCTGATGGGTTCAGCGCGTGGATTCCCTCCGGCCTCCACCCGCCCCAAACGCATAGCCCAATTGCGCGACCCCAAAACTCACGAGCAGGGGGATCGGCTGCAGCCTCAAGAATCCCAGCCCCACGCCCAAGGCGACCAGGACAAAGACAAATCTCTGCACGGCACCGAAATACAATGTGTAGACACCCCGGGTTGGGTCCGTCTTGGCAAGTTCGCTGGCGGTGTTCACGCCACGCCCCAGGAGCCAGCTGGTAACCATGGCGACAGCCCCCCCATAGGCCGCACTCCACAGCGCCATCTCCCCCATGCGCAGCCCGAAGCCCAGCATACACAACGACACCAGCAGGGCCTGAATGGGGAGAACGACATTGCGCACGGTAGGATCCTCTGCCGACCCGCTAGAGATGGCCTGACGGCCTGCCGCGCGGTCGACCATTGTAAGGACATGCCGTCATAGGTTCAATAAGCACGGTATGAATCTCGGACCCGCGGATCACCGCCTGGAGCTACCCGGCGATCATTGCAGATGAGCCAACACCCCGTCCAGCTCTTCCAGGCTGGTATAACGGATGAGCAGGGTCCCCTTGCCCTTGTTGTCATAGGCGATCTCCACGCGCGCCCCCAGCTTGTCTGACAGGCTCTGCTCCAGGCGGGCGACATCCGGGTCCTTGTGCCGGGGCGGCTTCGGGCGGGCCGCCCGGTTCAACAGGGACTTGACGTAACGCTCGGTCTCGCGCACCGACCATCCCGCGGCCGCGACCTTGCGGGCCGCCTCGTCCTGCTGTGGGCCGGTCACGGCCAGCAGGGCGCGTGCATGGCCCATCTCCAGCTCCCTGCGCTCCATCAGTCCCTTGGTCACCGGGCCCAGCTCGAGCAAGCGGAGCATATTGCTCACAGCCGCGCGGGAGCGACCCACCGATTCGGCGACCTGCTGATGGGTGAGTTCGAATTCCTCGATCAGGCGCTGAAAGGCGACGGCCTCCTCCAGGGGATTGAGGTCCTCGCGCTGGATGTTCTCGATCAGGCCCATCGCCGCCGCCGCCTGATCCGGGATGTCCTTGATGACCGCGGGGATCTCCTGAAGACCGGCCAACTGCGCCGCACGCCAGCGACGCTCGCCGGCGATCAGCTCATACCTGCCCTCGACGGGCCGCACCACCACCGGCTGGACCACGCCCTGGGCCCGAATCGAATCGGCGAGCTCCTGGAGGGCCTCCGGCTCGATATGGGACCGGGGCTGGTAGCGGCCGGTCGCCACCAGATCGACGGGCAACACCCGCAACTCGCCCTCGCGGGCCGCCGATTCCGGTTCGGAAGACGACGAGGAGACCGCGCTCAACAGCACATCGACTCCGAGATTGCCCAGACCGCGTTTCTTCTTCGTCATACCTGAATCCAACACTCACTCCTGGCAGAGGTCTTCACATGTTACTGGATTGCATGGGGCGATGCGATTCGCGACGAAGGATCTCGCCGGCGAGGGCGAGGTAGGCCACGCTGCCCCGGGCGCTCTTGTCATAGCGCATGACCGGCAGGCCGTGACTGGGTGCCTCCGCGAGGGTCACATTGCGTGGGATGATGGTCCGGAACACCTGCTCACCGAAGTGGGTGGTCAACTGTTGCGAGACATCGTTCGCCAGCCGGTTGCGCGAATCGAACATGGTGCGTAACAGCCCGGCGACACGCAGCCCCGGGTTGGCGGTCTGGCGGATGCGCTCGATGGTATCCATCAGGGCGGACAGCCCCTCCAGGGCATAGTACTCGCACTGCATGGGAATGATCACCCCCTGTGCCGCGACCAGGGCATTGACCGTCAGCATGTTCAGAGCGGGGGGGCAGTCCACCACCACATAGTCGAAGCGATCGGACACGCTCTGGAGGGCCTCGCGCAGCCTGAATTCCCGCCCCGGCGCAGAGATCAGGCCCACCTCGGCCACAGTGAGACCCGCATTCGCGGGCAGCAGGGTATAGCCCGCCTCGGGCGGATCGAGGAGGGCCTCTTCCAGGGGCAGCTCACCCATGAGGACCTCTCCGCTGTGGTGGGCCACCTCATGCTTGTTCACGCCGCTACCCATGGTGGCGTTGCCCTGAGGGTCCAGATCCGCCACCAGGACCCGCCGTTTGGTCGCCGCGAGGGAGGCACCCAGGTTGACACTGGTCGTGGTCTTGCCCACGCCCCCCTTCTGATTGGTAATCGCAAATATGGTCGTCACTGTTCCCGCCTGGTCAATTCGATGAGACTGCGCTGTGCGTCCAGTCCGGGGACCTGCAGTTCCCGGGTCGAGACGATCTTAAACCCCTCGGGGAGCTGAGCCAATTCCCAAGGATCAATCCGCCCCTTCATCGCCAGGATTCGGCATCCCGGTGCACACAGGGGGCCCACGGCCTCCAGGTAGCGGCCGAGATCCGCAAAGGCCCGCGAGACCACGGTCTGGAAACCGCCCCGGTCCCCATAGGCCTCCACCCGACCGTGGTGGATCTCCACATTCTTCAATCCCAGCTCGATCCTCGCCTGGGTGAGAAACCGCACGCGCTTGGCGGAGGCCTCGACCAGCGCGAAGCGCAACTGCGGCAGCTGGATCGCCAGCGGCATACCCGGCAGCCCCGCCCCGCTTCCGACATCGGCCACCCGCGGCCCCTGCAGATACGGGGCCACCGCCAGGCTGTCCAGCAGATGGCGGGTCACCATCTCCCGGTCGCCTTCGACCCCACTGAGGTTATAGACCCGGTTCCATTTCCGGAGCAGGGCGAGGAAGCGCAGGAGATCTGTCACCCGGGACGCGGTGACGGGCAGTCCCAGCGATCTCAGTCCGGCCTCGAGCAGCCTAGTCGGGGGTGGTTGCCGCATCCGTGATCCTGCGCAACGCCGCACTCATCTTGGCCACGACCTCGCCACGGTCTGCGATGCCATGGCGACGGACCAGATAGGCCGGATCGTTGTAGGCGACCCGGACCTGGCCTGCGGCATCCCGCCACACCAGGATCTTCATCGGCAGGTCGATCCCCACGGTGGGGTTGGACTGCATCAGCGGGGTGCCGAGCCGCGGATTGCCGAACACGATGAGTACCTCGTCGTTCAGCTCAAGTCCGGCGCCCTGGGCGTTCTTTTTGTGGTCGACGACGGCGAATATATGGATGCCCTTTCTCTCCAGCAGGCCTTCCACGCGCCTGACGGTCTCATCCACCGGATAAGCACTGGTCTTTTCGATCAGGCCCTGCGCTGCATAGGAGGTCCCCACCAGGGAGACGAGCAGCACGACAAACGGCAAGACTCTGTACATGGTCTGTCCTCTCGGTTCATATATGGCGGGCCTGCCCGCGCCGGGAGGCCCATCCGTTCGAAACATCCGTGCACCTGCTGTCGGTACCGGGTCCGCGCTGGGCCCGGACAGGCACCTAGCCCGGTGACTCGCCCCCACAGCTCACAGCTGCCGGATCGTCCCGCAGTCTCTTGAGGTAGACCAGAAGGATGGAGATGGCCGCCGGCGTGACACCGGGGATCCGCGAGGCCTGACCCAAGGTCTGCGGGCGCGTCTCGTCCAGCCGCTGCCTGACCTCGTTGGAGAGTCCCGGGATGTCGCGAAAGTCCAGTTCCTCCGGGACAGGGGTCTGTTCATAACGTCGGAATCGTTCGATCTCTTCATGCTGCCGGGCGATATAACCGGAGTACTTGGCCTCGATCTCGACCTGCAGGCGAACCTCACGGTCGGCCACACCGGGGCCGGCCCCCGGCAGGTGCATCAGGGTCTCGTAGTCCACATCGGGACGCCGCAGCAGCTCCTCCAGGCTATAGTCCCGGGTCAGTTCCCGCAGAGCTGAGGGCAGCCGCCGGCCCGGATCGACGCGCCCGGGTACGAAACGCGTTGCCCGCAGTCGAGACTGCTCACCTTCGATGGCCTCACGCCTGGCCTCGAAGGCCCGCCAGCGGCGGTCGTCCACCAGGCCCAGTTCCCGGCCGATGGGGGTCAGACGCAAATCGGCATTGTCCTCTCTGAGTATCAGGCGGTGCTCGGCACGGCTGGTGAACATGCGGTAGGGCTCGCTGGTGCCCCGGGTGATCAGGTCATCGACCAGGACCCCCAGATAGGCCTGATGGCGACGTGGAAACCACGGTGCCAGGCCCCTTGAGCTGCGCGCCGCATTGACGCCGGCGAGCAGCCCCTGGGCCGCCGCCTCCTCATAGCCGGTCGTACCGTTGATCTGTCCGGCGAAATACAGGCCGCGAATGAAACGGGTCTCCAGATCCGGCCCCAGGTCCCGCGGATCGAAGAAGTCATACTCTATGGCATAGCCGAGCCGCGTCAGATGGGCCCGCTCCAGGCCCTCGATGGAACGCACCAGGGCCTGCTGGACGTCGACGGGAAGACTGGTCGAGATGCCATTGGGGTAGACCTCGTGAGTATCCAGGCCCTCCGGCTCCAGGAAGATCTGGTGGGAGTCGCGGTCCGCGAACCGCACCACCTTGTCCTCTATGGAGGGGCAGTAGCGCGGTCCCACACCCTCGATGACGCCGCTGAACAACGGGGAGCGATCGAGGGCCCCTGTGATGATCTCATGGGTACCGGGATTGGTGCGCGTGAGGTGGCACGGGACCTGACGCGGATGCAGCTCGGACCGGCCCAGAAAGGAAAAGACCGGCACCGGATCGTCGCCCGGCTGCGTCCTCAGGCCAGCGTAGTCGATGCTGCGCCCGTCGATGCGGGGGGGGGTCCCGGTCTTGAGCCTGCCGACCCTGAACGGCAGCTCGCGAAGCCGACGGGCCAGGGTCACAGCGGGGGGATCTCCCGCCCGCCCGGCATCGCGCCGGGCAGATCCGACATGGATCCTGCCCCCCAAAAAGGTCCCGACCGTCAGCACCACCGTGGCCGCCTCGATCCTCAGACCCAGCTCGGTCACGACCCCACCCACGGCCTCGCCGCGGACGATGAGATCGTCTACCCCTTGCTGGAAGACCCACAGTCGCTCCTGGGCCTCCACCGCCATACGTATGGCACGCCTGTAGAGCCCCCGGTCCGCCTGAGCCCGGGTCGCCCTCACCGCCGGGCCCTTGCTCCGATTCAGGATCCGAAACTGGATCCCGGCCTCGTCGGCGGCGCAGGCCATGACCCCACCCAGGGCATCGATCTCCTTGACCAGGTGGCCCTTGCCGATGCCACCGATCGCAGGATTGCAGCTCATCTGACCGATGGTCTCCAGATTCTGGGTCAACAACAGGGTGCGCGCCCCGACCCTAGCGGCCGCCAGGGCGGCCTCGGTGCCGGCATGTCCTCCGCCCACGACAATGACGTCAAATCGGTCCGCGATGTCCATGTGCAATTCCTCCTCTGGCGCCGCAAGGCCCGCGGCATGCGAGTCCGCTATTTCCCGATGCAGAAGCTGGAGAAGATCCGACCCAGCAACTCATCGGAACTGATCGCGCCGGTGATCTCCCCGAGCGCCTGTTGCGCCAGTCGCAACTCCTCGGCCACCAGCTCCCCCTCCCGTTGCGATCCCAGCAGCTCGGCCGCCACCGCCATGTGTGCCCGGGCCGCGCTCAGGGCGGTGAGGTGGCGGCGCCGGGCCATGAACACCCCCTCCCCATCCTCATGATAGCCCATGCGGGCCTTCAGACGGGATCGCAACAGGTCCAGGCCCTCACCTGTCTTTGCCGACAACAGGATGTCGCCGGCCTCCGGGACTGGGCGGCGGGATATCCGATCGACCTTGTTCCAGACCCGCAGCCTGGCCACCTGTGGCGGTAGACTGGCCTCGATGTGCCGGTCTTCCTCCCCGGCCTCGGTGGTGAGGTCGTGGACCAGGAGGATGAGGTCTGCCTGTGCCATCTCTGCCCACGCCCGGCGGATACCCTCTGCCTCGACCGGATCGGTGGATGCCCTCAGTCCCGCCGTGTCGATCACGTGCACGGGCATGCCCTCGAGCTCGATCTCCAGGCGCAGTACATCGCGCGTCGTGCCGGGTATCTCGGTCACGATCGTAGCCTCGTGGCCGGCCAGCCGATTCAGCAAAGTGGACTTGCCGACGTTGGGACGCCCGGCGATCACGAGCCGCATCCCCTCCCGCAGCAGGCTGCCCTGACGCGCGAGATCGAATATCGCGCACAGCCGGGCCTTCAGCTTCGTGGCCCGATCCAGCAGCTCCCCGTCCGCCAGCTGATCCACCTCCTCATCGGGGAAGTCCAGGGCGGCCTCGACAAGGATGCGCAGCTCAGTGAGCCCGTCCACCAGGGCATTGATCGTATCCGAGAACTCCCCGCGCAGGGACCGCAGGGCCGAGCGCGCCGCCTCCCGGGTCTGACTGTCGATCAGGTCCGCTATGGCCTCGGCCTGGGCCAGATCGATCTTGTCATTGAGAAAGGCCCGCTCGCTGAACTCACCCGGCCGGGCCATCCGCGCCCCGAGCCCCAGGACACGTTCGAGCAGGCGGTCCATGACCACCACGCCGCCGTGGCCCTGGAGCTCCAGGACATCCTCACCGGTAAAGGAATGGGGTGCCGGGAAATAGACGGCGAGCCCTTGATCGAGCATCTGGCCCTGTGCGTCCCGGAAGGTGCTCAGGACGGCCCGGCGGGGCTCGGGCAGGGTACCCAGGAGGGCGCGCACCAGGGACCGGAGGTCCTGCCCGGAGACCCGCACGATGCCCACCGCCCCGCGCCCCCGGGGGGTCGCGATCGCCGCGATGGTCTGTGCGGACCGGCTCACCCCCGCACAGACACCGGACGGGGCGCGCAACCGCGCCTCAACCCCGGATCCAGGGCCCCGCGGAGACCCCCTCGCCAGAGGTCTGTCAGCCCTTCGTCTGCTGTTCTATACGGCGTGTGATCACCCACTGCTGGAGGATTGACAGTACATTGTTGGTGAGCCAGTAGAGCACCAGTCCCGAGGGGAAGAAGGCAAAGAACACGGTAAACACGATGGGCAGGGCCATCATGACCTTGGCCTGAATGGGATCCAGCGGGGCAGGGTTGAGCCGTTGCTGAATCACCATCGAGATCCCCATGAGCACGGGCAGGACGAAGTAGGGGTCCATCTGTGACAGATCGTGGATCCACAGTACGAACGGCGCCTGCCGGAGCTCGACACTCTCCAGGAGGGTCCAGTACAGGGCGATGAAGACCGGGATCTGAACCACGATGGGGAGACAGCCACCCAGAGGGTTGATCTTCTCGGTGCGGTACAGTTCCATCATCGCCTGATTGAGCTTCTGCTTGTCGTCTCCGTAACGTTCCTTCAGCGCTGCCATGCGCGGTTGAACCGCCCGCATCTTGGCCATCGAGCGATAGCTGGTCTCGGACAGCTTGTAGAAGACCAGCTTGATCAATACGGTCAGCAGGATGATGGCAAGTCCCCAGTTACCCACCAGGGCGTGGATATGCTCCAGAAGCCAGAACAGCGGCTTCGCGATCACTGTCAGGATCCCATAGTCGGTCACCAGCTCGAGGCCCTCGGCGATCTTGGCCAGGACATGCTGGAGCTTGGGCCCGGCATAGAGGCGGGTCGTGAAGGCGCCAGTCTCCCCGGGCTGGACCGTGAGGGCGTCTGAACGCAGCCCGATGATGTACTCGGGACCTCTGGGACCGCGCAGCTCCTTGGCATAGGCGAGGTCCTCCTCATCCGCTGAAGGCACCCACGCCGAAACGAAATAGTGTTGGAGTATGGCCACCCAGCCGCCCTTGAGCGGCTTCGACAGGGGCTGTTCGGAGATGTCGTCGAAGGGCAGCTTCTCGTACTTGCCGTCGTAGTAGGCAGCCCCGGTATAGGTATGGATGAAAAAAGCGCCCTTTTTGCCCTCGACCGGGCCATGTCTGAGCTGGCGGTATTGGCTGCCCACCCATGGCCGGTCACTGCCGTTATGGACCGCCTGGCTCATCTCGATGAGAAAGCTGCCCCGTCTGAAGGCGTAGGTCTTGTCGACGCTCACACCCTGCGCACCCTTCCAGTGAAGAGTGACCTCCAGGGTATCGGCACCCTCGGCAAGCCGGTATTCAGATCGATCGACCGAGAACAGTGCGTGATGGCTCGGCGCCAGCTGTTGCGGACTCACACTCCCGGAGCCCAGTTTGGCGTGGATCATACCGGATTGGGCGCCATAGCCCTTCCGGTAGAGATCCATGAGCCGGAAGGGCTGGTCCTTCTTGTCCCAGGCGACCGGATAGGTCGGCAGATCCACGCGCACGATGTCACCGCCCCGGGTGGAGATCTCCACATCGAGGGTATCCGTCACGACGTGGACGGTGGCCGGGGGTGGCGCCGTTTCAGCACTCGCCACTCCGGGCTGCGGTGGGGCCGGCTCGGAGCTCTCCACCGTCTCCGGTGAGGGCAGGTCGCTGAGGGGGCCGCCCTCAGGCTGTCCGCTGAGGGCCTCACCGGTCGCCGGAACCGGACTGTGGACCTGCGGCTGTGGCCCATAGTCCTTTTGCCAGGCCTGCCATATCAGGAACAGCACAAAGGCCAGGGCCATATACAGTATCAAGCGCTGGTTTTCCATGGACGCAGGCAGTCTCTCGGTAAGGAGCTCGGCTCAGAGCTCGCGGTGCAGGAGATCAGGGTCGCACCGGTATCTGGGGTTTTCATGGTGCCCACTCGGGCGCACCACCAGGGACGGGGATGCGGCTACCCGCTGGCAGGGTGACCGCTGCGTCCCAAGACCGGATGACCTGGGGGTCAAGCACCCGGGCGCACCCATACTGGGGCTCAAGAACGCGACCCGTGAGGGGGGGAGAGCCTGATCCAGTGGCGCTCCAGGGCCTCGAACAGTGCCGCGTTGCTCAAGGCGCAGGCGGCAGGACGACACAGCACCACGTAGTCATTGCCAGGGAGCCGTGCCCTGTGTCGGCGAAAGCTCTCGCGGATCACGCGTTTGATCCGATTGCGATCCACATTCCTTCGGGCGCACTTCTTCGAGATCGCCATTCCAAGCCTGGCCCTGCCTACACGGTTGGGGCGGGCCAGTACAGTGAATGCGTGGTCGCTCGAGCGACGGGCACGCTCGAAGACACGGCGAAAGTCCTGACTCTCGGTTAGGCGCGCCGTCCTGGGTAGAGTCTGGGTACCCCCAACGTCGGCTCGATCAGGCCGACAGCCGGGCACGACCCCGCGCCCGCCGGGCCTTGATGATCTGCCGCCCGGCCTTGGTACTCATACGGGCACGAAAACCGTGGTTGCGCTTCCGCTTCAGGTTACTTGGTTGGAAGGTTCTCTTCATGTCGTATCCTCGCGTCCGACGTCCAGGCCACACCAATAGGATAAAGGCGCGGAACCATACTGGCCACGACCCGATTTGTCAATGGCGAGCGCAGCTCAGAGGGGGCCCCGCCGCGTCTGGGCCCGGAGGCCTCCGAGTGTCACCTGAACCGGGATTGACCGCGTTATCCAATTGAAGTCACAGCGTGTCTGCCCATCCGCGGGCACCCCAGGCAGCGGACAAGAGGCACTGGATTCGGATTCGGTATCGGGTATAGACTTGGGCGATCCCGCTTACCGACTGGTCTTTAACCCACGCTCAGGGCGTGAGCAGCCGCGACGATGGCACACCGCCCATTGAGCCCGGCGGCCTGCGGCAGGGTCTGCGGACGAGGCCGCTATCAGGCCCGTGGACGCGTCTCGCTGACGTCACGTCGACGCCCGAATGGGCAGCCCCTGTCTGCCACCCGGTGGTCAATCCAAGGCACGCTGATCTGTTGCTGTACCAGACTCACTGGGGTTTCCGCTCTTCTTCGGTGCATGGAGGATCCAGTGCTGTGTCGATGTGATCATCGCGAATTCAGCGCGCTTGGCAGCGCTCATGGCGAGGCACGCCGCGCAGCCCATGGCCAGCCCCCTTTCCACGAGGCCTAACAGCCTCCATGAGCGCTGCCAAGCGCAGCCGCAGGGCGGCGTTCGCACCATGTCTCGGAGACGCATAGCTCGCCCCGCACCTCAGCACAAATGCCCCAAGTCGAGTCTCGAGGACAAGTCCAGGACGATCGGCCGCAGGC
>Ga0114931_10010116_pt1 | contig 11251 bp, 10 predicted proteins | sample 2SBtaG_FD_89579 | JGI IMG/M metagenome (GOLD analysis project Ga0114931, IMG submission 89579) | Deep subsurface microbial communities from Kolumbo volcano to uncover new lineages of life (NeLLi) - 2SBTROV14_V59a metaG | ecosystem: Environmental > Aquatic > Marine > Volcanic | place: Kolumbo...
AAAAACCCCGGAAAACCTGGATCAGGTAATCACCGCGTTAAAAAGCCTGGAAGGTAATATTGAAACCCTGAGATTCCTGGAGGTGGGGAAGGATTATTCCGGATCGGAGAGAAGTTACGATGTGGTTCTGACCACCCATTTCGACGACAAAGAAGGGTTGAAAACCTACGCCACCCACAAAAATCATCTGCCGGTCGTTGAAAAAATACGCTCCCTGTGCTCAGGCTCCGTGGTCGTCGACTACGAAATAAATTGATTGTAGCAATGTTAAGTAAAACTTTTTCAAATCAGAAGCCGCACCGAAAATCTCAATTGAGGCCGGGTGTCGTCCCCTGCACGACAGCGGAGGGTTGCAAAGTTGAAAAATATCAAGGGTTTTCTCAATTTCGGACACCGAAAAGCAATGAAATAAATTCTTGTGCTTTTCAATATCTAGTGCTATTATCCCCAGTTAAAATTTGTATAATTTACACTAGATGTTATTTAGTAAGCCACCACCATATTTGCAAATCAGAATGAAGTCATAATGTTGACCGGGTTGTATTGATCTTGTGTATTCGCCTTAAATTTAGAGACATTCCCCAAGAATCACCAAACCTTAGAGGAGGTTTCAAGGGTGGTTAAGAAAAAAAGCGCGGCCCAAAAAAAAGCGGCAGGGAAAAAATCAGTGACCAAAAAAAAGAAGGTTTCCGTCAAAAAAAAGGCGAAACCCGTAAAAAAGAAAACCGCCACTAAAAAATCAACAATTAAAAAGGCGAAACCTTCTACCAAAGCCAAACCTAAGGCCAAGGCAAAACCTGTAAAAAAGAAAACCACTGCTAAAAAAACAACGGCCAAAAAGGGAAAATCTTCCACAAAACCAAGCGCAAAAAAGAAAACCAAGGTCCAATCAAAGAAAAAAGCCCCGGCAAGAAAAAAAGCCGCTCAGACAAAAAAAGCGGTTCCTAAAAAGAAAAGCACCCCAAAAACCGTCTCCGACGAATACACGCCAGCCGTCGAAAAGAAGAAAACAGTTGCCAAACTCCCTAAAAGCATGGACCCGATTATCAAAAAAATTCGGGAAAAACTTTTGATCAATCGCGGAGAAGTTTTAAAAATGCTCGAATCCTCACAGGCGATGGAAAGAGATGTCGAAGGCCTTACATTCAGTAACGAAATCGATCTTGCTTCCAGCCTGGAGGGAAGGGAAATGGTGTTTCAATTGTCCAGCCGGGATCGGCGGGAACTGAAGTTGATTGACGAGGCGCTCATCAAAATTAAGGAGGGGACTTATGGAATTTGCGAAAGTTGTGGAAAAAGAATCGGCTCAAAACGCCTGCAAATTCTTCCCTTGACCACCTTATGCATCGAGTGCAAAGAGTCCGCAGAAAACTTTTAATCCATATTCAACATCATTTGCCGTGGCATTTTTTGTATTTTTTCCCGCTTCCACAGGGACACGGCTCATTTCTTCCGACTTTGTTTTCATCCCTTCGAACCGTCACGGGCTTCGATTCTTCCTCACTGCCCCCCCTGTGCTCCACCATTTTCGGTTGCCTTTTGAAACCGTCGTCGGGAGGTAACTCGGCCTCTTTCTCGATTCGGATTTTAAAAAGATATTCCGTCACCTCTTCCTGAATACGGTTCATCATATACTGGAACATCTCGAATCCTTCTTTTTTGTATTCCGTCAAAGGATTCTTTTGCGCGTATCCCCGCAATCCAATGCCTTCCTTGAGGTGATCCATCCCCAGAAGATGATCTTTCCAGAGATTATCCACGACTTGCAACATGATCGATTTTTCAAGATGCCGCATGACGGCGGGTTCGATCCCTTCAATTTTACGATCGTACGTTTCAGTCACGGCTTCCATGATCGCGTCGTGGAGCTTTTCACGGTTGCAATGTTCCAGAGCAAGCCGAGTTTTGCCGTTGATCTCTAATTCCTCATCGCTGATTTTTTCCACCGTCACGGAAAACTGCCGCTCCAAAACTTCATTGAGCGCCGGGATGTCCCATTCTTCCGGATAAATCTTATCGGGAGCGATGTCATCGAGAACGCCATCCGTCAACTCATCCGCCATATCGAGAAGGATTTCCTTTTGATTCTCTCCTGTAATGATATCCCTGCGCAACGCGTAAAACACTTCCCGTTGCCGGTTCATCACATCGTCATATTCCAGAATGTGTTTGCGGATATCGAAATTGTGAGCTTCCACTTTCTTTTGGGCATTGGCCACCGCTTTACTGACCATGTTGTGTTCGATGGGCTGACCCTCCTCCATGCCCAATTTGGCCATGATTCCCGACACCCGGTCGGACCCGAATATACGCAACAGATCGTCCTCCAGGGACAAATAAAACCGGGAAGAGCCTTTGTCTCCCTGCCTTCCCGACCGTCCCCTCAGCTGATTGTCGATGCGCCGGCTTTCATGGCGTTCCGTTCCCAGGATATGCAAGCCTCCCAGTTCCGGCACACCCTCCCCCAGAACGATATCCGTTCCCCGGCCCGCCATATTGGTGGCAATGGTCACCGCTCCTTTTTGACCGGCCTCGGAAATGATCTCCGCTTCCCTTTCATGATGCTTTGCATTGAGAACGTTGTGCTTGATGCCGTATTTTTTAAGGAACCGGCTCAGCCGTTCCGACTTTTCAATGGAAATCGTGCCCACCAGAACCGGCCTTCCCTCGGCATTCAGCTCCCGGATTTCCTCAACGATCGCCTTAAATTTTTCTTCTTCGGTTCGGTAAATGACATCGGGATAGTCTTCCCGGATCATCGGTTTGTTGGTGGGAACCACAACGACTTCCAACTTGTAAATGGAACTGAACTCCTGGGCTTCCGTGTCCGCCGTTCCGGTCATGCCCGAAAGCTTTTCATACATGCGGAAATAATTCTGAAAGGTGATGCTGGCCAGGGTCTGGTTTTCATTTTCAATTTTCACGCCCTCCTTGGCCTCAAGCGCCTGATGCAACCCGTCGCTGTAGCGGCGGCCGGACATCATCCTGCCGGTGAACTCATCGATGATGACCACTTGCCCGTCCTTGACCACATAATCGACTTCATTTTTAAAAGCTGTATGCGCTTTCAAAGCCTGCTGAGCGCAATGAAGTATCTCTATATTGCCGGGGTCGTACAGGTTTTCCACGTTCAGCAAACTCTCCAGATAAACGATCCCCTCTTCGGTCAAGGTCGATGACTTGTTATTCTCTTCCACCTGATAATGGGTTTCTTTCTGCAACTTGGGAATGACGCGATTCACTTCGTAATACTTCTCGGTGGATTCCTCCGCCGGTCCGGATATAATCAGGGGAGTCCGGGACTCATCGATCAGGATGCTGTCCACCTCATCGACAATGGCGAAATAAAGCGGACGCTGAACAAACTGTTCTTCGGAAAATTTCATATTGTCCCGAAGATAGTCGAAGCCGAACTCGTTGTTGGTTCCGTAAGTCACATCCGACTCATACGCCCGCTTGCGCTCGTCTTCCGGCATATCGTGATAAATGGTCCCCACCGAAAGACCGAGAAATTTATAAATGGCCCCCATCCACTCACAGTCGCGTTTGGCGAGATAATCGTTCACGGTGACGACATGGACCCCATTGCCCGTTATGGCATTTAAATAAACAGGGAGCGTCGCCATGAGCGTCTTGCCTTCACCGGTTTTCATTTCGGCAATCTTGCCTTCATGAAGCACCACGCCGCCAATCAACTGGACGTCAAAATGACGCATCCCCAAAGTTCTTTGACTGGCCTCCCGGACCACGGCAAACGCTTCCGGGAGAATTTCATCGAGAGAAATCCCCTGCTGGAATTTTTCCCTGAACTCAGCCGTTTTAGCCTTTAGATCGTCATCGATCAAAGCTTTGATTTGATCTTCCAAACCGTTGATCCGGTCCACATATTCCTGGATCCGCTTCAGCTCCCGGTCATTTCTGGTGCCAACAAGTTTTTTAATCAGATTAAAAACCATACGCTCAATCAACTCTCCTAAAAGACCCAGGATTCCGACTGGAATGCGTTTCAATCACGCGCCAGCGATCCGTAACCGATACTCTGGGTATTTTTACCTAATGTTTGCTTGATGGATGTCTCAATGAGAAGTAAAACGGACTCAGGCAAGGTGAGGGTCCGTACCTTTTAAACAGAATACCACGAAAACCCAATTCCATCCACGTCTAAGGAAACAGGTTTTCCGCCTGCCGGGAAATATATCAAGGGGGGATAAGGCCCGGAGGATTTGGTCATTCTTCAAAAATATAATTCTTGGGATTCACGGGAACGCCACTCAGAAGGACTTCGTAATGGAGATGAGGACCGGTGCTTCGCCCCGTACTTCCAACCAGGCCGATCAAAGCTCCACGCTTCACCCGGTCTCCGACTTTAACAAGGTTTTTTGAGTTATGGCCATACCGGGTAGTGATGCCGTAACCATGATCGATTTCCACCATTTTACCGTAGCCCGATTTCCGGCCTGCAAGAATCACGACGCCATCGGCCGTCGTTCTAATCTGCGATCCCATCCGGGCTCCAATGTCCCACCCTTCATGTTTTTCCTTCAATCCGGTGAAGGGGGATTTTCTCATACCAAATCCGGAAGTCACCCAGCCTCGGGTAGGCCAAATAGATGGGGTGGAAGATAATAAGGATTTCTGATTCTTAAAAAACTCATCCAATTGCTGAAAACTGACCGCCTGCACTTTTGCCTGCTGGTCCAACTGTTCCAAATTACCGGACAGTCGATCCACCATCGCAACCGCCTCCCGCTCGAGGGAAGTCGAAAAACTTTGGGCACTCAAACCGTACGGACCGCCAACACCCCAGTCTTTTTCGACGGGAACCGGAGAATCACCGATATCTGTAATCACTCTTAATTTATTCGCAAACCGCTCCAGACGCGACATTTCGGTAGAAAACTCTTTCACCTGCTGGCCCAGTTTATCCACCTGAATTTTGTGGATCTTGGCCTCGCGTCTCAACTCGCTGACCTCGTCCTGTTCATCCACAAGCCGTATATACTGTTTGATGAAATAGATAGAGGACCCGGTGACCCCGACAACAAGAACCAGAGACAATATCACCCCCAATCGGACAAATCGCCTCGGCAAACTTATTTTTTTCGGAGATCCTGAAGTACCTGGAAATACCATCAGGGTAATATCTTCTTTTTTCACCCCATCCTCCTCTAATTTCCCACAATAAGGCAACAACTAACTGAATCCTAACTTCTAACCCTTTTATTGTCAACAGTTAATTAATTTGTGACTTTTTATATAAAAGTTGAAATTTAATATAATTTTAAGTAAAATTCATCAAATTTTTTATCAATTAAAGGCATCAAAAAACTTAAATGCTGGAAAAACAATGCCTAAATTTTTAATTATTTTACCTTCCGCTGTGCTTGAATGTGATTCGGGTTGATTGACAATACCCTTTTATAATATTTTTGCGCCTCGTCTGCGTCCCCTTTTTCTTCATACAGGGCGCCCAGGCCAAAATAGGTTGCCGCCAACCCCGGCAAATGGCCTATTTCCTCATAGATTTTAGCAGTTTCAGTAAATTTTTTGATGGCTCCATCCAGATTTCCCTGCGAAAACGATTTGAATGCCTCCTGACGCAGGGTTTTAGCGATCACTCTGCCATAACCCTGCGCCACGAGTTTCGGTCCGTCCCTGACATAGTGCTTATAATCTGCAAAAAACAAGCCAGTTTTGCCCGTTTCCTGATAAATTCGCCTTAAGTTATTATAAAATATAGGGTTATATGGGTCCATGCGAATCGCCTGCTTCACCTTCTCTATCGCGAAAGTGTATGATTTTGTGCGCGATAGCGACGCTCCCAAGTTGTTCCAGGCCAGAGCGTTTTGCTCATTGAGCCGGATGGCTTTTTCAAAATGTTCCCGAGCCTTGGTATCGTTCCCTTCCAGGTAGTAATAGTACCCCAATCCGTATTGGCCCGCCGAGGAGCCGGAATGGCCGGACAAATAGTCCCTGATAAAGGCTCCCGCCTCCTCCAAGCGATTGGCTCCCTGATAGGCTCTGACCAGTCCCCGGAACACATAACTGCCTGCATCGTTTTCCTTCAGGAGCGATTTATAGGCATCCAGAGCTTCGTTATATTGATGCCGGTTGAGTAATAAACCGGCTTTCTGCTGGGGAGAAAGGCGAAATTCTGAAGGATGCTCCGGGTTTTGATCCGCTCCCGCCAGGCTCGAAATAAGAAAATAAACAGCGATGCAAATGGCCATATATTTTCTCTCGATGGCTCTATTCACTTTTTTACCCATTCAAAATGGGGATTCTTCGTTCGGCCCGGAAGAAGAATCCTGATCCGAGAAATTATAAAACCGGGTATATTCACTCTCAAAATGGAGTTTGATATCGCCAATGGGTCCATTTCGCTGTTTGCGGATCAAAATTTCGGCCATTCCGACTTGATCCCCTTCCGGGTTATACACTTCATCCCGGTAAATGAAAGCCACCACATCCGCATCCTGCTCAATGGCTCCGGATTCACGCAGGTCGGAAAGCATGGGCCGTTTGTCCGTCCGGCTTTCCACCGCCCGGCTCAACTGCGACAATGCCAGAATGGGGACATTGATTTCCTTGGCCAGGCCTTTGAGTCCGCGCGAGATTTCCGAAACCTCCAGTTGCCGGCTCTCGGTCTGCCCTCGTCCCTGCATCAATTGCAGGTAATCGACGATGATCAATCCCAAATCATGTTCCGCTGTCAGCCGGCGCGTGCGGGTGCGAATATCCAGGGAGTTCAGGGCGGGACTGTCGTCAATGAACAATTTAGCTTCCGAAAGCCGTCCCGCGGCGGCTGTCAATTTGGGCCAATCACTTTTCGCGATATAACCGGTGCGCAGTTTGGAGGAGTTGACCCTGGCCTCGGCGCAAAGCATGCGCATGCCCAACTGTTCCTTCGACATTTCCAGGCTGAAAAAAGCGGTAGGCACATTCCCATGCAATGCGGCAAAACGGGCGATGTCCAGAGCGAAACTGGTCTTGCCCATGCTCGGGCGGGCGGCGAGGATGATCAAATCGGAAGGCTGTAAGCCGGCCGTCATGTTATCCAGGTCCGTGAACCCGGTCTCAACTCCGGTCACCATTCCGGGAGATTCAAATAATTTCTCTATGGAAGTGAAGTTTTCTTTTACAACATCCTTGAGGCTGTAAAAATTTCTTTTTATTTTTCTTTCAGAAATTTGGAAAATTGCGCTCTCGGCCCGGTCGAGGATGAGATCGACGTCCCCCGAGTCCCCATAACTGTTGGCGACAATTTCGGTGGCAGTTTCAATCAGGTCGCGGAGGATTTTTTTCTCGCGGACGATTTTGGCGTGGTGAACGACCGCCTGGGCGGTGGGAACATAACCTTCGAGAAAATCCAGGGCATCGATTCCCCCGACGGCTTCCAGTTCATTTTTTTTGCGGAGCTTGTCGGCGACGGTCAGGACGTCTATCGGCTCGTTGGCCTCGAACAAATCCCGCATCGCCATGAATATTTTCTGGTTGCTGGATTTGTAAAAGTCTCCATCGGCCACAACCTCCAGGGATTTGGCGACAGCTTCCAGTGACTTGAAACAGGCTCCGAGGACGCTTTGCTCCGCTTCCAGATTGTACGGAGGCAACTTGCTCAATGATATATCTGTGACCGCTTGAGTCATAAACGAAGTTTCCGGGGTTGGAAAGGACTCAATGGAGTTTTATCAAAATACGCGGTAAAATGATACCAGACATAGAAGGATGGGGTTTAAGTATCCATTGGGTTTTGATTTGACTGCTAAACGTTTTACGCTTCTTCCCGCTTTTCTTCCTGACCGGCTTGCTCTTCCTGCTTCGTCTCTTCAGGTTCAGCGTTGGCTTCCGCTTCTTTTGCCGGCTCCTTATCGGCGATGACGGACACCCTGATTTCGGCGGTCACCTCGGTATGGAGTTTAAGGGGCACCTGAAAATCGCCCAGGGACCGAATCGGTTCTACAGGATGAATTTTCCGCTTGTCCACTTCGATGCCGTTTTTACGCAGGATCTCCGCAATTTCCTGATTGGTCACGGAACCGTATAATTTCCCCTGCTCCCCCACCTTCTTTTTGATGGTGCAGGTCACCCTGGCAATTTCCTCGGCAAGGGCCGTGGCGGAATTGATGATCTTCTTCACCTTTCCCTGCACAATCGTCTTCTGATGGTTGAACTGTTTGATGTTTTTGGGGGTGGCCAGAATGGCCTTGCCCTGGGGCACCAGATAGTTTCTCCCGTATCCGTCCCGGACGCTCACTTCATCGCCGCAAAACCCAAGCCCTTCGACATCCTCTTTCAATAGTAACTTCATTCTCTTCTTTTCACTCCCTTTATAAAAAACGGATTATTGTTCTATATTTCCGGTGGGTTGTTGTTTTATTTTTCGGAAATCAACCCAAATATCAAAAATACCCAGCCCGATCACCAAACCCATGAGGAGGGGTTGAATGATGATAATAAAAAATACCAGAGCCCATAAAAACTTTGGGACCTTTTTACTTTCCAAAATATGAACCAGAATCGCCAGGCCCTGAAACAGATAAGCCAGCAGGACCATGGCAAACAGGTTCATGCCCACCGTGCCGACGGGATTTCCCAGCAAAAACAGGGACCCGGCGGACAGGATCAAGCCCCATATCAGGAAATCCGGTAAAATCAGTTCGGAGAATTTTTCCCTGCGAAACAGGGTGTCGCCGTAAAGCTTTATCCACACAATGCGAACCAGAAAAAAATTGACCGCCGCGGTGATCAGGGAACCCACCATGATAAAGGCCGGATAAGCCGAAGCAAAGGTCCGTGAAGATTGCTCAAAAAATTCCTTCATGGCGGTAAGATCGGCCTGCTTTTCCCCCATGGATTCGAGCGCGTTCAAGGATTGATTAAAATGCTCCTGAATCTGGGCCTGAAAAAAATCCGTCAGCGAAGTTTCCCGGTCGGCGAACAACACAAACATCAAAAAAGTCGCCAGCGTCATGGAACCCAGAGCGCTCAGAAAAATGCACTTGTCCATCGTCAACCGGGCTTTAATCGTCTCCGCCATGATCGTCGCCATGACCACGTATTCAGCCACAAACAGCAGGGCCTGACCGGGACTCATCAGAACAAACAGAGCCGCGAACACCAGACCCATCAGAATCAACCCGACCACCTGCCCCCGTTGCAGATAGATAAACAGAAGCGGGGCTGGGGCTACAATTCCCAGCAATGCCCCCAGTGGAGGAAAAACGAGGACGGCAATAACGACCCCGAACACCAGCGCCACCGGAAAAAGAAGGTCCCTGAGCTTGGAATGATCCGACAAGAATTAATGTTCTACCGCAAAGGGCAGTAAGGCAATATTTCTCGCTCTTTTGACGGCTTTGGTCAATTGCCTTTGGTGTTTGGCGCAGTTTCCGGAAATCCTTGAAGGAACAATCTTCCCTCTTTCGGAAATCAGCGGCTTCAAGGCTTTTATATCGTCAAAAGCGATGAATTCCGCTTTGTCTGCGCAAAACCGGCAAATCTTGTGGGAAAAAAAAGAACGTTTTCTTGTATTTGAACTTACAGTCACCATTATTATTCACTCGAAAAAATGATATTGATTTAAAATGGGATATCATCCCCGCCACCGGAAGAGGAATGCCCGCCCTCCCGCGCTTCCGGCCCGGATTCCCTGTCGCCGCCGCCTGGACGTCCCAGAAACTGAACGGTATTTGCAACCACTTCCAGCTTGTTGCGTTTTTGCCCTGTATCCGTTTCCCAGGATTGAAAGTTGAGCCGCCCTTCTATGAACACCGGGCTTCCTTTATGCAGATATTCCGCACAGTTTTCCGCCTGCTTGGCCCATACCGTAATATCCACAAAACAGACTTCTTCTTTCCAGTCATCCCCCGCTTTGTATTTTCGATTTACAGCCAGACCGAAACTGGCAACCGCCGCCCCACTGGCGGTATAACGAAGTTCCGGGTCCCGGGTCAAATTGCCCATGAGTAGCACTTTATTGAACGACGCCATTTAAAACCCCGATAAATTTTGGAATAGAGGACTATAACCGATTAAGGATTTTCCGGCTTCTCTGTTGACTCATCTTTCTTCGAATCATCGCTTCCTTCCACCTTTTCAGCGGTCACGCTCTCTCCAGATGGAATCGCACTCTCCTCGGGCTTTTCCTGTTTGATGGCCCGTTCCAGTTCCTTGTCGTCCAGGCGGAGCACCATGAATTTAATGATGGCGTCGAACAGCTTGTATTTGGCTTCAAGAGAGAATAGTTTCTCATTTTCACAGGTATGATAAATATTGAGATAATACCCAAACCTGTTTTTTCTGACCTTATAGGCCAGGCGTTTCTTGCCCCATTTATCGACTTTCAGGCAAGCGCCGCCATGGTTTTGAATGAGTCCGGTCACTTTTTCGAGAGCTTCGTCAACCTGCGCTTCATCGAAATCAGGTTTGAGAATCAGTACACTTTGGTAAGAACGCAACGGTTTACCTCCTCACGGGTTCACTTCAGCCCTAACTTCGCAGGTTAGAGCGAGGGGGTTAATAATAGTAAATTTTTTGCAATTTTCACACAGGAACCCTGTAAAATCAAGGGAATTCACAAAAAGCGAACGTTTACCGAAAAATCTACTAAAACAAAGAGTTCATAATAAAATGCCTCCCTCTGGAAAGAAAAATTTTCCCTGCCTCGCCTGGCTCTGGCTGATTTTTTCCATTTTTAGCACCGGTTGCGATTTCAAACTCCCCGCCCCACCCCCCAATCTTTTTTACAAATTCAATGTCCTGCCCGTGGGTCACGGGCCCGCCAACCTGTTGACTCTCGATTTGAATCTGGACGGCGAAGCGGATATCGTCTCCGCGAACGCCAAAAACAGCACCCTTTCCATCCTTTTTGGAAAAGGCGATGGGACCTTTCGTGCGCCTTTGAACATCCAGGTTCCCGCCGAACCGACGTCCCTGACAGCGGCGGATTTAAACGGGGACAACCTGCCGGACCTCGTGGTGAATTCAAGAGGAACCAATGCTTTTGTCACGCTTTTGAACAAAGGGAAAAATTCCTTCCGCTTTCCCCGCAAGCACCCCACGGGCCGTGTCCCCCTGGCCGTGATCGCCGGTGATTTCAATGGCGACGGGCGCATGGATATCGCCGTCACCCTGACCTTCGACAAAATGAAAATTCATCTGGGAAACGGCAACGGTTTTTTCAAGAAAGCCGAAACCTATTTCACCGGGTCGCGGTCGTTCTCAGGTGTGGCTCACGATTTCAACGGCG
>Ga0114931_10010117_pt1 | contig 11251 bp, 10 predicted proteins | sample 2SBtaG_FD_89579 | JGI IMG/M metagenome (GOLD analysis project Ga0114931, IMG submission 89579) | Deep subsurface microbial communities from Kolumbo volcano to uncover new lineages of life (NeLLi) - 2SBTROV14_V59a metaG | ecosystem: Environmental > Aquatic > Marine > Volcanic | place: Kolumbo...
CGGGGAGATCGCCATGGCGTAACCTCGAAACATGCCGTCAGACGGCGGCGAGCACCTCGTGACCGCGCTCAAAAGGCCAGATAACCGGCCGCCACCACACCCGTTCCGTTACGCGAAGCTCTCGACTGCATGGTTTTTGCGCGTGGCATTAGAAAGTCCTTTGGCCCACTCGAAGTTCTCAAAGGCGTAAATTTAGAAGTCAAGGAAGGCGAAGTCGCTTGCATTATTGGCCCGTCGGGATCGGGTAAAAGCACATTTCTTAGATGCATCAACCATCTAGAGGATATCAATGGCGGGGTGTTGCTCGTTGATGGTGATTTCATCGGATACGATCTGCGCAATGGCAAGCTGTATGAATTGAAAGATTCGGCGGTTTGCAAACGTCGTGCTGAAATCGGGATGGTGTTCCAGAGCTTCAATCTGTTTCCCCATATGACGGTTATGGGAAATTTGATCGAAGCGCCGATCCGGGTAAAAAAACAGAAAAAAGAGGATGCGGTTGCACAGGCGTTTAAGCTGTTGAAACGTGTTGATCTTAAGGAAAAAGCTAGCGCTTATCCCCGTCAACTCTCGGGAGGACAGCAACAAAGGGTGGCAATCGCCCGCGCGCTCGCCATGAACCCGAAACTGTTGCTTTTCGATGAGCCGACGTCTGCTCTTGATCCCGAACTTGTGGGGGAGGTCCTTCAAGTGATGCGTGACCTAGCCAAGACGGGCATTACCATGGTGGTGGTCACTCATGAAATTGGTTTTGCGCGCGAGGTCGCTGATCAGGTCTTGTTCATGGATGACGGCGTTGTCGTGGAATCTGGTGTTCCTGATGAAATTCTTGCCAATCCAAAGTCTCCTCGAACGAAGGAATTTCTTTCGATGGTTCTTTAAACCCTTACCCGCATAAACGGCTAGATAAATTTCAACGAGTAACAGCAGGGCTCTTTCCATGGATACCGAATTGCATCGACCATACAGCAACGAAACGCTCGTCACCTTGCTGGGCAGGAGCCCTGCCGAGCATTCCGGCTCGGTCAATCCGCCCCTGGAGCGAACTTCAACGCGGATATTTTCAACTCTTGAAGAGCTCGAGGCCGCGCATTCAACCGGCAAGCTGAGTGACTTTCTCGGCTCTGCGACTCCGGAATGGCTTGAGTCGGCGGTTGCGCAACTGGAAGGAAATGATTGCCATGTCGTCGCATCCAGTACGGGCATGGCTTCGTTAGCGATCGTATTCCTATCTGCTCTGGAAACAGGCGATCATCTGCTGATGCCCGATTCGGTTTTTTTGCCCACGCGGAAGGTTGCCGACGGATTGTTGAAGAGATTGGGTGTCGGTGTCACCTACTACGATCCAATGATCGGAGCGGCCATTCGCGACGAAATGCTCCCAAACACCAAGCTGGTGTTAACTGAATCCCCGGGTTCCAACACGTTCGAGGTGCAGGATATTGCGGCCATTACAAAGGCCGCGCATGATGCCGGCGCTTTGGTTGCCACCGATAACAGCTGGGCCACGCCGCTTTATTTCAGACCGTTGGATCACGGTGTCGATTTTTCGATAAGCGCGCTCACGAAGTATTTTGTCGGCCATTCCGATGTTCTTTTGGGCACTGTCGCGACCACGGGAAAACAAATCGCGCGTTTGCGGGAGACCGCCAATCTTATGGGCAATGGATGCTCGCCGGATGACGTGTTCCTTGCCTTACGAGGATTGCGGACCCTGGCGATCCGCTTACAACATCACGGGAAAACGGGATTGCGCATCGCAAAGTGGTTGCAGCAAAGACCGGAAGTCCAGACGGTTCTGCACCCGGCGCTTCCTTCTTGCCCGGGGCATGAGTTCTGGAAGCGGGATTTTTCCGGCGCCACGGGGCTGTTCTCCATCATCGTGAATCCTCTGAGCCGCCCTGAACTTGTCTGTTTTCTTGAATCCTTGAAATTATTCAAGCTCGGTTATAGCTGGGGTGGTTTTGAAAGCCTGATCCTGCCGATGAACCCCGAGAATGAACGGACGGTCGTCCCTTGGACACATGATGGTACGGTGATCCGGATTTGCGTAGGGCTTGAAGGCCCCGAGGATCTGGAAGCAGACCTTGAATTCGGCTTCTCTCGGTTGGCATACTTTAAACGCGCGTCCTAAGCATTGCGCCAAACATTGTCCCATAGCCGTCTGACCGTAAATCTCGCCAACGTAGCAGAGAATTACCGCCGCATAAAATCGACTGTTAACGGGGTGAACGTGGCCGCCGTCCTAAAGGGAGACGCCTACAATTTAGGCATGGCGGCGGTGGCCGGAACCCTGGCCGAAGAGGGCGCCAGGTGTTTTTTCGTGGCTTATTGCGAGGAAGCGCTGGAATTGAGGCGAATTCTAAATGACTTGAACGTCGCCGCAAAAATCTACGTTCTTGCCGGGTTGCATCGTCAATTCTTCGGCCCCTACCTGGAACATGATCTCATACCGGTTCTCAACAGCTTGGATCATATCAAGGGTTGGGCTCAAGAAAGTCAGCGGAAGGGAATTAGGTTGCCAGGGGTCATTCAGGTCGATATCGGTCTGAACCGGTTGGGGCTGACGCTCGATGAACTCACCACCCTTGTGACGCAGACTGATTTACTGGACCATCTGACGCCGGAACTCATCATCGGTCATTTGCCATTCGGCAATGATCACAAGAATCCGGCAAACCGGGACCATCTGGCGTTATTCCAGGAATTCAGGAGCAAGCTTCCCGCATGGCGCGGCAGCATTGCAAATTCGGCGGCGGTTTTTTTGGGGACGGACTATCATCAAGATATAGTTCGTACCGGGTCCGCCCTGCTCGGTGTCAATCCGAAGCGTGGACAACCCAATCCAATGTTGCCGGTGCTGTCTCTCGAAAGCCGCATCATTCATATTCGTGACCTTGAAGCGGGACAGACCGTGGGCTATGGCGGGACTTTCAGAGCGGACCGCAAAACGGCGCTGGGCATAGTTTCCATAGGCGCCAGTGACGGGCTGGATCGCCAAGTATCTCTCAGCGGCCACGGCACCGCCTATATAGATGGCCATAGGGCAGCAATTATCGGTTCCGGCGGGTCAGACATGATTTTTGTAGACCTGACGGAAATCCCAGGTCACTCGGCTGTCGTCGGACAAACGGTCGAATTTTTGGGCCCAAATATCGACTTAGAGGCTATGGCCAAGCAAGCGGGAGCAACGGAATACGACATTCTAACGGGCTTTGGTCAACGGCCAGGGCGTATCTATCTGAAAAACCGGTAAGGACGGCAGTGTCATTTATGGACGCCCCCGGTGATGCAAGGGAAAAACTGACTCGAAACGGCGGTAGAGCTTGCCGTCATGTATCCGGCCTTTGCGCTGCGGTGCTCTGACCGCTGGCCCTGATGGAATCCGAAAGATCGGCGCCCAGTCAGAGGAGCGAGCTTGATGCCCGGACAATGCCTCGAGTTTGATCCCGGGCTCTCTCTCACGTGCGGCCGGACTTCAAACTTCCCGAATTCGCAGCGTCGAATTCGCGTTCAAAAACAAAACATTAAAAACCCGTACCAAAATGGCGCAGTCAACAGCTTCGGAGAGAATGAGCTTGAGAGAGGAGATTTTGGGAAAACAGCCGGAACGGCAGTCAACAGCTTCCGGCTCAAAAGCGTGCGAAACCTGGGGTTTTCAGGCCCGTTTGAGGCGGCGAGAGACTGTTGGGAACAGGAAAATGGCGGAGGGAGGGGGATTCGAACCCCCGACACCTTTCGGTGAACACGCTTTCCAGGCGTGCGCCTTAAACCACTCGGCCATCCCTCCCCGAGGCCCTAGAGGGGCCGGGTGGGCGACTTATAGCCGACGCGCCGGGTGCTTGCAAAGCGCCTGGGTCGGGCGGGAATTTGCCTTGCCAATGGGCGCTTACAGCGGACGGTGCGATGCGCTAAGCTCGCGATCTCGCGTCGGCGGGGTCCATTGGCTTTTGGGGGATGGCAATGCGCAGGACTGGGTGGCTGCTGGGCTGGGTGTTCGTTTTCGGCGCCCTTGTCGCGATCGCCATCGACCTCTTCAAATGGATCCGCGACGGCGCTTATGTCTTCGTCTCCCTGGGCGATATCTGGGCCGGAATCAACACCAACAGCCTGGTCGGCTTCGGCGCCCTGATCGAAAAATCAGTCAGCCCGACCTTGTGGAGCGATATCCTGGTGCCTCTTTTATCGCTGCCGGCCTGGACGGTGCTGGGCGCGATCGCGGCCATTCTGTTGATCCTGTTTCGCAAGCCGCCACGACGCCGGCGCCACTCGTTCCGCTCATAAAACCATGAGCGGACTTTCCCCGTCGGCCCCCGTCGGCCCCCGTCGGCCATGCCGCCGACAGCCATGCTCATGAGACGCCGAGCCGGGTATGTCGGTTTAGACTTTCAATGTCGGTTGCTAACGATGTAGCATCGTCGGTCATGAAAACGTCATGCTTGACTGATAGCGAGACGGCGAATCGGTCAAGGAGGCACTCGTCCAGAGTGGGCTTGGCTTCATATTGTTAACGAGTCGCGCGGGCACTTGTCCGCCATCCATGTGCAATCTGGGAGGCACAAAATGAGACACAAATCGTTCCTCGGCGGTATCGTCGCCGCCGCCGCGTTATCGCTTGTTTTCGTTAGCGGCGCGCAGGCGGGCGGCTGCCCGAGCGTTACCGTCGCCAACAACATGGGCGTCGCCGCGGGCGCCTATCCGGAGCAATACGAACTGGCCGAGTTCGAGGCGGCGGCGAACTGCAAGATGATCTTTTCGGAGAACCCGGCGATCGCCAAATTGAACGGCCGGATCATGGGCAATCCCGCCCTGCCGCCCTTGGCCGAGCGCCTGCCGGCGGAGCCGTTGGTGGTCGCGCCCTATGACCAGATCGGCACCTATGGCGGCACCCTGGACATGATTTCCAACGCCTTGGAAGCCGGCACGTCGGATATGCTCTCCGTCCGTCACGTCAATCTCGTCCGCTTCTCCGACGACCTGGTCACCATCGTGCCCAACGTCGCCAAGGGTTGGAAGTGGAACAAGGACTTCACCCAGCTCACCTTCTACCTGCGCAAGGGCCACAAATGGTCGGACGGCGCGCCGTTCACCGCCGAGGACGTCAAGTTCTGGTACGATAATCTCGCCATGGACAAAAACGTCATCGCCAAGCCGAAGGACTATGTGCTGGTCGGCGGCAAGCGCATGACGGTGGACGTGATCGACCCGCAGACGGTTCGCTTCAACCTTCCGGCGCCGAAGCCGGGTCTGCTGGCGCATTTCGCCACGTCCTATGCCCAGGCTTTCCAGCCCAAGCATTTCCTCGGCCAGTTCCATCCGGCGATCAACCCCGACGCCGACAAGCTGGCCCAGGCGGCGGGCTTCGAGAGCGGCTATAAAGTCGTCAACATATACTATGGCCAATCGGATTGGACCGATACCCCGACGCCGCTGCTGATCGCGCCCGACAAGGTCAAGAACCTGCCGGCCGGCGTTACGCCGTCGCTCGAATCCTATATCACGGTCACCCACACGACCGAGGGCCGGCACTACGTGGCCAACCCCTATTTCTTCATGGTCGACACGGCCGGCCAGCAACTGCCCTATATCAGCGAACAAGACGAGACCATGGCCAATGAGAACGAGGTCAGGATCTTGAAGATGATCAACGGCGAGATCGACTACAAGGCCCAGTCCTTGTCGTTGGCGATGGTGCCGGTCTTGCTCGACAACGCCGAGAAGGGTGACTTTACGGTCGATTTGCGGCCGACGATCGCGATCGACAATTTCGCGCTCAACGTGACGAGCGCCGATCTCGGCAAACGGGCGGTCTTCGGCAACCTCAAGTTCCGCCAGGCCATGTCGGTCGCCATGAACCGCGATGAGATCAACAGCGTCGCCTTCTTCGATCTCGGCAAGACCGAGCAGTATGTGCCGTTCAGCCCGCCACCTGCTTTCGTCCCCGAGGAGATGAAGCAGTACTACGCCCAGTACGATCCGGAGCTGGCCAAGAAGCTGCTCGACGAGATCGGCGTCGTCGACAAGGACGGCGACGGTAAACGCGACCTGCCCAACGGCAAGAAGCTGGTGATCAACCTGCAGTTCGCCACCCAGGGCGTCGGTACCGAGATCGTCGAACTGGTCGCCCAGCAGTGGAACAACGTCGGCATCGAGACGATAGCCAAGGAGGTCACGCCCGACGAATACCGCTCCGCCCAGTCGGCCAATCAGCTCGACGTGATGATGTGGCGCAAGGGCCAGCCCCTGGCCATCATCCTCGGCAACTCGGAGCTGTTTCTGCCGCCGTTCGAGAACTATTTTGCCAGCCGCAACGGCATGCTTTGGGCCGAATATATCGACAGCAACGGCGCCAATGGCGTCAAACCACCAGCTTACGTCTATCAGTTGATCGACGATATCAACAAGTTCCAGTCGACGCCGGTGGGAACGCCCGAATCGGACGCCATCGGCGCGCGTCTGGTGAAGAACATGACCGGCAACCTGCTGTTCATCGGAACGGTTCTGGCGCCGGCCCCGATCTATCACCGCAATGCTCTGAAGAACTTCGCAAACTTCAAAACCGCGTCGTATGAGTATTATCGGACCTACCCATACCGGCCGCAGCAGTGGTTCTTGACCGACAAGAACTAAACGACGGCCGATAAAACGAAGAACCGCCGGGCGCTCGCGATCTCGCCCGGCGCGTTCTCGATACAGGGTTCGATCTCGGCCGGGACGTATTTTTCCGGCCGGGGCGCGAGGGTTCGGAGCCACCGATAATGCTGGAAATCAGCCGCTTCGTGTTCATGCGGTTCATCATGGCGATTATCACGTTGCTCATGGTGTCCTTCATCGTCTTCAGTTTGATGGAACTTGTGCCCGCCAATTGCGCGGTCCGCTATTTGGCGTTCAAGAATACCCAGGGCGAACAGATCACCATCGCCGACATCAAAGCCGAAGAAGTCCGCATGGGCCTGGACAAGCCCTATGTCGTTCGCTGGGCGAAGTGGGTCACCGACGTATTCGTGCGCGGCGACTTCGGCATCTCCTGCATCCTGCGGGTGCGGGTCAACGATCTGCTCGGCACCAAGTTCTGGATCTCGTTAGGCATCTGCCTGACCTCCCTGCTGCTCGCCTATGCCATCGCCATACCCGTCGGTATTTATTCGGCGACCACCAACAAGCCGACGCTCAACAATTTCCTGCGCTTTTTTTCCTATCTCGGCCTGGCGATGCCGAATTTCCTGCTCGCGCTGATGATCATGCTGATCTCCACCGTTCTCTTCGGCGACAGCCTGACCGGCCTGTTCAGCAAGGAATATCGCGATGCCGCCTGGTCTCTCGCGCGGTTCGGGGATTTTCTGGCCCACGCGTGGTTGCCGGTGTTCATCCTCGGCTGGTCGGCCACGGCCTTCGCCCTGCAAACGGTGCGCGCCCTGATTTCCGACGAATACGGCAAGCTCTACGTGACTGCGGCGCGGGCGCGGGGGCTTTTCGGACGCCAGCTTTTGTGGCGCTATCCGGCGCGCCACGCCCTGCCCCCGATCATCAACTCGCTCGGTTTCGATCTCAACCGCGTGTTCAACGAGTTGCCGATCGTCGCCGTGATCCTGACACTCACGGAGGCCGGTTCGCTGTTGCTCGAATCGCTCGCGCGATCGAACGATCAGCAACTCGCCGGCGCGATCATCTTCATGTTGACCGCGTCGATCGTGGGATTGAACTTCTTCACCGACGTCATGCTGGCGCTGGTCGATCCGCGCATTCGCCGCGGCGTCATGGGGAAAGGCTGATGGCCGAAACCGCCAAAACCGCCAATGGCGGCGCCGCGGTCGCGGAGAGCACCGAGATCGGCGGCAAGAGCAAGGAAGCCTATTTCACCGCCGGCCAATACGCCCTGATCTGGGCCCGTTTCAAGATGAACCGCGCGGCGGTCACGGCGGGGATCATTCTGATCGGCCTGATCATGATGGGACTGACCGCGCCGTTCCTGTCGCCCTACGATCCGAACATCGCCGGCCGCGACGCGGAGTATCAAAACGGCGCGCCGCAAATTCCGAAGTTTTGGGACGAAAACGGATTTTCCTTCCGGCCGTTCCTCTACACGTTGGAGCGAAAGCGGTCCGCCGCGACCAATTTTCGCTGGATCACCGACGTCAACAAGGACAAACGTCGCTATGTCGAGTTTTTCGTCAAGGGCTGGCGTTTTTTCATCGTGAACATCGACCTCGATCTGCCCGGCGAGGATTTCGACTTCCGCCTCAGGGCGCTGCCGATCGACTACCACCTGTTCGGCATGGACAAGGGGCGCATCCACCTGTTCGGCACCGAGGCGGCGGGCAAGGATATCTTTTCGCGAACCATGTTCGCGATATGGACGTCGCTGGCGGTGGGGACCATCGGCGTGTTCATCAGCTTCGTGCTCGCCCTGATCATCGGCGGCATCTCGGGCTATGCCGGCGGCTGGCTGGATTCCATATTGCAGATGATCACCGACGCGGTGCGTACCGTGCCGGCGATCCCGCTGTTCATGGCGCTGGCGGCGATGGTGCCCGATGAATGGAGCGCGGAAACGCGCTTTTTCTTCATCTCGATCATCCTCGGCCTGATCGGCTGGCCGACGCTGGCGCGCCGCATCCGCACCCATCTCTTGACCGAGCGTTCGCAGGAATACGTGCTCGCCGCGCGGCTCTGCGGCGCCACGCCGGGGCACATCATCCGCCGCCATCTGCTGCCCAGTTTCTCCAGCTATATCATCGTCGATCTGGTCATCTCGTTCCCTTACATGGTCCTGTCGGAAACCGCGCTCAGCTTCATCGGCCTCGGCCTCAAGGACCCGGTCAACAGCCTCGGCGTGCTGCTGCAAAACGTGACCAAGGTGGACGTTTTACTGAACTACCAGTGGTATTTCATCCCGGCGGGCTTCTTCATGGCCCTGGTGCTGGCCTTCGTGTTCGTCGGCGACGGCCTGCGCGACGCGGCCGATCCCTATTCGGGGCATTGATCATGAGCCGCCCGCTTGTTTCCGTGAGCGATCTCACAATTCATTTCCGCACCGACGAAGGGCTGGTCACGGCGGTCGACGGCGCCTCCTTCGACCTGCGCGACGGCGAGATCCTGGGCCTGGTCGGCGAATCGGGCTCGGGCAAATCGGTGACGGCGAAATCGCTGATGCTGCTCAACGCCGGCAACACGGTCTATGATCCGAAGAGCCGGATCACGCTTCGCGACGACCACAACGGCGGCGACATCGACGTCCTCTCGCTGACCAGAGAGCGGGATATGAAAGTGATTCGGGGCGGCGCGATCTCGATGATCTTTCAGGAGCCGATGGCGAGTTTCGCCCCGGCCATCACCATCGGCGACCAGATGGTCGAGCAATTGCTGCTGCACACCTCGATGAGCAAGAGAGAAGCGAGCGTGTTTTCCATAGAGATGCTTCAACGGGTCGGCATTTCCGACGCCCCTCAACGGTTCGCGCAATACGCGTTCGAGCTTTCCGGCGGCATGCGCCAGCGGGCCATGATAGCCATGGCCCTGACGACGCGGCCCAAGCTGTTGATCGCCGACGAGCCGACCACCGCGCTCGACGTCACCATTCAGGCGCAAGTGCTCGATCTGATGCGTGACCTGGTCGCCGAGTTCGGCATGGCCATTCTGTTCATCACCCATGATCTCGGGGTCATCGCCCAGACCGCCGATCGGGTGGCGGTGATGTATCTCGGCGAGATCGTCGAGACCGGCACGGTGCGCCAGGTCATTCGCTCGCCGGCCCATCCCTACACCAAGGGCCTCTTGAACGCCTTGCCGAGACTCGATGATCTCACCTCCACGCTGACCCCGGTTGCCGGCGATATTCCAAGTCCTCTGGAACGCCCGTCGGGATGCGTCTTCCATACCCGCTGCCCCGAGATCATTCGTGGGCGCTGCGATGTCGAGGTGCCGCCGCTGACTAGTCTCGGCAAGGGCCATGACGTCTCCTGCTTCGCCGTATCCGCATCGAAAAAGGATTCGCGGTCGGAGACGCCAGGGGAGGTGATCTCGTGACCGACAAACCCTTGATCACTATCCGCGACCTGTCGGTCCATTTCCCGATCGGTGGCGGCTTGTTCGGGAACAAGGCCGTTGTTCGCGCCGTGAACAAGGTATCACTGGACATTCCCGCCGGCACCTTTTTCGGCTTGGTCGGGGAATCCGGATCTGGCAATACCACCCTCGTCCGCGCGATTCTGAAAGCGGTGCCGATCACCGGCGGCCACGTCGAATACAACGATGACGGGGTCCATTACGACTTGAGCCCGCTCTCGGCGAAGGACCTCAAGGAATACCGCAAGCGTTGCCAGCTCATCTTCCAGGACCCTTACGCCGCGCTCAGCCCGCGCATGACCGTTCGCGACATCATCGCCGAGCCGCTGGAAGTGATGAAACTCACCAGTTCACGCGCGGAAACCGACGAGCGCGTCCGCGAGATTGCCGCCAAATGCCGCCTCAACCTCGAGCACTTGCGGCGCTATCCCCACGCCTTCTCGGGCGGCCAGCGCCAGCGCATCTCGATCGCCCGGGCGCTGGTCTGCAATCCCCGTTTCCTGGTCGCCGACGAATGCGTCGCGGCCTTGGACGTGTCGATCCAGGCCGACATTCTCAATCTCTTGAAAGCCTTTCAGGATGAGCTGGGTCTGACTTTCTTGTTCATCTCCCACGACCTCTCCGTGGTGGCCCATACCTGCGACAAGGTCGCGGTCATGTATCTCGGCCAGATCGTCGAGATCGCGGCGACCAAAACGCTGTTTCGAACGCCCCGCCATCCCTATACAAAGGCGCTTCTTTCGGCGATTCCCTTGCTCGACCCCGATGCCGAGCATACCTCGATCAAACTCGAGGGCGAAATTCCGAGCCCGTCCAACCCGCCGTCGGGCTGCAAGTTCCATACCCGCTGCGCCTTCGCCCGCGACAAATGCCGCGTCGACGAGCCATCCCTGATCGGCAAGGGCGACAACCATTTCGTCGCCTGCCATTTCGCGGACGAACTCATGGGTGAGGCCGGGCGCGCCGGCACCGCTTGAGCGACCGCGCGCACGGGCCGGGCGGCGGCGCCGGGGTCGATGACGCGCCGATCCTGATCCTGATCGACGAGACGACGGCCCAGCCGGCGATTACGCCCGATACGCCGCTGCTGGGCCTGACGTTGATACGCCGGGCGGTCCTGGCCGCGCGCCGGGCCGGTTACGCGTGGACGCTGCTGCTGGCGCGCGCCCCCGGGCCGGGCCACGAC
>Ga0114931_10010118_pt1 | contig 11250 bp, 8 predicted proteins | sample 2SBtaG_FD_89579 | JGI IMG/M metagenome (GOLD analysis project Ga0114931, IMG submission 89579) | Deep subsurface microbial communities from Kolumbo volcano to uncover new lineages of life (NeLLi) - 2SBTROV14_V59a metaG | ecosystem: Environmental > Aquatic > Marine > Volcanic | place: Kolumbo...
CTGGAGATGCCCAGGCCGCCCTTCGCACTCACCGACAAGGGGGAGGAGGAAGAGGATGTCCTGCTGCGCATGCAGCGCGACCTCGGACGGGCGCTGCAGAAGCCCCTGGAAGAGCGCCGCTGGATAATGGTGATCGACACTCGCAAGTGTATAGGTTGTCACGCCTGCACGGTGGGCTGCATCATGGAGAACAAGCTGCCGCCCGGCGTCGTCTACCGCCCGGTCATCGACCTGGAGGTCGGCAAGTATCCCAACGTCGCCCGCAAATTTCTGCCTCGCCCCTGCATGCAGTGCGACAATCCGCCGTGCACGCCGGTGTGCCCGGTGGAAGCCACCTGGCAAAGGCCCGACGGCATAGTGCAGATCGACTACGACGTCTGCATCGGCTGCCGCTACTGCATCACCGCCTGTCCCTACGGCGCCCGCACCTTCGACTTCGGGGAGTACTGGACGGACGGCGTACCCCGGGGTGAAGACGGCGCCCTGGCCCTCGCCAGCGGCCGGGCCTATCAGGAGCAGGCCAGCTTCGAGTATGGCGAACAGTGGCCCCGCCGGAAGCAGGACAGCCCCATAGGAAACGCCCGTAAGTGCCAGTTCTGCGTGCACCGCCTGGAAAAGGGGATGCTGCCGATGTGCGTCACCACCTGCCTCGGGCGCGCCACCTTCTTCGGAGACGCCAACGATCCCCAGGCACTGGTCTCGGAACTGATCGCGCGGAGCAACGTCAAACGGCTCAAGGAAGAACTCGGCACCGAACCCAAAGTCTATTACCTGGTGTAAGGGAGGGCAAATCGTGGTTGTCACCGACAGAACTCCGCTGGGAACCCTGGTGCAACGGCTCTACTTTCCGGTACTGATAGTGCTATCGCTCATGGGGCTTGCCATCATCGGCTACCGACTGGCGGTCGGCATCAAGATCACGGCGCTCACCGGTTACGTGACCTGGGGGATGTGGGTCGCCTTCTACATCTACTTCATCGGCCTCTCCGCCGGATCGTTCCTGCTCTCGACGCTGGTGTACGTGTTCGGCATGCACCAGTACGAAAAGATAGGGCGCCTGGCGCTGGTGTCGGCGATATTCGCGCTCGGCGCGGGCATGCTCTTCATCTGGATGGATCTCGGCCACCCCTGGCGTTTCGTGAACATCTTCACGCGCGGTGGTTGGGGATCGGTGATGAAGATCGAGAGCTGGCTTTACTGGGTCTATATCATCCTCATCTTCTGCGAGCTGTGGCTGCTCATGCGCGAGGACCTGGCCCGCCTGGCTCGAGCCGCCCGCGGCTGGCGTGCCGGCCTCTACCGGCTGCTGGCCCTGGGTTTCCGGGCCGCGACGAGCGAAGAGGTGCAACGGGCGCGGGCCCGGAACGCCATGCGCTGGGTCCTGGTGCTCGGCACCGTCGGAGTGCCGGTCGCCATCGGTGTGCACGGCGGCACCGGGGCGATCTTCGCGGTCGTCAAGGCCAAGCCCTTCTGGTTCACCCCGCTCTTTCCCATCATGTTTCTCGTCTCGGCCCTGGTTTCCGGGGCGGGACTGATGACCTTCCTCTACGCCTTCTTCGGCAAGCGTGACGACTCCTACCCCAAGCTGCTGCGGGGACTGGCCAACCTCATGACCATCTTCGTCGGCATCGAACTGCTGCTGCTGATCGCCGAACTGGTGGTTGGCTTCTACGGCGCCATTCCCTCGGAGACCGCCATCCTCCGCGAGATGCTCTTCGGCCCCTACTGGTACACCTTCTGGATCGGGCAGATCGGTCTGGCGACGCTACTCCCACTCCTGATGATGGCCCTGCCGGCCACCCGGCGCTCCCCGGTCGGCCTCGGCCTCGCCGGCCTCGGCATCATCATCGGCATCGTGTGCGTGCGCCTCAACCTGGTGATCCCCGCCTACCTGTTCCCCCACCTGGAGGGGCTCGAGCAGGCTTTCGTAAACCCCCGGCTTGCCTACAGCTACTTCCCGAGCATCTGGGAGTGGCTCTCCAGCATCGGCGGTATCTCGCTGGTTATCCTGCTCTTCAGCTGGGTGTACCGTCTGCTTCCGCTCTTTCCCGACCGGGGGGCCAAGGAGGTGTCCGCATGAAACTCTCTCGACGCGATCTCCTGAAGCTCGGAGCCCTGGGCAGCGGCGGCGCGCTGCTGGGTATCCAGGGAAAGCAAATGCTGGCAGCGGTGATGGCCCAGGGCGAGGTGTCCGCCGGGGGCGACTACCCGCTGGCCGATCCCGACAACATCATCTACAGCCTCTGCCTGCAGTGTCACACCGAGTGCACGCTGAAGACCAAGATCCAAAATGGTCTCATCACCAAGATAGACGGAAACCCCTACAGCCCCGGGAACCTGCAACCGCAACTGCGCTACACCACGCCGTTGGAGACGGCGGCCCTGATCGACGGCTCGATCTGCCCCAAGGGACAGGCGGGCGTGCAGACCCTCTATGATCCCTACCGTATCCGCAAGGTGCTGAAGCGCGCCGGACCGCGCGGGTCGGGCAAATGGCGGGCCATCCCCTTCGGGCCGGCCGTCGAGGAGATAGTCGAGGGTGGCAAGCTCTTCGCCGAGATCGGCGAAGACAGGGACTACCCTGGTTTTCGCGAGGTATTCGCCCTGCGCGACGCCGAGCTGCCCAGGGAGATGGCGGCCGACGTCGCGAAGATCCGTGGCGGCGAGCTGACCGTCGAGGAATTCCAGTCCAAGCACCGGGACCACCTCGATGTCCTCATCGATCCCGACCATCCCGATCTCGGCCCCAAGAACAACCAGTTCGTCTTCGATGCGGGTCGCATCGAGCACGGCCGCAAGGAGTTCGCGAAACGCTGGACCTTCGGCGCTCTCGGCTCCATCAACTGGTACGCTCACACCACCATCTGCGAGCAGGCCCATCACATTGCCTTCAAGCAAGCCACCGCCAGGTGGACCGGCTCGAGCTGGAAGACCGGCAAGGATCACATGAAGCCGGACTACGAGGCCGCGGAGTTCGTGATCTTCTGGGGAACCGGTTTCGCCGAGGCCAACTTCGGCCCGCCCCCGATGACGCCGCAGCTCACCAAGGCCATCAACGACGGCGATCTCAAGATAGCCGTGATCGATCCGCGGCAGTCCAAGACCGCCGCGCACGGCTGGTGGATTCCGCTGCACCCCGGCGGTGACCTGGCGCTGGCCCTGGGCATGGTCCGCTGGATCGTCGAGAACTCGCGCTTCGATCGGGACTTTCTCGCCAACGCCAACGCCGCGGCCGCGCACCTGAACGGTGAGGCGAGCTGGTCCAATGCCACCTGGCTGATCGACGAGGAGACCGGTAAGTTCCTGCGGGCAAGCGAGGTCGGCCTCGGCCGCGACAGCGAGTTCGTGGCGGTGGTGAACGGGCGGCCGCTGGCGGTGGACGTCTACGGCAGCGACCTTCCCATCGTCGCCAGCCTCGACGCCGAAGTCGAGTTCGGCGGTCGCTCTTACAAGACGGCCTTCCGCGTCTTCAAGGAGTCGGCCTTCGCGCATGAGCTGGATTTCTACGCCGCCGAGAGCGGCGTGCCGGTCGAGACCATCATCCGCCTGGCCCGGGAGTTCACCAGCCACGGCAAGCGCGCTGCCATCGACTTCTATCGCGGTCCCATCAAGTTCACCTACGGTTACTACGCCGCCCAGGCGATAATCGCCCTCAACACCCTCATCGGCAACATAGACTGGCGCGGCGGCCTGGTCAAGGGCGGCGGCCATCACAACGCCGACGGCACCGCAGAAGGGCAGCCGTTCAACCTGAAGGCGCTGCATGCGGGAGCCCTGGCGACCTTCGGCATAAAGACCACCCGCGAGAAGAGCGGCCCCTACGAGACCTCGACGCTGTTTGCGCGTGACGGTTATCCGGCCAAACGGCCCTGGTTTCCTTTCACCGACGACGTGTATCAGGAGATCATACCCGCTGCCGCTTCCGGCTACCCCTACCCCATAAAGATCCTGATGCTGCACAAGGGCACACCGGTCCTCTCCACCCCGGCCGGGCACCTGCAGATCGACATGCTCGAGGATCCGGAGAAGGTCCCCCTCTTCATCGCTTCCGACATCGTCGTCGGTGAGACCAGCATGTACGCCGACTACGTGTTCCCCGACCTGAGTTACCTCGAGCGGTGGGCCTGGGAGGGCTTCAGCCCCGTCATCAAGGTCAAGACCTGGAAGCTGCGGCAGCCGGCGGCCGCCCCCATACCCGAGATGGTCGAGGTGGACGGCGAGGAGATGCCCATCAGCATGGAAGCGCTCATGATCGCCGTCGCCAAGCGGCTGGGCGCTCCGGGTTACGGGAAGAACGGTTTCGCCGAAGGCCTCGACTTCGACCGTCCCGAGGACTTCTATCTCAAGACGGTGGCCAACGTAGCGATGGACGGCTCGCGGTTGCCACCGGCGAACAGCTCGGAGATCGAGCGCTTCCGGAACGCCAGGCGACACCTGCCGCCGGCGGTCTTCGACGAGGCGAAGTGGCGTCGGGCCATAGGCGAGGAGAACTGGCCGCAGGTCGTCTATCTGCTCAACCGGGGCGGACGCTTCCTCGAACCCTGGCAGCAGGCTTACGAGGGCGACAAGGTGCGGCACAAGCTCGGCGGCCTGATGAACCTCTACGTCGAGCCGGTGGCTACCGGTATTCACTCGATCACCGGTGAGCGCCTCTCGGGGGTGCCGGTGTTCGAGCGGATGAAGCATTTCGACGGTCGCGAGGTCGATGATCCAAGCGAGTACGACCTCCGGCTCTTCACCTACAAGGAGATCTGGGGCGGACAATCCCGCACCGTCTCCAACTACGTTGCCCAGGAGGCTCTCCTGCCGGAGAACTTCATCAACATAAACGCCCGAACCGCCGCCGAACTGGGCCTCCGAGATGGAGACCTGGTACGCTTGGCGTCACCCACCTTCGACGGCACTTTCGAGGTGGCGCCCGGTCACAGTGTTGCCCTGGAAGGGCGCATACGCGCGCTTCAGGGTATCGCCCCGGGCGCCGTGGCCGTCTCCTGGCACTACGGCCACTGGGCCTACGGCTCCAACGCCATCGAGGTGGATGGCAAGGTGGTTAGAGGCGACAAGCGGCGTGGCCGGGGATTGGTTCCCAATCCAGCGATCCGCGTCGATGATTACCTGGGGGATCTCTGTCTTACCGACCCCATCGCGGGAGATGCCGTTTTCAACGGCACCCGCGTCAAGCTCGTCAAGGTTGCCGACGGTGAGCCCCGGCAGCAGTTGGGGTCCCTGACTGAGGGACCTCGTCGGAACAGTCCCGAGCTGCAAGACGGTATTTTCGCCCGCTGGCTGGCCGAGGAAGCGCTACGGGTGGCTCGCGGGGAAACCGATCGCAGCGCCCTGCGGGACCGGATTGCCGAGCAGCTGAGAGATACCTGAGTATCTGTGCCCCGAATTCTACTCCTTGAACTCGGGGCGAGTAGAACGAGCAGGGGCCGCGGCCGGGGGTGGCCGGCTCCTGCTGGTTCACTGGATCGACGAGCAGGAACAACCACGGGATATCGGCCCCTGGCGGGCCTGCTGCCAGATGATGATCCGCATCGACCAAGCCTCCCAACTCGAGGCGCTCGACGCCGCCGAGCCGGCCCGCGTCTTCAGCGCCCTGGCCGACGAAACCCGCCTGAAGATCGTCAAGGTGCTCATGACCGGGGAGCAGCGGGTCGACAGTCTCACTCGGGCACTCAAACTGCCTCAACCCACCGTGTCCCATCACCTCAGGATACTCAGGGAAGCCCAGCTGGTTCAGAACCAGCGGCGCGGCCGCAGCATCTACTACTCGCTGGCGCCGTCCTGGCAGGTCTCCTGAGGCGGGACGACAGTTCAGAAGACCGGTACCCGCCCCAGCGGCCGGGTAGGCTGGGGACTACCTCCTTTGGGCTCGAGACTGACGCCCAGGGAATCGAAGCCCGTATAGCGCACCTCGAACACCGTGCGCTGATAGCTGCCGAGCGAGGTGCGCTCGCTGCGGCGGTTGCCCCAGGCCTGATAGCTCGAGCCCCTGGGGGGCGGTCGCTTCAGCACGAACAGCGCGCGCTCGTCGGAGAGCAGCAGGACGCTGCCGATGGTTTGCCCCCCTACCGGCGGCAGGGTGAGGGTTTCCACGTCGCTGCGGGCGAGCCAGTTGGCCACCACCTGTCTTTCGGCCGCAACCCGGCGGAAATCCAGCTGTTCGCGGATCCCCCAGCCGAGCGCCGCGATAGCGAGGATCAGCAGCAGACCGGCGGTCACCACCCAGGGACCTCTACGAGCTGGGGCTGGGCGGCGAGTTTGCGGGGGACGTCCCTTCAGCGTAGCCTGCAAATTCTTGCGCACGCGCCGCGGGGGGGTGGTCTCAGGCAGCACCTCGACCATGGCCACCATGCCTTCGCGCAGCTGGTAGGTATCCCGGCGACAGCTGTCGCAGCTCCCGAGGTGCGCTTCCAGCTCCGCTTTCTGCTCGGCCGGCAGCAATCCCAGCACGTAATCGGGGAGGAGTTCTTTGGGATGCATCAGCGGGCCTCCAAGCGATTGCGAAGCTTGGCAAGGGCGCGTCGAAGCTTGCTCTTTACCGTCCCCAGGGAAAGGCCGCTGCGGTGTGACAGCTCGCTGTGGCTGTAACCACCGTAGAAGGCTTCCGTCAGCAACTTCTTCTCCTCCTGGTCGAGCGTACCGAGTAGACTCTCCACCAGGATCCTATCGCTCACATCTATAGCTGGCAGTGAAAACCGCTGATCATTGGATTCATGCAGGTCGATCCAGGCCGCCTTGGAGGGTCGGGAGCGCCGGGCGCGCAGGTAGGAGAGGGCCTGGTTGCGGGCGATGGTGAAGATGAAGGCGCGGGGGGAGCCCAGTGCCGGACGGAAGCGGTCCGCGTTCCGGTGAAGCTTCAGGAAGGTGTCCTGTAGGATCTCCTCGGCCTCCTCGCGGCTACCCGTCATTCTCAACGCCAGGGCATAGACCTTGCCGCCGAGCCGATCATAGAGCTCGGTGAGGGCGTGCTCGTCACCCAATCCCAGGCGTACCAGCAGGGTCGTTTCACCGTCCATGCCCCTCTATCTAACCATATGCGCGCACGGCGGTTTTGGATGCACCACTGCCCCGGCACGCCGTCCGTCCGGATTATTGTGCACTAATACCAATTTGCCTTGACGATGTCATACTCAGACCTGGTTGTAGGGTACGCGCTCACGCGCGTCTCTGGTGGCACCTTGTGCCACCAAAACAGCACTTGTATGTTGAGACTTTGGTATAAGCACGTCCAAGTCATGTTCTGCCAGGGACCGCGGGTGGCCGCGGTTATTCGCTCTGCTCGCCCCAAATTTTAGGCAAGATGTCTAAAATTTGGGTGGGAGGTGCTTAGCGCCCGGTGCGGACCACGAACCCACGATGCTCGGCCTTGTCCTCCGGCTCTATATGAATGGTGATCTTGCTGCCTGGAGCTACCCGCTCGATGACCCCTTCCAGATGGTCGCAGATGGCGTGGGCGTCACTGACCATCATGTTGGAGGGCACGATCAGGTGGAAATCTATGAAGGTGAGGCGGCCCGCCCGCCGCGTCCTGAGGGCGTGAACCTCGATCGCCTCCTGTAGGTTGTCTTCGATCACCTGTCGTACGCGCTCCGCCTCCACCTCCGGCAAGCCCTCGTCGATCAGCCCCCCGATGGAGTCGCGCACCAGCTTCCAACCGATACGCAGGATGTTGACGGCCCCCAGCAGGGCGATGAGGGGATCCAGCAACCACCAGCCCGTCAGCCAGGCCAGCCCGATTCCCAGCAGCACCCCAGCCGAGGTGATGACGTCGCTCCCCAGGTGCATGCCGTCCGCCACCAGCGCCGGGGAGCGCTCCCGCCTCCCCAGGCGCACCAGATAGAAAGCCATCATGCCGTTAAGACCCGAGGCGGCCAGGGATAGGGTGACGCCCTCGGTCAAGCCCACCAGCACCACCGGCCTCAGCAGCCTCTCCCAGGCGCTCTGGACGATGGCCAGGGCCGCCACCACGATCAGCACGCCTTCCAGTACGGCGGAGAGGTACTCGACCTTGCTGTGACCGAAGGGGTGTTTGGCGTCCGCCGGACGCCTGGCGATGGTGATGGTGAGAAGCACCACCAGGGCCGCCGCGATGTTCACTATCGACTCGAGCGCGTCCGAGTAGAGCGCCACCGAGCCGGTCAGCCGGTAGGCGAGGTACTTGAGGCCGAAGATGGCGATGCCTACGGCCAGGCTGAGCCGAGGGGCGAGGAGGCTTTGCACTGCTGTCAGGGTACCAGTTCACGGCTACGGGGTTGCAGCCATGAATGTGAAAAACCCTGCTAACCCCCTACTAACAGCGGACTCCTACCTTGGATCAGAAACGAATGAACGGAGGAGGGTGAATGATCACCATGAACACGAGGAACAAAGGATTTTTCTTGACTTTGGCAGCGACGCTTGGGCTGGCAGTCCTGGCGGGATGTGCGACGGTGCTGGCACCGGCCGCCCCCCTGCAACTGGCCGGCATCGTCGGCGGCAGCGAGACGCAGCCCACCCTGAACGGACAGCCGTTGCAGCTGACGGGCGCCAGCATCACCCTGGACGGAGCGGCGGCAACCGCGAGCGCCATCGCCCCCGGCGTCGAACTCTTTGGCGATGGCACCGGGGCTTCAGGCGTCCTGAACGCGAACAGCATCGACGTTCGGACCCGCGTCAAGGGCACGGTAGACGCCATCGATTTCACCGGCAGTACCCTGGATGTCGCCGGTATCAGGGTAAAGGTGGACGCCCTTACCAACATCAGAGAGGAAGACCCCGACGGCAGCATCAGCAGCCTGACGCTCGGCGACCTGCTGGTGGGTGACTACCTCGAGATCTACGGCGCTCCCCAGCCGGGCGACGAGGTGTTGGCCACCCGCATCGTCCGCGAGAGCACCGGCAACCCCGACCGAGTGGCCTTCCGTATGCCCCTGCGCAACCTCGACAGCACCGCCATGAGCTTCACCTACGGCCTGCAGACCTTTACCGTCGACTACAGCGGCGCCCAGCTGCGCGGCACCCTGGTGGAGGGCGAAGTGGCGCGCGTCGAGGGCGTGAAGAGCGGCAACACCATCCTGGCGACCAAGGTTCGCAGCGGCAACGGCGATGGTGATCATGATCACCCGAGCGATCCAGGCACCAGGGTCGAACTCGAGGGCCCCCTGTCCAATCTCGACACCGCCGCCCAGACCTTCATGGTACTCAGCTTCCTGGTCGACTACAGTGGTGCTCGCGTCCAGGGCACGTTGGTGGAAGGCGCCCGCGTCGAGGTCAAGGGAACGGCCGATCCTGCCACCTCCACCATTATGGCCAGCAAGGTAGAAGTGAAGCACGAGTCGGGCGGCTCGGGGCGCTCCGATGGGGAACAGAAGGGCCTCGTCGACGCCGTCGACCCCACCGCCATGACCCTGTCGGTCGGCGGCAGCACCTTCTGGGCCGACGCCGGCACCAAGGTGGAACGCGACGACGCCGATGCGAGCTTCACCGATATCCAGGTGAGTGACTGGGTGGAGATCAAGCTCGACAGCACCCGCACCAACGCCGACGGCTTCTCCTACGCCGCCAAGATCGAGATCGAGTCGCACCACGACGGCGGCGGCGACGGCGGCAACGGCGGCAACGGCGATAATGAAGAGCTTCGAGGCGTCATCTCCAACTTCGATGCCCTGAACCAGACCTTCGACATAGGCAGCACCCACGTGGTGGTCCAGAACACCACCGAGTACCAGGACGACGCCAAGGACCGGGATCTCTCGGAGAGCGACTTCTGGGGGACGGACCGCAGCGGCGCCCGCGTCAAGGTCGAAGGCTCGCTGGCGGGCGACACCGTGACGGCCCGGCAGATAAAGCTTCGCTAAAAGGACTTCCGCAGTAAGACTTGCCCCGCGACCTTATCGCGGGGCAAGTCGCCGCTTCTAGAAGACGTAAAGTATGGTGACGAGAGGGCTAATGAGGTGAATGGTAACGGGCGAATGGTAACGAGGTGAGACGTGAACATCCTGGTCGTCGAAGATGAAGCCATCTTGGCCCAGACCCTGCTGGCGGTGCTCGAGCACGACGGCTATAGGCCCGTCTGGGCCGACTGCATCGGGGCCGCCTGGGATGCCATGGTGGAGAGCGAACCAGACCTCATCGCCCTCGACGTGATGCTGCCCGAAGGCGAGGACGCCGGCTTCCAGTTCGCCCGCGGCCTCCGCGAGGCGGGCGTCACCACTCCCATCCTCTTCCTCACCGCCCGCGATACCGTCGATGATCGGGTGGAGGGACTCGATCTCGGGGGGGATGATTACCTGGTCAAACCCTTCAGCCTCGACGAATTCATGGCGCGGCTGCGCGCCCTTCTGCGCCGCGGCGCACAGACCAAGCAGGCCCAGCTCAGGCGCGGTCCGTTGGAGGTCGATTTCCGCAAGCGTCGAGCCGGTTGGGGAGGGCAGTACATAGCGCTTTCCGAGCGGGAGTTCGCGCTGCTCGAGCAGTTTGCCCTCAATCCCGACCGGGTCTACACTCCGACCGAGCTGCTGGAGCGCATCTTTCCGGGAGCGGACTCCGGGACCCGGGTGGTCCGCGTATACGTCCACTACCTGAGGCAGAAGCTGGGGAAGGAGGTCATCATTACCACCTCCGGAGGCTATCGCCTCGGGGTGTGAGGGTGAGTGTGAAGCCATGAGTTTTCGCTGGCGCCTGGCTCTCGGTATCGGCCTGGCGGTGCTGGTCACCGCCGCCGTGTACGGTGCTCTCGGCTACCTGAGCTTTCGGGGATCGTTGGGGGCAGACCTGGAGCGGCGCCTGGAGGATTTTCGCGCCGAGGTGACGGCGGCGCTGGATCTGACCGGGGAGCGCCCGGGCTTCAGGGCGACTCCCGAGACCAGGCGCCTGTTCGAGGAGTACGGCGACTCCCGCTTCCGGGTCACCAGGGGGGGGAGGATCGTGCTGGAGTTCGGCGGCGTCTTTCCCGGCGCCGCTTCGGGCTGGCGTACGCAGAAGGCAGCGCTGGCGGGCGGCTATGAGCTCGAGCTGGCCCTCAATGTCGGCGAGAACGGCCAGGCGCTCACCTCGTTCGTGCGCACCGGCCTGCTGGTGCTGCCGGTGGCGCTGGGGGTGGCCATAGCCCTCAGTCTGCTGCTGCAGTACCTGCTGCTGCGCCCCGTGCGGGCGTTGAGAGACGCCACTACCGAACTCTCCAGGCAGGCGATTCCCAAGCCGGTGGCGGTGCCTCCCGGCAACGATGAGCTCAGCGAGCTGGCCCGCAGTTTCAACCGCATGACC
>Ga0114931_10010119_pt1 | contig 11250 bp, 8 predicted proteins | sample 2SBtaG_FD_89579 | JGI IMG/M metagenome (GOLD analysis project Ga0114931, IMG submission 89579) | Deep subsurface microbial communities from Kolumbo volcano to uncover new lineages of life (NeLLi) - 2SBTROV14_V59a metaG | ecosystem: Environmental > Aquatic > Marine > Volcanic | place: Kolumbo...
CCTTTAACTTTTGTATTAGCTAATAAAGTTAAAGCACCAGTTGCAATAGTACTGCGTTTTAAAAAATCACGTCTTGTTATGCTCATATTTTATCTCCGGCTAATTCTATTTCATTATTTATATCATTTGTAATAAATATGTTTATTTCTTTTATTATAAAAGAATAAAATGGTATTGAGGCATTATCGATAATTTCTTTTTCTAAATATCTTGACCAGCTCAATATTTGTTCTTTTAGAAATTTATTTATTTCATCTTCGGGAATATCCATTTCTATTATTCTTGAAATAAATTCCAGTTCAATGGCAATATGATCCGGCAGTTCATAAATATCTTTTGAAATTTCAAAATTATAATGATTATATATTTCTGCTACATTCTCAGCTGAAGGACCGAATAATTCTTTGTCAAAATAAAATGATTTATAAGGGGGAGCAGGTAAAGATGGAAAATTGTTTATAAACAAACTTGTGTATTCAATTTGCAATGATTCAAGTAAATGTTCTTTGTTTTCAAAAAGATTCAACCAAGATTTAAATTTTTCAAATTTCTCTGCATCTTTATAAATATCACTAAAGAAATCAGTAACTACACCATTGTAAAGTAATTGCACTAATTCTTTATCCGGGTAATAGAATAATTTTGCAAAAGTTTTATAGGTTATTTTTCTTATTTCTTTTTTATTCATAATTATGATCAAGACTTAATTTTTTAATTATGTTTTTTACATTTCCACAACTTGTAAGATCAGCATAAACAGGGCAAACTCTGCATTCATTAGTGCTGCATATTCCGGTTTTGTGATTATACGCCCAGCAAGGTTTTGAATCTTCCTTATAGGCTGGACAATTATTTCTTTCATCATCTGAACAATTTATAATTTCCCAACAAGGAATGATTGAGTAAATAGTTTTAATACCGTTAATACTTATTTTTTTTTCGGTAACTGCATTTCTGATGCATTCGATTCTTGTTAAATCATCTTGCGAGTATAACCTTTGTCCTGAATCTTTTTTGAATGGTAAAACTAACCCCTCATGTTCGTATTTACGTAAAGTATGAACTGACATTTCCAATAATTTTGCAGCAGTACTTATTGAAAAAACCGGGTTATTGCTTTCTATGTTTAGTTCAGATTTCAAAGTATATATTATGTATTTAAAAAATTGATACGTGTGTGTATCAACTTTCTTGCCAAATTATAATAATTGCTTTTTTGTTCGTTTGTTAACCAATAACCAAATTTTTTTCTTTTTATTGAGGATGAGAGACAGACTTTTCTAAAATATAGGAAATTAAAATAGTGAGAAACTTGGGAAGATTTTAAGATTTTGACTTAAAATTACCTAATCAGATAAGATACATTTAGGGCTTAAATTTTTAAGTAAATTATCAAAATCATTTAAGCTTGTTTTCATTATTTTTGAGTTAGATTTATGACAGGTTAAGCAAATACCTACTTTTAAAATTTTCTTTTGTTCAGAAAGAGAAAATGGGCGTGTATAAGTTCTTGTGCTTCGATTGTCTTTTGGAACTTCTAAAAATCCAATCCAAGCATCTTCAGGTAAACCGTCATATTCTGATTTTTGATATGTGGAAGTAAATATCCATTTCCCTTTCCCTTTTGTGATGACATACTTAAGTTCACCTCTTCCATAACCCAAAGCTAAAGGATTGTTGTGACAGGACTGACAGGTTCTTGAATCTTTTACAATTGTATGCGAAAAAGTTGGTGCGTAAAGTCTTTTAAATATTAAGGAATCTTTTTTTTCCCCTGTAAATGCTGATTTATCAAGCGTCATTATCATTCCCGGAATAAAGGTAGTAATTTTTTCATCCCCGGTTTTACTATTTTTCATTATTCCAAGTACAGGCGGTTCAGCAAAAAAATCTCCGGTATATTCAGTCCATTTACCATTGCTGTAAGTTTTTGTTAAATGATCGTAAGCTTTTGCATTGGGGTTAAAATCCGTATGGCAACCCAAACATTGCGGAGACCAAGATGAATGACAAGATGCACAGTCCAATCTTTTATGAGCTTTATCTCTTATGCAAAATTGTAAGGGTGGTTTTAACGGCAGTTTAATTTTTGCTTTTTTAGTTATAAGAAAATTTCCTTTTTTGTTATAAAAAGTATTTACCAAAGGACGATTGCCGTTTGATGTTACAAGTACTTCTTTTCCAAATTTTGTCAACTCTCTTAAATCCATAATCTTCTTTGATTCGGAATCAATTTTATCAACGGATATTTTTTTAATTTTATCTACTGTATTGTGGCAATCAATACACAGCACTATTTCCTGCTGTTCTTCGTGAGTGTAATTTTTACCATCTCCCATTACTCCGTAAGAAGTGTGGCAGTCAACACAATCCATTCCTTTTAAATGATGGACATCTTCTTTTACAAATTTAAAAACTCTTTCGTCTTCCAAAATTTTGTATTTAACAGAATCTTTTACTTCGGCAGGTTCTAATAGTGTTTCGTGCCATCCTTCATAATTAGTCGAAATTCTTCCTGAACGGCTGTGACAGCCGAAACAATGCTTAGAACTAACATCAATTGATATTTGGGGGTGGAATAATGTCGAATCATAATAAGAATTTTTATCTTGTAACAAATTGGTTAAATCTTTTTTTGCTTTATCCGTATAATTTAAGTGACAGGATAAACATCCGCCCCCTCTGGATTTTTGCGTTATTTCACCAAGTTCAGTTTTGGGATTTCCAATATGGCACGACAGACACAACTGCCTTAAATGTGTTTCCGAAGCCGAATATTTTACATTTGCAGCATTAAACAATCCTTCCGGCTGAGGTAACTCATTAAATGCAAATTTATCAACAGATATTAAGCCTGATGCTGTATTCATTAAAGATTTTTCAACCCTCTCGTGAATTCCTGGGTGACAGTTTACAGTACCGCAGGTTGAATTTGCATCTGTAAGATTTCCGGGAATTAGCAACATATTATTATGAGCAAGGTTTTTATCAACTGAAAATGGATTCCCTTTATGGCAGGATACACATCCAATTGCTTCAGGGTTGTGTGATTTTGTGAATCCGGTAAAATTACTGTGACAATTCAAACAACCTTCGGGTCTACCCAATATTTCAGAGATTTTTTTATCGGGTGGTATAGTAATAAAATAATCTTTAATGTTTTCTATCGGAGTAAAAGTATTATCTGAAAAATATTTGTTGTTCCAAGGAAGAGTAAGTTTCCAATTCTCTCCACGAAAAAAATATCCGATAATAATCAATATTGAATAAATTACTGTAATAGCAAGCAGAACTATTTTCATTGTTTTGCTCTTTTTTTTCAGATACCATATTAAATAAACACAAACTAAAATTAATACAATAATTATAGTGGCAATTTGTGGATAACTTAGATAATGAAACAATTCTTGAAGTCCTAAAAAATACCAGGGCCCTTTTACAATTGATGAAGTTAAATTATTTAAAGTTGCAGGGAATAAAATACTAAGTAAAAGTATTGCTAAAATTAATTGAAAGGATAATTTAGCTTTTGGCCAAATAATTTTGGAATGTTCAATAATTATAAAAAGGATAAATATTGTAGCGGTAGCAATGTGATTCACATAAATCAGATCATAATTTTTCTCATTCCCTAAAAGAGAATAAGCTAAAGTGTTTCCAAAGAATGGTATTTCAGTTAATAATGTCTCTAAAATTTTTCTTGCCTGCAGACTGTCTGCATCTGCTTTTAACAAGAATCCTGAAAGCATTACAAAAACAATTACAAAAATGGATATCGTAAGTCTAAGCCAAACACCCTTTTTAACCTTAGTTTCGGTAGATAAACGAAGATGATCCCAAAAATGAAGAAAAGTGAAAATTAGAAATAGCTGTGCACTCCAATAATGAAAATTTCTAAAAAGTACTGCCGGTTTATTTGTGAGTAAAACATTAGCAATTGAATTATATGGTTTTGAAACATCAAAAGGAAAAGTTAGAAACACACCGCTTATAACACAAATTAAAAAAGAAGCAATCCCAATTTGCCCGAATGTAGAGCCCAACAGATTTAGGTATTTTTGTCTTTCTAAAATCTTTTTAATTCTAACTAACATTTACAAATTGTTTCCCATTTTTCATGTCTTTATAAATTGTAAGTTTTTCTAAGCTTTTAACCGCCGGTCCATTAACGGGTACGCCGTCTTCATTAAATCTAGAACCGTGGCAGGGACAAATTAAAACATCGTTTTTTTGATTATTAATTTTACAACCGAGATGAGTACATTTTGATGAATAGACTACTAATCTATTTCTTTCTTTAATTATAATAATATCAGTAAGTATAGTTATATCATTAGAGGGATGATCCGGAAGATAAATTTTCTTTTTTTTTCTGCGAGCAACTATATTATTAACAACTTCTCTCCACAAAAGGATAACAATCGCAGTTAAAAAAAAGCCGATTGATTTTATAAAGTTTCTTCTTGTTAGTGGTCTTATTTTCATCGAATTCAAAAACAATTTTAATATTGAATGAATAAAAATATAAAGAAATAAATTAATTCTAACTAATTGCAGTTATCCGAGTGCGGAATAAATTCCTATTTAATAATTTCAGAAATTATATTTTAAATAATTTAGATCCCTTTGGTTGGCTGGATTCTCTATCTAATGAAACTTTTTTAGTTGTTTTGTCTCCTATATAGGGCCCTGGAATTATTTTATTTTTAGCGAGGGCTTGTTCTATTTTTAATTTTTCTTTAATATTTTGATAACGCTGTACAACGTCCTGATATTTTGAAATATCCTCATGAAGTTTTTTCTTTGTCTTAATTAATTTTGAAATACCTGATCTTAATTCCTCGTGTTCAATTTTTATTTGGCTCACGTTTGATTGTATCTCTAACAATTCATTCATTGATTCGTTTATTCTATCTTTATAATTGTCAAGTTGTTCGTCATAAAGCCTAACATCTTTTTCTATTTCTGTTTTTCTCTCTTCAGATCTGTTATAACTAGAAACCATTATATTTACAAGATTTTGCAAATCACGGTCAATGTTATCTTTATTATTAGCAAGTATTTGGATTTCACTATTTAATATTTCCTTTTGCTTTTTCTGTTTTTCATATTCATTTGTAATATTTATAATTTCGTTTGATAAATAATTTTTTTTCTCTTTAACTGTTTTTATATGCTTTTCTAATGATTCAACTTCAGACTGTCTCATATTTAATACTCTTTCACTTTCCTCTAGTGAGGCAATTTTCTCAAATAGTTCCTGGTCCTTGGTTTCAACTTCTTTTTCCTTTGCAAGTATAATTTTCTCAAGCAAATTTCTTTTTTTATTAATTTTATTCAGCTCGACATTATATTTTTGAAACATATTTGTAAAGCGATTTTCAAGAGCCATGTTTCCTTTTTCAATTTCATTTCGTCTAGTTTCAAGCAAAGAACAAAGTCCTTTAATTTTATCGACTTTTATGTTATAATTCCTTAAAGAATTATTTTGTTCAGCTAGATTAGATTCTAATTTTTCTTTCTCTGTCTGAAGTTCATCAATTTCTGATTTTATTTTTTCAAAGTTTTGTTCTTGCTGAAGCATCACTGTATTTAAAGAAGAAAGTTTTTTAGATTTGATCTCTATTGATTGATCGATTTCGTATAATTTCCTTTCACTTTCAGATGTTTTTTTATCTATGTCTTTTTTCTTTTTTATAGCTTCATTAATCTCTTTGTTTTCCTTCTCAATTTGTTCTTCAAGGCTTAATGATTCTAATTGAAGGGAATCTTTTAATTCTCTCTTGGTTTTAACATCTGTTTTTAGTTCGGTTATTAATTCATTAAGCTCTTTGTTCTTCTTTTCTAATTCCTCTTGATTTCTACTTAGTTTTCTTTCCTTACTTTTTAAGTCGCTTAATTTGACGCTTGTTTCTGATAGCTCTTTCTCAATTTTTTGTTGTTTTTCTTTTAATTGATTTTTTTTACTTTCTATTTGTTTTACTAGAATTTCTTGCTCTTCATTAAGTTTGTTTGTTTTATTCTCTAAATCTATTATATCTAAATTTTTTAATTCTATTACTTTGTTTAATTTTATTTCTTCGTCCTTTAAGGTTATTAAATTGCTCTTAAGATTTGTTATAAATAGTTCAATATCATCAGTAGTTTTAGCTTCTCTTATATCGGAAATATCCAAATCAGAATTTTCGGAATTCTTTCCCAAAATATCTGAAACATTTTTTAATTCATTGTCATAGGAATTAACTGTTTTTCTTAAATCATATTTTTTCTTATCGAGTTCAAGAATTAATTTATTCATTTGCTCAATATCATCTTCTTTATGTTTATGTTTAAGTTTTAATTTACTTAAACTTTCTATTAATTCATTTTTAGTAGCATTAGTATCAGAAATTTCTTTTTTAAGATTGAATAACGTTTTATTAAGATTTTTTGCCTGGTTTTCTTTTTCATACATAAAATGGAACTTAGTCTTTAATTCTTCATTTTCTGTCCTTAATTTTTCTAATTCTTTTGAATTGAACAAAGCCATCACATACTCCAATAGAATAGTTGATTATTATTCTAATAAATTTTATTGAAATTACACATTACTAATAATATATTCAATTAGATTTTTTAAATCAAAAAAAAATAAATTTTATTTTTATGAAAATTGTAATAATTGGTGGAACAGGAGTAATAGGTTCAGTTGTATGCCAAACTCTAAAAAAGAGAGGGGATGAAATCCTTTTAATTTCTCGTAATGCTGAATCAGCAAAATCAAAAAAAATATTAGCTGATAATTATTTTACTTGGGACTATAAATCAATAGAAAAATTAATACCAAAAATAAATGGTTTTGAGGCTTTAATTAATCTATCAGGTACACCAATTGCCGGTAAAAGATGGAATAAAAAATATATGGAAGAAATTAGAAACAGCAGAGTTAATACCACCTCTTTATTAACAGATGCTATTTGTAAATGTAACAAGAAACCAAATGTTTTTATTTCAGCTTCCGCAGCAGGTTATTATGGAAACAGGGGAGAAATTATTTTAACTGAAGATTCATCTGCTGGAAATGATTTTCTATCAAATGTTTGTGTTGAGTGGGAAAATGCTTCTGAAAAAGTTACCGATGAAAATGTTCGTTTAGTCCTAATCAGAACAGGGATTGTACTTACAAAAAAAGGGGGTGCTTTTAAAAAAATGCTGCTTCCATTTAAATTATTTCTCGGAGGTCCATTAGGTAACGGTAAGCAATGGTTTCCGTGGATACATATTTATGACGAAGTAAATGCCATCGTTTTTGCTCTGGAAAATATAAAAATTAATGGCCCATTAAATCTTACGGCTCCAACTTCAATTAGAATGAATAATTTTTCAAAAGCATTAGGTAAAGTACTTAGAAGGCCTTCTTTTTTTAAAGTACCGAAATTTGTTTTAAGAATTGCAGTAGGAAAAATTGCAGATAACTTAGTTTTAAGTCAGCGCGTTTACCCCCAAAAACTAATTGATAATGAATTTCAGTTTCAATATGATACGATAGATAAGGCACTAGAGGATTTGGTTAAATAATTTTTATGTAATTAAAGAAACATAGAACGCAGATAACACGGATTATGCGGATGTCCACAGATAAAAAAACCTTCGAAGTATATCTCCGAAGGTTTTGTAAAATAACAATAAATTATTTTTTAATATCTGTAGTGTTCTGGTTTGTAAGGTCCTTCAATCGGAACACCAAGGTAATCCGATTGATCCTTTGTAAGTTTTGTTAGCTTAACTCCGATTTTTTCCAAATGTAAACGCGCAACTTCTTCATCAAGATGTTTTGGTAATCTATAAACATCAACCTTATAATCATTTTTCCAAAGTTCAATTTGTGCAAGTGTTTGGTTCGTGAATGAATTACTCATTACAAATGATGGATGTCCGGTGGCATTACCGAGATTAACAAGTCTTCCGTCGGATAAGAGAAGAATAGAATGTCCATCAGGAAATTGATATTGATCAACTTGTGGTTTTATATTTATGTGTTTTATCCCCGGATAATTTTTTAGTTTTTCAACTTGTATTTCGTTATCAAAATGACCGATGTTACAAACTATTGCTCCATCTTTCATCTTTTCTAAATGTTCAATTTTTATTATATCTTTATTTCCTGTAGTTGTAACGAAAATATCTCCAATCTCCAGAAAATCTTCTAAAGTTTTAACATCGTATCCTTCCATAGAAGCTTGTAGTGCACAAATCGGATCGATCTCCGTAATGTGTATTCTTGCTCCAAATCCACCGAGAGATTTAGCAGAACCTTTTCCTACATCACCGTATCCGCATATTACAGCATTCTTACCTGCAATCATTATATCAGTGCCTCTTTTAATTCCGTCAGCAAGTGATTCCCTGCAACCATAAAGATTATCAAACTTAGATTTAGTAACAGAATCATTTACATTTATAGCGGGAAATAAAAGCTCACCTTTCTCCATCATTTGATATAAGCGATGAACACCGGTAGTTGTTTCTTCTGAAGCTCCTCTAACATTTTCAGCAAATTTATGCCATTTATTATTTGATTCTAAATAAGTTGCTTTTAATTTTTTGAAGAGTTCAACTTCATCTTCAGCATGATATTCTTTATCAAGAAAAGAAGAATCATTTTCTGCAGCAACGCCTTTGTGAATCATCATTGTTGCATCCCCACCGTCGTCAACAATCATATCTGGTCCGCTTCCATCAGGCCAAGTTAATGCTTGCTCTGTACACCACCAGTATTCTTCCAGAGTTTCGCCTTTCCATGCAAATACAGGAACACCGATTTTTGCAATTGCTGCTGCTGCGTGATCTTGTGTGGAATAAATATTACAACTTGCCCAGCGAACATCTGCACCAAGTTCTACCAATGTTTCTATCAAAGCCGCGGTTTGAATGGTCATGTGAAGCGAACCCATAATTTTTGCACCTTTTAAAGGTTTTTCATTACCGTATTTTTCTCTAAGTGCCATTAAGCCGGGCATTTCTTTTTCTGCAAGAACTAATTCTTTCCTGCCCCAGTCTGCCAAATTAATATCTTTAATTTTATAAGGAAGTCTATCAATTTCTTCTTTCATATGAACATCACTCATTGTTTATCCTTTTTATTTATTATATTTTTTAAATGTGCTAACCAGATCCAATTTTTCCCAGGTAAATTCACTTCTACCAAAATGACCGTAAGAAGTGGTTCTTTGATAAATCGGATTTCTTAATTTTAATCTTTTTATAATTCCGTTTGGAGTTAAATCAACTTCTTTTTTAATCATAGCCGAAATTTTTGTATCAGGAATTACTCCTGTTCCTTTAGTATCAACAAATATACTAACTGGTTCTGCCACACCGATTGCATAAGCTAATTGTACTAAACATTCTTTTGCAAGTTTTGCCCCTACAACATTTTTGGCAATATAACGGGCTGCATAAGTTGCACTTCTGTCAACTTTTGATGGATCTTTACCTGAAAAAGCTCCTCCACCGTGGGGTGCCCAGCCACCGTAAGTATCTACAATAATTTTTCTACCTGTAACACCGCTATCTCCATGAGGTCCGCCGATTTCAAAACGTCCCGTGGGATTTACAAAATATTTGGTGTTCTTATCCAAATATTTTGAAGGAATTACTTTTTTAATAACATTTTCAATCACATCTTTTTTGATTTTTTTCTGTGTAACATTCGGATCGTGTTGTGTAGAAATAACCACGGCTTCAACTCTTAATGGTTTGTTGTTATCATCGTACTCTATGGTTACTTGAGATTTTGAATCGGGACGCAAGTAAGGCATTAATTTAGTATTTCTTTTCCGAATGACTGCTAATTTCTTCATCAATTTATGAGCATAAATTATCGGCATCGGCATTAGCTCTTTAGTCTGATCACAAGCATAACCGAACATAATTCCCTGATCACCTGCACCTCCTGTATCAACGCCCATAGCAATATCCGGTGATTGTGAATGAATTGCATTTAATACTCCGCAGGATTCTGCATCAAATTTATAATCACCTTTTGTGTAGCCTATTTTTTTTATTGTATCTCGAACAACTCTTTGTACGTCCACATACGCCGTAGTTGTAATTTCCCCTGCCACTACAACAAGTCCTGTTGTTACCAATGTTTCGCAGGCTACGCGTGCATTTCTGTCTTGTGTATAAATTGCATCTAATACCCCGTCAGAAATTGCATCACAAACTTTGTCAGGATGCCCTTCCGAGACCGATTCTGAAGTAAAAAAGTATGACATAATATTCCTTTTAAAAAAATGAAGTGTAAATTTAATGAATTTCTATTTCAGTTGAATCACCGGTGTTAAGTTTTTTATAGCTTCCTTTTATAAGTGTATTGTTTCCAATAATGGAATTCTCTAACAGTGAAGCTATTATTTCCGAATTTTCTCCGACAATAGAATTTTTAATTATAGATTCCGAAATTTTGCTACCTTTGCTTATTGTTGCATAAGGCCCGATTATTGAATCGGATAATTCTACATCATCAGCAATATAAACGGGATTATTTATAACAACATTTTCAAATTTCTTATCAGTACATTTATCATTCAGTAATATTCTATTAGTTGCCAAAAGAGTTTCCTGTTTTCCACAATCATACCAGCCGTCAACCGGAAAGGTGCAAATTTTTTCTCCGTGTTCAAGCATCAACTGAAGTGCATCGGTAAGCTGCAATTCACCGTTTGTTCTAATATCCTTTTCTACTAATTCATTCAAACAATCAGCTAGTGCGCTAGCATTATTTATATAATACAATCCAACTATTGCAAGATTAGAAATAAGCTCTTTAGGTTTTTCTACAAGTTTTTCTACTTCGCCATTTTTAAGTACAGCAACACCAAATCTGCTTGGGTTTTCTACTTCTTTAACACCAAGCATTGAACAGTTATTATTAAAAATTGAATGAAGGTTTACATCAAAGATTGTATCACCGAGAATTATGAATATATCTTCTTCATCAAATGTTGGAATTGCCGTGTAAATTGCGTGCCCAAGTCCGCCTGGTTCCTTTTGCACAACAAATACAGAATCTATTTGTGGATATTCATTTTTTACAAATTTTTCTATTTGATTGCCAAGGTGACCGATAACGAAAGTAGCTTTTGTAATTTTTTCTGAAATCAATTTGTCTAAAATATGCGCAAGTATTGATTTACCCCCAACATTCAAAAGTACTTTTGGAATTGTGAATGTATGTGGTCTTAATCTACTACCCACTCCGGCAAC
>Ga0114931_10010120_pt1 | contig 11250 bp, 7 predicted proteins | sample 2SBtaG_FD_89579 | JGI IMG/M metagenome (GOLD analysis project Ga0114931, IMG submission 89579) | Deep subsurface microbial communities from Kolumbo volcano to uncover new lineages of life (NeLLi) - 2SBTROV14_V59a metaG | ecosystem: Environmental > Aquatic > Marine > Volcanic | place: Kolumbo...
GTCCACTGGGTCTCGTACGCGGCCTGGGCGTCGGGCGCTTTGGATGTGTTGAGACTGCCGCTGCCCCGGTAGGGGAGACCATAGCGCCGCGCGAGCTGCGCACCCGCGGTCATGGCGCACGCGCCCTCGGGCGTGCCAAAGGCCGGGCTGCCCGTCTTCATGTCCACGTTGGTGGCGAACCCGCCGTAGATCACCGGCGCGCCCGGCCGGGCCAGTTGCGCCAACGCGATGCCAGCCAGGGCCTCCGTGTTCTGCTGGGCCAGAGCCGCGGCCATGGTGATGGGGCTCATGGCCCCGGCCAGGATAAAGGGCGTGACGATCAGCGCCTGGTTGGCCCGCGCGTAGGTGAGGATGCCGCCGATCATACGTGCATCCCAGCGCAGGGGGCTGCTGGCGTTGACCACCCCGCCCAGCACAGGCTGATCGCTTTCCTCGATGGCTTCCTGAAAGACGATCCGGGCCATGGCCACCGCGTCCGCGGAGATGATGCGCCCGTGGGCCATGCCGATGAGCGCCTTGTCCGTCAGGATCACGGCCGCGTATTGGGTGCGCAGGTGGCGGTGGGAGACGGGGACGTCATGGGGGACGACGATCTGGTCGCCGCTGTAGTGGATGACGTTGCTCATCTGGTTGAGGCGCAAGAAATTCTCGTAGTCCGCCATGACGCCCGGCCGCCGCCCCTGGTCCAGGTCCTGGGCGAAGACCGTGCCGCCGTTGGGTGCAAAGGTGATGAAATCGTCGCCGATGCGAACGTCGCGGGCCGGGTTGCGGGCGCGCCAGGTGAAGCGCGCCGGCGCGCGGGCGACCAACTCCAGCGCCAGCCCCCGGTCCATGCGCACCCGTCGCTCGCGCCGGTCCACCGCGGCGCCGGCCTCCTGCCAGAGGTCCAGCGCCTCGTCATCCAGGAAGACCAGGCCGATCTCCTCCAGGATGCGCATGGACGCGTCGTGGAGGCGCTCCACCTGTTCTGGGGTCAACACTTCCAGGGGTGCGAGCTTATTTTCGATGGTGCGCCAGGGGATGTGGGCCAAGGGGGAGCGGATGCGTTTGCGCCGTCGCTCGGCCCGGCGCGCGGCGGATCGGTTGGCTGGCATGGCGGTGTCCTTTGCAGGCGTTTTTTTTGATAACCGTCCAGTGGTGACGCCCATGATAGCACTCCCGCGCCCGGTCTGCAACCGGATTTTTGGCGTTGTTTTCAACCTGAGGTATAGTTGAATGAAAACATTTGTTCCGTCTGAACAGCCGTCAGCATAAGTAGGAGCTCATCTCCATGGACATCAACTGGTACGGACTTTCCTGTTTCCGCATTCGGGAACGCAAAGTGACCATCGTTTGCGATCCCTTCGATAAATCTATCGGCCTGACGCTGCCGCGCCTGAAAGCTGACATCGTCACCATCAGCCATAGGCGGCCTGGCCATGGTAGCCTGGCGCGTATCTCAGGCGATCCCAAGGTGTTGACCGGCCCCGGCGAATACGAAGTCAAGAACGTCTTCATCACAGGCAGCACCGCCTACCATCGCCACGAAGAAAACCAGACGCCGGAACGCAACATCATCTTCTTTTTCGACATCGCAGGGTACACTGTCGGTCATCTCGGCGACCTGGGCGAAACGCCTCACAAGTCGGAAATCGAGAGCCTTAACCTGGGTGAAGTGGATGTGCTCATGGTCCCTGTGGGCGGCGGCGAGACCCTGGATCCCACCCGCGCGGTAGAGGTCATTGGTATGTTGGAGCCCAAGATCGTCATCCCCATGCATTATCGTCATCCAGGCCTGACCGCGGCCTGGGCCGAGGGGCTGGAGCCGGTGGACAAATTCCTCAAGGAGTTGGGCGTACCCGCTCCGGAACCGGTGAGCACGCTTAAGCTCACCAAGGGAACGTTGCCCGATGAAACGCAGGTTGTGTTGCTGGATGTGACGCAATAGGGGAGATTGGAGGGCGCTGGTGGCGGGATCCGCCCCTCGGTCATCACGGCCACCCCTACCCCCAATCTCCTCAATCTCCCAATCTTCAATCTTCAATTTCCCAATCTTCAATCTTCAATCTTTCTCCCCCCACCTGCACCAACAAAATCGCACAAACCTCCAACAGGCCGTTGCTGGGCCAGGCGAACCCGGCTGCGAGTTGGTCAAAAAGCGCCAGGGCCAGTAAGAGAATGGCGGCAACCCGCGCCGTACGCGCCGGGATCAGCAACAGGAGAGCCATGATCGCCAGCAGGACCACGGCCCAGAGACCCGCAGGCGAGGCGGGCCAGCCGCGGGCGGCCAGGTGGGGTCCCCAGTGGACGAAGCCCGGCGCCTCCCGCCAGAGGATGAGCAGCGCCAGCCCCGCGTTCGCCAGGCGCAGGATCGGGGGCATCCACACGAAGAGCAGCCGCTTCAACGCCCGCCGCCCGCGTAGATAGGAGGTTGAGCGCGGGTCATCCGGGTCGGCGCTGATGATGCCGCTGACCACCAGCCAGTCGCGGCCGAAACTGAGGAGCAACTGCGCGCCGAAGAGGGCCGCGGCCAGGGTGGTCGCGGGCGGGGAGAAGATGGGCCAGAGGACCACGCCCAGGAAACCCATCTGCAACCCGGCTGCGATCCGTCGCTGGCGGCTGGGCGGCAGGGGATGGACCGGCAGTCCCCTGCGCTTTCGCCACCCAAGGCCGGCCACAAAGATTTCCCGGGAGAATCCCACCGGCAGATACCAGAGAGGGAGCCGCCCATGGGCTACGCCCACCGTCACCGCGGCCAGCACGCCCAGGCCGTCCAAGGCCATATCCAGGCGTTCGCCCAGTTCGGTGACTTGGTTCGCTGCCCTGGCCGCGTAGCCGTCCACGCCGTCCAGCAGCGCGGCCGCCATGTAGAACAGGGCCGGCAGCCAGGCGCTCGCGCCTGGCTGCGGACCGGTGAAGAGGAAGCCGCCTAGCCCGGCGCTGAGCAGGCCGCGGGTCATGGTGATGGCGTTGCCCACGCCCAGGGTGGGTAATATGGTTCCCTCGTCTATGCGGTGGTTGTAAGCCAGCCCGCGCCAGAGGAGCCAGAGAGGACGAAGCGCGAAGAGGGTCGCGATCGGGAGCCAACGGCGAGCGATCAAACCATCGCCCGCCGTGCGTAGGAGCAAAAAGCCCGTGAGCAGTCCGGCCGCGTAGAGGAGGGTGATGAGCAGGGCTTGGCGGCGCAGGCGCTGGGGGATTTTAATGGTCAAGGGTGAATTGTGAATAGTCAATGGTTAATGGTCGGTGGGCGATGGTGGCCTTTGGGGGGATATGACCATGTCAGCGCCAACACTTGCCGGGTGCGGTTATCGATTTTTGCCTGCTCGCCTGGTTGCAGCCCGCAGACCCAGAGGATCTCGCCTGTGGTCCGGTCGACGACCAAGGGCCAGCCGGGGCGCAGGCTGACGGGGGTTTTGCGGTCGGTGAAAAAGTCGCCCAGTTGTTTGTGACGGCCAGCCATGCCCAGGGGTGCAAAACGGACGCCGCAGGGCAGGCTCCCGGCCGCTACCAGCGCTGGCCGACCAGCCCGGTCCGCGTCCAGGAACGAACGCCAGGGATCTGAGCCGTTGCACCAGTCTTGCGGCAGCTCGGACCGGTCCAGGAGGCGGGCCGTCAACGTCCAACCTCCCCGTCGAATTTCTGACGGCGCGACGATATCCGTGGTCTCCCAGTCCGCATCCAGGCGGGGACCGTCCAGCGCGAAGGGGAGGGCATCCATCCGGTGCAAGCTCAGGCGGCGGGGGACGTCCGCGGTTGCGCCGGCCAGGGTCCAGGCCACATCCCGGACGAACGGATGAGGGCCGCCGCTGGGTGCATCGGTTATCACCGCCATGCGCACCGCCTCCACATGGTCGAAGGTGACGTCGCGCCGGCCCGGCAGGAGCAGGGCCAGGGCCGCGCGCACCACGCCGCGTTGGGTTGCCTCTTCCAACTGCGGATAGCTGCTCACATCCAGCACTACCCGCGCCAGCCCGTCGCCTGTTTCGGGGATTGCGAGCGGTTCCAGCAGCAGCGACTCCAGCGCGGCCCGATCCAGCCGTTGCAGGCGCGCCGCCTCCGCGGCCAGCACCTCGGCCGTGCGCCCCAGCGCGCGGACGACCTGGGGATTGATCGCCTCCAGTTCGGGCAGGATGACGTGGCGCAGCCGGTTGCGCGCCAGGCCGGTGTCCTGGTTGGTGGCGTCCTCTCGCCATTCGAGTCCCTGGCCCGTTAGCCAGGCCTGGATCTCGCTCCGCTCCACGTTGAGCAGGGGACGCGCCAGACGCACTGCGGGAACCGCGGACACGCGAGCATCCGCCGGTGCGAAAGCCACTGTGGCCAGTTCCGTCACCCAGCTCATGCCGCCCAACCCGTCCAGCCCCGCGCCCCGGATCAGGTGCAGCAACACAGTTTCGGCCTGGTCGTCGGCGTGGTGTGCGGTGAGGATGACAGGAACCTGGCCCGGCGGCGTGACGTTCAACGCCACCTGGACCAGGAAGCTGTAGCGGGCATGGCGGGCTGCGGCTTCCTGGTTGCCACCGGCTAATTCATTCGGCTTCAAGCGTTTGCTGTGAAAGGGAAAGGCTAGTATCCTGGCCAGCCGGGCGACGGAGGCGGCGTCCACGGCCGATTCGGGGCGCAGGTTGTGGTCCAGATGGACGATGTGGAGCCGCCAGTTTGTGGACGGGATCAACCGCGCGAGGGCGTGGAGCAGGGCCATGCTGTCTGCGCCGCCGCTGACGCCGATGACCAGATCTGTCGGATGCCCCCTATCGCCCGCCGGCCAGAGGTCGTGGCGCTCCCGATTCTCCGCCACCCTGGCCGGCAGATCCACGGATGGCGTTCGCTTTCGGTTCGTTTGACTGTCGATTCGGTTGCCGGATTGCACTCGTCGCATTGCCATGTTCATGCCCGGATTATACCACAGGCCCAGCGGAGCGTCAGCAGGTGCATAGAGCGTTGACGGCGGTTGCCAGAGTGCGCGGATGGGAGTAGAATGGGGAAGAGGCGAACAGCGCAAAAACGCCGCGTTTTCCCTGAATTTCTTTTCTCACCCATGAGCCTGTGTTATAATGTCCTGTAATTTGCCTGTAAAACGGCAAAGACGACTCTTATATATGGGAGTCGTCTTTGCAGGCTTATCGAAAAATATTTTGAACCTCCTGTAAGGTTGGAATCGTTTTATCGATTGCAATTTCAACCGGACCATTGGATGGAGACGATGAACGCGTGAACAATCCATTTGATTGGTTGTTGGGTCTTTTCTCGCTAGATATTGGGATAGACCTGGGCACGGCAAATACGCTGGTCCACGTAAAAAATAGAGGCATTGTGATCAATGAGCCGTCTGTGGTGGCCATCGACACTTCATCGCGACGGCGAAACGCAGTCAAGGCCATCGGCAGCGAGGCCAAAGAGATGGTGGGGCGCACGCCGGCCCATATCGTGGCCATTCGTCCCTTGCAGGACGGTGTGATTTCAGACTTTGACGTCACCGAGCAGATGATCCATCACTTTATCGGCAAGGTGCATGGCAGCCGGCCCTTTGGCGCAGCTCGCCCCCGGGTCGTCATCGGCATTCCCTCGGGCGTGACGGAGGTGGAGAAGCGCGCGGTGCGCGACGCAGCGGTCAGCGCCGGCGCTCGCGAGGCCGGCCTGGTGGAAGAACCCATGGCCGCGGCCATCGGCGCCGGGCTACCCGTGACCGAGTCGGTCGGCTCCATGATCGTGGACATCGGCGGCGGCACCACCGAGGTGGCGGTCATCTCCCTGGGCGGCATCGTCGTCTCCCGCTCCATCCGCGTGGCCGGCGATGAGATGAACGAAGACATCATCGGCTACGCCCGCCAGAAGTACAACCTGCTCATCGGCGAGCGCATGGCCGAGCGCACCAAGATCGAGATCGGCTCGGCCTACCCCATGGAGCGGGAGCGCACCATGATCCTGCGCGGGCGCAACCTGGTCACCGGTCTGCCGGAAGCGGTGGAAGTCAGCTCGGTGGAGATCCGCGAGGCTCTTTCCAGCTCGGTGCAGGTGATCGTCGATGCGGTCAAGGGCACCCTGGACGAGACGCCGCCCGAACTGGTGGCGGACCTGATGGAGTATGGCGTGGTGCTGGCCGGCGGCGGAGCGCTGTTGCAAGGCCTGGCCCAGCGCCTTCAGGATGAAACGCGCATGCACGTCTACGTGGCAGACAATCCCCTGACCGCGGTAGTGATGGGAACCGGCATGATTCTGGAAAAGCCGGAATTCTATCGCGAGACCCTCACAAGCATGCAGCGGAAGAGTACGATTCGGTAGCGCAGATCGCCCTCGTGATCTGCCGGGAGTCTCCGTAGCACCTTACACTTATGCGCAACACCGAAAGACGGCCTCGAACATTGGGGGATGTGGGCATTCGCCTCCTGATCCTCTCCCTGGCGGCCTTGCTGCTCATGGCGCTGCAGCTGACGGGCCGCCTGAAGCCGATCCAAAGCGCGATCACGCAATTGACATCTCCAGCCCAGACCAGCGCCTCCGGCGTGGCGGAAAATGTGAGCCAGACATTCTCATTTTTGGCTGAACTGCGCACCCTCCGCCAACGCGCAGCCGAACTCGAACAGATCAACGCCAACCTGTTGGTGGAGAACTTCCGCCTACGCGAGGTGGAGCGGGAGAATCAGCAATTGCGCGAAATGCTCAACTTCGCCGAAACCAGACCGGGGCTGGAACTGCGAGGCGCGCAGATCGTAGCCCGGGTCATCGGCCAGGAGAGCAACAACTTCCTGGACTACATCATGCTGGATTTGGGGACCCGGCATGGCGTGGCCGTGGGCATGCCGGTGATTACTCCCCAGGGGCTGGTTGGGCGCGTCAGCGAAGTCACCAACACCACGTCCAAGGTGCTGCTGATCACCGACCCCAGCAGCGCAGTGAACGCGATCTTGCAGAGTAGCCGGATCAACGGCGTGGTCCGCGGCGACCCCGGTGGCGGACTGGTCATGGACTATATTCCCCAGGGCGTTCTCTTCAGCGTGGGTGAAATCGTACTCACCTCCGGTCTGGGCGGCAATTTCCCCAAAGGCATCCCCATCGGCCAGGTGGTGGACATCAAGCAACGCGATATCGACGTCTTTCAGCGGGCCATCGTTCAGCCCACAGTGGATTTCAGCAGTCTGGAACTGGTCATGGTGGTCACCAACTTCAACCCGCTGGAAATCGGTCCCGAGTTGCAGCCGCCGGCAGAAACTCCTGCGGGAAGCCCGGCCGAGGGCGCGCCGCCTGTAGACCAGACAGCTCCCTCTGGAACCGAAGGCGGCGCGCCCGGCGTTATCGTTCAGCCCCCGCCTGGAGAGGAACCCGCGGGCGGCAAACCGGCGGCGGGAGGCCAATGACATGGATCGCGGTCTGCTCTACTATGTGATGATCCCGCTGTTGGCCCTGGCGGCGCTCTTTCAATCGGCGGTCTTGCCCCGGCTAGAGGTCCGGGGCGTCAAGCCGGATCTGGTCCTGCTGTTGGTGTTGATCGGCGTGCTGATCTATGGCCCGCGCATCAGTCTACTGTGGGCCTTTGTGGGCGGGCTGTTTCTGGACATCTTCAGCGGCGGGCCCATGGGCGTTTCGAGCCTGGCGCTGATGGCGGCGGTGGCGGTCACCGGCGTGGGACATCACACCTTGTCCCGCTACCATCTGCTGGTTCCCATAGGCGTCGCCATTGTGGGCAGCATCGCCTACGGCGCCACCTACCTGGGCGTGCTGATGGTGCTGGACAGACTGGCCGCCATTTTGGACTGGAATCTAGCCCAGCACGATATTCAGTTCTGGCCCACGGTTGAGGTTGTGCTCGCGCCGGCGGTGCTTTATAACACGATTTTGATGATTTTCGCGATTCCACTGTTGAATCGCGTGCCCGAAAACCAGGAGGCGGTCACCACGTTTCAGTAGATTTTCAGTAGATGTGGGTGAACGATAGCAGATGTCTATGTACGATGATCGAGGCAATCCCTATATCAGTCCTCCTAAGACGCCGGACAGCGCCACGTGGGTGGTGCGATTTTTTCGCATCGGACTCCTGTTGGTCTTTGCGCTGCTGGTGGGCCGGCTCTATCAACTCCAGATCGTGCGTGGCGACGCCTACCGCACCGACGCCGACGGTAATCGCTTTCGGCTGGTGGAATCGCCCGCGCCTCGAGGCGTTATGTATGACCGCACGGGGCAGATCCTGGTGCGCAACCGGCCGAGTTTCGAAATTTCACTGGTGCCGGATGATCTGCCCTTTAACGATCCGGAAACCGAGGTCGATGAGCAGGCAGCGGAGATCGAGCGCATTCTACAGGTGCTGAACGCAGGCCAGGACCGAGACGTGGCCATCCGCATGGGCGAACTCATGTTCCGGCGGCTGGGACGTGCGGATTACGCCAATATGGTGGAAAACGCTGGCGTCGAACTGAACTACGTCTTTGCGCCTGGTCCGGTCGAGACCACGGTCGATGAGGAGGGGCAACCTCAGACCACCACCTCCATCACCATCCGCATCCCTGATCTGACCCAACAGTTGCCCATGGAAGGGTTGGTGGCGCTGGTCCAGCGTGCGGTGGAACTGGGGGGGCAGGGGAGCGCATCGGAGCCTGTGCCGATCCTGGACCTGGTCGACCGCACGCGCGCGTTCGAGATCGTAGAAGAGAGCTACGCCATGCCCAGCGTGCGCGTCAACGAAGTGCCTGTACGCGAGTATATTTACGGCGATCTGCTGAGCCATATCCTGGGCTTCCTGGGGCCGATTCCAGCTGCGTTGGAGGACGAATATCGAGCAAATGGCTACACCAATCCCAACGAACGCGTCGGCCTCAACGGTCTGGAATTTTCGTATCAAACTGAACTGCGTGGGCTGCCGGGCTACAAAAATGTGGAGGTGGACATCCTTGGGCGTGAAATACGCACTGTGGGCCAGGTGATCGAGCCTGTGCCCGGCTCCAATCTGATCCTCAACATCTACAAGCCTCTGCAAGAAGTGATGTATAATGAGCTGAAGAAGGAAATGGAGAAGACAGGCGCTCCCTGGGCGGTGAGCATCGCCATGAATCCCCAAAACGGAGCAATCCTGGGAATGGTCAGCTTACCCTCTTACGATAACAACATTTTCGCCGAGCGCATCAACGAGGATTATCTGGCCCTGGAAGCCGACAAACGCCGCCCGTTGATCAACTATGCTATCGGCGGCCTCTATCCGCCAGGTTCGACCTTCAAGTTGGTTACATCCGCGGCCGCCCTGGAAGACGGCGTCATCGGCGAAAGCACTATCATCCGGGACGACGGGCCGATTTATCTGCCCAACAAATTCTTTCCGGACGATCCAGAGCAGGCCCAGGAGTTTGTGAGCTGGAATCATGCCCTGGGCATCGTTCATGGCCCGCTCAACGTGGTCCAGGCGTTGGCGCTTTCTAATGATATTTTCTTCTATTGGCTGGGCGGCGGCTACCCACCGGCCGAGTTTAAGGGGCTGGGGCAAAAAGAGCTTTCTCGCTGGGCCGAACTCTTCGGCTATGGCGAACCAACAGGCATCGATCTGCCAGGCGAAGTGGGCGCGATTGTGCCTGATGATCAGTGGAAACGTCAGCTTTACGCCGAAAGCTGGACCACCGGCGACAGTTACAACATGGCCATTGGCCAGGGGTATTTGCTCTCCACACCTCTACAGGTGCTGGTGAGTGCGGCGGCCGTGGCCAATGGCGGCACAGTTTATGAACCCCAGGTGGTGCGCCAGATCGTGGACTCCAACGGCGGGCTACAGCGGGATTTCGACCCCAAAATCCGGCGCGAGCTGCCGCTGGATGACGGCGTGATCGACATCGTGCGCGAGGGCATGTGGGCCGCGGTCAACAGCGAAATCGGCACGGCCATCGGCGCCCAGGTGCCCGGGGTCACCGTCGCCGGTAAGACGGGCACCGCTGAGTTCTGTGAATATGTGCCCGAACTGGAAGATTGCCGGCGGGATGAGAAAGGCAATCTGCCGACCCATGCCTGGTTCGTCGGGTTCGCCCCCTATGAGAATCCGGAAATCGCCATCGTCACTTTCCTTTATGACGCCGGTGAAGGCTCTGCGGTCGCCGTCCCCGTGACCCAGAAGATCATGGAGGCGTACTTTCGGGATATCGCCCCACGCACGGACGAAACGACGCCTTGACGTCGCGCGTCTTATACGATGGGTGGATACGGCGGATGGATACGACGGGTGGAACGATCGATAGGTTTGTAGTATGCACTCCTGTGCATCCAGAGAGGATTTGGCGCTATGCACCCTGAAGGCAGGGAAGATCGGCAACGAAGCGAATGGCAGTCACACCCCAATACACCCCGCGCCCACGATGGCTCCCACAATGATGGCCATGACGATTGGCGTGAGGAGTTGCCAAAAGATCGACAAGATGATAGTTTCTTGTACACGAGGGTGGCTACGTTGCTGGATGACGTCACCGAATTGGATGATGGCGTCAATGTAGGCGGCGGCGTCGATTTTGGTCTTCCCGCCAATGTGGACGAGACCAGTGTGGACGAGAATGGAGACGCGATGGCCGCGCCGAATCCATATTTTTCTGAACCCAATCAACCGGAAACGCCAGAGACGCGGACGCCTGATCCCACTCTCGCCAGCAGCGCGTCTTCGATTGGCGACCCGTCTCCCGGGCTGGAGTCCGACGACGAAGTCGCGTTAAGCGCGATCCGCATCCGGGGGCGCACTGAGGGCGTTTCCATCGAGATCGGCGACGGTCGCTGGGACGCGCTGATGATCCAGCTTGACGCCCGCCTGGAGGAGGCCGCCGGCTTTTTCCGCGGCGGCCAGGTCGTCCTGGATGTGGGTCAGCGCGGGCTATCCATCCAGCAGTTGCACCAGGTGCGCGGCGTGCTCACCCTTTTCGGGCTAAACCCCGGCATGTTGCGGACCACGTCTCCGCTCACCTTTGAATCGGCGTTGGCCGCAGGAATGGCCGTCACCCTGGATGAAGGGCCAGAGGGCGAACAGATCACTGCCCAGCCAGCGGAGTCGAACCAGGAGTTCCACAGCCACTATGTCTATCGGGGCAATCTACGCTCCGGACAACTGCTGCAGCGGGACGAAAGTGTTCTGGTGATTGGCGACGTCAACCCCGGCGCGCAGTTGATTAGTAATGGCGATATTTTGGTTTGGGGGCGTCTGCGCGGGGTGGCGCACGCTGGCGCCGCCGGCGCAGAAGACACTGTGATCGGTGCGCTCCTCTTCGAGCCGACCCAGTTGCGTATCGGCAATTTGATCGCAATTTCTCCCGATAAAAA
>Ga0114931_10010121_pt1 | contig 11248 bp, 11 predicted proteins | sample 2SBtaG_FD_89579 | JGI IMG/M metagenome (GOLD analysis project Ga0114931, IMG submission 89579) | Deep subsurface microbial communities from Kolumbo volcano to uncover new lineages of life (NeLLi) - 2SBTROV14_V59a metaG | ecosystem: Environmental > Aquatic > Marine > Volcanic | place: Kolumbo...
AGGCAGGAGGGTATCTCGGAGGGATTGTAGGGTGCGGAGTTGTTTTTTGTGATCTTTTCCATATTTCACTTCTAAAACACTTTCAAGCCGAGCCTCCCGCCACTCACTCCCCCCATTTTCAACTCTCAATTCTCCATTTTCCATTAACTCCTCACTCATCCCCAACCTCCAATCGCTTCACGCCTCGATCTTCCAGCAATATCTGCATTTGCCCTATAGCAATCTGGTTGAGTTTTTGTAAGCGTTTGCTTTGTGTTAAGCCTTCATCAATCAACATCGCATTCAGACTTTCCATATTGGCAAGGCACACCAGTTGGCTGACATTGGCATAGTCACGGATATTACCGTCTTTATCAGGGTTTGCTTCTCGCCATTGTTTAGCGGTTTTGCCGAATAGAGCCATATTGAGCACATCGGCTTCTGAGGCATAAACATGGCTGATTTGCTGTTTGCTTAAGCTCTGCGGTAGCAAGTTTTCTTTGATAGCATCGGTATGGATGCGGTAGTTGATTTTGGTAAGCTGGCGTTTGATGTTCCATTCGAGTTTTCCCAGTTCATTTTCTTTAAGCCGTTGAAACTCTTTGATTAAGTAGAGCTTGAATGTTGGGCTGATTGCTGAACAAAACTCCAAGGCAATGTCCTTGTGGGCATAGGTGCCACCATATTTGCCTTTTTTTACAACAATTCCAATCGCATTGGTTTGATCTATCCACTTACCTGGGCTTAATACAAAACTGGTTAAACCAGCACTCATTCTAAAGTGGTCGAATTCGACCACTTTAAAATCAGGATTGTTTAACTGCTCCCAAGTACCTATAAATTCAATCGTTCCCCGATTGCGAATCCAGTTTTTTATAACATCTGCCGCTCGTGAATCATTCTCTTTGGATTTGGCAATATCTGTTAATGAGATAAAATCATTACTGCCTGACTGAAAAACTGTGGTGGATATGCCTTGAACATCTATTTTGGTGTTTTTTTTACTCATCATAGCTTCCATTTTAAACAAGTCGAATTTGACCTACTCTTCATAAAACGCCTCGAATTCAAGAAGTTTGGATTTTTTAATTGTGGCGAATTTGCCATAATTAAGCTAGCCATCCACTTGCACCTTCGCCAGATTATCCAAAATCCGCTGGTTCAATTCGGCTTATTCCCTTAACTGCCCTTCAAACTCGACTTTCAGACTGGTAAAGCGTTCGGCAAAATCAAAATCGTCCTCTTCTTCTGCCAAGCCCACATATCGCCTAGGGGTGAGGACATAATCCAGTTCTTTGCCACGCTCAATGGGGGCTGCATTACAGAATCCTTTGATGTCCTGGCATTTATCTACCGTAGGGGCAATCCCTTGTGGTTGCCCTGTTTTTGGTAGTTGCCCTGTTTGGGTACCCACAAGGGGTACCCCTACGAGATTGCGCCATGCGTGATAGGTATCGGGACAGTTCACGGGTGCGGCGATTGATTAAATGCCCCATATTACGGGCATCAATAAACAGGATTAGTGGTTCGTTTGTCGCTGACGTTGTTTTGAGGAGCTAACAACTCCCACATTACATGCTAAAGTTTTTACCCAGATACATCTTTCTTGCCGCTTCACTGCTAATAACCTCATCGGCGGTGCCATGTGCCAATATCTTACCATTACTGACAATATATGCATAATCACAGACGGCCAGGGTTTCCCGAACATTGTGGTCGGAAATCAGGATTCCCAGGCCCCTGTCCCGTAGCTCTGAAATGATTTTTTGCAAATCGGCAATGGACAGAGGATCAATACCGGCAAAGGGTTCATCCAGCAGAACAAAGATGGGATTCGTCGCTAAAGCGCGCATAATTTCCACCCGCCGCCGTTCTCCGCCAGACAAGGAAACAGCCTTATTATTGGCCAGATGAGAGATGCGTAAATCTGCCATCAGCTGCGCTATCCTATCCAGAATTTCCTTTTTGGTCAGTCCCAACGTCTCAAGGACAATCTGGACATTTTCCCGAACCGTTAATTTTTTAAAAACTGACGCCTCCTGAGCCAAATACGAGAGACCTTCACGAGCCCGTTTATGGATAGGAAGAGACGTAAGATCCCTGCCATCCAATAGAACAGAACCGGCGTCAGGATGCACAAAACCGGCAATAGAGTAGAAGGTGGTCGTTTTACCGGCTCCATTTGGTCCTAAGAGCCCGACAACGCTGCCAGTTTCAACTTTCAAGCTAATTCCGTCAACTACCCGACGTTTCTTATATTGTTTAATAATGTTTTTTATTTCTAATACAGCCACGGCTTTAAAGATCCTGTTATTTTTAAGCGATTCAGGGACACCGCCCTGAATCGCTTACAGTTGGAGGGGGGGGAGGCACAAAGTCAAGATGTGGTTCGTTTGTCGCTTACTTATTTTTTCTTGTCTGGGTAGAAAAAAGCCTTAACCCTCTCACCCTTTTTCTGATCATGCTCCACGATACTTTTCCCTTCATCAAGGAACATCACGAAGCGGTCACCAGTAACCATATTATTGTCTTGCCAAACCTTAGTATGACCAATAAGTACCACCTTGCGTTCCGCATCAAAATACTCGGCGGTATCGCCGCTAGCTACCCAGTCTTTCTGAACAATTTTAACATTTCCCTTGGCAAACATGCGTTTAATCGACTTAGTTTCTTTGGCCTTGGACTTTTTATCATCTTTCTGCGAGTCGTAATACACCGTCAATTCATCGGAATGGATCGTCATACTCCCCTGTTTGGCGACGACCCGTCCCGTAAACAATACAGAATTATCTTTTTGAGTTGAGACCATGTGATCTGCCTCAACCTGAATGGGGATCTGTTTATGTGGAGCCGCCGCCAGGGCAGGGGTGCAAAACATAAAGACTATTATTAGCGCTATAATAAACCGATGTGACATAATTTTTATTCCCTGACAGTTACGAGCCTTGTTTTTCTGGATATAGAGCCATGATTTCATCTTCTGAGGCCTTGCAAATACCACGTTCGGTAATTAAGCCGCTGATCAATCTGGCCGGTGTGACATCAAAACCATAATTGGCAGCGACGGTGTCTGTTGGTGAAATACGAACCGTGGCTAAATCGCCTCCGGCAGTCTGCCCGGTAACGAAATTTATCTCGTCATCGGAGCGTTGTTCAATAGGAATGTCCCGCACACCGTCACATATTTCCCAGTCGAAAGTAGATGACGGCAGAGCTACATAAAATGGCACGCCATTGTCGTGAGCGGCCAGGGCCTTTAAATAGGTGCCAATTTTATTCGCCACATCACCGCAACGAGTAGTACGATCGGTGCCGACAATCACCATGTCCACCATGCCGTGCTGCATCAAATGGCCGCCAGTATTGTCAGGGATCAGGGTATGCGGCACGTCCTCCTGCCCCAACTCCCAGGCCGTAAGCCGTGAGCCTTGCAGCCATGGTCTGGTCTCATCTACCCAGACGTGCACATCAATACCAGCATCCCGGGCCGCATAAATCGGAGCAGTAGCCGAACCATAATCGACAAAGGCCAACCAGCCAGCGTTACAATGAGTAAGGATATTTACCGGCCCGTTTTTCTTTTCGCTTATCTTTTTGATAATCCGCAGACCGTGCTGTCCCAAGCGCCGACAATACTCGGCATCCTCGTCGGCAATCTGACAAGCCACTGCCAAGGCACATTTTTGTTTAGCCGCCAAGGTCGATTCCCGACTAATCGCCTCCTGCTGCCTGGCAACCGCCCAAGCCAGGTTTTTGGCCGTTGGCCGTGTCGCCAGCAAGGTCATAGCCGCCCTTGCCATATAGCCCGAGTCATCGCCGGGATCATTAAGTACGGCGCAATACATGGCGAACCCAGCCGTGGCCCCGATCAATCCCGCCCCCCGCACATGCATTTCCTTAATCGCAGTAGCGAAGTCTGCCACCGTCCGTAATTCTTCAACAAAAAACTTGTGCGGTAAAAGCCGCTGATCTATGATTTTGACAACTCTGGGATCCTGCTCATCCGCCCAGATCGTTCTGTATTGTTTACCATTAACTCGCATGAGACTGTGAACCTTAAAAAATGTGTAAGTGCTCCATGAACACCCTTACATTCCGAGATGTTATAAAGTCAAGAGTGTGATTTGTTGAGTGCTTACAAAAATGTTAGTGCCTTATGGCTTGTTTTATGTCAAAAATAGCAGGTAAGCACTTACCATTTATAACCCACGAGGGAAGTTAGTTACTAATCTATTTTTAAACTAGATTAAACGAAACAGCTCCAATAATCCAATTAAACTTACTAATTTTTCACCACAAGCTGTTCCGCTCAGGATAAATGCGTAGTCTGCCCTTACCTCTGGCTAATAAAAATGGAAAATACAACCCTAATACTCGCAATACTACTTGGCGCCGGCTTCACGGGAGCATGGCTCTGCAAGCTCATTAACCTGCCTTCTGTAACTGGTTATATATGCGTCGGGCTGATATTGGGGCCCTCCGGCTTTAACCTGTTTTCAGAACAGGCCGTCGGCCCACAGCTTGAGCATTTTATCCAGATCGCCCTGATGTTGATTTCCTTTGGCATTGGTGAACATATGGAAATAGCCCGCTTGCGATCATCGGCCAGGAGTGTCATCTTAATCGGTTTGGGTGAGTCTCTGGGCGCCTTTATAATGGTAAGTCTGGGTTGCTTTATAATTATCCAGCTTACCGGCCTGGGCAGCACCATACTAAATTCCATGGTTTTGGCCATTCTTCTGGGTTCCGTATCTGTTGCCACAGCACCAGCCACCACCATGCATGTTCTAAGAGAAATTAAGGCTGCGGGGCCATTGACTACCTCCCTCCTTGCCGTAATTGCCATGGATAACGGTCTGGCAATTATGATATTCGGTATAACCTTAGCCGCTGTAAACCACTTGCTGACTGCCGGGCATGGCGGGATATGGATCATGATATACGCCAGTCTGCTGGAAATTTGCGGTTCCCTTTTGTTGGGGATTATCACCGGTCTGCTACTTGATTTTGTTAACAGTCGTCTGCACAAAAAAAATGAAGTACTCACCGCCGGTTTGGCCCTGCTTCTTCTATGTGGTGAAGCGGCGAGAATTTTTGGCATGTCACCTCTGCTGGCGGGGATGGCAGCGGGGTTCACCATTGTAAATCGTGAACATCGCGATCTCCGGATATTCCGCACCTTTAACACCTTTGAGCCGCCAATCTATGTACTTTTTTTTACTCTCGCGGGCGTCCACCTCAATGTTGTAGTCCTGGCAACTGCGGGTTGGCTTGGCCTTGCTTATTTTTTATGCCGTACCATTGGTAAAATTGGCGGGGCAGGAACAGGAGCACTACTCGCCTCATCTCCGCCAACCGTCAAACGCTATCTGGGATTGGCCCTGACCCCGCAAGCGGGAGTGGCTATAGGGCTGATTTTCTTAATCAATAACGATGCAACAGGCAGTAATTTTTCAGCCATCGTCACCCCAGTCGTTTTAGCCGAGGTATTCATGTCAGAGACTTTGGGGCCAATATTAACCAGGCTTGCGGCTAAACAGGCAGGGGAAATACCCACTGCAAGTTTAGCCGCAACAAGTTCCGGGAACGATGATGACCTAAAGCAGTCAGCCATCCCTCCGGGAGTGCCGATGGTGCCATGGACATGGCCGAAATTATCCCCCCCGATGCATGGAGAAGGGGTGGTAATCTTTGGGGCTGGTCATATAGCCACCGGGGCAGCCCTAGCCAGAATGACCACCATCTTTGCCAATTATTACGATGCTTACCCCATGGTTGCCCAAATCATTCCCCTCACAGGGTATAATGCCGAAAAACAGGCAGGTGACAAGGACTTACTCGCTGCGCTTAAGGCAGAAGTTCATAATATGGGTTCAGAATTATACGCAGTGACCAATAAAAATGATGACATTGCCCAGGGTATTCTGGAAACTGCCCGGCAATCCCAAGCCAGGGGAATCGTTCTGGGACATTCGGCCATAAACCCGGCGGCCTTTCAAAAAATTATCGGCAGGATAGTCGCCGAAGCACCGTGCCCAACCATAATTATCAAGTTCAGCGGCACCTTCCATACGGAACGTATTTTGGTACCATTTTTTCACAAACAAGCGCTTAAGGAAATCAAAGACCATCTTAAAGCTATAGCCGCCGTGGGGCAGCACCGGATAACCCTGCTTCGTCTTATGTCATCTTCTGACACCGAGCAGGATATAAGACAGGCAAAAGAAGAACTCACACATTGGGCGGCAACCGAGAAGTTATCACAATTAACCACATGCCAAGTCATAAGCACAGAGGCCCGCCAGAAAACAATATTAAAAGAGGCTGCCAATTATGATTTAATCATTATGGCAGGGCCGCCTGCCCAGGCATTGCCGCAACGTTTAATGTTCGGCTCTCTCCACGCTGCCGTAGCACAGGGTTGCGAAAAAACGCTGGTAACGGTATATCCTCCGGTAAGGGAATAAAATGTTCGTCATAGATATGCATTCCCACGCAGGAGCGTGGGAACGAGGAAAGAAGTCGTAAAGTACGAAATGAATATTACAAAATTAATCACCGCTGTAAAAAAAGAAGTTAAATCATATAAGGTGCCAGTCGTTGATTTGATCGCCGTCCAGACCAAGGATCCATTCAAGGTACTGACCGCCACGATTCTTTCGGCCCGCACTAAGGACGAGACCACCGCCAAGGCAGCCGAGCGTTTATTCGCCAAGGCCCCCGATCTCAAAAGTCTCGCCGCCCTGGGCGAAGACGAAATTAGTAAATTAATCTATCCGGTCGGTTTTTATAAATCCAAAGCCGGTTATTTACATAGATTACCGGCAGCAATGGCTTGTTTTGGAGGTAAAGTTCCACAAGAAATTAATGACCTGACCAAACTCCCAGGGGTAGGACGAAAAACCGCAAATTTAGTCAGAGCCGTAGCCTTTGGCAAACCCGCCATTTGCGTTGATACCCATGTCCACCGGATTATGAATATTTGGGGATATGTGCAGACAAAAACACCACTGCAAACCGAAATGGCACTGCGAGACAAGTTGCCAAGCAAATATTGGCTGGAAATAAATTCCATCCTGGTAGCCTTTGGTCAAGGTACATGTAAACCTGTTGCCCCACATTGCGAGCGTTGTGTCATCAAAGATTTATGCCCGCAAATCGGAGTTACAGCAAGGAAAATCCCAAAAGCCACAAGCAGGCAGCCACAACACGGCATGGGACAGACGATAATGTCCTGGAACGTCAATGGCATCCGAGCCATGGAGAAAAAGGGATTTATTGATCTACTCTGCCAATTGCAACCCAGTATTATGGCCATTCAAGAGACCAAGGCCCAAGCGGAGCAATTGTCTGAGCAATTGCTTAATATCCCCGGCTACAAATCGTTCTGGTATTCCGCCAAGCGCAAGGGGTATTCCGGTGTGGCCATTTACACACAACATAAGCCAAAAAACGTAATTTACGGATTGGGCAATGCCGAATTTGATGATGAGGGGCGGGTACTGACCGTTGAATATGATGATTTTTTTCTGATTAACAGCTATTTCCCAAACTCCCAGCATGAATTAAAACGCTTAAACTACAAGCTTGCCTTTAACGCCGCCCTACACAAATTTGCCACTAAGCTGACCCAGCAGAAAGCAGTATTAGTATGTGGGGATTTCAATGTGGCTCACCGTCCCATTGACCTGAAAAATCCCAAAGCAAACGAGATGAATCCGGGTTATTGTGCCGAGGAACGGGCCTGGATGGATGACTTCCTGGCACATGACTTCGTGGATACCTTCCGAAAATTCAATCAGCAGCCAGACAATTATAGCTGGTGGTCTTACCGTTCTAACGCCAGGGCAAGAAATATCGGCTGGCGGATTGATTATTTTTGTATAAACAAAAAGGCTGAAAACCGAATCAAAGATGCCGCTATTTTAGCCGATATAATGGGTTCAGATCATTGTCCCGTCAGCGTAAACCTATCGTGATCCATGACCATCTTTAAACTACCAAGAACACTTCCCCCCATTTTCTTGCCCGTATTGTTTTTCGGGCTAGCGATATTAAGCGGGGCGCTCCTGCTACATAACCCCTTGAGCCTGTCACATGGGAAAATCTCCTGGTCCGACGCCCTCTTCACAGCCACCTCAGCAGCCTGCGTTACCGGCCTCTCCGTGGTTGATACCGGCACATATTTCAACCGCTTTGGCCAAACGGTTATCCTGATTCTTATTCAACTGGGCGGTTTAGGGATTATGACCTTTACCAGTCTGGCCTTTTATATGCTTCGCCAACAGGTTTCCTTAACTGATAAAATAGCCGTAGGACAAGCACTTATGACCCATAATCGTTTTGCCCTGGGGGATTTTTTAAAGGCCATGCTTTTGGGGACTTTGCTTATTGAGGGTCTTGGTTGTCTCTTGCTCTATAACCTTGCTCCAGCAGGCAGCTTCAGCTTATTTTCAGCTCTTTTTCATGCCGTTTCCGCCTTCTGTAACGCCGGTTTCTCCTTAAATAGCAACAGTCTCACCGCTTGGCGGGGTAATGTAGCTGTTAATTTAATTATCATGTCCCTCATCATTTGCGGTGGTCTCGGATTTTCTGTACTCATTGAAATACGGGGAGCCATGTGGAGAAAATTAAGCTTTCACCACAGAGGCAAAAGAAAACAAAGCCTAAGCTGGTACGCCTCCGTAGTTATCAAAACATCTTTATGGTTAATTGTCTTCGGCTGGGCAGCAATTTTTTTGGCGGAGTTCATTGGATTTCACCGTCAGATGCCATTTTCAGAGGCATTGCTCACCTCATTGTTTCAGTCGATAACCTGCCGTACTGCTGGTTTTAACAGCATGGGCATTCACAGCATGACCAATGTCTCTCTATTTGTTATGGCTATTCTAATGTTCATCGGCGGGGCTCCCGGCTCCTGCGCTGGCGGCATCAAGGTGACAACTTTCAGAACAATCTACGCCTTTGTCATCGCCCAGTTAAAAGGCCGCAAACAAGCCAGAGTCGGGGCATTTGCCATCAAACGTGAGGCGGTTAACAATGCGCTGATTCTGCTGGTGCTATCAGTTTTGATTATCTTTGCCGCAACCCTTATATTATCAATAACAGAGGGCGGCGATCTGCCTCACCCGCAAACACGAGGCCTGGTTTTCGAAATAATATTCGAAGCGGTTTCAGCTTTTGGGACTGTGGGGTTAAGCACTGGCCTTACCCCACACTTATCTTTGGCGGGCAAATGGGTTGTTACGACCTTGATGTTTGTCGGTCGCCTTGGCCCTCTAGTGTTCTTGGCGGGAATTAAGGCCATGCAAAAAGAGGAGTTTTTTGAATTGGCAGAAGAAGATATACTTATTGGTTGAGGGCAACTTCTTTATCACAAAATACTCTTTTTCATTCGTGTTCTTGTAAGCGCAGGGACAAACATAAGCGACAAACGAACCACACTATCCCTAAGGAAGGAGCAAATAAATGAATAAATTTGTCCAGGTTGGAGTTATTGGACTAGGTAAGTTTGGCCTTGAAGTTGGCAAACATCTAGCTAAATTAAATATAAATATTCTGGGGATTGACATGAATGAAAAAAACGTCAAGCGCGCCAAGCATATTTTTACGCAAATTTATCGTGCCAATGCCGCTGACAAAGAAGCCCTTCAGCAAATCGGGGTGGGAGATTTAAGTCATGTTCTGGTAAGTGTTGGCGATTCAATTGCCGCCAGTGCCATGATTTCATTGTATCTTAAGGAGTTAGGAGTACCGGTCGTTTGGGTCAAGGCCATTCATGAAGATCATGCTAAATTGCTACGAAAAATTGGCGTTGATGATGTCTTTATTCCGGAAAGCATGGCGGCCAGGCAATTGGCCAGCAGAACCACAATCCCCGGTTTTATTGATTATTTCCCCTTTAATAATGAAATTGTCGTTAAAGAGATAAATATTCATAACTGGGCCGAGCGAAGTCTGCGTGACCTTGACCTGACCAACAAACATCGTATTCAAGTCATCGCAGTGAAAAAAAATGGCGAAAAAAATTATATATTTATCCCCAAAGCCAATGAAAAACTAGCAGAAGATGACATCTTGGTTATCATCGGCGAAATAGATAACCTGCAAAAAATTGTTCCATAAGAAACTGGGGGAACCACAAGGGATTACCCCTACGCAAAACCATCGAGAAGGAGTAGATCATGTGTCAAATGAGCATCATTTTAGAAACAAACGGCCAGGAAGAGACCTTGCTTAAAAATGCCGCCAAGCTTATAGTCACCGCCGAAGGCATTGAGATAAGTGCCCTTTTTGATGAGCCAAAGATTATCAAGAATGCCGCTGTCCATGAAATAGATTTTTTAGATGGCACCGTTAAATTACGTAGAAGATAGGCCAGAAATCATTCTCCCCAAATTGGTAATTTACTTATCTCCATAAATGAATTAACGTGATAATCTGCGGCCAATTGCGGATTTTTAAAGGCAATCATGCGCATATTAACTGAGGCCGTGTGATCCGCATCAACTTGCGAATCGCCGATATAGATACATTCAGGTACGGTAAGACCGAAATAGGCCAGAATCTGGTACAGGGCTTCGGGATGGGGCTTACTGTTTTTAACATCGGCTGAGGTTACGACCTTTTCAAAATATTTTTCCAAATCGAATAATTTGAGAATTGTGTCCATCGTGTTGGAACGATTGGTACTGATAGCCCTGCTGACTGTCGGCCTCAAAAAATTTAAAAACTCTGGTAAATCCGGTTCCATACGCATATGCTTCAAAAAGGGCAGGTACGACAGAGAGCCACGATAATGTTCGGCCTCCTCATAATCATCCATATAATTACGAAAAATGTGGCGGATAGAATCCGCCACATGACTAACATGGACAAACTGTAGCTCATTTTCATCCATTGGTGGATGTTTAAAATGCTGCAAAATGGTGTTATAATAAGCCCTGTTGGCCTCGATGGAGTCAAACATAACTCCATCGCAATCGAAGATAACCAGTTTAAGTTTTGGCATAGTTTGTTTTGGTGTAGTTAAGAGAAGTTCCAAGACCCCACGAGGGGATATCGGAGTCTACGCTTACCTGGAGTCTGCGCTTACCTGGAGTCTACGCTTCTCTGTTTTTTGCTGTTATTCGGTGTACCCCTCAAGGGGGTATTGAACTGAATGTGTCCGTGTGTGCCCGGAGTCTCGCAGGCTCGCTTACCTGTGGCTAAAAAAAAAGCAGTTCGCCCGCAGGGCGTTATATTCTTGATAGAAACATAAAGGTGAAAA
>Ga0114931_10010122_pt1 | contig 11248 bp, 11 predicted proteins | sample 2SBtaG_FD_89579 | JGI IMG/M metagenome (GOLD analysis project Ga0114931, IMG submission 89579) | Deep subsurface microbial communities from Kolumbo volcano to uncover new lineages of life (NeLLi) - 2SBTROV14_V59a metaG | ecosystem: Environmental > Aquatic > Marine > Volcanic | place: Kolumbo...
CCTACAAGCAGCAGACGCTTGCTCATGACTCGATCTCCTTGTTCGCTTCTTGTCGCTTTTCCCGTTCCTCCCGCTCGCGCTGAAGGAGCATTTCTTCGGCGATCTTGCGCTTTTCCTCTTTCTCCCATTCCTCTATTTCCGCCACCTTTTGCTTGAAAAATTTGTAGTGGTGACTGTAGGCATAGAGTCCGTCCACATTGCCGGTGAACATGGAGAAGAAGGCTGATTTCTCTTCTGGGAAAATAGCGCCCATGTAGACATGGACGACCAGTCCGGCGACTACGCCGCCAACAGCTAGGAAGTGCAGCGGCAAAGCCCATTGAACAATCCAGCGGGCGGGCATGTATTCGGGGAAGGTCATGATCAGTCCGGTGATCATGATCGTGATGATGCCGAGAAAGACCACGTAGGAGTAAGCCTTTTGGCCGGCGTTGTAGGCGCCCTGGGGCGGCAATTCCGCCTTGAAGCCCAGCACCTGCAATGGCTTCATTTTGAACCACTCAATGTCATCCCGATCCATCATCATATTTCTCGAACTGAAAGGAACGAAGTATTTACGAAACCCCAGGATGACGTTGAAGAGGATCACGAATATCCAGATCAGCCCCCATGTCTGATGAAAATAGAGGAGGTTGAACAGGCCGCCAAACATGCTGCGCAGAATGTTGTTAAAATGCAGGGACACCACCCGGAAATGGGGGGAGATCAGGATGGCCAACCCCGTTGGCAACAGCACGAACCAAGAGGCGACATTGAACCAATGCAGGAGAATATTGGCTAGATTGTGCTTCTTGATCCGAACATTTTTCAGACGTTTGCGCTCTTCCAAGCTGAGCACGCGTGGAGCACTTGACATGGTGGAACTCCTATTCGTCAATGGATTCGCCCTTGAGCAACTGGGCGCCAAAAGCGATGGCCTGGCCGATCACTGTCGCGCCCACCGCCAATCCCACAACGGGGATGACGCCTTTTTTCCAGACTTTCCCAGCCGCCGGCAGTTCGGAAGGATGGGGGGCGACCTCCGAGTATAGCTCTTCAGGCAGACCGATATAATAGACATTGGGGCCAGGGTTGGTCTCGTCGGTGACCAGACGCACGGTCTGGTTTTCACGGATCATACGCGAAACCTGGCTGTCCGGGTCATTGAGGTCGCCGAACATGCGGGCCCCGCCCACACAGGTGGCGACGCACGCCGGCAACTCGCCTTCCTCCACCCGGTCGAAGCAGCCGTTGCACTTGTCGGCCACTCCCTTTTCCTCATTGTAAAAACGGGCGTCGTAGAGACAGGCGGGGATGCAATAGCCGCAGCCGATGCAGGTGTCCTCATCGATGACCACCAACCCATCCTCGCGTTTGTAGGTGGCTTCGCTGGGGCAGGCCGCCACACAGGGCGGATCGTCACAGTGCATGCACTGGCCGGTGATGAACGTCTGGGTTAGGTCGGGGAAGGACCCCTGAATGCCCATATCTAACACCCAGTTGCGAGAGTGGCCGACGGGCACTTTCCACTGCTCTTTACAGGCCACGGTGCAGGCGTTGCAACCGATACACCGCCGTACATCAATGACGAATCCATACTTTTTCTTCGTTGCCATGCGGGCACACTCCTAACCGATGATTCTACTGATCTTCACCATAGTCTGGGACAGCGCCTGGGAGCCGCTGATCGGATCTGTGTAGGTGACGTGTAGGTCGCTGTCGCTGCCGCCTTCGGCGTAAGCCAGCCGCAGCCCTTTGCTGAACTTGCCGAAGCCCTGGGTCGTATAGACGCAGTCGGGACGGATACCTTCGGTGGTGAAAGCCTGGAAGGGAACCTTACCCACCTCGCTTTCCACCAGCACCTGATCGCCGTCTTTGATATGGAGATTTGCAGCCACGCCTTTGTTGATCCACAGGGGATTTTGGGGCAGCATCTCATGTAGATATTTATTGTTCTGGGTGGCCATCTGGGTGTGATAGGCCACTTTACCGGTGAGCAGATAAAACTGGCCTTCGCCCGGCTCCGGCGGCTCCTCCCACTGGGGCACGGCGTCGAAGCCCTGCTTCTCCAAGGTAGCTGAACTCAGGTCCACCTTGCCGCTCGGCGTCAGAAAAACGAGATCTTCCGGTTCCGGTGTGGGCGGCAAGGTGTAATACCCCTGATACTTCAGATCTTCCAAGGTCACCGGCAGGTCGGCCAACTGCTGACGCAGATAGTCTTCCTCGTCAGCGTAGGGGAAATAATCGCCCAGCCCCAGTCGCTCGCCCAGTTGTTTGAAAATCCATAGCCCCGATTTGCTCTCGCCCAGCGGCGCAATCGCAGGCTGACGGATGTAAATCGTATTGTCCACCACCGTAAGCGGATCATATCGCTCCAGATAGCTGGCTTCCGGCAGGATGACGTCACTGAACCAGGCCGTATCGTTGGGAATGATGTCGGTGGTGACGATGAAATCCATCTTAGCGAATGCTTCCAGCGTTTTCTTGCGGTCCGGGATGGAGTCCACCGGGTTCTGGCGATAGATAAACCAGCCGTGGGCCTGATAGGGGTCGCCACTGAGGGCGTTGTCCCGAATTTCCTGGAAGACGCCCAGTTTCAGAGGAACGAGGGGGTACTTCCAGGGCACGCCGTCCAGACGAAGGGCGCCGACCCGCGGGAAGGGCGGCGTAGGCAGTGATGCCAGTCCCGCGCCCTCGCCGGCCACGGCCCGGAAGCCGCCCGGCTGATTCCAGTTGCCGATCAGCGCGTTGAGGATAGCGATGGCTCGCTCGGTCTGGAATGAATTCAAGAAGTTGCTGGTGCGCCAGCCTGGGTGGGCGAAGGCGTGAGGCGCGGCGGCTGCGAATTCTTGGGCGATACGCGCAATGGTCTCCGCCGGGATCTCGCATTTCTCCGCCGCCCATTCGGGCGTGTACTCCTTCACGCCCGCCTTGAGTTCATCGAACCCTTCGGTGTAGTTGGCGACGAATTGTTTGTCGTACAGATCATTGTAGATAAGTTCATGGATCAGCGCCAGATGGAAGGCCAGGTCCGTGCCGGGTTTGACCGCCAGCCATTCGGCGGCCCGGGCTGCGGTCTTGGTGAAGCGCGGGTCGAGCACCACCACATGGGTTCCATTGGCGATGGCCGACATTAGCTGTTGCGTCTCCGAGTTGAGATAGCCTCCATCAGATTACGGCCGGTGTAAATAATATAGTCGACGTCGTTGTAGTCCCGTCCCGGCTCTTCGACGCCATAGGTCATCAAATTGGCGACGATCATCGCGTTGAAACAGAGCGAGCGCTGGGTGCCGTAGTTGGGCGAGCCATACGCCTTGAGCAGATTCTCGAAGACCGGTTGTAATAGATTGTGGGTGGTGCTGAAAATCATGGCTTCGGGACCGTAGCGGTCTTTGATCGCCTGCATCTGTTGGGCCGTGAAATCCAATGCTTCTTCCCAAGTCGCGCGGCGGAATTTACCGCTACCCCGGTCTCCCGCCCGGATGAGCGGGTATTTGAGCCGGTCAGGATCATAGTAGGTTTCGACGCCGGCTTGGCCGCGGGGGCAAAGCTTGCCCAAACTGTGGGGATGGTAAGGATTGCCTTCCAGCTTGAAGAGCTTGCCATCGCGCACCCGCGCCTGTAATCCACAGCGCCAGACGCACATTTCACACAGACTCCAGACGTCGTAGTTCTCCCCTTCCGGCAACCCGACGCCCGGGGCTTGGGCGAAGGAGGGCAGGGGGTGCATCACGTCGAACGAAGAACTCAACGCCAACGTCAAAGCTCCCGCCCCCATTGCTTTGAGAAAGGAGCGACGCGTCAGGGTGATGATTTCGCCCACAGCCGGCTCCCGCTGCGTCTGGTCCGGTGTTACCATATTCATACGTTCCTCCAAAAGTTCGTACACGGTCAATCTGAAAGGTTGATCCTGACCGCAAATCCTGCTTAGCAGACTGCCGGAGAGATCAGGAGGATAGACAATGGATGGAGCGGATCGGGCGGATACAGTCCGATTTTTCTGATTTCATCCACTTGAATCCGCCTACCCCGCTCCATCCGCGATCCATCCTCCGTCTTCGGCCGTTATTGCACAACCGGGAAATCGGGCTGGGTGGCCGGGTCGAAGCGGGCCGTCCCCAGCACGTCATCATCCTTGGTCCAGCCCATCATGCCGAATTTCACGTTGGTGGCGTCATACCCCAGCGTGTTCAGGATCGTGGTGGACACACCGCCCGTGTGTCCCGTGTAGCAATACACAGCAATGGGCTTGTCCGTAGGCAGTTTGGCCAGATTTTCCGGCTTGTAAAGCTCGGTCCAGGGGATGTCGATCGCCCCAGGGATGTGACCCTTGAAGTACGCCTCTGGCGCTCGCACAGAAAGGATGAATGGATCGTTGGATGCGTCACCATCGTTCAAGTTGGCGTAGAGATCCGAAGCCGCCATGACCGGCGCTTTGTCCGAAGAGAGATAGGCGTCCACCGCTTCGCTCACGATCTCGGCGTCATCCCCAGTCGCTGTTAGTTCGGGCGGCGCATAGGTCTCAGTGGCCTGATTGGCCGTAGTCTCCACGGGGAAATCGGGCTGGGTGGCGGGGTCGAAGCGAGTCAGACCCAACACGTCGTCGTCTTTGGACCAGCCCATCATGCCGAATTTCAGGTTGGTGGCGTTATAGCCCATGAGATTCAGGGCCGTGGTGGCCACCGAGCCCGTGTGGCCGGTGTAGCAATAGACCACAATCGGTTTGTCCGTGGGCAACTGGGCCAAGCTTTCAGGCTTGGCTATCTGCCGCCAGGGAATATTGATCGCCCCCTCGATGTGGCCTTTGGCGTAATCTTCAGGCGTGCGCACAGAGACAATGAACGGATCGTTGGATGTATCGCCGTCATTCAGGTTGTCATACAAATCCTGGGCCGAAATAACAGGCGGCCGGCCGGCGGTGAGATACGTCTCCACAGCCTCACGCACCACTTCAAAGCTAGTGTTGGCTTCCCCGGCGGCTTCAGCAGGGGTGGCTTCTTCAGCAGCGGCCTGTTCGGGGACAGGCGTGTCCGTGGGCGGAACGGGCGTCGCCGTGGGTGGAGCGGGGGTGGCAGTGGCCGGCGCGACCGTCGCCGTCGGCGGGACAGGCGTTGGCGTCTCTTTTTTTCCGCCGCAGCCGGCGACCGCCAGCGCGAGCAGCAGGATCAGGACGATATACAGAAAGCGACGAGTACGCATACGTTGTTTCTCCTTTTTTCTCTACCAGATTTACAAAAAGCATATAAAAAACCGGACGAATACGACAACGTTTAATCACTCATCGACACGTTCCCAAACTTACCCCCATTCGTTAAACTGAAAATCTACAAAATTCATTGCGATAGAGAGACAGCAGACAGCGCTCGAATGCTGGCTCAGTCTCCAGCCTGGACGCTGGGGGTGAGATCGCCCGACATAGACTCTTTCCCCGTCCCCTCAGAGGATACGCCCGAAGCGCCTTCGTCTGGAGGCGGCTGTAGTTTGTCACGGCGCAGCGGCCCATGCTTTTCCAGCAGATAGAGCGGCAACACCGTCACCAGGACGAAGAAAGTGATGATGAGCCAATGATTGATATTCCACAACTGGGGCAGCGATTTCGCCCCCACGTTCGCAATTGCCGAAATCTTCGGATAGACCTGCTGATAGGTAAGACCGAAAATCGCCGCACCCACTAAGAACCCACCCAATCCAGGGATCAGGTAATCCAACGAACCTTGGCCGCTCCCGGCGACGCAAGTGCCTGGTCAGAAGCCAGCGGCGGCCATGCCGACGCCGAAGATCAGGCCGCCGACGATATTGCCGGCGATATAGGTGGGGTTGATGTTGGGCATGGTCAAAATGCCCAGGTCCAGCAGGGCGTACACCCCCACCATGGCGAAGGCCATGGAGGCGAGCATGTATTTCAAAACGGTGAGATCGGTCAAGCGGAAGACGTTGACGATTTTGTGATATTTGGTCATGCCCGACTTGTGCAGACTCCAGCCGAAAATGAGTCCGGTCACCAGGGCGACGAGTATATCAGCCATAATTTACACTCTCCTAGAAATTTCTGCGGTAGATAATCAGTGCCGTCAACATGCCCGAAGCAAACATGCCGAAGATGAACAGGAACGCGGCCGGGGCCAATTCGATGCCGCCGGAGATAGCGAGACCGCTGGTGCAGCCGCCGGCAATGCCGGCCCCATATTCGACGATGATTGCGCCGATGAAGGCGATGACCCATCGTTTCCAACGCGCCGGGCCAAACACCTGGGCCCACTGCACATCGGGAATCCAACGAATTTTGAAATCGCCGGAAAGGGCAGCCGAGAAGAGGGAGCCGAAAAAGACGCCCACCAACAGCCACACTTGCCAGGTGATGCCCGGTGGCATGATGAACTTGAAATACATGTTGTCCACTAAGGACGGCGAAATCGCGCCCATGATCATCCCGGAAATGTTTTCTAAAGCCCCGGATGCGCCCAGCGTCTGGTCAGATCCAAGAACGGCGATGAGGAAGGCGATGGCCAGCCAAAACCCCGCCGTATAGGGCGACCACTCTTTTTTTCTGGCTTGCGCCATAATCCATTTCATGGCAACTTTCTCCTAACTCATGTCATTGGCGAGAGCGAGAAGCAGCTCGCGATCCTTCTGATTGAGCGACTTGAATTCCTCAACCAAACGCAAATCGACGTTGGTCAAAGCGACCAATATATCTTCGGCGACTTCCTCGTTGTCCAGCAACTGTTCCAGGGCCGCCAGGACCACGGGGCTGGCATTGGCCAATCGCGGCAAGATCCGCATAAGCGCCTGATTCTCCGCGGCCACTTCAGGCGAGACCCCCGCTTCCGCATAGGCGGCCATGGTCATCTGTCCCCCGCCGGCCAGGGCCGCGTTCAGCGACATCCCCGGCTCGAAACGCACCTGGCGCATGTGTTGGAAGCGCGCCACCAGGTGTTCGCGATAGGCGACAACCAGGATGAGCGCGATCAGCAGGATCAGATCGATGACGAGGAAGGCTATATTGCCCCAGTTGATTTCCTGGGGCGCTTTGGGTTCACCGCCGCCGCTGTAGAGTTCGTTGTAATCGACCACCATGGCGCCGGGCGCGGTCACCTGGGAAAGATCCAGCGTCGCTCCCTGAACCACATCTCCCCCCGCCGTCGGTCCCGCAACCGTTCCGGTGACGGTGCCTGTGACCGTGGTCGCCGCTCCGGCGGTGGCGCCACCACCTGCACCCAGGGTCACGCCCAGAATGTCAGCGTACGTTTGGGCCCGGGCCTGATAGTCGTCGGGATGACAACTCTGACAACTTGCCTGGACATCGCCCAGAGGATCGACCAGACCTTGATGAGCCTCGTCCTTGGTCTTGGCTTGGACGTTCCCCGCGTGGCAAAATTCACAGAAGTCGCCAAATGCGTGGGCTGTGTGCCATTCCCCCGAGTCATTCACTGGGTCTTCACCTTGCACCTCATGGCAGGTTTTGCAACTGGACGCCGAAGAACCGCATTGAGCTTCGACCGTCTGAGGCGGGGTGTAAAATGTGAGCGGCAGGAGCGCAAGGACAGTGATGCCAAGTCCAATCGCCAACTGTATCAATCGTCGCGATGATAAACCTTTCATAGATAATCACTCCTCCGAGCTTGACGCATTGAAGGCCCGGGAACGCGTATCCACCCGGGCGTGGAGCACTTCGCGCAGCAAATTCAACGCTACGATCACACGATCATCTGTAAGCTGATAGTAAATGTTTTGGCCTGAGCGCTCGCCACGCACCAGATTCGTCTCCCGTAGCACACGCAGATGGCGAGACACTGTCGACTGCGGCAGGTCCAACCGCGCAGTCATTTCTTTGACGTTTATCTTCTCCTTGTCCAGTAGATACAGGATAGCGATACGAGTGGGGTCGGAAAGACTGGCGCAAATATCTGCATGGAGACGTCTAATTTCCAATTGTGTTGGCATCATCACACACTACCCACTGCGTAGAAAGTAATATCCGAATATCCGAATGTTGATTTTAAAAAATATAGCCCTTGACTATTTTGTTATCATTGAGGCGCCGTAAAACATCACTGGAAAAACCATCAACACAACAGGAACTAACAGGCATTTCGAACCATCCGGAATGCAGGATGAGTCACTTTTAGTATTCTAACCCTGTGTCGTTCTGGGGGATAGGGACATTTGTCCCTAAATTCAGCGGACATTGACCCTATTCCGATTTTGGAAATAATGGGATGACAATTCAAAAAACGGGGACGCAGAAAACCGCAAGAGATTGCGCAGAGAGCCACGGAGATTTTTGAGGAGATGCATGATTGGGAACAGGATACAGAAGGGGGCGGGGCGCAGAAGTCCGGCTTTTGTCAAAAGCCGGACTTCTGCGCCCCGCAATATTGGGCAGATACGTCAACTTCACCCCTTGACCAGCGCGAGCGCCTCCATGACCGCCGCGGCCATGGGATCGATCTCATCCATCACATAGTCCTCGATCCGTCCGGCGTCACAGGCCTGAGCCAGGTCCGGCTGGATGGGTAGTCGGGCCAGCAGGGGAACGCCCGCCTTCTCCGCCACCTCCGGCGCATGGCTGGGGCCGAATATTTCATGGCGCGTCCCTGTTTCGGGGCAGGTGAAGTAGCTCATGTTCTCCACCACGCCCAGGAGCGGCGTCCCCATCTCCTGGCTCATCTTCACGGCCTTGCCCACGATCAGGGAAGCCAGTTCCTGGGGCGTGGTCACCATGACCAGCCCCTGAACGGGCAGGTCCATCATCACCGTCAACTGTGCGTCAGACGTCCCTGGCGGGAAGTCGAAGAGCAGGTAGTCCAGCCGCCCCCAGACCACGTCCCGCCACAGGTCGTTGATGAGCTGGGCGATGCGCGAGCCGCGCCAGGCCACCGGATCGCCCGGATTTTTTAGCATGAAGTTGGCGGAGACGATCTTGATGCCCGTCTCGGTCTCTGCCGGGATGACGCCTTCGGGCGAGCTCTTCATGCGTGCATGGTTCATGCCGAAAAGCTGGGGGATGCTGGCCCCGGTGATGTCGGCGTCGAAGACGCCCACCCGGTAGCCCTGGCGACGCAGGGAGACGGCCAGCAGGCCGGTGACCAGGGACTTGCCCACGCCGCCCTTGCCGCTGGTCACGCCGACCACATGCTCGATGGGGCTGAGGGATTGGGCGAGAGACTGGGACAGGGTGGCCTGGTTCGGGTCCAGACTGAAGCTCAGGGGGATGGGGGCCGAATGACCGTTACCGTTGTGGGCTACCGCTCCATTGCCGTTGCCATTGGTCGGAACAGGAGTTGCACCGCTGTTACAGGTGGGGTCGCCGATCTTCAGGTTGGCGAACATCTGCAGGACCTCTCCCCGGTCCATCTCCGCGATGTCGATGCCTACATGCTGCACGCCCGGCAGGCGGGCGATGGCTCCGTGCACCTGTTCCGCCAGGGTGTCGCTGAGGGGGCAGGCCAGGGTGGTCAGGGCCAGGGTGAGGCGGACATTGTTCTCTTCGATTTCCACGTTGCGGATCATATTGAGGTCCACCACGCTGCGGCCCAGTTCCGGGTCGATAACGGGACGGAGGGAGGTCAGAACGTCGTTTGTTGTAATCACAGTGCGCACTCCTTGAAGAACGATTCGAATATAATCAGTGAGGGAATAGGATGACAGGATGGCTGGATGACAAGGCGACAAGGTGAAGGCGTGGTGAGTCACCCTGCCATCCTGTCATCTTGTCATCCTGTCACCCTGTCATCTTGTCACATTCACACCTTCACCACATTCACCGGCGTATCATAGAAGCTGGCGCTGCCGCCGATGGGGTCGGTCAGGCTGGCGTTCTTGAGCACCGGATCTTCGTACATGGCGGCGTTGACGCAGATGCCCGTGGCCCGGCGGGGATCGCCTTGGACGGTTTGGCCGTCGATGACCACGTCCGAAGCGCCATAGGCCCAGTGGCCGAAAGACCAACTGGCCGCCACCGTGCCGGGGCGGATGCCCTGGATGGGCTTGACTTTCCCCACCATGGGCTTGGGCTCGCTGTTGGGCAACTTCCAGACGCCTTCGGGGTTGGTGGGGGAGACCACCTTGACCAGGTCGCCTTCTTTCAGCCCCAACTGATCGGTGTCCAGCTTGTTCATAAGCACATAGTTCTCGCTAGCGACGCCTAATTGCGCCCAGTAGTTGCCCACGGTGCGCGATTGGCCGCCATAGATATGCTTGAATGTGAAGAGATGGTAGGGGTAATCACCGCCTTCCTGGGCCATTTCCTGACCACTGGCGTCCTTGGCCGCTTCATAGAGCGGTAGACCGTAGAAATGCTCGCCCGTCAGGCTGTGATAGCCGGCGGCCACATTGTCCACGAAGATGTTGAAGAGGCCCTTATAGGGATGAGCCAGCTTGTCCTCTTTATAAACCTTGCTGAAGTCCTCGAAACGACCGCCCCGGTTGAGGATGTAGACCACCCGTCGCCACAGAGTTTCATCACCTACGATCTGCTTCCAGTGCTCTTCATCGAAGACGCTCTTGGGCAGGTGCGCCCGCGCTTCCAGGAAGATGCGCATCTCCTCGTCATCGGCCTCGGGTGCGGCGTCAGAGCCATCCTCCTTGTCGCCGGCGGCCAGGTTGGCCACCAGGCGCAGATACCAGTCTTCGCGGCTGTTCAAGTTCATGCCGCTGCCAAAGCCGTCCTTGCCAAAGCCGGGCAGTCCCATCTTTTCGGCGATGGCCAGCATGGCTGCTTCCATGCTCACCGGCTGCTCTTCGCCGAAGACGGTCACCTTCTCCACCAGCGGATCGATGATGGGCTGGCGCACTTTGCTGACCTTGGGCTGCACGGCCGGTGTGGTGTGGGATGTGGACCAGCGTTCCCAGATGGCGGTGTCGGGGAAGAGGTAGTCGGCGTACATGCTGGTCTCCCCGATGACGATGTCGTCCGAGATCACCAGCGGGATGACGTTGGGGTCGGCGATGGCGGCCAGAGTTGGGTTGCCGGCCGGGGCCGCGAAGCCGGGCGTGCCTTTGTGCAGCCAGAGGGCTTTGATGGGATAGGGGTATCCTGCCGCCGCACTGGGGATGATCTCCTGATAGATGTTGGCGGTGTACGGGAACCAGGGCCGCTTGGCCGGATAGCCGTCGCTTTTGAAGAGGGTGCTCTTCTCATAGTGCCACTTGTCCCGGGCGATGGGCACGCCAAAGGACCCGACTTTGCCCGGATGCTGGCCCTTGACGATCTGGAAGGGCTGGCCGGGCTTGGTGCCGTCTTCGTGCCAGTGGCCGCCGCCAGCGC
>Ga0114931_10010123_pt1 | contig 11248 bp, 11 predicted proteins | sample 2SBtaG_FD_89579 | JGI IMG/M metagenome (GOLD analysis project Ga0114931, IMG submission 89579) | Deep subsurface microbial communities from Kolumbo volcano to uncover new lineages of life (NeLLi) - 2SBTROV14_V59a metaG | ecosystem: Environmental > Aquatic > Marine > Volcanic | place: Kolumbo...
CTCGGGACGAGGCCTTCGATAGGGTGACTGAGGAACGCGACTTACTCGGATAGGCGGGACCCGCGAATCATTCCGCACCCGACATCCGCCTATGCCATCCCCGCATGTTTTCAGTCGGGATCCACCTAGCGCTTTGCGGATTCCAACCCAGAAGCCGACCTTCTCATGTGGGCACGACAAAAACCGGAAAAAGCGGCGGAGAGTGATATGAACAACCAGTATCTTCAACAGAAGGTAGGTTTCTGTCAACGCCTAAAGGCCAACCCGTAAAAATTCCCTCTGTTTCAAAATAGTCAGGTAATAGTTCCCACATTCCAAGCACGCACTGACCAAATTTAAAACAATATAAGTGTAAGTAAATATGTAAGATAGTGGTTATTTTTTAGTATGGCACACGGCTTGCTTTGAGCCACGTGAATGCGACAGGTTAATCAAAGGGGATTAGGAGCCACATGTTAGACAGACTGAAGATGACCGGGCAGGCGATGACGATGCGGGTAGCCCAATTGGAAACGATCGCCAACAACCTGGCGAATGTGTCGACCACCGGTTTCAAACGCGATGAACTCTTTGTTAACGAGCTTGAAAAGAAATTGAAAGCGGCGCAATTCGATGGGTTTCTGGCCAAAGATAAAGTTCCCACGACAGGGGCCGTGATCGATTTTTCGCAAGGCAGCCTGAAGGGAAGCGGCCGGACACTTGACGTCGCCATTTCTGGAGAAGGCTTGTTCGTGGTCGAAACCACGCAAGGTGAGTCTTATACCCGCGATGGACGTTTTACGCTCAATGCCGATGGTGTTCTGACCAACCTTGGCGGCCTGCCAATCCTTGGTGAGGGCGGCCAAATCGAAATTGACCTGCAACAGAACACGCCTTCTCAAATCATTATTAACGATCAGGGGGAGGTGCTTGTGGATGGTAATACGATCGACACGTTGCGGCTGGCCGCGGTTGACGACGTGCGGAATCTGAAGAAGGCGGGTGAGAATTTGTATCAACTCGCGCCCGGTGCGGCGGCCCTCAATCCAGCGGAATCCATCTCAGTGCGGCAGGGTTTTGTCGAAGAGTCGAACGTGAATCCTATTTATGAGATGGTTTCTATGATCGAAGTTCAGCGCGCCTACCAGACGGGACAAAAGATGATTCAAGAGCAAGATCGGCTCCTCGGAAGAGCCGTCACCGAAATCAGTCGGGTTAATCAGTAGAGTAAAAGCTGGTCGAGTCTGATCTCATTAACGGAATGCAAGGAGAACTAAAATGTTAAGAGCGCTTCGAACCGCTTCGCTGGGCATGTTTGCACAGAGTCTGCGAGTGGATAATATCGCGAACAACCTGGCGAATACAAACACGACTGGATTTAAGCAGAGCAACATCGAATTCCAGGATTTATTCTATCAAACACTGCGCCCGGCCGGGGTGACCGATCAACAGAACACACAACTTCCCACTGAACTACAAATTGGCCACGGCAACCGTCCGATCGCCAATGTAAAAAATTTCAGTCAGGGAGAGATCGTAGCGACTGAGAACCCCCTCGATCTGGCGTTGGATGGTGTCGGGTTCTTTCAGATTCAAAAACCGGACGGGACGAATGCGTACACTCGTGATGGCAATTTGGGGCTTTCCTCCTCCGGCGAGTTGGTGAATTCCTCCGGTTTGGTGGTCGAACCCTCTATAACCATTCCTGATGATGCCGTCAGTATCAGTGTTGGTCAGGATGGCACCGTTTCAGTGATCCTTTCCGGAGAGACGGATCCTCAAGAACTAGGTCAAATCGAGCTGGCGAAATTCGTGAATTCCGGCGGTTTGAAAAACGTCGGCGGCAACTTGTTTGAGGCGACGACTGCCTCCGGTGACCCTGTTCTGGGCAATCCCGGAACGGATGGTTTCAGCAACGTCTTGCAGGGGTTCCTTGAAAAGTCGAATGTAAACGTCGTGAATGAAATGGTTGAACTGATCGTTGCCCAAAGGGCCTTTGAAGTCAACAGCCGCACCATCCGGACGGCTGAAGACATGATGGGTATCGCCAGCAACTTGAAGCGTTAAGGTAGAAAATCCATGAAGTGGAAAAGATTTCTATTCGCCCTGACTTGCCTGGTTTTGCTCCAAACGGTTTGTTTCGGGCAGAAAAAACTATCGTCACGCAATCTGAACGCCCAGATTAAAAAGGCTGTGCAAACCTATTTTTCGAATGAACTGGGCCGGCCGGACTCTGAGGTTGTGGTAGAGTACGCTGAACCGATTATTTTTAAAACCGCATCCCCGGAGTGGGATGGCGTGCAAGTTTTGCCCAATCGCCAGAAAGTACGCAAAGGCTCCCAGGTGATCAAGATCGGCCTTTTTCTCAATGGTCAGCTTCTGCATCGTGCTGGTGGGAAGATTCGGGTTCTTACTTTTGAAAATGTGGTAGTGGCGGGTGAGAGGCTTGCGCGTCATGTATTAATCGGCCCGAATCATTTGGCGGTGGAAAGGCGGGAGACGACGCGGATCAAGTCGTCCGACATGCTCAGTCTGGACGATATTGTAGGACGGCGAACGACACGAATTGTGCAAGCTGGAGAGATCATAGGTGCCAGCATGATTGAGGTAAAACCTGCCGTGACACGTGGTGAGCCGATAGATATTCGCTTTATTAAGGGCGCTATTGAAATAGTTTTGCCGGGTGTTGCAAGGCAAGATGGTTACATCGGTGGAAAGATAAGGGTGAAGTGTCTCGAAACAAAAAAGCTTTTTGTTGCCGACGTTTTAGATTCAAGAACAGTTATCGTGAACTTGTAATGGAAGACAACCATGAACCACAAAGGATTGGCCGCCGCTGTTTTTTTCTGCATGTTTCTTCTCTTCAGCAGTCAAGCTCATGCGCAAAATTTTGATAAGTTCAGACGAACTTCGCTCTATACGGATTTCAAAGCGAAAACCATTGGGGATATTGTTACCATCCTGATTTCTGAATCTACGACCGGTTCTCAGGAATCGGACAGAAGTTCTACGGGAAAAGGTAACGCGAAAGCATCCGCATCCGTCACAGGTAACCTGACACAATTCTTACCCATTTTTGGCGCGCAAAGTAATTTTGAACATGACAACTCCGGGACGGCCAAGTCCAACCAAAAGGATGTTCTCAGCGGCAGGATAACGGCTGTTGTAACCGAAATTTCGCCAAACGGGAATCTCGGCCTGAAAGGCAAACGGCGTCTTGAGGTGAATGGTGAAACTTATATTTTAACCGTCGCTGGAATGGCAAGGCAGAAAGACATCACGGCGGATAACTCGGTCTTGTCTTACAATTTGGCGAACGTACAGATTTCTTACAAGAAAGATGGCGCCATCAACAAGTTAGGCAAGCCAGCCTTTCTTGCACGCTGGTCGACATGGTTGCTGTTTGCCGGAATCGGCGCATCAGCCGCCCTTGGGGTCGGGGCTGCCGCCAACTAAAAAATGGCGAAAGTGTGCTTACAAGGTAAATCCCATTTGCCGATGAATTGCGTTAGGAAACGATGCCTGAGTTTTCGACTCACTTATGCGTTCATGGAACCGCCACTGTTTAATTGACTGTTTGTGCAATTGAGAAAAGCAAGAATGCTTAGATATCATCATAAACTGCTGACGTTGCTGGTTGTGCTTGGAACCAGTGTAACTGCCATGGGACAGGCAAGAATTAAGGACATTGCGTCGTTTGAAGGGATGCAGTCTCAGCATTTGATCGGTTACGGCCTGGTGATTGGCCTGGATGGGACCGGAGATCGCAGCAGCGGATCCAGCGGTGCGATTTTCACGGTGCAATCGATCACCAACATGCTGGAAAAATTCGGCATTACGGTCCCGGCGGGAAGGCTGCGTGTCCGCAATGTTGCCGCCGTCATGGTGACGTCGGATATCGATCCGTTTCAAATTCCCGGTACGAACATTGACGTGACGGTTTCATCGTTAGGCGATGCGAAGAGTCTGGAAGGGGGCGTTTTGCTGACGACACCGATGTTGGGCACGGACGGGGATATCTACGCACTTGCGCAAGGGGCTGTTTCGATTGGCGGCTTCAACATCGATACCGGCGACGGCGAAAAGATACGTCAAAATTACGCTCTCGTAGGTCGCGTGCCTAATGGCGCTATCGTCCAAAAGCAGATCGAGTTCGAGTTTGACTTACGCCAACCATTGGGGGTGATGTTGAGAAAGCCGGACTTTACAACGGCTGCCCGCATAGCGGAGAGGATCAATGCATATTTTGCCGGTCCCGTCGCGACGGCAATGAACGCGGCATCGGTTCATATCAAATGGCCGGACACGATGACGGATCCTGGCGATGTCGTCGGGTTTATGTCAGAGGTTGAATCTCTTGTGGTGACGCAAGACCGGGTTGCGAAAGTTATTATTAATGAACGAACCGGCACAATCGTCGCCGGTGGGGATGTGCGTATTTCGGAGATCATGGTCTCGCATGGCAACCTGACCATTCACACCAAGAGACGGCCCATTATTTCTCAGCCGGCGCCCTTCAGCAGACGTGGGCAGACCGTGGTGACGGGCATAACAAGTACTTCCGTGGACCAGGATGATGCCCGGAATGTCGTGATTACAAATATTGTCACCGTAGGCGATATCGCTTCTGCTTTAAACCAGCTTGGGGTCAAACCGCGGGATATTATCGCGATCTTTCAAGCCATCAAAGAAGCTGATGCGTTGCAGGCGAAATTGGTCATACTATGAAACTGGATAGCTTGGATCTCACTTCGAAACTGGCGGTGGACAACAACCATCAATATGATAGCGCGCTGTCAAACTTGCGGCAACTCCAGAACAAAACGCACTTGTCGGAAAAAGATGTTGCCCAACTTAAAGAAGCGGCTCAGGATTTCGAAGCGATTTTCCTGACCATGATTCTCAAGAATATGCGTAAGAGCATGCCGCAGTCCAATTTGTTTGGCAACGGGCCGGGAGCGGATATATACTCCGGTATGTTTGATGAGAACATTGCGAAGACGGTGGCAAGCAAGGGCGGCATTCACTTATCCGATACTATTATTGAAAGCCTGACGGGGAATCATCACTCCGGAATGACCGGCCGGGCCTTGTCTGACTACCAAAATAGACGAATCAGGGAATTGGATACGGAGCAAATTACGGATGATTGGGACCGTTCTCTCATTCAGGAAGCAGCGAAGAAATTCAACCTTGACCCGAAACTCATTGAAGCGGTGATAAAAACTGAATCCAATTACAAATCTCAGGCTGTTTCCAGCAAAGGTGCCGTTGGTTTGATGCAGCTCATGAAGGCGACCGCCGCGGATGTGGGAGTAAGCAACAGATATGATCCCAGACAAAATGTTTTTGGTGGCGCACGTTACCTGCGTAGGATGCTTGACCGTTTTAATGGCGACCCGGAACTTGCCCTTGGCGCGTACAACGCCGGGCCAGCGGCCGTGGAGAAGTACAACGGGCTTCCTCCTTACAAGGAAACCAAAAATTATGTTGATAAAGTACTGAAAACCTACGAAGAATTGTAATCCATGGAAGCCATCGTTGAACAACTTATTGCCGTCGTTTCCAAAGAAATCGATGCGTTCAATCAACTTCTGACGACACTGCACGAAAAGCAGCGTGCTATCGTTGAGGGAGAGATAGAAAGGCTGAATGTCAGCGTTGAAGAAGAAAGTGCGATTGCAATCACCGCCAAAAACCTGGAAGCGGAAAGGATAAGGAGTTCTAATCGCCTGGCGCGCAAGCTTTCGATGGGGAACCTTAATCCGAAATTGAGCGAGATTATTGAAAATGTCGAGCAGAAGTATGCACAACGACTGCGGGAGCAACGTGATTTGCTGAGATCGTTGATTCAGAAAGTGCGGACACTGAACGAAAATAATCAATTTTTGCTAAACTATTCTCTCAATTTTATCGAAAAGAGTATGGAGATACTGCTCACGGGTGGGGACCCGCTTAAAATTTATAAACCAGATGGCCAGGTTCGTACGGATATTCATAAACGGAAAGCGTTAGACCATTCCGTATAGGATTAGACATGTCGGATATCATTAGAATTTTAAGTATCGCCCGACGCGCTTTACAGGCACAGCAAAGCGTGATCAATACGGCCTCGAATAACATTGCCAATGTCAACACGAAAGGCTTTTCGAGGCAGAGGGTGAATTTGAGTACGACCCCGTCGCTGATGACGGCGCAGGGCATCTTAGGGTCAGGGGTGAATGTGGACGGAGTCGAGAGAATTCGTAACAAATTTATCGACGATCAAATTCTCCAACAGAGTCCGTTTCTGAATCAATTTCAGTTCAAGAACGATGCGCTGCAATTCATCGAACAAGTTTTCAATGAACCGTCCGATTTCGGCCTGGTTCGAAATATGGAAGAGTTCTTTTCCTCGTTCAGCGACCTGGCGAATGATCCTGAAAATTCCGCGGCGCGGACGACTGTGCGGGAGAAGGCGATCACCCTGTCCGACGGATTCAACCGGGTGCATCGCCAATTAACTGACTACCAGCAGGAGATAAATGGTGAGTTGGCGCGCAACGTCGAGGGTGTGAATCGACTGACTGATCAAATCGCAAGTTTGAACCAACAAATTACGAATGCGGAAGTCGGTGGAAGTCAGGCGCCCACTTTGCGGGATCAGCGAGATTTGCTTGTGGACCAATTAGCGGAATTTGTCGATGTTCGTACCAGCGAGAATGATGCGGGGGCCGTCAATATTTCCATCGCCGGGCGATTTCTGGTGGTGGGCAACGAATCGCAAGACTTGACGTTGCAACCACAATCGGCCACCAGCAATGGCCCGACCGTGATTTTTGAACGCGATGGTAAAGCTGCTGAGATCTCCGGTGGCAAGATCAAAGGGATGTTGGATATTCGGGATAACAATATTCCGGATTACCTGAACCAACTGGACCAACTGGCGGTTGGGCTGGTTGAACAGGTGAACGCGATTCATTCTGGTGGTTTTAATCTTGAGGGTGTCACGGGTCTCAATTTTTTTGATCCCGCCACGACCAGTGCCGGAAATATTCGTGTGGACAGCGTCATCCTGAGTGACGCCAATCTCATTGCAGCCGCTGGTGCCGCCGGGGAATCCGGGAACAACGGCATTGCTCTGGCAATCGCGGATCTTCGCGATACAGCGACCATGAACAATGGCGAATTTACGTTTAGTGATTTTTATAATTCCCTTGTGGCAACCGTCGGTTCTCAAACTCAGGAGGCCGGTTTTCTTAGCGATAACTATGGCCTGACGGTCGATAAACTCGAGTTTGATCGTGAGTCGGTTTCCGGTGTTTCACTCGATGAAGAGATGACGAACCTTATTGAAGCACAACAGGCATTCACGGCGGCCAGCAGGGTGGTCTCAACCGTGGATGAGATGACCAATACGATCCTGAATATGGTATAGAGCGCTTCGGGAAAGAGTATGATATGCGTGTAACCAGTAGAATGATCAGCAGGTCGCTGCTGTCGAATATTAACAGGAGTCGTAGCCAGTCCGGCGATTTATCTCTTGACATCGCAACCGGCAAGAAGTTGCGCAAACCGTCTGATGATCCGGGTGGATTGGTACTGGTACAGCGCTACAAGGTTTTGCTCAGCCGAAATGAGCAATTCAGTAAGAATATCGCTCATGTTCAGGGATTCAACACGAATTCTACTTCAGCCCTGGACAGCATCACCAATGATCTTGAAACGGCCAGGGAATTGGCGGTACAGGGTGCATCAGGCACGGTGAGCCCCGAAGCAAGACAAAGTCTCGCCAATAACATTGATCAAATTATGAACAATCTGGTGGAACTTGGGAATTCAACGTACAAAGGCAAATTTATTTTTGCCGGCACGCAAACCAGCGGTGCGCCACCTTTTTCACGCAGCGGCGATGCTGTTGCTTACGGTGGCAACAGCAATTCCATTCAGGGTGAGATCGGGTTGAATTCAAAAATTTCATATAATAAGTCTGGCTCGGAAATTTTCAATCCACCAGGTGGACCGAATATCTTTGCCGATTTGGCCGCGCTTAAGCAGGGTCTTGAAAATGGCGACACCGACGCGATAAACAGCGCAATAGATACACTTGATCGGGCACACGAACACATTTTATCTAAATCCGCCGAAATTGGTTCACTACAGAGCCGGTTGGATTCCACTGAATTGATCATCCAGAATGAAAACCTGAACCTGGCTGACCAACTTTCGACGCTGGAGGACACGGATGTTGCACGCGCCATCGTCGAGTCACAGGCGGTGCGGAATGCGATTACTACGGGGCTACGTGCCCTCGCCGACGTCGTACAAACCAGCCTGGTCGATTTCATTGGCTAAAAGGAGTTAGAACTCGATGAAAGAACCTCAATCAACTCTTGACGCTGGCTGCCTGCAAGGAAGCGGGTTCATGCAGCAAGGCGACTATGACAGCGCCAGAGAGAGTTACGAAAAGACGCTGCAAGAAGATGCGGATAATGTTGAAGCGTTGTACGGACTCGGCCTGATTCATCAACATTTTGAAAGCTACCAAACCGCTTCAGACTATTATGCCCGTGCCCTGAACGTCACACGCATACACCCGGTGTTGTTAAACAATTTCGGCATCGTGTCCGCCTATTTGGGTGACTACCCGAAAGCGATTAATGCCTTTGAGCAAGCAATAGCTCTGAAACCGGGTTTTGCTGATGCCCGCCGTAATCTGGCACGTATTTATATCGAGTCTGGCGAGTATGAAAAAGGCGTTCAAACTTATCACAACTTCCTGAAAGAAAATCCTGGAGATGTCGCCGGGTTGATTTCTTTTGCGGGGCTGTACCAGGAAATCGGGGATTCTGAGTCGGCCCGCTACCTCTATGAGAAAGTTTTGGAAATAGAACCGGAGAACACCCTCGCATTGAACGGATTGGAACCCCGGGTCGTGCCGGCCTGAGAAAGGGACCGTTAATGGCAAGGCCGGCGTTTTAGAAGGTGCTCCATGGCACCACGTGAATAGCAATGCCAAATGGAGTTCGCTCTGTTTGGCTTTGTCATTTCTTAGAATCGTAACATGTGTGAACCCGAAATACAAAATGCACATCCCTGGAAATCATGCCTAAAAATGAATGCACGACAATTTCGGCGTGCCTAATTGTCAGGAACGAGGAGAAACGTCTCGCTAAATGCCTGAGCAGTCTCGGCGACTCGGTGGATGAAATCGTGGTGGTCGATACGGGATCTCAGGACCGCACCGTGACGATTGCCAGAGATTTTGGTGCCAAAGTCTTTGCCTTTGAGTGGTGTGACGATTTTTCGGCCGCACGCAACTTTGCAAAATCAAAGGCCTCAGGAGAATGGATCTTTCAAATAGATGCAGATGAGGAATTGTTCGCCACTGACGGCGACAGGGTCCGAAATTTTGTCGCGAGTGGCCGCGCCGACATCGGTCTGGTGGCAATCCATAACTTGAGTGCATCTGTTTTTGGCGACAATGAACCGCAAGTTCATTTTCTTGCCCGCATTTTTCGGAATATTCCTGAAATTCACTATGAGAATGCCGTTCACGAAAACCTGAAACTGACGCGACCTACGCTGCCTTCCGGTCTGAACATCATCCACCACGGGTACAACCTCGACCCGAAATTGTTACGGAAAAAACGTGCGCGAAACGGCCGTATTTTGCTTGAGCATGTTGCGCGGGAGCCTGACAATCCCATTCCGCATTTTTATTTGGCTAACCAGTATTTGGCGGAAAAGAATTACGAAGAGGCAAAAGATCATGCGCACGCTGTTTGTCGTCTCGTCGATCCAACGCAAAATGAATTTTCCCACTTTCACCTCATGTCGTTAAGCAATTTATGTCTCATTGCGTTAGAGCTTAACGATTATGATGAAGTTAAAAGGTGCAGTACGCTGGCACTAAATGTCTGCCGGGATTACCTGCCGCCGCAATTTTATCTTGGCACAAGTCTCTTCCGGCAGGAAAAATATGATGAAGCCAAACAGGTTTTCGAAGACTACATTATTGCAGTGCGCGGGCAAACTGAAAAAGATTCAGTGGCGTTGTACGACCACTCATCTCAGACTTACCTTTTTCAAGTGACTCACATGCTGGGCAAGATCTACCGCAAGCGCGGGGCGACGGACCTGGCTGCGAAGATGTTTCAGCAATCCGTCGAGTTAAATCCGGAATTCTGGATTGGATTTGCCGACCTGGGTTATCTTTCATATTCGCAAGGGGATATCCTCCAGGGCGCTGCTTTTCTGAGCAAAGCCTTTGAGCTTGCGAAAGCCAGCAAGGAGGTGCACCCAGGCAATTCGGCATTGTGGCGGGATTTTGTAAACCTGTCAAAAAGCCTTATGGCGATGCTTAAGAAAGTGGGTGGCGTATTACCTGAGGTGAGACAATAGGAGGCATGTCCAAAATGAAGCGGCGGGTTGAGGTGTCCTTGTGCATGATCGTCAAGGACGAGGAACACTATTTGGACGACTGTCTTGCCAGCGTTCAGAACGTTGTCGATGAAATGATTATTGTCGATACGGGGTCGATGGATGACACCCTGGAAATAGCCCGGCATTATGGCGCAAGCATTTATCACGCCGAGTGGTCGGACAACTTCGCGGAGGCCCGAAACGAAAGCTTGCGGTACGCCACGGGTCGGTGGATTTTGTATTTAGACGCCGATGAACGCCTGTCAGGGGATTCCCGGGAAGCGGTTCAACGGGTGGTGTCGGATTGTTCCAAACCCTATGTCACGGTCGAAATTCACAATCTCGACGCTAACGGGCAGGCAGCCCAGATTACCAGCGCGCATCGTCTGTTTCGGAAAGTGCCAGGGGTTAGATTCTCTGGTGCGGTCCACGAAAGCGTCGCGCCTTTTTTTCAGGAAATGAATTGTCCCGAACATTTTTCCGATATTCGCATTACTCATCTGGGCTATGCGAAATCTGCGGAGGAAATGCATCGCAAGGAGGTACGGAATCGCCTCCTGTTGCGCAGGCAGCTCAAGGACGAACCTGATAATCCCGTTTGGCATTATTTCCTGGCTCAAAATTTTATTCTGGCTCAACAGTTCGAAAAAGCTTTACCGGTTCTCGATGCTGCTCTGAAATTGAATGGACTGCCCGGTGACATGCGGTTGTCTGCATACAACAATCTTGCTGAAGTCCATCTGAATTTGGGAAATTTTGCGGCTGCTATCGCATTCGCTGAAAAATCGCTGGCAAGAAATCCACGGCAGGTGATGGCCTATTTGCTTTTATTCAGGATTTACCGGCAGCAATCAGACATTTCAAA
>Ga0114931_10010124_pt1 | contig 11248 bp, 5 predicted proteins | sample 2SBtaG_FD_89579 | JGI IMG/M metagenome (GOLD analysis project Ga0114931, IMG submission 89579) | Deep subsurface microbial communities from Kolumbo volcano to uncover new lineages of life (NeLLi) - 2SBTROV14_V59a metaG | ecosystem: Environmental > Aquatic > Marine > Volcanic | place: Kolumbo...
AACATTGCTCCCACCCAAAACATTCAACTCAGCGCCCGCAGCGACTTGTCATGACAATCCGGACAGTAGCCAAAAATCTCAATAGTGCGGTTTTGGGGTCGAAAATCGTGTCTCTTGGACAAACCGCGCAACGTTCCGTCGATTTGCGCAGGCACCTCGAACTCACTTACTTTCCCACATCCGATGCAGACGAGCTGCCCATTCGACTTCCACTGAAGATTGTTTTCGAAAAAAGAGGCTCGCTCTCCGATGGCGACGCGTCGTAAGACGCCGAGTTTCACCAGCAAATCGAGGGTTCGGTAGACCGTCGCCCGCGACACTCTCTTTCTGTCGCTTCTCAATTTATCGATGAGGCCATCGGCATCAAAACTGCCGCGCAAATTGAGTACCTCGTCCAGCACTTTCCTGCGTTCAGGAGTGTATTTCAGTTTGCGTGAAGACAGGTATTTTTTGAAATCAAGTTCGACTTCTTTCATATAAATTGCCCAGCTAGGCTGTTCAGAGCAAGAATAAAATAGTACTATTTCCTGAGCCTAATTGCAAGCGAAAACAGGCAGCCAGTCAATGCCGGCTAACCGATCCGTGCACCGAGCCTTCTTCCCAAACATGACAATATTTTCAAATCCACGCTTTTCGCTTTGTTTTGTGCAAGCGGCCTCTTAATTTAGCGTGAAGGTCGTCCTTCACGACGGAAACGAATTCAACCAAACTGAGCGCCCCATGGCAACCACGGCACATCACCTACACCAATTTGAAGCCATCAAGATGAATCTGGCTTCGGGCAAAAATTCCGTTTCACCGGGCCTAATCGAATCTTTTCTGGTGGAATTGTCTAACGACGAAACGGCCCAGGCCAGAACGGCTCCAAAACTCGATCCACGAACGTTTCTATCGATGGGCAACGGGTTGTGTGGGCCCGACAAGAACATGGCATCTGGGGGCAAGCGAGAAGCGCTAGAGGCCCTGCTTGACATCATGCGCTCACCCTATCTGCTCAAACAAGTCAGGCAAGCAGGACTGCAAGACGCTTGGTTTCGCTTGAGTCTGGCAGCGATCCAGACCTGTGATTATACGGTAGGAAAGCTGTTCCGCCAAAGGGTCGCGCAATATGATCAGCGGCCTCTGTTCACCGAAATAACAGGCAAACGGCTCACGAAGTGTTCCTGGGTGCAGGCGTCGGTAAGGGTACACGGCATCGCGGGTGGATTGCTAAAGCTGCAGCGAAACTACAAGAAAAAGCTTCGCGTTGCCATGTACTCACAAAACACGCTTGAGTTGGCGTTGTTCGACATCGCTTGTCTCGCCGCGGGCATTATCAACGTCCCCGTCCCCACCAACGCAACGTCGGCAAATGTCGCTTTCATCTTGCAACACTCCGGATGCAACACGGTCTTCGTATCCGGGAATAGTCATCTTGCCCAAATCACTGATTTGCGGAACTGCATCGCTGCCCCTGGCCAGATCATCATTGGCGGAACGTCCGGCAAGACAACGGACGCGGAAAATTTGATGACTCTCGAAGAACTAATGAAGTTGGGGTCCTCTGTTCGGGAAGCCGAGGTGGCAGCCGCGATAAATGATGTTAAGATCCACGATTTGGCTACCATCATGTACACATCCGGCACAACTGAGCTGCCAAAAGGCATCAAGTTTTCTCAGCTAAATCTCGTGAGCAAACGGTTTGCGCGGGCCATTGCCCTTCCGGAGATCGGTGACCGGGATCGTTTTCTCTGCTATCTTCCCCTGTTTCATACTTTCGGACGTTATTTCGAGATGCTGGGCACGATATTCTGGGGGGCGACCTATGCGTTCATGGAAAACCCCAAAATAGAAACACTGCTGTCGAACATGCGTTTGGTGCACCCGACCGTTTTTATCAGCATTCCTAAAAAGTGGATCCAACTGTACGAACACATCGCTGAGGAAGTGAGGCTTGAACGGGAACCGCACGACCTGGTCAAACGAACCGTGGCGGAGGCCACGGGTGGCAAGCTGAGGTGGGGCCTGTCGGCGGCCGGCTACCTGGACCCCGACATCTTCATGTTCTTTCAAGAGCATGGCATCGGAATCATGAGCGGCTTTGGCATGACGGAAGCCGCCGGCGGAATCACCATGACACCGCCATGGAACTACAAGCCAAACTCGGTCGGCCTGTCCCTGCCGGGAATCGACGTCGAATTGGAGCCGGACGGAGAAATGAGAATCCGGGGTCCTTATGTCATGACTGGCTATTTGGACGAAAGCAATTCGGGCCTGCAAGACGGGTGGTTTCACACCGGAGATATCTTCATCAAGGATAGTGAAGGGCACTTTCAGATCGTCGACCGCAAAAAGGAAATATACAAAAATGTGCGAGGGGAAACGATTTCTCCTCAAAAAATAGAGAACATGTTTCATGACTTCGACTCCGTTAAGCACGCGTTTTTGGTCGGCGACCACCGCGAATTTAACACCTTACTGCTCTATCCAAATTATGATTACGGCGAAGTTGACTTAAGGTCCCTCAGCCCCCTTCAACTGCGCGACTTTTTTGGTTCTTTGCTGGTACCGGTCAACCAATTTCTGGCGCCCTACGAACGCATTGTGAACTTCGAAATTGTCAACCGTGATTTTGACACAAACAAGGGAGAACTGACGGCAAAAGGCACTTATAAACGAAAGGTAATCGAAAAACAGTTCGGACCCCTCATCGAGAAGCTGTATGAAGCTGAGCACATTCCTTTCAACATCAATGGATTTGAAGTGCGGATTCCGACCTGGTTTTTGCGCGAAATTGGCTTGACGCGGCAAGACATCAAACCTCTAAAATCAGCCATCGCCTTATCGACGACAGTCGCGAAATTGTCCATCCAAATTGGAGAAACGGCCCCTTGCTGCCAGGTAAAAGTCGGTGACTTCGCTTACACAATTTCCGGACGCTTTCTCGATTTCGGTTTTCTGATTCGCGAGCCCGCATTATGGCTGGGCAATCTGCAACTGCATCGCTTCGTCGGGGACTTCCTATTTACCCGCTATGATGGAAAACAGGGGGCAGAGGGGCCGGTGCAAATAGCGAAAAACCGCCGCTTGTCTCCCCTTAAGCAACGGAGCCGGCAAGAGCTGGCTGAAATCATCTCGTCACGCGAAAAAAACGTTTACGGCATCCACCTGGCCGCCAGAATTCTCCTGTCTGACCGTGGAGAAATGGCGATGGCGGCGATTGAATATCTTGAGAACGTCATTCAAGATCGCAATGAAATGACACTCAATCTTGCCAAGATCGCCTTGATGCGAATGGCCCATTCGCACCGAACCAACGTCAAGAAACGCGCGTTTCAAGTCTTGATTCTTAATGAAAACAGAGACCTCTTTAAACCGATCCTTGAAACATTTCTAGCGAATCGCCCGGCGGTGCTGGACGATGAAACGGTGACGAGAATCAGTGCCCTGGACTTGACGGAAGGACAGTTGGAAAGCATTGTTCTCTATCTCAACTCCCTGCGGGAAAAAGAAGCCGAAACTGAAGAAAATGGCAATCGAAAGCCAACAGAGATTTCCCTCCTGCGACTGCTGACGGAATATGGGATCAAGCACCCTCTTTCCTACAAATTGCTCAGGGTTCATCTCGTGCGCTGGGCAATTTTTGGAGAGGAACCCCTCATCTTGCGGGAAGCAACGAAATGTTCAAACCGCCTCCGCGACGGCTTCCGACGGTGGCTGGGCACCCATTTTCAAATAACCATCGATCCGGAATCGATGAGCGAGTTCAGATGGCAGGATGTACTGGCTTTTGAAGAAACCGTGCCAATCGATCACCAGAAACGCATCGCCAATGCCATTCAGAACTTCCCGCTCATCCGCGAAGCCATCTTCCTTTTTTCGGGAGGCAAACTCATCCAATTGCAAGACATTCCCCACAACGGGATCTGGATCAGTTTCCTGGGTGCGCTGCACGGAAAATCGGTTTACCGGGCCACGATTCAAACGCATCATCATGGGGCGTTTGACCTTGCCATAAATGTGAACACAGCCCTTTCGAAAAAAGAAATCATGGATGAGATGCACTGGTTAATCAGTTTCTACACCACTGATTCGCAACGCCCACTCGTCGAGAATTTTGGCGGTTACTGGCCGGAATATGACCTGTGGACGGAAGAATTCATTCCGGGTGACACCGTGCAAAAATACCTGCGACGGCTTGAGAGACGCACAAGTGATGACAGGAGAGGTGTGGAACAACTCTGGCCTTCCTTTGCCTGGAGTGGCATTAGTGCCTACATTGATTTTTGGAACCGGACAGGCAGGCGCCAGGTTATTGCCGACCCGACTCCGGCGAACGTTATCGTTCCAACGCACGACTTTCAGGTTGGTTTTCGAATCGTCTCCCTTTCACAAAGGAAGGCTTATGAGGGTATGGTTCCCATGTTGTGGTCATTCTATGACAATTTCATCAACAACGTAGAATCGCGGCATGAAAAACTTCGAGGCACGTGTGGTTGGGACATCATCTTTTCCGCATTCCTGGAAGTATTGGGAGAAAATGAAGGACTGTCTTTGTTAAAAGAAACGCTACCATCGCTCCGGCGCAAAGCCCGCGGCAAAAGGTTTAAAGCCAGCGCTGACGAATTGACCGCCTTCATCCGGGAAGTAGAAGAGAAAGGATTTCGCTCACAACGATTGCACTTTGCAATTCAGCGATTTTGGCGTTGGCATGCTCTGAATCCCTCGGCAACGGCCCAGGCATGCATCCAGACAATCCGAGACCTTTACACCTCGTACACACTCGCTCAAACCGACCAGGTTTATCCCGGATCACGCATCCAATTTTTTCGAGACACCCTCTTCTCCAATAGCAACCTTGCTCTCAGGCGCAATCTGAACACCATCATTCGGAAAGCCAAGAATGAGCGCCTCACCACCGACGACCTGGTCGAAGAATTCACCAGACTTCGGGAAGAAAATGAGCTAAAGGAGTCTGAAGAACTCTATCTGACCCGGTTAACTTACCCGCATCTTGGCGTCAGTGATTCAGCGGAATTCGTTTCATTTGCATCGCAGGGCACAGCGAAAACAGCGTTGGTCGTCTTCATCGAAGATGACGAAGGCTACCCATTTGCCGTTCGAGGGCCGGCCAGTCCAAAGGAGATTGGCAAACTTCACCAACTGTTTACCGCGGCAAATCTACCTGTCGACTTGCGGCCGGACCATCAGTTTTTGCTTATTCTGAACGAAAAAAATCAGGTGATCGGAGGGCTTTTTTATCGGTCCGTTAACGCCACCCACGTGCATCTTGAAAAAGTTGTAGTGGAGAGTCACTACAGACACAAGGGGATTAGCGACGGCTTGCTAAAAGAATTTTTCAATCGATTGCGCAGCCAAAGCATCAAACTCGTGACGGTCAGCTTCCTGCGCCCACAATATTTTTACAAATTCGGTTTCAAGATCGACCATCGCTATGGGAATATGATCAAGAAACTCAAACCTCACCCGGAAACCAACCTTCCTGAGGTTCTGCGGGACAAGCTCAAGTAAGCCGATACGTTTGATTTCCCTCCAGAAACCGACCTTCTCAGCAACACCGAAAAAACCAGGATGCAACTGAAGAAACGAAGTCAGCGGTCCGCAGCCAAAAGAAGGTCGGCTTCTACCCGGTGATTTTTCTTAGCGGTTTTCGATTGGGACGTACTCAGCCGTAATTGGCCCGGTGTAAACGGCACGAGGCCTGAACAGACGGTTGTCCTTCAAGTACTCAAGAGCACGTGCCGTCCAACCGGCGATGCGGCTTACCGCGAAAATGGGAGTGAACATAGCGGTATCGATGCCCATCGCCTGGTAGACGATTCCGGAGTAGAAATCTACGTTGGGGAAAATTTTCTTTTCTTTACCGAGAGCTTCCGTAACAGCTTTCTCCAAAGCCACCGCCGTTTGATAAAGCCGTTGTGAATCGGGATTCTTCTCAGCCATCAAGTGGGCGACGGGCCCCAGGATTCTGGCTCTTGGGTCATAAGCTTTGTATACGCGGTGGCCGAAGCCCATCACTTTACGTTTGTTTTCGCGCGCTTTTTCAAACCAGGAGGTCACGTTTTCAGGGCCGCCGATCTCTTGCAAGTCATAAAGAACACGCTCATTCGCACCACCATGCAACGGCCCTTTCAGGCTACCAATCCCTGCTACCACGGAACTGTACATGTCCGACAAGGAAGAATTCACGACCATCGTTGTGAACGTCGAAGCATTCATGCCGTGGTCCGCGTGTAGAATCAAAGAAACGTCCATGATACGTTCCGCGGTTTCGTCCGGTGTTTCACCGGTCATCATGTACAAAAAGTTTGCTGCATGACTCAAGCTGGGGTCGGGGTTCACGGGTTCACATCCCTGACGAATCCGGGCAATTGCAGCAGCAATGGTCGCCATTTGAGCGATAAGCTTGATGGCTATTTCTCTTTCGGCCTCAACCTCGGTTTTGTCCGATTCGTCATCCAGGTTTCCCAAAATCGACGTAGCCGTCGCCAAAATAGACATTGAATGGCTCTTCCGGGTCGGCAGCATTTTTAATATTTGAATCACGCTTTGCGGAACGGTACGGTAAGCGAGAAGCTTGTCGTTAAAACCGCTCAAGTCAGACTTTGTCGGAAGCTTACCAAAGAGTAGCAGATAAGCTGTCTCTTCAAAAGACGATTGATGGGCCAAATCGAAGCAATTGTAACCCCGATAAATCAGCCAGCCTTTGGCCCCGTTTACGTAACCTATCTCCGTCGTGTTTGAAATAGCACCTTCTAACCCCCGACCCAGTGTAGCGGTAACCGGCCACTCGACACCCTTTGTTAAGCCGGGTTCAGGTTCGTCATTGGTCTCGTGAGCCGCCTTAATCGCGGCTTCCTTAATGATTTGGTTGACAACTTGCGCACTCATTTTCAGTCTCCCTGCACCATCGGGCCGGATATGAATTTTCCGGCTCTGAATGTTTTCGTTTTCAATCTATTGATAGGATTCCCATCTGGATCGCAAATCCGGATCCTGAAGCGTTGCCATGATATAGTCGGCATAATCCTTTCCGCTTACGCCCGTTGCTCTCCCCGTCATCGTCATCCGTTTCTCGAACTGTCCGCATATGTCGAGAGCCATTTCAAGTTTTTCAGCACGGTCTTCATAGCCGATATGGCGCACCAACATGCTAGCTGCCCTGATCATGCTGGCAGGGTCGGCATACTGAGCTCGCCCTTCATCTACCATCCGCGGGGCACTGCCGTGAATGGCTTCAAACATCGCAACCTTCTTCCCGATATTCGCGCTTCCCGCCGTCCCCACGCCCCCCTGAAACTCCGCGGCCTCATCGGTGAGAATATCCCCGTACAGATTGGGCAGCACCAGAACCTGAAATTGCGTCCGACGCCGCGGGTCGATGAGCTTGGCGGTCATGATATCGATATACCAATCGTCGCATTCTATGTCCGGATATTCCTTAGCGATACGGTAGCCGATATCCAAAAATTTACCGTCCGTCGTTTTGATGACATTCGCTTTGGTAACGAGAGTGACCCTTTTCATATTGTTGTTCTTGGCATATTCGAAGGCCAGTCGAATAATCCTTTCGGTACCCTGACTCGTGGCCACGGTGAAATCAATAGCGAGGTCGTCCGTCACATTGATTCCGCTGCTACCCAAGGTGTAGGCACCTTCAGTGTTCTCCCGGAAGAAAACCCAATGAATCCCCTCCTTCGGAACTTTCACCGGTCGGACATTGGCGAACAACTCCAGTTCCTTGCGCAGCGCCACGTTGGCACTTTCCACATTTGGCCAGCGATCGCCTTTTCGTGGTGTGGTGGTCGGCCCCTTTAACGTCACGTGGCACTTTCGAATCTCCTCGAGCACATCAACCGGCACGGCTTTGCCGACTTGGGCGCGCTTTTCGATAGTAAGACCTTTGATGACCCGCAACTCTACTTTCCCGGACTCCGTTTCTGGCTTCAACAAAAACTCAAGCACACGCTTCGCCTCGGCCGCAATAAAGGGTCCGATTCCGTCACCTCCAATAATCCCAATAATTATGGGGTGAAGGGTTGCGTAATCAACCCACTGGCTGTCTGTTTTCATGCCTTCGATGCGGGATAATTGTTCGGAAATGATTTTTTCGAAGTGATCTTGCGTGGACCCTAAATCGACAACTGCCATTCAATTCTCCTTAAAACTCGAGGTTCATGCTTCTCTGAACACGAAATGTTCTTATTCATTTACGCTAACAAAACGTCTTGCGGATATATAGTCATAAATATAGTTATTTGTGCGTTACAAGCAAGACAAAAATCGCCGCCAAACCGGTAGTCATGCCCTCTATTTGGTCGCGCGGCGTTGTAGCCGTTTCCGTCAGATGACAAACAATGGAAGTGGGGCAGCAGAGTCGTCCGCCTATTACCCGGCTGCGGTGTGTGAGATATTGCAATCATTGCATGGACTGAGCCAGTCAAACCGTAATACTTTGTTTAGAAAAGCCCAAAAAGAACACCTGATCATCCCGGCCGAGGACGATTACTTAGCAGGCTTGCGAGAGTTCGTGACGCAGGTCGGGCGGAAATATGGCTACAGCCAGGCGCTCATCAATGCTTTCAAGCTTGCGGTGGACGAAGCCGCCAGCAATATCATCGCCCACGCTTACGGTGACCGTGCCGGCTACATTACCATTCAGGCCTTGATCAAGAGAAGGAGCCTCACCGTAAAGCTCATCGATCAAGGGCTCTACTTTCATCCTGACTGGGCAAAAGCGCCGGACATCCAGGCTTCCGCTGATGCGAAAGAGCGCCCGGGGCTGGGCATTTTTGTCATCAGAAAGCTCATGGACCATGTTGACTATGGTAAATCCGAGGCTGGCAATGAGCTTATCCTGACCAAGCGGGATCCGCGCCCGCACCAACCGTTCAACCCAAAAAAATTATTAACCTTACCGCCGCGTACAAGATTCCGGTATTTTGTACATGCGGTTTTGCTTGTGACCCTTTCTAGCGGTGCCGCATTTACCTACAAATATATCAGCACGAAGGGTCAGACAACGGCCGTTTTCCTGAAATGGCAAGCGAACCGCCAAACGAATAGCTAATCAGGTACAGGCACTACAACCCGACCTTCTCGCTTCCGACGCCGGGCTGCCCTACCTGCGTGCGATCCTGCAGCCAATCGCGGATGAACAGATGGGCTTGATTCACTCCCTCTCCGTTACAACAACCGATGATACCGTTGTTTGGTCCACAATCGCCAGCGAGATTGGGTCTATTTGGCGGCCGACGGTCAAATTACACCTTGAGCCGCATGTCCTTCTTATTACCACGGTCGACTCCGTCCGGATTTATGATGTAAGCAGACCGCTAATCTTTGCGCGGGACCCGCACCTCGGTAACACGGTGCACGTCCGGCTGGCAGCAACCTACCTTAAAAGGACAATTGCCGCGAAGCGACTGGCTTATATAAAATATGGACTGATTGTCCTCGGTTTAAGCTACATGTTCCTGTCCCTTCTGACCTATCTTATCTCGCAACCATTCCGGCGGCTTTCCCGTTGGATTCAGGCTATCAGGCATGGAGAAAATCCAAACGACATGGATTTCGATTCGTCGTCAGACATTGGCGAAATCGCGATGGCCATCAACGACCTGACTCAAAAGTTTAATCAAAGTCAAAAAGGAATTGTTGAAAAAGACCGCCTGATGCGTGAGATGGATAAAGCGCAAGCCATTCAGGAGTCTCTCCTGCCACAAAAAATCCCGAGCTTCGATTCATTGGACATCGATGCTTACTATGAGGCCGCGCAATCCGTCGGCGGCGATTACTACGATTTTCTGCAGGTTGACGAAAACACACTCGGAATAGCCATTGCTGACGTTTCCGGTAAGGGCGTCCCGGCCTCCCTCATGATGTCCATCATCCGCACGGCCATTCGCACCGAAGCGCGGGGCGTTAAAGATGCGGCCAAAGTTCTCACCCGCGTTAACGAATTCGTGCTGAATGATATTCGGAAGGGCCTCTTCATCACGGTTCTTTACGCCGTGGTGGATTTAAAAACTCATCTGGTCAATTTTGCCAATGCCGGGCACACGCCGCTTGTGCTGCACCGGTGGCGTACAGGCAAAACCTACTATCTCAACTCTCCGGGTTTTCCCATCGGATTGCAGCTCCTGGATGAGCATGCTTTTTCGAAACAAATCCGCTCCGAAACCTTTCAGTTGGATGAAAAAGACACGCTCCTTTTCTATACGGACGGCCTGACCGAAGCGATGAATCCGCACTATGAGCTTTTCGGTGTTGAACGTCTCCTGAAAACTCTTCGCAAACACGCCAGGCTCTCACTGCCGACATTTCAGGCCAAACTCCGCAATGCGATTTATTCCTTCAAAGAGGATGGGCCGCTGCATGATGATATTACATTCGTCCTGCTCCGCCCCAAAAAATTGGCCACGCGGAAAAAGAATCAAAAACCGACCTTGAGGCTGGACCAACATCTGGCTGTCGAGAATCAGTATCTCAGTGTCGACCAAATCGTGAACGTTCTGTCCGTCATCAATGAACACCCCGATTACGATGCGAGAGACATAAGCTGGCAGCTTCGCAGCGAGAATTACAACTACACCGAAATCTCACCTGAAATCATTGCGGCAACATTGCACAGAGCTGGATTACAGCATCCCGATATGCGAACGAAATACCGGACAAGTCGTGAGAATCAGGCAAGATATCCCATGCTGGCGGGCCTGCCGCAACTCGCGCCAAACGGTCGCGTGCAGCTCCGCAAACGTTTTCTACAACCCGCGACGAAAGAAACTCCGCCTGCCGCTGAACCCTGTGATGAGCCATTAGTGGACGAAGAGCAGGCTGAAATAACTCCCGAAGCTGTAGACCTGGCGCCGGATATTTGCGAGGAGGAAAAGCAAGAGTCAAGCGCCTCGAATGCAGCCCGGGAAACATGTCTGGAGGGGATTCCAATGGTCACCTCCGAACCAGATGCCGCAAGCATGCAAGACGCGGATATATTTCAACCTCCGGCGGAAACGCTTGAATCGGCGCCACCAGATGCGGATACCGATACAAGTATCGCGGATGAAGGTGAGGAAGAACACCCCGAAACAATGGATGGCGATGAATCCGATCCCATCACCGAGGTCATCGATGATGCACCGTTTACCAACCTTAAGTTGCCGGAAACGGAAGCTGAGTTTGTCCTGGGAAATTTTCTAACCGAGCACATGGGCCTCAGACAGGTCCAGCGAGAAAAGGAGGAGGAGGA
>Ga0114931_10010125_pt1 | contig 11247 bp, 9 predicted proteins | sample 2SBtaG_FD_89579 | JGI IMG/M metagenome (GOLD analysis project Ga0114931, IMG submission 89579) | Deep subsurface microbial communities from Kolumbo volcano to uncover new lineages of life (NeLLi) - 2SBTROV14_V59a metaG | ecosystem: Environmental > Aquatic > Marine > Volcanic | place: Kolumbo...
CCCTCCTCTTCGAGTCGGGCCTCCATGGCACGACGCGTGCGGAAGAGGCTGATCTTGATCGCCTGATTCGACTTGCCGAGTTCCTCCGCAATCACCTTGGTCGGCTGATTCTCGCCGTAGTAGAGATCAAAGATCTCGTGCTGTGCGGGTGAGACGTCTTCCTCGAGCGTGTCGGCGCAGATTTCGAGAACTTTGGCGGCGTCGACACGCCGTTCGCTCGATACCACCGGCGCCTTGGGTGCCTTCGCCTCGAGCTGCTCGATCGGAACACCGACGGGAATCTTTCGCCGGAAGCGTCGACAGAGCTGATGATGTGTGATCCCGAACATCCAGGTCAGTAGAACAGAGCGACCTTCCCAGCTCGCCAGACAACGATGGACCTCGAGGAAGACGTCTTGAACGACATCCTCGGCCTCGGTGGCATCACCAAGACGCTTCACCGCGAAGCGATAGAGACGGGTCGCATAGAGTTCGTGCAACCGGTCGAAACTGCCGTCGACACCAGCCAGGATCTCGTCGACCAACTGGCGATCTTCTCGCCGTCGTTGGGCGACCGCTGGATCGATCTGGCGACCGGTCTGGATGGACACAATGGAAGCCGGGGCGGACTCGGCGGTCTTGGATTCCCGTTCACTCATCTGCTCAGGGCGTGCATTCGGACTCTTGCTGCTCATTGGATTCTCCTCTCCGTTGGCCACTCGGCCATCTGGCCATTGGTTCGCCATGTGACCCATCAAGGGATTGGCTGGCCGGGTGATTGAGCGCTTCAGTCGATTTCGCGCTCTTTCCCTTCAAGGCGAATCCGGCCACGAAATCGGGCAGCTTCACTTCGAGTTTTTTTCGACTTTCCTTCCCTTCCCTGCCCAGCCCCCGCCGGGGAGAAAATATCCGCTCGCGCATCTCAAGGGAAAACCCCCGACCGGACGATGGAGATCCCACGACCAGATCTTGTCATCTGTGCGTTTCTGTTCGCATTTTCAGAGGAAGACGCCAATGTCCGATCCCCGACTGACAGGCCTGATGCTGATGGCGATCTCGATCGCAGCCTTTGTCGGCACGACAAACGACAAATTGCCACCGATGACCTTTTTCCCCGCCCTGGTGCTCTTCGCGGCCGGTGCGTTGAAATTCCTGCGTAGTAATCATGAGGCCCTCGAAAGGGCAGAGAAGCGGACCCAGCGGGCGCTCAATCCGGTCCTGGCGGAGAATCAGCAGGCCCGTGGCCTTGCCGAGCGACAGGCGGCCCGACGGGGCGCCGCACTCAACCATTCCGGCGACGGCGACCCGGATGCGAATCCGGCCTGGGCGACACACAAAAACACCATCGCCCCTGGGGAAGCGATTGAATTCGACGATCAGGAGGACGAACTCGTCGTCGCGACGGACGTGTCGTTTCCGATCGAAATCCAGGCCGGCGACGCCCTCGCCGATCAACTCGGCAAACTCAATCACCTTCTCGAGCAGGGCGTCCTGACCGCCGAGGAGTACGCGGTCGCCAAGACCAAGCTCCTCAGCTGACCGATCTCACGTACTCTGGCGCTTCGCTTGGCCGCGGAGATCACCGAATGATTCAAATCGTTGTCATTCAGCCCCAAAATGAAAAAGCCCGGAACGCCGAGTTGGCATTCCGGGCATCCCTGGGAAGGGGATATTCGGCTTTTGTACTAGGGAAGTAGGCTCGAGCCCCAATTGGTGGCAAGAATTTTCTTGCCAATGCGAAAAAAATTCGGTCGGGTTCGCGCGACTGCCTCGAGTTCCCGAGCAATCAAGTCAGTGGGCGACCCGCCAATTCGCACCCGATCCCAGATCGATGGTCAGCGGTACCTGAAGCGACACCACGCCCTCCTTCCTCGCCGTCACCATGGTCGACAAGTCCTCGAGTGAGGCCTCCGTCGTCTCGAAGACCAGCTCATCGTGAACCTGGAGAATCATCGTCGCTTCGATCTCTTCTTCGAGCAGGGCCCCGTCGACTTCAACCATGGCCTTCTTGATCAGGTCTGCCGCAGTTCCCTGGATCACCGTATTCGTCGCCATTCGCTCGGCCGCCTGCCGAAGCACCCGATTCCGGGAAGTCAGATCCGGCAGATTTCGCCGGCGCCCAAACAGCGTCCGCACGCTGCCTTCTTTCTTGGCGTTTTCGATCGTCTCGTCCAGGAACCGACGCACGCCTTCGTAGCGAGCGAAATAGGCATCGATCGTTTCCTGCGCCTCACCCGCCGCAATACCCAGCTGCTGCGACAACCCGAAGGCTGAAGAGCCGTAGATGATTCCGAAATTCACGGCCTTTGCGCGCGCGCGCAGCTCGTCCGTCACCTCTTCGATCGAAATCCCGTTCACTTCGGCGGCGGTGCGACGATGAATGTCCTCGCCGTTTTGGAAGGCTTCGACGAGCGACGCGTCGCCCGAGTAGTGCGCGAGGATCCTCAACTCGATCTGCGAATAATCCGCGGAAACGAAGACGCGACCGTCGGAAGGAATGAAGGCTTCGCGAATCCGCGCACCCTCCGCACCTCGGATCGGAATATTCTGGACATTGGGATTCGAGGCCGAGAGCCGCCCCGTGGCCGCGCCAAGCTGATGAAAGCTCGGATGAATCCGGCCGGTTCGCTCGTCGATCAATTTTGGCAGCGCATCGATGTAGGTGCTCTTCAGCTTCGAAAGCTTCCGCCAGGCCAGAACCTGCCCCGGCAACTCATGATGCTCGGTCAGCTGTTCGAGAACGTTCTCGGCGGTGGAGTAGCCGGTCTTGGTTTTCTTGAGGATCGGCAAACCGAGCTTTTCGAAAAGAATCACTTGAAGCTGCTTGGGACTTCCGACCAGGAACTCTTCGCCCGCCAGCCGATAGATCTCGGCCTCGATTCGCGCGAGTTCCTTCTCGTATTCCTCGGATAGACGCTTCAGATGACCTTCATCCACTCGCACACCTGCGCATTCCATTCGCGCGAGTACGGCGGTCAGCGGAATCTCGATGTCATCGAAGAGCGCCGCGAGATCCGACCCTTCCAGTTTCTCACGCAAGGCGTCCGCAAGGTCGAGGACGGTTCGCGCCTGCAAGGCCGCCCAACTCGAAACGTTCTCGATGCCGAGATCATCCGGCGACTTCGCCCGAGCCCCGCGACCCGCGAGATCCTCCCAGGACGGGATGGACTGCCCGAGATACTCGAATGCCAGGGTCGACAGCTGGCGCCCACCGCTCGAATCGACCATTCCCGCCGCCAGCTCGGCGTCGAGCAGCGGCAATGGCAGTTCGAGTCCGGCTTGCGAGAACCATTCCTGCAGGCTCTTGGTGTCGAAGCTGATCCAATCTGGCCTCGAATCCGTGGCAAAGACACTTCCGATCGCCGCACAGAGCGCATCGGGTGAGAGACCGTCTTGTTCGAACAAACCGTCACCGCACATCGCCAGATACATGTCCTCGTGCTTCGGTGCGGCGACCGCCAATCCGATGAGCTTGCGAGACACGGCTGTCCCGGCCAGGAAGACCGGATGCAGGGCGACCCGTGTTGCTTTCGCGAGACGATCGGAAAGTTCGCCTAACGACTCTTCGCTCCGGATCAAATCGACCGGCTTTGCCTCGACTTTTTCCTCGCCGGCAGCGTCCGCATTCGACGACTTCGCCGAACCACCCTCCAGCTTCGCACCTCCCGTCGCATCCTCCGCTTCGGCATCGAGCGACTCGAGCAGCCTCGTGAATCCGAACTTCTTGTATAGACCGCGCAACTTCTCGCGGTCGGGCTCCACGATCTCGAGCGCGTCCCATCCTCGCTCCAGGGGAACGTCGCCGCGTAGAGTCGAGAGCTCGCGCGAAAGTCGCGCCTCGTCGGCATGCGCTTGCAGCCCTTCGCGCGCGCGTTTGGCCTTCACCTGGTCGACATTTTCCAGGAGTCGGTCGAGGCTTCCATATTCCTGGATCAGCTTTGCAGCGCCCTTCTCGCCGATACCCTTCACTCCGGGAATGTTGTCGCTCGGATCTCCGACCAGCGCACGCATATCGAGAAGCTGCGAAGGCGGAACTCCAAAACGCTCTTCGACCGCCTCCGCATCGATCCGACGGCCCTTGCCGCTATCGAGCATCTCGACGCCCGGCCCGACGAGTTGCATGAGATCCTTGTCCGTCGAAACAATGCAGACTTCGGCATCCTCTGGCGCGGTCTCGACCAGCGTCGCGATCACATCATCCGCTTCGAAATTCGGCACTTCGATCATCTGCACTCCGAACGCCTCGCACAGTTCGGCAACCAGTGGAAATTGAAGTGTGAGGTCTTCGGGCTGCGCGTCTCGTCCGGCCTTGTACTCGGGAAAGATCTCGCGTCTGAAACTACCGCCACGCGGATCCGACGCGATCGCCACGTGAGTGGGATGTTCTTCGCGAAGCACCTTGATCAACATCGTGACGAAGCCATAGGCGGCACCCGTCGGCGTCCCATCGGGCGCGCGAAGATTGGGGATGGCAAAGAAGGAGCGATAAATGGTGTTCGCACCATCGATCACGACCAGGCGCTTACGCGCGGATGACTTCGAAGAGGAATTGGCTTTGGTCACACGGCCATGATATCGCGACTCGCGTCATCCGCGCGGGCCAGTTGGCGCACTCGAGCAAAGGTCAGCGAATCATGAAACCCAGGTCACTGGGATTCTGGACGGACCAGTGTCGAGGGTCGTTCGGAGGCCGGCGGTGACAATTCGATCTGGGAGGGATCGACGAGGATGCCGCGCACAACCGTATCGATTGCGTGGGTGTAGAGCGGCTCGAGGGGGCGGCGGCGGATCTGGCGACGCGCCTTCGTGCTGTCGGACTCGATCAGCGAATTGGCGACCGACCAGAGCACATTCGCAATCTCCCAGGTATCGCAGGACACGAATTCACCGCTGGCAACGCCCTGTTCGAGCACGCCGAAGAGAATCCTCAGGTTGGCCTCCCAGAAACCACCGATCTTGTCGATCACTTCACGTGGAAGCTCTCCGATCACGCTCTCGTTATCGATGGCCCAGAAGATCTGGAAATAGTCCGGGTGTTCGAGCCAATGCGTGAAGTAGAAACGTCCGATCGAACGCACCCGCTCGAGGGCGGAGCTTCGGGGTCGCGCCGCCTCTTCCATGCGGTTGAGGAAGATGTCCAGGTTGTCCGCCAACACGGCCACATAGAGATCGGCCTTGCTGTCGAAATAGCGATAGAGGGTTCCCTTGGCGACGCCCGCCTTCTCGGCCATTTCGTCGAGGTTGGCCCGCATGAATCCGTCGCGAAAGAACACATCGCGCGCCGCATCCAGAATTCGCCTTCGACTCTCCGCTTTTTTCTGGTCTCGGGACATGTGGGCCGCGTGCCTTTCAAAACTCGTTCGAACTATGCGTTCGATCCCGAGACCTGGCAAGGAGAAGACGTGGCGTGGATTCTCGCGGTCTCGACATAGCGCAAGGTCCGTGTGCGCTGGAGTTCGATCTCCTCTGGGAGCAGCTTCCTTAGTTCGCGTGCTGGCACCCCCACTGCCAACATGCCCGCCGCGATCTTCGACCCGGGGGTCACGACCGCACCGGCTGCGACGAGGGCGTCCTCGCCGATCTCTGCACCGTCGAGAACGATCGCCCCGATCCCGATCAAGGCGCCCTCGCGAACGCGACAACCATGTACAACGGCCCGGTGACCCACCGTGATCTCATCGCCGAGAATCGTCGAAAAACGGCCAGCGGTCACATGGAGCGTGGCCTGGTCCTGGATATTCGTTCGTTCGCCGATGCGAATCCGCTCGACATCACCCCGCAGAACGGACCCAAAGAAGACGCTCGAATCCCGACCGATCTCGACATCGCCGATGATGGCCGCTCCGGGCGCGACCCACACACTTTCGTGTAATTTCGGCCAGGTATCGCCAAAGGGCCGAAGGATCGCGCCAAGGCGAAGGTCCGTGCGAAGCTCCGTCGGTTCTCCCAATGAGGAGTCTCAGGAACCGATCGGATCGCTGCCGTCGTAGCGCAGGTTCTCGAAGAGGATGGTCTGGATATAGCGTTCGCCGAAATCACAGATCATCGTCACGATCGTCTTGTCCGCATTCTCGGGTCGCGAACCAAATTTGATCGCGGCAGCGACGTTGGCTCCAGAAGAGATTCCGCAAAGAATCCCCTCTTCGCGCGCGAGCCGCAGTGCCATCTCGACCGATGTGTCATTCGAAACGGTGATGACACCATCGAGTGTATCGGTCTCGAGCACATCGGGAACGAATCCCGGACCGATACCCTGGATCTTGTGAGGCCCCGGAGATCCGCCGGAAAGAATCGGACTGTCATCCGGCTCGACGGCGATCGCCATGAACTCGGGCTTCTTGGGCTTGATGAACCGGGAGACGCCGGTAATCGTGCCGCCGGTTCCAACGCCTGCAACGATCGCATCGACCGAGCCGTCGGTATCGTCCCAGATCTCCGGTCCGGTCGTGTTGAAATGGACGTCGGGATTCGCGGGATTGCGAAATTGCTGTGGCATGTACGCACCTTCGATCTGGTCCGCAATTTCCGTCGCCCGCTCGATCGCAGCGCGCATTCCTTTCGCACCTTCGGTGAGAACGATCTTCGCACCGAAGGCACGCATCGTCGCGCGGCGTTCTGGACTCATCGTATCGGGCATGACGATCACGCACGGATAGCCCTTGACCGCGGCGACAAGGGAGAGCGCGATACCCGTATTTCCGCTGGTCGGTTCAACGATCGTCGACTTTCCGGGCACAAGGTCACCGGCCTTTTCGGCGGCGTCGATCATCGCCAAACCGATTCGATCCTTCACGCTATTGCCCGGATTCGCCGATTCGAGCTTCACCAGAATCGTTGCCTGGCAATCTCCGACCACGCGATTCAGCCGAACCAGCGGTGTCCCGCCTACGAGTTCCGTCACTGCCGATGCAATCTTCATGGTATTCGGTCTCCGTATGCTTGCTGCGTTCGTGTTCGGTCGCTCGAGGCCGACGCGACGGTGTTCCCCTGTGCCACCCGACCCGCGACACGGATCGATCAACGCCGTCGGCTGAATCAATCCGTGGGCCCACCGACGCCGTAGTCCAATCGACGCCGCAGCCTAATCATAGGCGATCACCCCGGTCCGTCAGCCCGAGTTGGGCGAAGAGTGACTCCTCGCTTGTCCCGAGAGACCCGACTCCCCACGGCGGGCCCCGTCGACCACACGCCCCACCAGCGAGTCGAGCAGAACGGTGACATAGGCACCCGAAGGCAGACGGCATTTCAACAACAGGCCGTCGGCGAGGGCGCTCACCGCGAGCTCGGACGGTTTGACCCGGAGCGGGCGGCGGCCTCCGCGGGCCTTCACGCCCCGCGGCAGCGCTAGGCGCGTGAGGTCCGCGGGCAACCCAAAGGCGTCGAAGACCTTCCGTTCGAGCCGTTCGACTTCGCCCTTTGGGCTCCTGCCACGCGTTCCGAAAATCGGCCCGGTTGCCGAAATCTCGAAGGAGGCGGCGCGCGGCAGTTCGCGATCGAGGTCGTCGACCCAGAAGAGTCCACCGCTTTCCTCGACCCGCGCGAGATCGCCGAGTTCGACACGATCGATGGCCTCGACACGCGCCTCGAGCACGGCGTTGAAGACAGCGGATTGCAGTGCTGAAATGAGAAAGCGCGCCGCACGCCGATCGCGCGGAGGGCGACCGCCCTCGAGCAGCTTCCTGGCCTCTGCAGCGTTGTCTCCTCTCATGCCGAATCGTTGCTCGCCATATCGATTAGGCATTCCGCGGTGCACGAGTTCTTCGGCACGTCGTTTCACGGCTTCGAGCGAATCGCCCCGACCGCGCAAGGAAATCTCGAAACGATTTCCACGAAGCTGACCAGTCTTCAACTTATGTCCGTGTCGTCTCGCCTCGAGAACCCGGGCGCCCATGATCTCGAAATCGAGCGCGCGCTCCGGGTCGACCTCAGGAAGAGAGAACCATTGCCGGGTCAGGGCGTGGCGATCCTTTCGGCCTGCGTAGCCGACGTCACGCGCGGCGACATGACCGAGGCGCGCGAGTTCGCCGGCCACCTGCTCTGTCGTTCGCTCGCGCTTCTCGACATAGAGAAAGGTATGCCCTCCCTCGCCAGACGGTAGATAGAGCGGCTCCTCTGTGACGATGAAGTCTTCAGGCTGCTGACGAATAACATAGCCGCAGAACGACGGAGGTGGATCTGTCACCCGGGTGCCATGGAGAGGGCCGGGCCGCGCCGCTCTGCCTTGGCGACCGGAGCGAACGATCGACGATGAATGGGACAGGGGCCATGCGCTTCGAGGGCGGCCATATGATAGGCGGTGCCATAGCCCATATGCCTTTCGAATCCGTAGGCCGGATAGCGATTCCCGAGCGCTTCCATCTGTCCGTCGCGATAGACCTTGGCCACGATCGACGCCGCAGCGATGCTGGCATCCTTCTGATCGCCCTTGATGATCGAAGTCTGCGGCAATGCCACACCGGGAATATCCCGCGCATCGACGAGCAAATGACCGACCGATGTCGTACGAGCGAGACTGGCAACCGATCGACGCATCGCTTCGAGCGCAGCCTGGTAGATCCCGACCTGATCGATTTCCTCGACACTGACCTCGCCGATCCCGATACCGAGTGCGACGTCGCGAATCTCGCGCGCCAGCGATTCGCGGCGGGCAGGACGGACCCGCTTCGAATCATTAAGGCCATCGAGTTCGATCTTCCTTGGCAACACGACCGCTGCCGCGACCACCGAGCCGGCCAACGGACCGACGCCCACTTCATCGACTCCGGCCACACCTTGCACACCACTGTCTTCGAGCCGATTCCGTAGCGCCATCAAACCGGCGATTCGCTCGCGTTCGGCCCGACCGCGTTCGAGGCGGCGCTCCGCCTGCAAGCCGAGAGCGCGGGCCCCGGCGCGCGGATCGTCCGCGACTAGAGCGACGATGGCTGTCCATTCGCGCGGACTGCGCGCCGCCCGTAGCGCACTTCGAAGCTCGGACAGGGGCTGCTTTCGAGCGGTCATCGAGATCGCCCCCGCGCCGCGGTCAGCGCTTCGGTTGGCGTGCACTCCAGCAACGCGTTCAGCGTCGAGGTCCGTGGATCGTTCGACATTTCCTCAACAGCTCCCGAGCAGCGCTTCAGTCCGCGCCCGAGTCTCCCCCGGAAGTCGATCCCCCGCCACCATCCCGAGAGGAGCGCTCGAGGCGGCGAACCCGACGGAGCAATTCCGGTAGCCGCTTCAGGGCAGCCACCGAGCGGTGCCAGGATTGCTCCTCTACGGCGGGCGCGCCATAGACGCGGGCGCGATCGGGTACGTCGCGGCGCACGCCGGCTCGTGCGCCAACGAAGGCCCCTTCCCCGATTCGGAGATGACCGGTCAGACCCGCCTGCGCCATGATGATCGCGCCTCGAGCCACGACCGTTCCACCTGAAATTCCAGACTGCGCCACGATCAAGGCATCCTCTCCGATGTCACAGTTGTGCGCGATCTGGACGAGATTGTCGATCTTGGCACCGCGCCGAATCCGTGTCTCGTCGAGCGTTGCCCGGTCGACCGTCGAATTCGCCCCGATCTCGACGTCGTCCTCGACGACCACACAGCCTCTTTGGGCCATCGCGACCGGCCGCCCCTGGTCGTCTGCGACCAGCCCGAATCCGTCCGCACCTAACACGACGCCCGGTTGCAAGATGACCCGGTCCCCGACGCGGGTATCCTCACGCAGAATGGCCCCGGAATGCACCCAGCAATCGGCGCCGAGCCTGACGCTTGCAACCAGGACGGCGTTCGCAGCGACGACGCTTCGCGCACCAACCTGACATTCCGGTCCCACGACCGCCCCCGGCCCGATCGAAGCCGTCGGGTCGATGGATGCGGATGGATCGACCTGTGCACCCGCCGCCACGCCCTCGGCCGGGCGGAAGACGGGGACGAATTCCTGGATCAATCGGGAGAAATCATGGCCCGGACGGCGGCTGCGCAAGACCGGCCTGCGAACGCTCTCGATGCCTTTTTCGAGATCGACGTCTGCGGGGGCGATCACGGCGAGAGCGCGACTCGCGGCGAGCGCCGCCGCGTGCGTGGCATCGCGGAGAAAGACCAGTTCGTCCGGGCCTGCTTCACCAAGGGAAGCGAAACCGGAGACTTCAAGGGACTCGTCATCCTCGACCGAGCAGCCGAGAAAGGTTGCCAGCTCAGCCAGTCGAATCGGCCGCGGCGTTCGCGGCACGTGCTAGCGGGCGAGTAGCACGGACACGGGAGAGGTCCGTGCCACCGAAGAGGCGTTGCTGCCGAGGAAGTATTCGGTGATGCGATTTCGTCCGTAGGCGCCCATCACGATCAGGCTCGCGCGAACTTCTTTCGCCGTATCGACGATCTTCACATCCGGACGACCGAGGGTCGAAGAAGTCTCACGAACCGGCACCGACAAGCCGCCCACCAATTGCCGGACCTCATCGAAGCGCGCGACGGCGCGACCCTTGTCCTTCGAATCGACGAAGACGTGCACCGCTTCGTTCAAGCCGTTCGCCAGTTCGACGGCAATTCGCGCGGCAATCCGGGAGCCCGGCGATCCATCGAAGCCCAGAACCAGGGGACCCGTAAGTGGTGCACCGGAGGGAACCAGGATCGTGGGCTTCGTGGTCTTGCGCAGGATCGAATCGACCGTCGCGCCGACCAATCCACCTCGCGTTCCACTCACCGTGCCAGAGCGACCGATCAGAAGCAGGTCGGCGCCTTGCACCTTCTCGACGATTCGGTCGTCCGGCATGCCCTGCAGAACCTCGCAGCTCGCCTCGAGACCCTCACCGCGCGCGCGTTCACTGAAGCGGCGCGCGACCGCGTCGGCGCGTGCTCGGAAATAGGCCGTGACCTCTGCCTCGGGGAAGCCGGGCAGCGCCAATCCATCGCCTGCGGGCGCACGAAGGAGTCGATCATCGACTACAGAAATCGCAGATAGGCGTGCACCGAGTCGTGATGCCAAACCCATGGCCGTCTGCTCGGCCGCGCTCGCGTCCTCCGAACCATCCGTCGCGACCAGAATCGTCTCAATCATTTCGCCTCCCGAAAGCTTCTTCTTCCCGCCGATCACCACCCGCAGGATTGAACATCACCCGCAGGATCGGCAGAACGACCCCGAAGGTTGTGACCTTGGGGGATCGAATCTCACGGGGACAAGGTAGGATACCCCCGTGGGAACCGCAAACAGGCTCGGATTGATCCGAACACTGGTTTGAAATGAGGCCCGACTCGCCGCAGTCCGCATGGGTTGAGATCGGGTGATAAGGTCAGTCC
>Ga0114931_10010126_pt1 | contig 11245 bp, 8 predicted proteins | sample 2SBtaG_FD_89579 | JGI IMG/M metagenome (GOLD analysis project Ga0114931, IMG submission 89579) | Deep subsurface microbial communities from Kolumbo volcano to uncover new lineages of life (NeLLi) - 2SBTROV14_V59a metaG | ecosystem: Environmental > Aquatic > Marine > Volcanic | place: Kolumbo...
TGGCCAAGCCCACGCCCCGGGTCGCAGTGCTTCCCATTACCACAGTCATATGAGCCGAAACAAAAAAGTGCTTCGCCAAATCGTTCCGACCCCGCATCGTCGGCGCGCCCATCAGCCGGAGTCGATTGCGTCGCATGGGCTCCGTTTCGACGGCATTGACGACCGTTCGGGTGGCTGGGAGTTTACGCAGCGTCTCGGTGTCGTCCATAAAAATCCCCAGGGCCAATAGGAGTGCCTTTCTCGCATTCTCGGGTTGGACTTTTTGCGCTGCGATCGCCGCTTCGCGAACGTAACGGTTCGTCATCTTGTCGCCGTCGACCGAGGGGGTGTTTTCGTTAGACTCGCCAACGGCTTGGGCGTTATACATTTTGGCGGCTTGAACCATTCGATCGAGTATCGCGCGTGTGTCGGCCACGAGCGAAGAAGTAGTCGCCTGGCGGAGTAACTGTTGATACTGGGCCGCTGCCGGGTCCTCTGGCAAAGCTCCTTTGAGCACTTCGTAGATTTGCATCATCCGTCTTTTGGTCGGGTTCGAAACATCGCGCAGGCTGCGAACTCCTGGGCGACGCAGTTCTTCACCCATCAAGGCGATCAGCAACGTGTTGACCGGATCGAACTGAATATGCGAACCAGCGGCCCGTTGCAGCCCACCTGTCAGCAGTGGACGCATCACACTATGCGGCTCAGGACTATGCCCTGCGCCCAGGAAGTGTCCCAACTCGTGGACCAGCAGTTCCAGCCGCTCGGTTTCTCACACATTGGGCGAACGCTCTTTCAATAGAATATAAGGGTGCAACGTCCCACGCGTACCTCCCAGATGAACCTGACCGCGCGCAATCTTGTACTGGCTACTAAAACCAATCGCAAGTTGCGCAGGCTTGGGCGAGACTTCGCGTTCGAATTCACGCAACGAAAGCGTGAATTGATTGACGGAGTCGTCCGAATCCCAAGTCGAAACTTCGACGACCTTGAGACGCACGCCGCTATGCCGCTCAATGATTTTCGAAGCAGCGGCAAGACGTTTCCGTATGCGAGGTTCCCAGATCCGCCTGTGGGTCGGTTCGTCGTCGTCGACCAAAAGTTTGACTGATATCGTCGGAGGTGACGCCGCCAGGAGCCCACGCTCCCTTGAAACATTGGAAATACTCGGATCAAAAACGCCTACCCCGAGACCGATTTGCTCGAACTGCAGCGCGCTGTCTCCCACTGCCCGAGCAAAGAAGTAAGCATTTGCAGCTTCGAGATCGTATTTATTTTCCTGTAGAGCATCGCGATAATGGAGCTGCAGCGAACCAGCGTAGAAATAGGGGCTCGAATCGCCCGACCCGATCGTAATTCTCTTGGCGGGTCTTCCTGCCTCGACGAGTGTGCAGCTTACCCTCGCAGCGGTTCGATTCGAGAGCACTACCACCTTGGCAGCCACGGGGCTCGCGAAGGAACTGATTGCCAGCAGCAGACAGCAAATCAGCCGTAGTCTCGTCAAATGGCTAGGTAGTAGGCAAGTCAAGGGAGCTCTTGGCACAGAGGGAATGTGGGATCAGAGATTTTGACGATCCCTCTATTCTATCCCCGCCAGAGCATTTAGGCGACGACCTTCAGTACGCTTTCAGGCAAACTACTAAAATTGGTTTACAACAGCCCCTGAAGTTCTTGCATCGCACACACCTCACGATCGTGTCCCTTCGCCGCAAAAGCGGCCAAGAGGTTGTTTAGTATCCGTCCCAGCCATTGGCGATGTGTCGCCCTCGACAGCCGGGGTGAACTCGGCCCCAAGCGACGTCCGCTGGCCTGTTCAATCCGTTCTGCTACTTCGTTCTCGTTGAGAATTACCCCGCCAAAGAACGGATCAACAAACATCGATCGGTCGTCTCCTCCCGCAACCGGCTCCACTTCCGCTAAAAAATGACCAGGTGCGTTGACCCCGTGTACGACAACTCCCAACGGTTCGGCCACGCGTTTGTAGATCAATACCAGCGAGATCGGAATCCCGACGTGCGTGTGCAATACGTCGGGCAGGTAACTGTTGGCCGGGTTGTAGTAATCCTCAGTATTCCCCTGCAGGCCGAATATATCGAAGAGGACGTCATGCATGTGCGCAAGAATCGCCTGCCTCGATCGCGACTGCACGCGGCGACGTATGGTCTGTGTGAGATTTTCGACAATCGCTTCCGCCTCTGCCAAGTCAGCTTCGGGCCGCTCATGCAGCGCAATCGCAAAGGCTGCTCGAAAGAGTCCATCGCTCGATTCAAGCTCGGGCAACTGCTGCCGAAAAAAATCGTACGCAGCGGGGCGGCAATGGGCGGGGATAGTCATCTTCGATTATTAAAGCGAGACAAGGACGCGAATCGGCATGCTTTCGCGTATCTTACACTTTTTACATCGTATCGCCCAATCCGCCAGCAGGTTTACCCACAACCCAAAAAGTAGGTACCAGCGATGCTCTGCAGGGGCAAAATATGACAGCCCAGGGCGCGAGCCCTCGATCTCCTTAACGCCGATATTCTACACCAAACTGCAACCCATGGTACACCAGCGTACTGCTGTTAAGCCCCGGTGCAAAGAATGCATCGATTCCTTGGCCAACACCGTCGACCACCAATACCTGGTACCCAGCACGAAGGGCGACGCATTGACTAATTTTTAGCACGCTGTTGATCCCTGCCTCGCCAAGAAAAGCGATGTCGGTCGGGCTGCTGCGCACCGTGGTGCGGACCGTGCTGGTTGCTTGTGAGAATTCGTTGGCCGGCGTATCGATGTCGTCGCCGGTGATAATCGTCGTGTCAATCTGAGTAATGTCGTCCCGCCGGAAATGGTTGCTATAAACGCCTACGTTGGCAAACGACTCGAATGTCAATCGGCTCCCCAGCTGCCAGGCATCGCGACGAGCGCCGACTTGAAAGCCGATCAGCCGATTCTTGAGCTGGCGACTAATGATCGTATCGACAACCGCTACAGGAGCTGCTGGAACAGCAATCGGCGCAGGAATCGGTTTGTCGTTGATTCGTGCGTCGTCAAAAACGTCTCCCAGCTCGACGTATCGGAAACCCGAGAAAAGCTTCCAGGCATACGGAACCTGCGGCAGGAAGTTGATCTCGACCGAGTTAAGCCGCGACTCGTAGTCGATCGTCCGTGTTTCAGTTCCCACCGGATCGAAATTAATTCCAGCGGTCCAATTGTCGACCCCTTCCCAGCCCACCTGCAAACCAAAGCCAGAGTTGTTGTAGCCGGTGACAAACACTCGGCCGCCAACACCATGATCGAACTGATCGACCAGCGACGTCGTACCGCCAATCGCAGCAATCACGCTGTCGAGGTCGGCGTCTTCACGAAAAAAGAACAGCCCGCTAGCTTGAACTTCCCATTTGGGGCCGACACACCAGCCATCGCAATTCCCTGGGCCATCGTTCCAAGGAAAAATTTCAGAATTGCAGCCGCAACGGTTGTAAGGAGAACCCCCAGACCCACCACACGACTGACAGCCGCCCAGCGGCGTACCTGCCTGCAGCGATTGATACTGTTGCCACAGCACCTTATTCGTAGCGCTAGGCATTTTTTCCGGCAGTGCTTCCTCGCCGAGCACGGTCGGCTCGGCAACATATTCCGGGATGTCTTGAGCGGGAACCGTGATCGCTCCGAACGCAAGCATCCAACTGCAACTCAGCAGAGTAGCCAAATTTAGGCGCATCATCATGGGGTCTGTCACATTGAAGTTAGAAGCATTGAATTGAACAGGGCAATAGATTTTCCAGCCGTATCGATAGCATCGGCGGGTAGCCCACTTGCCCGCGAAAGAAGATTCTACCAAGCGTAAGGGTTACGCTGGCTCCCCAAATTGACACTGCTAGCAATGCAAGTGGGTTTCTCAATCCATATCACAAGCCCCCACAAGTTCCCCATCCCAAAGTACGTTCGTTAGCGGTGTCGGCCACGACATCCTCAAACAAAACACTCAGCAAACAGAAAAAGGCAAGACGCTCAAGTGCTTTGAACACTTTGTTTTTTGGGATTGGCAACCTTGCGGAAAAGTAGTCTATCCGCATTTGGCTTTCATTCGTCATTGGGTATTTCGGTACTCGTCATTTCCTTAATAGCCACCCAATACTGCCAGCAACGCATCAATCTGCTCGTCACTGCCAACAGTAATCCGCAGCCCATCCCCCCAACCTGCATAGTTCATATAGCGAACCAGCACGCCGTCCGACTTGAGTTGCTCGTAGAGCCCTTTTGCCCCGTGCTTCGGATGATTACACCACACAAAGTTCGCTTGCGAATCCACACAGTCGAATCCTAACTGCCGTAGCTGATCGATTAAGCGACTGCGCGTAGCGAGAATTGCCCCGCGGTTTTGCGTCAACCAATTCTGATCGTCGATCGCCGCGGTTGCGCCAGCAATCGATATCGCGTCGCAGTTATAAGAATCTCTTACTTTGTTAAGTTCGCTGATAACTTGAGGCTGGGCAATGAGAAAACCAAAGCGGAGCCCTGCCAACGCATACGATTTACTTAGCGTCAGCGAGACCATAATTTTTTCGTTTTGGGCGACCAGCTCCAGGCAATTCGTCTCCGCAAAGTCGGTATACGCTTCGTCGACCAGCAGCGGACAGGGCAGCACCTCGGCGATACGCAGCACTTCTTCAGGCGGCACCAAAGTCCCCGAGGGGCTATTGGGGTTCGCCAAATAAGCGAGTCGTAGCTGATCGCAAGGTTTCGTAAAATCGGCGCCCAGCGCCCAATCCGCTTGGTAATCAACAATATGGCACTGCGCCCCCTGAATCTCGGCCAACGTCCGGTAGAGCGTGTAGCTCGGCTGCGAAAAACGAACATGATCGCCCGAGTCGACCAGCGCTCGGGTGACAATCGTGAGAATGTCATCGCTCCCATTGCCACAAAGAATCCAATCGGGGTCGCAACCAAATAGCTCACCGGCTCGCATGCGAAACGCCGTGGCTGCCGGATCAGGATACTTTTGCAAACCCGCTTGCACGGCCCGACCGATAGCCACCTTGACCTTGGGTGAACAGACGTAGGGATTCTCATTGGTATTAAGCTTGATCAGCTTCCCTCCCTGAGGCTGTTCGCCCGGGACGTAGCCGCTCATCTCAACAATATTAGGTCGAAAAAAAGACATAAAGGATTTCGGAATGCGGAATAAAAAGAACAGCGAGCCGTGGCGTCCTCGCCCACGGCCCACAGCCATCAATCATCAACCACTCGTTTCTTCACACTCGCCCCATGCCCCGTCAGCCCCTCTTTCTCCGCCAGCAGCAGCACCTCGTCGGCCACCGACTCAAGCCCTGCTCGCGTAAGTTGAATCACGCTGCCGCTCCGCAAAAAGTCGTTCGACGAAAGGCCGCTCGCAAACCTCGCTGTCGCACCGGTCGGCAAAACATGCGAGGGGCCGGCCGCATAATCTCCCACAGGAACCGGGCTATAAGGCCCCACAAAAATCGCACCTGCATGACGAATTGTGCCGAGCAACTCTTCCGCATCATCGCAAGCAAGGTGCAAATGCTCGGTCGCCAATTCGTTGGCCAACTCGGCCGCCTCCAAGCGATCTTGGACCAGAATCAGCGCCCCAAAACTTTCTAACGATTGCCGAGCCAAATCGCCTCGCTCCAGCACTGCCAACTGCTTAGCCAACTCGTCGGCCACTTGTTCGACTAACGCCGCATCCCAAGTAATCAAGACACTCGAGCCGGGCGCATGTTCGGCTTGGGCGATCAGATCGGAAGCCGCAAAGTCGGCTCGCGTAGTTTCGTCGGCAATCACAATCACTTCGCTCGGTCCGGCGATCGAATCGATATCCACACTGCCGAAAACATGTTTCTTGGCAAGCGCAACAAACAGATTGCCCGGGCCAACAATCTTGTCGACCTTCGGCAGGCCCGCTACGCCGTAAGCCAGCGCCGCCACCGCTTGGGCACCGCCCACTCGATAGACTTCGGTGATTCCCAGTTCATGGCACGTGGCGAGCATATCCCCGTTGTACGAGCCAAACTGAGTCGGCGGTGCGACAACCGCCAGCTGCTCGACCCCCGCCGCCTGCGCCGGCACGGCAGTCATAATCACCGTCGACGGATAAGCGGCCGCTCCGCCGGGCACACAAATCCCAACGCGCTGCAGCGGCAAGTAACGTTGTCGCAATGTCCCTCCACCAGGGAAATCAACGACCACATCCGCGTGCAGGATCGCTTGTTGAAACTGCAACACGTTTTCGCGAATCCGTCGCACCGCTGCCAAAAATTCAGGCGCTGCCGCTGCATGAGCCGCTGCCAGTTCTTGGGCCGAGACGCGTAGCGTGGCTGCCGTAAGCTCGGCTCCATCCAGCTTAGCCGTATACTCCAAAACCGCCGCCAAACCGCGTCGCTTCACCTCGCCGCAGATTTGCTCGACCGCCTGCTGCGGCGACAACGGCTCGCCAAACACTTCGACGGTTTTCTGCTTACCCGCCTCGCTAACGACATCCCCTGCGGGCGACAGCTTGAGCCGCAGCGCTGCAATCTGTTCCCCCGAGCCAGGGTCGCTAGTATCGATACACGGGATTTGTACTGAGGATGGCATGGAACTTTCGATGGCAATCAAATCGCTAGAGGACAGAGGCCCTATTGTTCACTAGCACTGCCAAAAAGAAAAGGTGCTCTGTTAGAGCAACTCACCAATTTATGCGCGCCGCTGCCGCGTTACCCCAAGTGGCAGGTCGTTAGCGGCGGCGGCCACGTCGCGACAACCGCTAATCACGCCGACCACGAAAAAAAGTAAGTTGCTGTAGGCGAGCGTCAGCAATCCCTCTCACGCTACAGCCGCTCCTTGATATTCTGAGCTATCGTATGTGCCAAAGTCATGATCGTCACCATCGGGTTCACTCCACAAGCCGTGGGCATCACGCTGCCATCGGCCACAAACAGATTGCCCACCTCAAACGTCTCTCCCGCCGGGCTGACCGCGGCACGACGTGCGCTGTCGCCCATTCGACAAGTAGACATCTGATGGGCACTATACAAGCTCAGCACAAACGGTTTGAGGCCAGCCCTGCGCACTCGCTCGAGAAACAGACGTAAATCATTCCCCTCCTCACGGGCGTGAGCAAGATGACAATTGTGGGGACTGTAAATTACTTCCGCCCCAGCGGCCCACTGAATACGCAACGACTCTTCGATACCCTGCGCGAGATGCTCCGCGTCGGCAGGGTGCAGCCGATAATGAATTTGCGGGTTGCCCTTGCGGTCGACCTTCACACGCCCTCCATGGCGATCGCGCAGCAGAACAATCGTATTGGCCAGGTGATGCAAGTCTTGCATAAACCGTTTGTGCTCTCGGCCCGATTGCCAAGCCAGCGCCGAAGCCCACAGGCCCGGGTGCCCGGGGCATACTTCCATCCAGACGCCATAGCCTTGCCCATCCAAATCATCAAAGTGATCGCAATAACGGGTTTGCGGAGCGCCCTGCCAAGAATAGACCGGTTGGGAAAAACGCCCACAGACGGCAGTCGTGGGATGCAAATGCAAATGGCGACCAAGATGCCGATTCGTCAGGCCCGACCGCATGAGCAGCGCCGGCGTATGGATCGCCCCCGCAGCCGCGACGACCACTTTGGCCGTAACTTCCACTTCTTCGCAGCGACCTGCTTCGCAGCAGGTGAGGATCGCACCGGTGGCCCTACCTTCCTGCGTAAGAATCCGCTCCACATGCGTTTGCGCTAACAGTTTCACGCCCTGCACGCAGGCATCCTGCAAAAATGCCACACGCGAATCTTGTTTCGCGTCAAACTTACAGCCATACCCACACCAGTTGCAATGCTCGCAACCGACCGAGTTCCGCGGAATCGGTTTCACTCGATACCCAAGTGCTCGACAACCCTGTTCCAAGAGTGCATTTTGAGTGTTTGATAAACTCTCTTCCGTGTTAACGTGCAGCCGAGCGAGAATTTCCTGTTCGCTAAGTTGCCATTGCGCGGCAAGCGACTGACGCAGGCCAGGCTGAACAAACCATTCTTCTAGCACACGCGGAGGAGTCACGAGCGAAGTCATCCAATTGACCGTCGTCCCGCCCCCCAGGGCGCTCCCGGCCAGCAGCAGCACCGACCCATCCACAGTCGTCAGCCGACCTTTTTTCTCGTACAGGGTTTCCTGCCCAACACGTTCATCCTGAACAAAGCTGTCGCCTGTGCAAAAGGGCCCTTTCTCGACAACCAGCACCTCATGCCCGGCAGCAGCCAACTCTGCCGCGACCACCCCGCCACCCGCTCCCGACCCTATCACCAGCACCTCGGTGCTGATTCGACGCTTCCCGTCGAGCGAAAAACACGTCAAACCCGTCGAACCATTTTTCCGCTGATCATCGGAGGGCGGCGAGGCCTCATAATGAAACACGCTCCAAACAGGGTTCGGCGAGAGCCCTTCAGGGCTCGTGTATGCCAGATAGAGCACAATCAGCTTCAGCCCAAAGAAGGCCTTCCTCGCCGTCGCAAGACGGCTACTGCTCCAGCCCCGCAGAATCGCGGTGCGACGTTCTGGCGAAGCCCGCGAAAAACCGACTGCTTCGCGCGCGATCAGCCGATTGACTAACGGTGTTTCTATCAGCTGCAAAAACCAACGAAATTCTCTTTGCTGCCCGGCATTCAACTCAGGAGCAATCGTCTCGAGCACACGGCGAGGAAGATCGATCTGCTGAGCCCCATGCCGCTGCAAAACCGGATCAAGCCCCTCCTCCTCCGGCAACGCGGGCAACAACGTTTCACAAATCAATGCAAATGTGTGAAACTGACGATCCGTAAGCAAAAGAGTTTTCCTTAAAAGACATCTGCAAGTTTTTTCACCAGCGAGCCGACTCATTCGCGTTTATTAGCGGCTAATTTTTCTACCGCTGCAACACACGCGACTTCTTCGCAGTATCTTTCCCAGCCGCCTCCTCGGCAGCCGCCGGATTTTCGATCGCATAGCCGCTCTTCGGATCCACCGTGAGATTCAACTCCTCCTCGTCCTCGGTATAGAAGAAAAATCCGTACATCATCTCATGATAAGTTTGAGGACCATCGCGAACTTCCTTGTCGGGAGCAGGGTTGTAGGGATTGAACTCCGAGTTGTCGTAGTGAGCAATGCACTCGATCCGCGTCCCTTCCGGGAATCGCTTCGTGTTCTTTTCCCAACGGTAGCCAAGCTGCCAGTCAAAACTATAGTTGGGCACCGTCAGCAGCGTCTCCTGCGTGCCATCAGGATAGTGCGCCAGGAAGGTCATGTCCTTGCCACGCAAGTGCATGTGGGTAAACATGCCTAGTCCGGTCGAGTCGCGTTCGAGCGTCTGTTCAGCCACCACCTTATGGTTCGTAGCCCCTGGGGGTATCGCGAAGGTATTGTTCTTGACCAGAAAGTGCTTGAGTTGCTTGTGGATCGGGCCCTTGGGATAAGCAAAGCCCACCGAAGTCTGGTCCGTCGCTTCTTCGCCCAGCGAAATGTAGTGAACTTGCAATACCAACACCGCGCCGGCAGGAATCAAAAACGCTGTCTCCTCATCCATAAACAGCGCCGTCCCGCCCGGTACAAACCCAGTGATAAAATGCGACTCCGGCTTCCCATTTTCCAATACGACATACGCCATGTTGCAATGATGAACCACATTCCGATTGCCGGGCATAATCTCAACTTTTTGTACCCAAGTATCTCGGAAGAATACATAAGGCAGCGTGACATACCGATACGGAATGTATCCATCGGCAGGAATCTTTTGCTCGCTAGCCATCTTGATCTCTAAGTCGGGCTTGCCAATCTGCCAGCCCAGATCTGAAAATTCCTTAGGCTCGGGCAGCTTCGCGGGATCTCCCTCAGGCATATCGGCAGCAATCCAATCGGCAATTTTTTGCCGTTCCGTTGGGCTCATCGTACGGCGATTAACAATTTCGCCCCCTTGCTCGCAAGCAAACCAAGGCGGCATCCGCTGTTGCAAAACCACCTCGCCCACCATTTCGGCATGGGTTACCACGTCGTCGTAGGTGAGTAGCGAAAAAGGCGCTTCGGTTCCCTCGCGATGACAATTCTGACAATGTTCTTGCATCAGCGGGGCAATATGTTCGCTAAACGTGACCTCCACGTCCGCAGGTTTTTTATCTTTCGGAAACGAAATGAGACAGCCATCCACCGGCGTCTCTTTGACACTCACCACCCGCCCTGCCAACACTTCGTCGATCGCTTCCCGCAAGTCTTCCCGCACTTTCTTCGGGCTCACCCCCGCAAAGCGAATACTGGCATCAATCCGGCCCCGATAGGCCAACCGCCTATCCGAGTCGAGCACCACCACTTCAGGCGTCCGCGTCACTCCCAACGCCCGGGCCGCCTCGCCATCAAAATCTTTGCAAAAAGGAAACGCAATGTCCGCTCGCAGAGCTTGGGCAGCTACGTCGACCACCGACTCATTCGGCCCCACATTGAGCGACAAAAACTGCACACCCTGATCGCGATATTGCTCGTCGAGTTTTTTCAGCCGGGGCAGAAAACGTTTGGCTATCGGACAGTCAAGATTCGTGAACACGATCACGATCGCCTTCTTCTCGCCAAACTCATTCAGCGTGCGCGAAAGATAACGCAAGTCGACAAACGAAAAATCATCGACCTTCTCTCCCATCGCAGGCAGTTCCACTTCTGACGCAAGGCTGACCGTCTGCAACGACTTGATTGACGCGGAAGGAGCTTCAGTTTGCAACGATCCCTGCGGCGGCAACGAATCTGAGCAACCAGTCGAGAAGGCGGTAAGCGAGAGAAGTACAGGGAAAACACGCCAGACAGTAGGATTCATCGTCATCCAACTCCTGAAATAGATGGACATCTTCCGAGCAGTTAAGCACAACGGCCTCCCGGGCAAACAACAACGGCCATTGTAGCAACATCAGCGACCCAATCGAGCCGAATGCACAGGAGTTTTTCTCCTTTATTCTCTGTCTGCAGTCCCACTCTTGGTGCTCTATGCTTGAACTGGAACCTCGGCTGCTAGCCAATCACTTCAGTTATCAGCTCTCCATGCACATCGGTGAGCCGCATATCACGCCCACCAAAGCGGTAGGTCAACCGTTTGTGATCTATTCCCAGCAGATGCAGCATCGTCGCGTGCAGATCGTGCAGCGGACGTTTGTTTTCAATCGTCTTGTATCCGTATTCATCCGTAGCTCCGGTAACGACTCCGCCGCGGACCCCGCCGCCTGCCATCCAGAGACTAAAACCGAACGGGTTATGATCGCGTCCGTCCGCCCCCTGGGAAA
>Ga0114931_10010127_pt1 | contig 11243 bp, 16 predicted proteins | sample 2SBtaG_FD_89579 | JGI IMG/M metagenome (GOLD analysis project Ga0114931, IMG submission 89579) | Deep subsurface microbial communities from Kolumbo volcano to uncover new lineages of life (NeLLi) - 2SBTROV14_V59a metaG | ecosystem: Environmental > Aquatic > Marine > Volcanic | place: Kolumbo...
GTATTCACGGGCCAACCGCTCGAACTCGGCAAACGAAAGAATGCTGCTCATCGCCGGGATCAGTCCGAGATGACGTAGGCCTGATCAAGGCTCAAGTCTTTGCGGCAACGGGTAGCCAAAGCTCTGGCCGGCCCCAACTCATCGAACCGGCCGATACGCACGCGAAACCACCGGCCCGTCGAATCCTGGGCAGGCCGTACGTAGGCGCCGAGTCCTCGGGCCTTGAGCGAACGCGCGAGCGACTCCGCCGCGCCCACGTCTCTCGTCGAAAGCACCTGCACCGTATACGCGGGCCCCGCATTCCGCACCGGCGACCGGCGCGTCCGGTGTTGCCCCGGCACACTCGCCGATGCCGTCCGGCGACCGCGAACCGACGATGACGACGACGCGCGATGCCCGGCCGCGACGCGGGATTCCTCCGTCAACAAGAACGTTCCCCGGGCGGCGCGCCTTGCAACCACCTCGTGTTGCTCTCTACGCCTCGCCGTAGCCGGCGAAGGCATGTCCACCGATGAGGCGTGGCGCGACGACCGCGAGTCGGGTGCCACCGCCCCCCCGTACGCCCTGTGTTCGGTTTTCGCCACAACGGTTTCGGCCGCTGACGCTTTCGACGCGCGCACCGTTTCGACTCGAACTCGTCGGTCGTCGCGTGCGCTCACCGGCCGGTGGGTGGCGGCGCTCTGAGCCGTTTTCGACACGGCCTCCGAGGACAGCTCGCGTGCGACCTTGGTCACTCGCTTCGCTGCAACACTCGGGCCGACGCTCGGGCCGACGAACGCCGCTTTCGGCCTCGCCGCTACGGTTGTCGGCGCAGCCGCCTCCACCGGAAGCCGGGCGACCCGAGCATCGACCGGCGAATGTTCGAAAGCGACGTCGCGGCCGACCACCACCCCGAAGAGAAAGATCACCACCGAGGCCACGGCGAGTCCCACCGCAGTGACCAGCAGTTCCAGCCCCGTGAAACGAAAAGGACCGCGTCCGCGCATACCTACTATGTTACATGCGCTCGGGCGCATTCACACCCACAAGGCCCAAGCTCCTCCCAATCACCAGCTTGACGGCGCGCACGAGCAGCAACCGAGCGGCGGTCAGCGATGTGTCCTCGCTCACGCATTTGTGGCGGCTGTAAAAGCGATGGAACTCGCCCGCCAGTTTCTGCGCGTAGAACACCAGCCGATGGGGCTCGAGATTCGCCGCTGCAGCCTCGACGATGTCCGGGAAAGCATCCAAGGTACGGATCAGCCCGATTTCCTCGGTCTCTACCAGGCGTGCCACGGTGGCGGCCGACGGCAGCGGGTCGGCAATCCCCTTCTCGCTCGCCTGCCGAAAAATGCCGGCGATACGGGTATGCGCATACTGTACGTAAAATACGGGGTTTTCACTGCTTTGGCGTCGCGCGAGTTCAAGATCAAAGTCGAGTTGGGCGTCGGCTTTACGCATCAGGAAAAAAAAGCGCGCCAAGTCCGCGCCCACTTCGTCGACCACGTCCTTGAGGGCCACGAAAGTTCCGCTGCGCTTGCCCATACGCACGGGAACACCGTCGCGGGTGAGATTGACCATCTGTACGAGCAGAACTTCCAAGCGCCCCGGGTCTTCACCGAGCGCTTCGATGGCCGAGCGAACCCGCGTCACATAGCCATGGTGATCGGCGCCCCACACGTCGATGATCTTCTCATGTGGTTCCTTACATTTTGTCCAATGATAAGCAATATCACTCGCAAAATACGTAAGTTCTCCATCCCTTTTCACGAGCGGCCTGTCTTTGTCGTCTCCGAAACCGCTCGATCGAAACCAAACCGCCTCCTCCGCGTCGAACACGAAGCCCCGGTCGCGCAGACAGGCGATCGCGCGCTCGACCGCGCCTTCCGCTCGTAGGGCCCGCTCGCTCGTGAAGCGATCGAAACGGACACCGAAAGCCCGCAGGTCGGCTCGGATACGATCCAGAAGAATATCCGAGGCCCAGCGGCCGAAGCGCCCGACCGCGTCTTCGGCGGGCGTATCCGCCCATTTGTTCCCGTCACGCTCGAAAATGGTGCGCGCGACATCATAAATGTACTCGCCCGGATAGCCGTCTTCAGGGAAGCATCCGTCTCGGCCGCAAAGCTCCAGATAGCGGGCCCGAACCGACCTCCCCAACACTTGGATCTGGACGCCGGCATCATTGACGTAGTACTCTCGCTGCACCGAGTAGCCCGCCGCCTCGAGTACTCTGGCCAAAGCGTCGCCGACGGCAGCACCGCGCCCATGGCCTATATGCAACGGCCCGGTCGGGTTCGCCGAGACGAACTCGATCTGAACGCTCTTGCCTTTGCCAATGCCCAGCTTCCCGTACTCGGATCCGTCATCGAGCATGGCCAGCAGGCGCTTCCCCCACGCCGATATGCTGAATGTAAAGTTGATAAACCCAGGGCCGGCGACTTCCACACGCGCGAGAATCCCTTCCGAATCGTCGATGTGTTCGATGAGCGCCGCGGCGAGTTCGCGCGGGGGACGGCGCGCTTGTTTGGCGGCCACCAAGGCGACGTTCGTCGAAAGATCCCCGTGTTCGGCTTCGCGAGGGGCCTCGATTCCGGGAACCGGCAGCGGCTGCACCGGAAATGAGCCGTCTTCATAGGCTCGCCTCAGGGCGCGGCTGAGCAAGGCTTGCAGTTCGACTTTCATCCTTGCCCCGAGGGAAATCCTACCACGCCCCTTCGGAGGGTTCCCCCGTCGTTCTCGACTTCGCGTCAGTCGCTCTGGACTTCGCGCTCCGTCAGCTCGACAACGCTGAGCGCTGCATTGTCCCCCTTGCGCCGGCCGAGTTTGATCACGCGCGTGTACCCCCCACGTCGGGCTTCGAAACGAGGCGCGACTTCGTCGAAGAGGTACTTCAAGGCTCCGTCTGTCATGATAAAGCGACGCGCACGACGCCGAGCCGCAATGGTGCGGCGCTTACCCAACGTGATCATGCGATCGGCGACCTTACGCAACTCCTTCGCTTTCGCGTCGGTTGTCGTCACTTGGCCGCGCTCGATCAGCGCCGTCGTGAGATTGCGCAACATCGCCCGTCGATGAGACGGAGATCGGCCGAGTTTCCTGCCGGATTTGAGGTGCCTCATGCGATCAATACTTCTCCTGCTCGAGCCTCATCCGGTCGAGCGACTCACGGTCCGGGAAGCTCGTGAGCCTCATGCCCAAGTACAGCCCCATCTCCGAGAGAAGTTCCTTGATCTCGAGCAAAGACTTGCGGCCGAAATTTTTCGTCCGCAACATTTCCGGCTCGCTGCGCTGGACCAACTCGCCGATATACTTGATATCTGCGTTCTGCAAACAATTCGCCGAGCGCACTGACAAATCGAGTTCGTCTACGCAACGGAAGAGATTCTCGTTCAGAGGCTCCGCTTGCGGTTCCTGCGCGGCCTCTTGAGCCTCAACGACGTCGGAATCAAAATTGACGAGTACCTGCACCTGGTCCTGGATGATTCTCGCTGCGATCGCGATGGCGTCTTCCGGACGCACACTTCCGTCGGTCCAGACCTCGAGAGTAAGCTTGTCGTAATCGGTCCGTTGGCCGACACGCGCGTTACTCACGTTAAAATTCACCCGCGTAACAGGTGAGAAAGCGGCGTCCATCGCAATGGTTCCGACGGGTGCATCTTCATCGCGGGTTCGGTCGGCGGTAACGTAACCGCTGCCTCGCCTCGCGGTCGCCTCAAACTGCAACGACGCCCCCCCGCTCAGGGTGGCTATGTGCTGCTCGGGATTGAGCACCTCGACCGACGGGCCGAAGTTGATCTGACCCGCGGTTACCGTGCCCGGACCGGTCGCGTCCAGCTTTCCCGCGTGTCGCTGCCCCTCGTGGATCCTGAGACGCACCTCTTTCAGGTTGAGAACGATGTCGGTTACATCTTCGGTAACGCCGTCGATGGTCGAGAATTCATGGACGACGCCCTCGAGCTTGACGGCGGTGATCGCCGCCCCCTTGAGCGAAGATAGCAGAACCCGCCGCAAAGCGTTCCCGATCGTCGTCGCAAACCCCCGCTCGAGAGCTTCGAGTTCGAATTTGCCGTAACAATCGTCGGCTTGGCGAGTTTCCAAACTCGGACGAATCAAATCTTTCCAGTTATCCAACATACGTTCTGCGCCTCCGTGGCGACCCGCGCGACCCGGACCGCCCTTGCAGTATCTACTTCGAGTAAAGCTCCACGATCAATCGTTCGTTGACGGGGATCGTCAATTCCTCGCGCTCGGGTAGCTTGACGACCTTACCCGCAAAATTATCGGCGTCGAGTTGTAGCCATGCCGGCGTTCCTCGACGCTGGCCGAGTTCGAGCGACCGCCGGAACACGTCCTTCTTGCGGCTCTTTTCCGCCACGGTGATCTCATCGCCCGCCTTGGTCAGGTACGAGGGAATGTTGACACGCGTGCCGTTGACGAGGAAATGGCGATGCCGAATCAACTGCCTCGCCTCCGCACGCGACCCGGCCATGCCGAGGCGGTACACCATATTGTCGAGACGACGTTCGAGCAACGTTAGCAGCGCCGGACCGGTTACCTCGCGCGACCGCTCCGCCATCACGAAGTACTTGCGAAACTGCCTCTCGAGCAACCCGTACATCCGTTTCAGCCTCTGCTTCTCGCGCAATTGCACCGCATATTCCGACACCTTGCGACGCCGCTCTTGGCCGTGCTGTCCGGGCGCGTAGAGGCGACGCTCGATAGCGCACTTGTCGGTGTAGCAACGCTCACCTTTGAGAAACAGTTTGACGCCTTCGCGACGGCACAACCTGCAGACTGGATCCGTATACCTTGCCACTGTTCGCTCCCGTACCTTCAGACTCTACGCCGTTTCGGCGCTCGGCAACCGTTGTGTGGAATCGGCGTGACGTCGGAGATCGCCGTCACCTGCAGACCGGCCGCGCCAAGAGCGCGAACCGCCGATTCACGCCCCGCGCCGGGCCCTTTGATCTTTACGCTGACTGACCGCATTCCCATGTCGACGGCGGTCTTTGCCGCCCGGTCTGCGGCCAACTGGGCGGCAAACGGCGTCCCTTTCCGGGAACCGCGAAAGCCCGCCTGGCCCGCACTATTCCACGACACGACGTTGCCGTTGGGATCGGTAATCGTGACGGTTGTATTATTGAACGTCGCTCGGATATGAGCGATCCCTTCGCTGACGGTTCGCTTCTTGGTCTTTTTCCGTCGGCCCGCTTGTACGCTTTTCTGTCTGGTTGCCATGCTCTCGTATACTCCGCCAGGCCTATCTCTTCGGCGCTTGCTTCTTACCGGCGATCGCCTTACGCGGACCCTTGCGGGTACGCGCGTTGGTGTGGGTCCGCTGCCCGCGCACCGGCAGGCCGCGTCGATGGCGTAGACCCCGATAGCAGCCCACATCCATATAGCGCTTGATGTTGGTGGCGATTTCGCGCCGCAGATCGCCTTCCACTTTGAAGCCTTGATCGATCGCCGCACGGATCGAGTTGATCTCGTTGTCGTCGAGGTCGTCGCTCTTCTTCGACGGGTCCACCCCCGCCTGTTGCAGGATTTTGATCGCGGACGTACGTCCGATCCCGTAAATATACGTCATCGCGGTCTCCATCCGCTTATTGCGCGGAAGGTTCACTCCAGCGATTCTAGCCATGGCGCTCCCTATCCTTGCCGTTGCTTGTGCCGCGGGTTCTTGCAGAACACACGCACCTTCCCGTGCCGTTTGATGATCTTGCAGTCCCGGCAGATCTTCTTCACCGATGCTCGTACTTTCATTTTCTCAACTCTCCGGGGCGGTCCCGTTTTCAGCGGGGGCCGCCCACGATCTACAACGCCGTTAGTATCTCCGGACCATCCTCGGTAATCGCGATGGTATGCTCAAAATGCGCCGAACGCCGACCGTCGGCGGTGATCGCGGTCCAACCGTCGTCTTTGATTCGCACTCCCGGCGCACCCATGTTGACCATGGGCTCGACCGCCAACACCATTCCGGTTTTCATCCGATGGCCGCGGCCGACTTTGCCGAAGTTGGGTACCTGCGGATCCTCGTGCAAGGCCCGACCGATGCCGTGTCCGACGAAATCGCGAACCACGGAGTACCCCGCCGACTCCGCACGCTCCTGGACCGCCGCGCCGACATCGCCTAAGCGGTTACCGTCATGCAACTGCCCGACGCCGACCTCCAGGCACTCGCGTGTAACCTGCATCAAACGCATCGACTCTTCGTCGACGGTTCCCACCGGCACGGTCACGGCCGCATCCCCGAAAAACCCGTCTCTTTTGACACCAAAGTCCAGGCTCAACATATCGCCGTCACGAACCCTACGCGCGCACGGTATTCCGTGCACGACCTCTTCGTTGATCGACGCACACAACACGGCCGGGAACACGGCTGCACCTACCTGGTAGTTCTTGAAGGCCGGCTCGGCACCGAGTTTCTCGATCAAACGCTCGGCCTCGCGGTCGAGGAACGCGGTCGTCACCCCCGGTCGAACCAGCTCGACCAATGAGGCGAGGATTTCCGCAACGATCCTACCCGCGGTACGCATTTTCCCGATCTCTTCTCGTGACTTCAGCTCGATCATCGCGCGTCCGCCTCGATCACCCGCGCGATTCGATCAAAGACATCCGACGGAGCGCCGCCGGCGTCGATACTTCGTACCAGCCCCGCCCGCCTGTAAAATTCCACCAAGGGACCGGACTGTTCATCGTATACATCGATCCGCTTACGGATCGTCTGCGGCGTATCGTCTTCGCGCGCCACCAGAGACGATCCGCAGGAATCGCAAACCCCGTCAACTCTCGGAGGTTTGAATTTCACGTGGTAGGTACGCCCGCAGGCCGGGTTCGAACAGGTTCGGCGACCCATGAGCCGATCGATGATCTGGTCCTCGGCCACCTCGAAAACCAGAGCATGATCGAGCGGACGGCCTTCCTGAGCCAGCAAGCTATCGAGTTCCTGCGCCTGCGCGGGCGTTCGCGGGAAGCCGTCGAGGATGAATCCGTTGGTGCAGTCCACCCGTCCCAGCCTCTCGGTAACGATCCCGAGTACCAGATCGTCGGGAACCAGCGTGCCGGAGTCCATGTATTCTTTTGCTTTGCGGCCGAGTTCCGTCTCCTTTTCCACTGCCTCACGCAACAGATCGCCCGACGCCACATGCTGCGCTCCGTACTGCCGCTCGAGCAGACGACTCTGGGTCCCTTTTCCGGACCCCGGCGGGCCGAGGATTATGGTTCGCACGGGTATCAGCCTCGCCCCCGGATTTTGCTTTTGCCGCGCCCCATGAATCCTTCGTAGCTGCGCTGGATGAGGTGCGCTTGCATCTGCGCGACCGTATCGATGGCTACGCCGACGACGATCAGCAATGCCGTCCCGCCGAAGAAGAACGGCACGTTGAAACGGCTGATCAAGAACGTGGGCAAGACGCAGACCACCGACACGTAGATCGCACCGCCCAACGTGATGCGAGTGAGAATCCGGTCTATGTATTCGGCGGTACGTTTCCCCGGGCGGATTCCGGGAACGAATCCACCGTATTTTTGCATGTTTTCGGCTACGTCCTGGGGATTGAACTGGATCGCGGTGTAGAAATAGCAGAAGAACACGATGGCTACGACGTAGATGGTGTTGTAGGCCCACGCGCCCGGTGACAAGTAGGACGCCATAGTTTGAAACATCGGGTACTGGACGAACTGCGCGATGGTGGCGGGGAAAATCAGCAACGACGAGGCGAAAATCGGCGGTATCACGCCGGCCGTGTTGACCTTGAGCGGCAGATGCGTGGATTGCCCCCCGTACATGCGCCTGCCGACCACACGCTTGGCGTATTGGACGGGAATGCGCCTCTGACCCCGCTCGACAAATACGATGACGGCGACCACCGCGATCATGAAGACGCCGAGAAACAACAGGACCAACGGACCCAGTTCACCTTGACGCGCAAAGCTAAAAGTCGAGGTGATCGCCGACGGAAGCGCGGCAACGATGCCGGCAAAGATGATCAAGCTGATTCCGTTGCCGATACCGCGTTCGCTCATCTGCTCGCCGAGCCACATGATAAACGCCGTCCCCGAAGTCAGCGTGAGTACGGTCATGAGCCGGAACGACCATCCCGGATGGAAGACGACCGATCCTCCGGCGGGCGTGGTAATCTGCTCGAGGCCCAAGGAGATGAAGAATCCTTGCAGCAACGACAGGAGAATGGTGCCGTAGCGGGTGTACTGCGTAATTTTCTTCTGCCCCTGCTCGCCCTCTTTCTTCAACTGTTCAAGGTAAGGGACGACCAGAGTCATTAGCTCGAGGATGATCGACGCCGATATGTACGGCATGATACCCAGCGCAAAGATCGAAAACCGCTCGAGCGCGCCGCCAGAAAACAGGTTCACCATGCCGAAGACCGTCTGCGCCGCCGCCCGGAAATATTCGGACAAAGCCTGACCGTTGATCCCGGGGGTCGGAATCGCCACCCCCACGCGATAGACGGCAAGCATCGCGAGTGTGAAACCGATACGCCTGCGTAGCTCGGGGACTCGCCCGAGGTTTCCGATGTTCTCGATCACGACCGGTAGTTGCTCCTAGGCATCAGGAATCGCTCTGGCCGGTCTGACGGGTGAGTATCTCGGCTTTTCCGCCTGCACTCTCGATAGACTGCCTCGCCGAGGCCGAAAAGCCGTGCGCGCGCACGGTGAGCCCCTTTTCGAGCTTGCCGTCGCCGAGAATCTTAACCGGCAACCGGCGCTTGGCAAGACCGTGTTCACGCAGCACCAGCGGATCGACGACCGCTCCGCCGTCGAAGCGCGAGAGATCCGTCAGATTGACGATCTGATACGCTACACGCGCGAAGTTTTTGAAACCGCGCTTGGGCAGTCGCCTCGCGAGAGGCATCTGCCCGCCCTCGAAGCCCGGTTTGGCCGCGCCGCCACCGCTACGTGCACCCAGACCTTTGTGACCGCGGCCCGCGGTTTTCCCGTTGCCCGAACCCGGGCCGCGACCGATCCTCTTACGGGCTGTACGTGACCCCGCGGGCGGCTTCAGGGAATCCAAACGCATCGCCTTATACCTCCACCGAAACAAGATGCGCGACCTTTCGGATCATGCCGCGTACCGAAGGGTGATCACGCACGATCACCGAACGGCCGGCCCTCGTCAGGCCGAGGCCTTTAAGGGTCTCCCGCTGCCGGCGCGTGCACCCACTGAAGCTGCCGGTAAACGTGACGCGTATCATGTCGTTGCTGGTCATCGTTAGTCTCTCGTCGCTTTCCCGGCTCAGCGGATCTCCGCCAGACCTTTTCCACGCTCTCGGGCGATCTCGTCGGGTAGAGACAACTGGCTGATCGCGTCCATGGTTGCGCGCACCATGTTGTTGGCGTTGTGAGACCCCAGGCACTTCGTCAGCACGTTTCCGACCCCGGCCAACTCGACGACAGCGCGAATCCCGCCACCGGCGATGATCCCCGTACCCGGTGCGGCCGGTTTCAATAATACTTTTCCCGCGCCGCAATGGCCGTTCACCGTGTAGGGAATCGTACCGTCAACAAGAGGCACCGTGACCAGTTCCTTGCGGGCTTTTTCGACTCCTTTCCGGATCGCCTCTGGGACTTCCTTGGCCTTACCGATACCGAAACCTACTTTTCCCGCGCCGTCGCCCACTACGACGAGCGCGCTGAAACTGAATCGCCGGCCGCCTTTGACCACTTTCGCTACGCGGTTGATGTAGACGACGCGTTCTTTGAACTCCGAAGCCTCGCCCTGTCTTTCGTGTGTTTGTCGCCGTGCCAAAACCAAACTCCTCAGACCGAGTACCCGGCCTCGCGTACCGCATCCGCAACCGCCTTCACACGTCCGTGGTACGTGTAGCCATTGCGATCAAAAACCACGCTTTCTATCGACAGCGCCTTACACTTACCGGCGATCTGTTCGCCCAGAGCCTTCGCCGCATCGACACCTCGACCGTTCTCGGCTTTCAAAGTGGAAGCCGAAGCGATGGTCCGGCCGCTCTCGTCCGATATCACCTGAACGTAGAGCTGAGAATTCGAACGATACACACAGATTCTCGGCCGGCGGTCGCTGCCTCTGACTTTTCGCCGCGTCCGCACGCGTCGTCGACTGCGCGCTATTCGTCTATGTTGCGATATATTCATCTCGTACCCATCACTCAGGCCGTCGCACCCGCCTTGCCGGCTTTGCGTCGCACGTATTCATCACTGTAACGGATGCCCTTCCACTTGTAGGGTTCGGGCGGTCTCAGCTTGCGGATCTCGGCTGCAACCTCTCCCACTTTCTGCCGATCAACGCCCGAGACGGTCAAAGAAGTTTGGTTCTCCACCTTCGCCTCGATGCCCTCGGGCAACTGGTAGACGATGGGGTGCGAGTACCCCAGAGCGAGAGTCACAAGATCGCCTTTTACATCGGCGCGGTACCCGACCCCGGTAATCTCGAGTTTTTTCGAAAACCCCGTGCTGACGCCCTCGACCATATTGGCGATCAAGCGGCGCGTGAGCCCTTGGATCGACCGTTCCTCACGTCCGTCGCCCGTTCGCTTGACCTCCACCTTCGCGTCGTCGCTCTCGACGGTCACGTGCGGCAGAACCTCCATAGAAAGCTCGCCTTTCGGCTCTTTGGCCGACACCTTCGGCCCGTCGACCGACACCGCGACTCCTTTCGGCAGTGCTATGGGAAGTTTTCCTACTCGCGACATCTCACCAAACCTCGCAAACAACCTCGCCGCCGACCTTGCGTTTGCGCGCGTCACGGTCGACCAACAGACCCTGCGGGGTGGAAATGATGCTCACTCCGAGCCCATTGCGAACTTTCGGGACGTCGGCGGCGCGACGATAGATGCGCATGCTCGGCCGGCTCACCCTTCGTAGGCCGCGAATCGTAGCGCGTCCTGAGTCTGTATACGCGAGCTTGACTCGCAGAACCTTTTTGGCGCCTTCGCCTTCCACCCCGTAGTTTTGGATGTACCCCTCTTGTCGGAGCAGCGCTACAACCGCCTCCTTCATACGAGACCAGGGCGCGTCGGTGGTCTCGCGCCTGGCGGACGCTGCGTTGCGAATCCTCGTGAGGAGGTCGGAAATCGGATCGGTCATCATGGCAGCCCGTCTCCTCCTACCAGCTCGCCTTCACCAAGCCGGGAATTTGCCCGCTCAGGGCCAGACCACGCAGACAGATTCGACATAGCTTGAATCGCCGATACACGCTTCGCGGCCGTCCGCACTGCTGGCAGCGGGTACAGCCGCGAACCTTGAACTTGGGCTTACGCCCGGCTTTGGCA
>Ga0114931_10010128_pt1 | contig 11243 bp, 7 predicted proteins | sample 2SBtaG_FD_89579 | JGI IMG/M metagenome (GOLD analysis project Ga0114931, IMG submission 89579) | Deep subsurface microbial communities from Kolumbo volcano to uncover new lineages of life (NeLLi) - 2SBTROV14_V59a metaG | ecosystem: Environmental > Aquatic > Marine > Volcanic | place: Kolumbo...
ACCTCCGGTCTGCCGCGGGCGGCGGTCCGGAAACTCCCGCAAAGCCGCAAAAGATTTTCTCCGTGGCGGCCTATGACCTGGGTATCAAAAGAAATATTCTGCGGGCGTTGACCCGCCTTGGATGCAGGGTGCGGGTGGTGCCGGCCTCCACCCCGGCAGAGGACGTGCTTAAAATGAAGACCGACGGAGTGTTCCTGTCCAACGGCCCGGGAGACCCGGCAGGCGTGCCTTATGTCGTGGACAACGTCAAACGCCTCATCGGCAAGGTGCCCATCTTCGGGATTTGTCTCGGACATCAAATTCTAAACCTTGCCCTGGGCGCGTCAACTTACAAGTTGAGATTCGGACATCACGGGGGCAACCAACCGGTCATGGACCTGCATTCCAAAAAGGTAGAGATTACCGCGCAAAACCATGGTTTCGCGGTGGAAGAGAAATCGGTGACGGGCGATATCGACGTGATTTCCATAAATCTTAACGACCGGACGGTTGAAGGAATTCGGCATAAAAAATTTCCCGTTATTTCCGTGCAGTACCACCCCGAAGCGTCTCCGGGGCCGCATGATTCCACTCATCTGTTTCAAGAATTTATAACACTCATGGCGGGAAACTAATGTTGCAGGATGAATTAAACAAAATTATCGAATATGTCGCGGGGCCGGAACTTGCCGACGAGGTGCACAAGGCCAAAAAGGAATACCAAAAAATTGTCGGCAATATTTTCGAGGACGACCGGTCCTTCGAGAATCGCATGGCTTCGTTTCTCGAATGGTACACCTTTGACCGCACTATCGATAACGGGACCATGACGCCTCTTTTAGCTTTCATCGAAAAACACCAAGCCGATTGCCCTGCCGAGACCCTGGAAATTTACGAAAACCTGGCGCGCCACATCCACGGTATTTTTGTCGTCAAGAAAATCAAGCCAGACTATGTGGTCGTCTTGAATCTGTTTGATAAAAGCAAATACAAGGTGCAGGAAAAACAAAGTGAACTTATTTTTCGCAAACACGATATTTTCGAGGCGAGAATCGTACCTTACTCGGGCGAGTATTATTTCACCGGCGCTTACTGTTTTCATCCGCAAAAGGCCTTGAAGGTCATTAAGCTGGGGATAGACCGGCTGAATGATGAAAAGCGGCAATCTGAAAATGAGTTGAAAAAAATGCGGGAAAAAAAAGACAGTCTCGCCGACGAGGCTAAAAAATTAGAATCCAAGATAGAAAAAATTGAACGCAAGATCGAAAGATCCCGCTCCATCATGGAAACCCATATTCTGGAAGAAAAGAAGAATCTCTTGAAGAAAAAGAAGTCTGCTCTGAAAAATGAGTACGCCGACTTGGAGAAAAAAATTACCGAGATGCTGGAACAGACATTCAATAAGGAAATCCCGCAAGCGCGCAACCGACTGATGCAAAAATTTTCTTACATGAGCTTGAAATGGGAACGGTTCCGCCAAATTGACATCAAGGATATTTACCGGATTTAATGCCCAAGCGATCTGACATTAACAAGGTTCTTTTGATCGGCTCCGGCCCCATCGTCATCGGCCAGGCCTGCGAATTCGATTACTCCGGGACCCAGGCCTGCAAGGCCCTTAAGGAGGAGGGCTGCGAGGTTATCCTGGTCAACAGCAATCCGGCCACGATCATGACCGACCCGGAATTTGCCGACCGCACGTATATCGAGCCGGTAACCCCGCAAGTCGTGGAAATGATTATTGCCCGCGACCGTCCGGATGCTCTCCTGCCCACCATGGGAGGACAAACGGCGTTGAATACCGCGATTGCCCTGGCCGGCGCCGGGGTTTTGGAGCGCTATGGCGTTGAGTTGATCGGCGCCGATATCCAGACCATCAAAAAAGCGGAAGACCGGAACCTGTTCAAAGCGGCCATGCAGAAAATCGGCCAGCAAGTGCCCGCCAGCGGCTACGCCAAAAACCTGACCGATGCGGAGCGGATTGTACGGGACACCGGATTTCCGGCCATCATCCGCCCCTCCTATACTCTTGGAGGCGCCGGAGCAAGCATCGCCCATTCGCCGGACGAATTTGCCTCTTTGATTCATTGGGCTTTGAAAACCAGTCCTGCCCACGAGGTGCTGATTGAAAAATCCGTTATCGGCTGGAAAGAGTTTGAACTGGAGGTGATGCGCGACCTCAAGGACAATGTCGTCATCATCTGCTCCATTGAAAACCTGGACCCCATGGGAATCCACACCGGCGACAGCATCACCGTGGCTCCGGCGCAAACTCTGTCGGACAAGGAATACCAAGTCATGCGCGACGCGGCCATTGATATTATCCGCGAGATCGGTGTTGCCACGGGCGGTTCCAACATTCAATTCGCCGTCGATCCGCAAACGGGTGAAATGATTGTGATCGAAATGAATCCGCGGGTTTCGAGAAGTTCCGCGCTGGCCTCCAAGGCCACCGGGTTTCCGATTGCGAAAATTGCCGCCAAGCTGGCCATTGGACTGACCCTCGACGAAATTCCAAACGACATCACCCGGGAAACGCCGGCTTCTTTTGAGCCTGCCCTGGACTATTGCGTCGTCAAAATCCCCAGGTTTACTTTTGAAAAATTCGGGCAGACGGAGACGACCTTGTCCACGCAAATGAAATCCGTCGGCGAGGTCATGTCCATCGGCAGAACGTTTAAGGAAGCTTTGCAAAAATCTCTGCGTTCCCTGGAAATCGGCGTGCATGGGTTGGAGGAAAATATCAACCTGGGTCTAATCGGCCTCACTCCGGACGAGCAACGTCATGCCTTACGGGATTTGCTATTGCGTCCTCATTGGGACCGGCTTTGGCATGTGGCCGCCGCCATCCGCAGGCATATCCCGCTGGGTGAGATTTATGAAATGACGGGGATTGACCCCTGGTTTCTGCATGGCATCAAGGAAATCGTCGATTTGGAAACCGGGATCAAATCGTCCGGCATCAACACGGAGCGTTTGCGGCAAGCCAAGAAACTGGGTTTTTCAGACCTCTATCTGGGACGCTTGCTGAGCCTTGCGGAATCGGACATCACACAAATGCGGGAGCGCGGGGGCATTCATCCGGTTTACAAACGGGTGGATACCTGCGCCGCCGAATTCGAGGCGCACACGCCTTATCTCTATTCCACTTATGAGGAAGAGTGTGAGGCGGCGCCGACGCAACGAAAAAAAATCATGATCCTGGGCGGCGGCCCCAACCGCATTGGCCAGGGCATCGAGTTCGATTACTGCTGCGTTCACGCTTCGTTTGCCCTGAAAGAGGACGGGTATGAAACCATCATGGTCAACTGCAATCCGGAAACGGTGAGCACGGACTACGACACCTCGGATCGCTTGTATTTTGAGCCGCTCACTTTTGAGGATGTGATGAACATCGTCCGCGTCGAAAAGCCGGACGGCGTCATTGTGCAATTCGGCGGCCAGACTCCCCTGCGGCTGGCCCTGGCCTTGCAGAAGGCGGGCGTACCGATTATCGGCACCCGTCCGGAAGACATCGACCGGGCGGAAGACCGGAAACGTTTCAAGGAAGTTCTTGAAACGCTCGGGTTAAAACAGCCGGCCAGCGGCACCGCCACCTGCCTTGACGAGGCGGAACGGGTGGCGTCCCGTTTGAGCTACCCGGTGGTTGTCCGCCCCTCCTATGTTTTGGGAGGCCGGGCGATGGAAATCGTCTATGACGATGAGAGCCTGGAGCATTACATGAAACACGCGGTGCAGGCGTCGCCGGAACATCCTATTCTGATCGACAAGTTTCTTGAAAATGCCATTGAAATCGATGTGGATGCCTTGCGAGACGGGGAGCGCGTGGTGGTCGGCGGCATTATGGAGCATATCGAAATGGCGGGCATCCATTCCGGCGACAGCGCCTGCTCCCTGCCGCCCGTCACCATCCCGGAGCGTCTTTTGCAAACCATCCGGCAACAAACCCACGCGCTGGCGGAGGAGTTGAACGTCATTGGATTACTCAACATCCAATTTGCCATCAAGGATGACGAGGTTTATATCCTGGAAGTCAATCCCCGCGCCTCGCGGACGGTGCCCTTTGTGAGCAAGGCCATCGGCGCCCCCCTGGCCAAACTCGCCGCCAGGATTATGGCCGGGAAAACCCTGACGGAACTTGGGTTTACGGAGGAAAGGCGGGTTGCCCATATTTCTGTAAAAGAATCCGTTTTCCCTTTTATCAAATTTTCCAACGTGGATGTGCTGCTGGGGCCGGAGATGAAATCGACGGGCGAGGTGATGGGCATCGACTCGACTTTTTCCGGAGCGTTTGCCAAGTCTCAAATCGCCACGGGGATTGAACTGCCTCTGGAGGGGACGGCGTTTATCAGCGTCAAGGATGAGGATAAATCCGCCGCCGTTAAGATTGCAGGAAAATTACACCAGATGAAGTACAGCCTGATCGCCACTCGCGGCACGGCAAACTTTCTGCGGAATGCCGGGTTCCCCGTGGCGGCTATCAACAAGGTCAAGGAAGGGGCGCCACACATCGTGGAAGCGCTTGAAGCCGGCAAGGTCGCGCTGGTTATCAATACGACTTTCGGCAAGCAGTCGGTTCTCGACTCGTTCTCTCTCCGGCGCGCCTGCCTGACCCACAACCTGCCTTATTTCACGACATTGGCAAGCGCGTTTGCCATCGTCGATTCCCTGGAGGAAATCCGGGGCAAGGATTTGGCGGTCACCTCTCTACAAGAATACGTAAAACCGTAAGCGGGACCCCGGGCGGCTGCGCCGAAATACTTTTTTATTCTGGAAGAAGCTGACGAGCCGTCGCCGCCCGGCCGGCGTCAGGGATCGATCAGGGTTCCGTAAAGTTGCCGCCACGACCTGGGCTGGCCGCCGGATGGAATCGGTTGATAGTGACTTCGCGCGACGAATCCTTCTTCAAAATCCGGTCCTGCCGTAATTTCGGCGAGCGAATAATCGTCGAGCACCGTCTTGACGCGGATAACTCCCTGGCGGGTAATTTTTTCTCCCAGGTTATATTGGGTAACGGGGTCGATGAAATTCTTGTTTACGGAAAAAACGTCGAAAACGTCAAGGGGCCTTATCCCGTTATTTTTTCCGGAATTGATGACGACTTCGCGTTTTTCGTTATCGACGGAAAAAAGGACCGCTTCAAAGGGGACGGCGTTTAACGTTGTCGAAACGAAGGGTGAGACTTGATTTGCCAGCGCCGTCAAGGCCTTGCCTATGGCGCTTTTTATAAAACCCGGGGCGGAAAAATCCGCCTCGTCTTGCGGGACACGGAAAGGAATGTGCTCCGATGAACCCCTGCCGGAAAACGTTTTGCCGGCAAACTTTTTTTGAGTAAAGGAATCGCGAAGGACAAGCTCGATTTTCACCTCCGCCTGTTGGGGTTCGGTTTCTCCATTGGCGGAAGGTTTGAGCAGCGGCGACATATGAAAAGTCAAAACCCGGCCCTGTATCAACACTTGCGCCGGATGGCGTTGCCCCTGCCTCGGAATTTTTCCGGCGGACAGGCTCAGTACTTGATATTTTTCGGTCGTTCTTAAAGAGCGTTCAAGCGCCCGTGCAATGAGCGGCCCCGGACTGAACGTACCGTTCCAGCCGGAAGGGTCGATCAAAGGTTCCACGGCTATTTTCTTCTTATACTCCGCCGCGACACTCCCCGGCCAGGCAAAAAGAAACAAGAGGGCGATGCCGACACCCCATTTTCCCGCCCTGCTTTTTCCGGCATTTAAAAGACTCATGCCACCTCCCGGTCAAAATGACCCGATTCCGGATAATGTTACTCATAACTATATCAGGTTTCGCATTTCAAGCCAACAACCTATTGAAAGATTTAGCTTTAAATTGGCAGCGGCCATGCTTCCCCGATCACCTTGACTTTTGCCGCATCGAAAGTAGAATCTTTCATATGAAGAATTTCCTCCGGCTGTTGTCCACCACCTCTTGTTTTGCACCCATTTTTGCAAGCTTGTGCGATAGTCACGGATTAAGGCAAGCATGATATTTATCGAAAAAATCATTGGATTCAGTACGGACCATCCCCGCAAAGTGATTGCCGCCGTTGTTTTGCTGTGCCTGGCTTTTGCCTCGCAAATGCCAAAGATCAGGATCGATACGGACCCCGAGAACATGCTCTCCGAGAAGGAATTCATTCGCGTTTTTCATAACCGGGTAAAAAAAGAATTTACCCTGCACGACATGATCGTTTTGGGAGTGGTCAACGAAACCCATCCCGACGGCGTTTTTAATCCGGACACACTAAAAAGGATCAATGATCTGACACGGTTCATCGAAACGCTCGCCGGCGTCATTTCGATCGATATGATCGCGCCTTCCCTTGTAGACGATATCCAGCCGGTGGCGCTCGGCACCGTTCGGTTTAAATGGTTGATGAAAACCTCTCCCAAAAACCGCGAGGGGGCCTTGCACATCCGTGACCGAGCCATGGAGAATCCCATTTTACAGGGAACCCTTGTCTCCGAGGATGGCAAGGCCTTATGCTTCTACATTCCCATTAAGGCTAAAAATCTCAGTTATGGAATCGCCAGCCAAATCCGGAATTATGCAAAAAAGTTTCAAGGCAAGGATCGTTTTTTTATTACGGGGCTTCCCGTTGCCGAAGACACCTTCGGTGTTGAAATGTTCAGGCAGATGTCGGAATCCGCTCCCCTGGCCGGTCTCTTCATTTTCGTTTTGATGTGGTTTTTTTTCCGCAACACCGTTCTCGTCATTTGCCCCCTGATTGTGGCGGTGGCCAGTGTGATGTGCGCCATGGGTTTTCTTATCGGGACCGGGAATACCGTTCATATTTTAAGTTCGATGATTCCGGTTTTTCTCATGCCCATCGCGGTGGTGGATTCGATTCACATCTTGAGCGAATTTCACGATGTGTATCCGAAATTCAACGATCCGCGCAAAGCCATTCGGTTCGTCATGCGCGACCTTTTTGGTCCGATGCTGTTCACCAGCCTCACTTCCGCGGCGGGTTTCGCGTCGCTGGCTCTTACCCCCCTGCCCCCGGTGCGTGTTTTTGGAGTCTTTGTCGCTTTTGGAGTTTTGATGGCCTGGCTGCTCACCATGACTTTGATCCCCGCGTATATTTCTTTGCTAAAGGGAACCTCATTGAATCGGTGGGAGAGCAAAAAAAAATCCGAAACCGGCGTCATGCAAAAAACCCTGCTTTTCATGGAGAGGCTGACCTTGCACAACACAAAGCCGGTCTTGAGCGTTTTTGGCGCGATCACCGTGCTTTCGCTTGTCGGCATCAGTTTTATACAGGTAAACGACAACCCGGTTAAGTGGTTTGAAAAAAAACATCCCATCCGCATTGCCGACCGAGTTTTGAACGATCATTTCGGCGGAACCTACATGGCTTATCTGGTGTTAAGTGAGAAAACCGGCGAGTCCAATTTTATGGCTTTTGCAACCGCATTCCAAAAAGCCCTAAAAGAACATGTAAAGGAAAACGAAGCCTCCATTCCGCAGATACAGGAAGTTTACCGGCAGGTACAGCGCTTTTTCCGGAAGGAATTCGATCTTCAACGGCAGGCAAAGGATTGGTCCAAAATATCTTTCTTGAAAAAACTCGAGTCGAAAATAGCCGGTGAATCGGAAAAACAAAACAACGGGACTGTGGACGCCTGGGATGAAATCAACTTTTTCATAAGTCAGCAAAAAGGACAAGCCCAGCTTTTCAAACAGCCCGCCATGTTGCGTTATATGGAGGACCTGGAAAATTCGCTGCTGAAATCCGGCCGGGTGGGCAAAACCAACTCGGTTGTCGATCTGGTCAAAAAAATTCATTACGAACTGATGGAGGGGAATAAAAAATATAACGTGATCCCAAAAACCGCGCCGGCGGTGGCCCAAACGCTTCTTTCGTTCCAGAACAGCCACAAACCGAACGACCTGTGGCATTTGGTAACGCCCGGTTACGATAAGGCCAATATCTGGGTGCAGCTCAAAACCGGAGACAACAGGAATATGGAGTCGGTGGTGAAACTGGTTGAGCGTTTTTTTGCAAGCCATCCGCCTCCTATCGATATCGATTACCGGTGGGCGGGCTTGACTTTTTTAAATGTCGTCTGGCAGGACAAGATGGTGCAGGGAATGCTCAATGCCCTGATGGGAAGTTTCGTGATCGTTCTTATCATGATGGTGTTCCTTTTTCGATCGCCGCTCTGGGGGCTTCTTTGCATGGTGCCGTTGACGGTCACCATAACTTTTATTTACGGGGTGATCGGATGGATCGGCAAGGATTACGATATGCCGACTGCGGTCCTCTCCTCGCTGACTCTTGGGCTTTCGGTGGATTTTGCCATTCATTTCCTGAAACGGGCGCAAAGCGCCTACAAGCGTTACGGAAACTGGGAGGCTGCGTCGAGGGACATGTTCGAGGAACCCTGCCGGGCCATTTTCCAACATTCTTGTCATCGCCATAGGGTTTACCCCCTTGATGGTGGCTCCCCTGGTGCCTTACCAGACGGTGGGAATTTTTCTGACCAGTATCATGCTTGTCTCCGGCATTGGCACCTTGCTGATCCTGCCGGCGCTTGCCCGCTTTTTTGAATCCGCCCTGTTCAAGGTTCCCGCTGCCGGCGGCGGATTTTGTAATCCGGTTTCTTGTATATCCATTTTGATAATTGCTATTATCAGCATAACCTATGGGATCCATCAATTCGGGGTGGCAGGCTGGACGCCTCTGGTGTGGGGCGTGGTTGCCGGCTTGTTTGCCACGGCGATCGGCTGTCATCTAGCTTCCAAAACCGAGATCTGCAACCCCGGTTAACAACGTCATCGCCATACGCAATTTCATCTCATGGATTTTTTGGAAACAGTAAAGGAGTCGATATGTTAAGGATACTTTTTAGTTTCTTTGGGTTAGAATTCGGGCTTTCCGTTTTTTTGGGATGCTTTGCCGTTGCCGGCGCCTCCCAGGTCGATGAGATTGTCTCCAAATCCAACCTTGCGGCCTATTACAAGGGACAGGACGGCAAGGCTTTCGTCAAAATGACCATTACGGATTCCCAGGGAAGAACCAGGCGGCGTCAATTTATCATTCTGAGAAAAGATATCGAGGATGGCGGAGAACAAAAATTTTATGTCTATTTCAAGCTCCCCGCCGATATCCGAAACACGGTTTTCATGGTTTGGAAGCATCTGAAAAAAGATGACGACCGGTGGCTTTATCTCCCCGGACTGGATTTGGTGAAGCGGATTGCGGCAAGCGACAAGCGAACCAGCTTCGTCGGGTCACACTTTTTTTATGAGGATGTGTCCGGCAGGGGAATTGACGAGGACCAGCACGAACTGATCAAAACCACGGATAAATTCTACGTTCTCAAGAACACCCCCAAAACCCCCGGCAACGTCGAGTTTTCGCACTATCTGGTTTGGGTCGATCGCCGAAATTATCTGCCCATGAAGGCCGAATACTTCGACAAAAATAAAAAGAAATACCGCGTCGCCGAAGCGCTTGAGGTGAAAACGATTCAAGGCCACCCCACGGTAACCAAGGCGAAGATGGCGGATTTAAACGCAAAAGGTTTTACCGTCAGCGAGTTTTCCAACGTCAGGTATGACTTGGGAATCGATGAATCCATATTCACGGAAAGATACCTGCGCCGCCCCCCGAGAAAATGGCTAAAAAACTAAAAAGCCGATTGGCGGCTTGGGCTGAACCCGACCGTCGGGGATTTCTCCGTTTTTTTTTATCGAAGATTTTTGTGCGAATTTTTGTTTTTTTTGTTTTGGTTTTTTCTTTTGCCCGCACACCGGCTCTTGCTTCTCCCCTGCAACCTCTGGTCGATAAGCTTCCCTTTGAACTTGATGGTTTCCTTGAGGGCGCCGCCGCTATCCGAACCCGGGAAGACCCGTTACAGGAGAACGATTTTGACTTGGGCGAATTGCGTTTGCAGTTGGAAGCCTCGAAAATACTGGATTGGGCGGAATTCAAATACCGGGGGGATTTTCTTTACGATGCGGCTCTTCAAAAGTCCGATTTCGATTTGCGGGAAGCGAACCTGATCGCTTCTCCACTGGATTTTCTGGACATGAAAGTCGGCCGCCAAATCCTGACGTGGGGGACAGGGGACCTTATTTTTCTCAACGATCTTTTTCCGAAAGATGTTCAGTCTTTCTTTATCGGCCGGGATGTTAATTATCTGAAAGCGCCTTCGGATGCCGCTAAGTTCAGTTTTTTCCTGGAAGCCTTCAACATCGACCTTGTGTGGACGCCAAGATTCAACTCCGACCGATTCCTCACCGGTGAGCGGCTTTCCTTTTTCAATCCCGCCGCAGGGACAAAGATCGGAAAAAACAACCGTGTGAACTTTATCAAACCCGCCGATTGGGTGAAGGACTCCGAATTGGCTCTCAGAATTTACAAGAATATTCGGGGCGTTGAGTTGGCCCTTTATGGGTATCGGGGTTTTTTCAAAGACCCGGCGGGAGTCAACGCGTCGCGACAAGCGACTTTTCCCGCGCTTGCGGTTTATGGAGCCAGCGCCCGCGGAGAAATCCTCGGTGGAATCGGCAGTGCGGAGCTGGCCTATCGTGACTCGCTGGACGACCGGGGAGGCACCGACCCAAACATCGAAAACAGCCAGTTGCGCCTCTTATTCGGCCTCACCCGTGAAATTGTCACGAATTTTACCGCCGGGTTGCAATATAATCTCGAAAGAAACCTTGACTTCGATGCGCTCAGGAAAAGCCTTCCTCAAGGCGCCGTGCTCAAGGATGAGAATCGGCATCTCGTGACGCTGCGGCTGACACAGCTTCTTTTCCTGCAAAAGTTGAAATTATCCTTATTCACATTCTATTCTCCCTCCGACGAGGATGCCTATTTTCGCCCCAGCCTGTTTTATGAGGTTAATGACAATTTAACGTTTTCGCTGGGTGGAAATATATTTTTGAGCAAAAAAAACCATACTTTTTTTGGGCAATTGCAAGATAATACTACGGGTTATCTCAGAATTCGTTACAGCTTTTGATTTGGAGCCGAGGCGAACCGTTTTTTCAGGCATGCGCGCAATCTTCCAACTATTCGGCAGTTAATCCATTGACATTTTTCCCGGCAACCGTAAAATCTCCTGCATGAAGAATTTCATTTGGCTATTGCTCAGCGTATTTTATTTTTTTCCGACCCCTGCAAGCCCGGCCGACGATACGACCATGGCGCCGATTCCTGCCGGATGTTTCCAGATGGGCACCGACAAGGTTTTTGAGTACGAGGTGGGACGGAAAAACGACCGCGAGCGGCCTGTTCACAA
>Ga0114931_10010129_pt1 | contig 11243 bp, 11 predicted proteins | sample 2SBtaG_FD_89579 | JGI IMG/M metagenome (GOLD analysis project Ga0114931, IMG submission 89579) | Deep subsurface microbial communities from Kolumbo volcano to uncover new lineages of life (NeLLi) - 2SBTROV14_V59a metaG | ecosystem: Environmental > Aquatic > Marine > Volcanic | place: Kolumbo...
GGTGAAAATGGCGAATTCCATAGCTTTGTATATGATGCGCCGATGTTCAAGGAGAAAATTGCTGTTTCTGTGGAACACAAAGTCGAACGGGATGGCTTCGCCTTTGTCGATGTCAGGCCGGTGGGTTCCAGATAAACAGCTATAATGCGGAAAGTATCGAATAATACCTGATTGGCCCGAAAACTGCATTTGAAATCAATTGGGTGCAGCACAGCGGCAAAAATTTATGATTTTTCTTCTATACTTCGATGTAAAAGCAAAGTTGGCCAAGCTTTTCATTAAAACATCGATTGCCAAAGAAAATTGTGAATTTCATAGAAAAAACCCTAAAAGTCTGCCATTTCCCGGGAATCACGGCGATTCCGCAGGGGATTGTCGGCATCAGTTTCCTGCAACAGGGTATCGCTGTCGCCATTATAGACTGCCTGGCAGACGGGAAGTTGTTGCTGCGGCATTGCGCAATGATCGAAACCGATGCCGCCAGTCTAGCCGAACAATTACAAATACTGCGCAAGCACTTCCAGCTGAAAAGACATGTCTGCCATGTGGTTCTGACAACCGGGAATTACCAGCTTGTCAATGTCGAAGCACCCGCCGTGGCAGACCAGGAAATGTCCCAGGCATTGCGCTGGAAGCTGCATGATCTGCTGGATTTTCCTGCAGACCAGGCAATCATAGACTGGTTTCATTTACCTGCGGCAAAAAACACCCAAAACAGAAAAACCCTGTCGGTGATCGCCACTGAAGAACAGTCTGTCAAAACCTACAGCCAGGCGTGCCGGAAAGCCGGACTTAATCTGAACGTGATCGATATACAGGAGATGGTGCTGCGCAACCTGGCCTTGCTGCTGCCGGAAAATGAACGGGGCGTCGCTTTACTGCATCTTCAGCAGACGGATGGCAATCTGGTCATTATCAAGGATGGTGAGATTTATTTATCACGCCTGCTCGACATCGGTCACCGGCAGCTGAGTTGCCATGATGAACCGGCATTGTATCCCTCCCCAGGAGAAGAAAGCCGGGCAAGCATCCATTTCAGTAACCTTGTCCTGGAAATCCAGCGCTCCCTGGACTATGTGGAAAGCTACTATGCGCTGCCGCCCATTTCCGGCATCGTAATCATACCGATACCGGAAAACACTCAGGCCCTGCTGGACCAACTGAACAGTCAGTTGAGCATAACGGCACGCATCCTGGATATCCCGGCGCTTGTCAATTGCGACATGGCGCTGAACGATGAACTGCAGGCACTCTGTGCGCCGGCCATCGGCGCGGCACTGCGCAGCAGCCACAGTGAATGATCATGCAGCAAATCAATTTATATCGGAAAGCAAACGCCTTCGACATGTCCCGGCAGGGACTGATGCTGGGGATGCTGGCAGTTCCGGCCATAATCCTGCTACTGGCGGTATGCAGCGTTTTCGATTACTGGCGCATCAACCGGCTGCACGACAGTATCGTGGATACACAGCACAGACTGTCGGCTACGGCATCGCGCATGACAATGCTCCAGCAGAAAATTGCCCGGCAGCAGGTGTCCCCTCATCTGACTACTGAAGTTAGCCGGACTGAAGAAAAACTGCATGCCCTGCAACGCCTCCTGCAACTCCTGGAGAACCGTGATTCCGATCCACTGAGCGGTTTTTCCCGCTATTTCCATGCCCTGGCCCGGTTTACTCCCATGCAGTTGTGGCTGAGCAACATCAGTATCGACGCCAGCGACCGGTGGATTTCGTTGCGGGGCGCCACACAGCAGCCGGAACAGGTTGCCGGATTTCTGCAGGCCCTGGAACATGCGCCAGTGTTCAAAGGCCGTGGCTTTTCTTCGCTGACCATGCAGACAGCACAGGACAATCCCCGGCAAATAGATTTTACCCTGAGCACCCGTTCTGAACAGGACCAGGAATCGAAAAAATGATGTCCTTCTTGAGCGACAAACTGCAAAATCTCAGCAGCAGGGAAAAAATACTGCTGCTTGCCGCGACTGTCGCTGTAATCTGGACTCTGTGGAACGGCTTTATCAACCAGCCATTGCTGCTACAGCAGCGGCAGCTGCAAAAACAGGCCGCCGGTCTGAAAGTACGGCTCGACAGCAATAACCTGGTAATCGGTCAGTTGCAGGCTGCCCTGCAGAACAATCCGGCCCAGTCCGCAAAAACCAAACTGCAGACTGCGCAGTCGGAACTTAACAGACTGCAGCAGCGCATGCACAACAGCGGCAAACAATTCGTCGAACCACGGTTAATGGCCCGGGCATTGCGTGACCTGCTGAGGCAGAACAAGCGTCTGACACTGATCAGGCTGGAGTCACTGCCGGTAAAAACCCTGTTGGAAATACAACAGCATCCCCTGGTATATCTGCACGGGCTGAACATCCAGTTCAAGGGGGACTATTTTGCCACGCTGGATTATCTGCAAACTCTGGAAACGCTGCCCTGGCACTTCTACTGGCAGCGCATCGCCTATCAGGTACAGGATTACCCACAGGCGGAAGTGAGTATCATAGTGTCGACCCTGAGTTTTCAGGAGGAGTGGCTCGGTGTGTAACAAAATACAATTTTTGCTGTCTGCCATGCTGGCGTCACTGGCCCTGGTCGCCCTGCCCGGCGGCGCTGAAAACCTGCATGATCCAACCCGGCCAAGCGCTATACAGGCCGGCGCTGTCACCCGGCAAAAGCATGCCGGCGAACTGACCCTGTCGGCGATCTGGCTCTCAGGTTCCGGCAAATATGCCACCATCAATGGCACTACCGCAAGACAGGGAGAAACGATTTTCGGCGACATCACCATTACCAGCATTCAGGAGCATTCCGTCAGAATCAGCCGGAATGGCCTGGAACAGCGGCTGAAGCTGATCAGCCAGGAAATGATCAAGCGATGAATACGGCACTGCAAATGCACTGGAAAAAATTCATACTGATCGCCTGTTGGCTCGGACTGGGGCTGATCCCAAGCGCCTGCTCGAACCTCAACCCGAATTTCCCGAAAACCAGCGTCGAGGAAGTGTTCTCGCCTGTAAAGGTCAAGAGGCCCGTTGCCATTCAGGCCACTCCCGCTGAAATCAACAAGGCACTGATCCCCGATTTCGACCAGACCCTGAGCAGGCCGAGAATCACTCCTCGTACAAAAACCTTCAATCTGTCGGTACATGATTTACCCGCCCGGGAATTTTTCATGGGTCTGATCATGGACACGTCGCAGAATATCATCGTCCATCCCGATGTCACAGGCAGTATCTCGCTGGAATTGAAAAATGTCACTCTGCCGCAGGTTCTGGATGCCGTGCAGAAAGTCTATGGCTATGATTACAAAAAATCCGCTGCCGGCTATATTGTCTACCCGGCCACGCTGCAAACAAAAATCTATGCCATAAACCGCCTGGACCTGGTGCGCAAAGGACTTTCCAAGACCCGGGTTTCATCGGGACAGCTAAGCAATTCGAAAAACAACAACTATAACAATCAGTACAACAACCAGAGTTCCACCAATAACCGCAATCAAACGCAAAACTCCGGCAGCTGGATCGATACCAAGACCCAGACGGATTTCTGGCAGGAGTTGGAAACATCCCTGAAGACCATCGTTTCGGTGGACGACCAGGCGCATGTCATCATCAACCGGCAAAGCGGCGTCATCGTCGTGCGCGCCAAACCGATGCAGCAGCGGGAAGTGGAAAATTTTCTCAATAAAACCCAGACCCGCATCGAGAAACAGGTGCTCATCGAAGCCAAAATTCTGGAAATCATCCTCAATGAAGGCAATCAGGACGGCGTCAACTGGGCAAACATTGTCCGTGAAGGCACGGAAATGTTCCTGACCAGCTCGGCACCGCTGCCTTCCGCGATCGCCGCAACTCAGGAAGTCTTCACCATCGGCATCAAGAAAGGCGATTTTACGGCTTTTATCGAACTGCTGGAGACCCAGGGCAAGACCAATATCCTGTCCAGCCCGAGAATTTCCACACTGAACAACCAGAAGGCCATTATCAAGGTCGGCCAGGACGAATATTTCATCACCGATATCTCCTCGTCGACTGTCGCGACCGGTTCCAGCACCATCGTCAACCCGGATATCACCTGGACACCATTCTTTTCCGGTATCGCCCTGGATGTCACCCCGCAAATCGATGACGATGACGAGATTACCTTGCATATCCATCCCTCCATCACCCGCGTCGAGGATCAGACCAAAAAACTGGTCATCAATGACAAGGAAACCGAATTGCCCCTGGCGCTGAATACGGTACGGGAATCGGACAGCATCGTGCATGCCAGGAATGGCCAGATCATCGTCATCGGTGGCCTGATGCAGGAAACCGACAGTGAAGACAAACGCGGCGTTGCGTTCCTGACGCAATTACCCTACCTGGGCAATCTGTTCAGAGTCAATACCGGTAACAAGAAAAAATCGGAACTGGTGATACTGCTCAAACCGACTGTCATCACCAGTAATGCCGATTGGCAACGGGATCTGGCGGCCAGCAAGCAGCGCATGCAGGAACTGGAGGACTTCCAGATGTGGAAAGACCTGGATCTGTTATGGGAGAAGCCGGCGCATGACAATTGACGACCCAGCCTGGACAATACCATGCTGAACAATTTCCGCCACAGCATACTGGAACACTTCGGACTGCGGGAGCTGCCCTTTGGCCTGACCCCGGATACACAATTTTTCTGTCAGCTGAACAGTCACCAGGAAGCCTTGAACGTGCTGCTCATCGCGCTGCACAACGGAGAAGGGTTCATCAAGATCACCGGACCTGTCGGCAGCGGCAAGACCATGCTGTGCCGCAAACTGCTGAATCAGCTGGACAGGAATTTCATCACGGCCTATCTGCCCAATCCGCATCTTTCACCCGTTGTACTGAAAAAGGCCATTGCCGATGAACTGGGTATCCGGCATGGCAAAAACGTCGGGCAAAACCAGCTGCTGCAAAAGATCAACAGGCATCTGATCCAGTCCGCGGCGGCAGGCAGGCAGACCATACTGATCATAGACGAAGCCCAGGCGATGTCCCTGCAGACCCTGGAAGCTTTGCGTCTGCTGACCAACCTGGAAACAGAAAAGCAGAAATTACTACAGATCGTACTGTTCGGTCAGCCGGAACTGGATGAATTGTTATGCCATAGATCCATTCGCCAGCTGCGCCAGCGCATCACTTTCAGCTACCAGCTGAAACCCTTGTCCAACGGTGAGATAGATGCCTATTTACAGCATCGCCTGCGTATCGCCGGATGCGGCGATGCACCGATATTTACCAGAACTGCCGGCAGGGCCCTGCATTACTACAGCCATGGCATCCCCCGGCTGATCAATATTCTTGCCCACAAGGCCATGCTCGCCGCCTATGGCAAAGGTTGCCGGCACATACAAAGCAAACAGATTCAACTGGCCGCCAGCGATACCGATGAAACCCGGAAAATGCTGCATGTCTTTGATTTCTCCAGCTGGTCTTTAGCTTTCACGGTCTTCAGTGTCATTGCCTTCATTCTCTGGAGGCTGCTGCAGGTATGAGTCTGATCAACACCATGCTGATGGATCTGGACAATCGCGAAAGTCTCGAACCGGCAATGCTCACAACCATAAACACAAACCCCGTTCGAAAACTGCAGACCGGCTGGTTGTCCACGCTGTTCCGGCCGGTCCTGAAGTGCATGCTGCTTGGCTTCAGCCTGTGGTTTTTATATCAGACAGGCAGACAGCACGAGTACCTGCCGATCAGCTACGCATTGAAAATACCCGACCGGCCAGACACTGCCAGCAATGACCCAGAGGCCATCGTTCAGACAGAGCCGCTTCCGGCTGTGTCCAGGAAGCCATTGCATGACAGGCCGAAAAACAGCATCGGCAGAGTCCCCGAACCTGAAACAACAGCGTCGCCGCCAGTTCAGGCTCAGTCCAATTCACTTCCCGTAACGGCAACTCCCCCGGTCAGGAAAATGCCGGTTCCGGCTGCCAGGAATAGAAAAACTGTCACGCCTGTGCAGCAGGCGGCAGCCAGATTCAGCCAGGCTCAGAAACAGGACAGCCCTGATCTGGCCCGCTCCCTGTTGGAGGAGACCCTTCGGCTGGATCCCGGACACCTGGAAGCGCGTATCGCCCTGAGCAGAATGCTGTTGCGCCAGGGACTCGACACCGAGGCGGCAGTACTGCTGGACCAGAGCCTGCGGTTATTCCCGGATAACCTGCAGTTGATCAAGGCCAGGGCACGGCTGCTCATCCAGGAAAAGAACATACCGGCTGCGCTGCAAACCCTGCAGTCCGCATCTGCACAGGCAGACCGGGATGAAACCTATCTGGCCCTGCTGGCTGCTGTTTATCGGCAGATGCGGAAATACAGAAATTCCGCAGAGATTTACCGACACCTGCTGCAGATCGATCCCGGGAAGGCGGAAAGCTGGCTGGGACTGGCCATTTCACTGGAACAGACAGGAGATGCCAAAGAAGCACTGTACGCCTACCGACGTGCATTGCACAGCAGTCCATTGGCGAAAAACATAGTCGCTTATATCAAACAGCGCTTGGTGTTGCTGAAGTAAGTCCCATGGAGCCGCAAAAAAAAATCCGCATCGGCGACCTGCTGGTACAAAATCAGATCATCACTCAGGAACAACTGATGTCCGCACTGGCGGAACAGAAAAAAACCGGTCGCAAACTGGGCCGTACGCTGATCGATTTAAACTACATCGATGAAACGGAACTGCTGAATTTTCTCAGCCGACAACTGCAGATTCCATTCCTGGACATCACCAAGCGGCAGCGTTCCGAGGATGCTGCCAGACTGCTGCCTGAGAGGCATGCCCGACGCTTCAGGGTGCTGCTGCTGGAAAACAACCCGGACAGCGTGCTGCTGGCGATGGCCGATCCAACCGATTTGCTGGGCCTGGATGAATTGACCCGTATCCTGAAAAAGCGCATCCAGCCTGCCGTGGTCAGGGAGTCGGATCTGCTGGTCGCGATAGACCAGACCTACCGCCGTACCGAAGAAATCAATGATCTGGCGGAGCAGCTGCAGGAGGAGCTGAACGAAGAAGACTTCGACTTCTCGTCCCTCGCTTCCGGCGACGACCTGTCTGCGGCGCCGGTTGCCAAGCTGCTGCAGACCATCTTTGAAGATGCCGTGCAGATCAAGGCTTCCGATATCCATATCGAACCGGATGAAAAAGTGCTGCGCATCAGGCGACGCATCGATGGCGTGTTGCAGGAACAGGTTATCGATGAAGTCAAGATTGCCTCGGCGCTGGTGGTGCGCATCAAATTGATGGCCGGCCTGAACATCTCGGAAAAACGCCTGCCACAGGACGGCCGCTTCAGCATCCGGGTCAAGAACAAACCGCTGGACATCCGCATCTCCACATTGCCGGTACAGTTTGGCGAATCCATCGTAATGCGCATACTGGACCACTCCAGCGGTCTTCTGGATCTCACCACCCTGGGAATGCCCGAGGATTTGCTGGTCTGCTTCAGAAAACACATCCACAATCCCCACGGTCTGGTACTGGTAACGGGGCCAACCGGCAGCGGCAAGACCACAACTTTGTATGCGGCGCTGCACGAGGTCAACAAACCGGAAAACAAAATCATTACCGCCGAAGATCCGGTGGAATACAGCCTGCCGAGAATCAACCAGGTGCAGATCAATGACCGGGTCGGGCTGACCTTCGCTGGCGTTCTGCGTTCGGCGCTACGTCAGGATCCGGATATCATTCTGGTCGGGGAAATGCGCGACAGCGAGACCGTACAGATCGCGCTGCGCGCTGCCATTACCGGGCACCTGGTGTTTTCCACGCTGCATACCAACAGCGCCATTGCCACCGCGACACGCCTGCTGGACATGGGCGTGGAAGGCCATCTGCTGGCCAGCGCCCTGCGGATCATCATTGCCCAGCGGCTGGTGCGCATAATCTGCAGCAACTGTACCGTGGAGCACAAACCCGACGCAAACCAGCAGAACTGGCTGAAGACCCTGCAGCCGGCATCTGCAGAGCTCGCCTATTACCAAGGCCAGGGTTGCCCGCAATGCAATTACAGCGGCTACAGCTGCCGCATCGGCATCTACGAGTTGCTGGAGATGCACGATGACACGCTGGATGCACTGCGTCGCGGCGACAATTCAGCCTTCACCCAGGCGGCATTGGCCACGCCCGGGTTCACTCCTTTTGCCCAGTGCGCCATCGCCTATGCAAAAAAAGGCATCACCACATTGGCCGAAGTGATACGCGTTGCCGGGGATGGCAGGTAAGCCATGCAGACGTTCAAATATCGGGCGCGCAACAATGCAGGGCAATTGCTGACCGGCACAGTGGAAGCAGAAACTGCCGTACTGGCGGCACGGATACTTGTCGAACGCGGCTGGATTCCGGTCACGGTGAAAACAGGCAAAGCCGACAGTGATGTTCTGCGGCAGCTGCAGCGCTGGTATGCGACAAAAAAGCTGGGGATTTCCGATCTGATGATTTTCAGCCGGCAGATGTACAGCATGAGCAAAGCCGGGGTACCCTTGATTCGCGCCATACGCAGTATGCTGGACAGCACCCGCAACAGTGCATTGGCCGAGGCGCTGGAGAGCATCAGCCACAGTCTGGAAGCAGGCCGCAGCCTCGCCCAGGCCATGGCGCAGCATGACAGGATTTTCGATCCGCTGTACATCAGTCTGATCGCGGTCGGGGAAAATACCGGCATGATGGACCGGACCTTTCTGCAGATTTCCCAGTACCTGGAAAGAGAAAAGCAGACCCGCTCCAGGATCAAGGCGGCGCTGCGCTACCCATCCATGGTTTTCGTCACCATCGGCATCGCCATGGTCATCCTGAATATCATGGTCATTCCGGCATTCCAGAAAGTTTTCGACAAATTCCATGGCGAATTGCCGCTGCCGACCCGGATTATCATCAATATCTCCAGTTTTTCCATACAGTACTGGCCCTATATTGCCGCAGCCCTGCTATTGGCAGGGTATGGCCTGTACAAATATATAGCAACCGATCAGGGTCGGCTGCAATGGCACCGGATGCTGCTGCATATCCCGGTGATCGGCAGCATCCTGGAAAGGGCAACCATGGAACGGTTTTCCCGCTCCTTCGCGATGATCCTCAACTCCGGCATACCCCTGACCCAAGGCATTGACATCGTCGCCCGTTCGGTGGGCAACGACTACATTGGCAGCAAGCTCGAACAAATGCGCAGCGGTGTCGAGAAAGGGGAAAGCATCAGCCGCACCGCGCAACATATCGGCCTGTTTCCCACGCTGGTCATACAGATGATCCTGGTCGGTGAAGAAACCGGCAATATTGGCGACATGCTGCTGGAAGTCGCGGATTTCTATGAAATCGAGATCGATGCCGACCTGAAAAACCTTTCCAGCGCCATCGAACCGCTGTTGCTGATCATTATCGGTGCGATGGTGCTGGTGCTGGCACTGGGAATTTTCCTGCCCATGTGGAATCTTTCCACGACCCTGCGCTGATTACCCCGGATCACCTGTTGCCGCTGAATACGGTTCTGCAAAGCTATACTTCGCGCGGTTACGGTTGCGGATTTGATAGCCACTTGATTTTGGTCGAGAGCAAGGTGCCGAAACAGGCGCATAGTCAATCTATGAAACTGTTTCAGCAACGCCGCTATCGGCCAAAAGCAAACGATAGAAAACCGCAACCGTGGCCGTGCGAAGTATATCAGTCCACCAGGGTCATCTGCAGCCTGCGGGAAACGTAGAGACCGCTGCCGTAACTGCCAAACTCGCTGAATGCAGTGAGGCTATAGACCTCCGGGTTACTGTCCGCTTCGGAAAAGCTCTGGCTGCTGCACACGAGGCTCACAGAAAACCCGTCGATGCCGGAAAAAGTCATCGGTGATGCCGCATTTATCTGGACGCAGCCGCCGCCATTGGCGATCACGGCGGCTGACCACTGCAGGCCGGCCCTGGCTGCCTGATAGCCGCGAGCGCCCTGCAGCGCATAGGGCGCTGTCGTCGCCTGTGTGCCGCTCAGGCGCAGCATATAACTGCCCAGCAGGGCCAGAACCACCAGAATGAAGATGGCGCCGATCAGGGTGAATCCGCTCTGCTTTTTGCTCAAGGCAGGTTGTCCACATGAATCTGATGCAGCAGCCGGACCGATTCGCCGCTGTCATCGGTGAGCATCAATTCCACGGTGACGAGGCCGGACCTGGAGGCGGTTCCCTGTTGATAGGAAAAGTTGCAGGCGGACAGATAATTTGCCTGGATTTTGCCCGTTACAGGCGGCGGATCCTGCTGTATCTGGGAAATGGCATACTGGTCATAGCGGCGCAGGGTTCTGTTTTTTGCCGCAGCCGGTGTGGTATCGCAACGGTATGTCACCGGCGTGTCGATGATGAAAAAGCGCTGCTGCGGAGAATACCAGGGAAACTGTTTGCTGCTGAAATGTATGCTGGTGGCGCTGGAAGAACTGGTCAGCGTCGCGCGGTTGTTGCTGCCGCTGCTGCGATAGGCATTGCCCAGCCCCGCGCCGATATTGTAAATGACCAGTTGATCATTGGCCGTATCCACAGCTGAAAAATTGTCTAGCGTGCCGATGACATCGAAACTGCTGTCCGCGGTGTTTTCCTCCAGGACATCACCGCTGCCGTCGCCAGCTTTTTTACGCCGGTATCTGCCGCCATCGACACTATGCAGCATTTCTATCGTACTGCCGCCTGCAGTGATGCGGATGCTGTTGGGTAGGGCCCGGCGGATATCCCGCTGCATTCTGCGCAGTGCCAGTTCCGCAGTATCGACCAATGCAGCACGGCGGCTGAGATCGATGTATGCTTTTGCCGGCATGGTGATAAAACCACTGCTGATACTGGCCAGCACACCGCTGATGACCAGCAACACGACCAGTTCGATCAATGTGAAGCCACAACATGCCTGTCGGTTCACTGCAGCGTCCTGTAGCCTGTCAGAACGATGTTCACCGCTCCCGGGCCGGTTGCCGATACCTGTACCTTCTTCGCGGCAATGCCCGCCGGCAGCGTTGCTCCTGTGACCTGGACGGTGACATCATAGTCGCTCAGAGTGGCAACGGCATTGCCCTGCTGGTCATGGACGCCGGTATCATTCAAGCCATGGTAATCGTCGACATCATCGAAGCTTGCCCGGCTTTCCCCCAGTTCCACGCCATTGGGGTCGGCATAATCCTGCAACAGAATTTCCTCAAGATAGGCTTCGGCAATGGCAACGGCCTGGTGCTGAATCAACGGGTCGGCGCTGTGTGCCGTGGTCA
>Ga0114931_10010130_pt1 | contig 11243 bp, 5 predicted proteins | sample 2SBtaG_FD_89579 | JGI IMG/M metagenome (GOLD analysis project Ga0114931, IMG submission 89579) | Deep subsurface microbial communities from Kolumbo volcano to uncover new lineages of life (NeLLi) - 2SBTROV14_V59a metaG | ecosystem: Environmental > Aquatic > Marine > Volcanic | place: Kolumbo...
CTATTCCATGGTGATGTTCACCCGCAAGGTGCACCGCAAGCTCGGCGGCAACTTTACCTTTCTGGTGCTGACCGACCGCGACGATCTCGATACCCAGATCTACAAGACCTTCGCCCATTGCGGTGTGGTGAGCGAGCAGGAGCAATGCCGCGCCGCCAGCGGCCACCACCTGAACGAGCTGTTGACCCAGCACAAGGCCTACATCTTTTCGCTGATCCAGAAGTTCAATAAAAAGGTGGAGCCGGAACAGCCCTACAGCGAGCGGGACGACATCATCGTCATCACCGACGAGGCGCACCGCACCCAGTACGGCACGCTGGCGCTCAACCTGCGCAACGCCCTGCCCAATGCCAGCTACATCGGCTTAACCGGCACCCCGCTGTTCAAGGACGACCAAATCACGCGCCGGGTGTTCGGCGAATATGTCTCCACCTACGATTTCCAGCGCGCGGTGGACGACAACGCCACCGTGCCGCTCTACTACGACGCCCGCGGCGAGAAGCTGGGCGTGGCCATCGGCGACCTCAACGAGCGCATTGCCGAGAAGCTGGAGGAGCTGGAGACCGACAACATCGATGTCGAGCAGCGGCTGGAGCGGGAGCTCAAGCGCGACTACCACATCATCACCGCCGACAAACGGCTCGACCAGGTGGCGCGGGATTTCGTGCACCACTACTCGACCGCCTGGGAGACCGGCAAGGCGATGCTGGTGTGCATCGATAAGGTGACCTGCGTGCGCATGCACCGCCTGATCGAGTTCTACTGGCAGGATCGCATCCGCGAGCTGGAGAAGGTACTGGCGTCGATCGCTGACGAACAGGAGGAGCAATTCCGCCGTCGCCAGCTGGAATGGATGCGCGAGACCCGCATGGCGGTGGTGGTGAGCGAGGAACAGGGCGAGGTGGACAAGTTCCGCAAGTGGGATCTGGACATCACCCCGCACCGCCGGCTGATGAAAGAAGGCATCGACCTGCCCGAGTCGATGCGCACGAAGCCCGAGTATCACAATATGCAGACGATGGCGCTGGACGACGCCTTCAAGGCCGAGGAGCACCCGCTGCGCGTGGCCATCGTCTGTGCCATGTGGCTGACCGGCTTTGACGTGCCGAGCCTCGCGACCCTCTACCTCGACAAACCGCTCAAGGCCCACACCCTGATGCAGGCAATCGCTCGTGCCAACCGGGTACACGAGGGAAAGAACAACGGCCTGATAGTGGACTACTGCGGCATCCTCAAGCACCTGCGCAAGGCCCTGGCGACCTTCGCCGGGATGCTGCCGGAAGGCGAAGGTGGCGAAACCGATCCCGCCAGACCGGAAGAAGAGTTGCTGGCGGACCTGGCCGAGGCCATAGCCCTGGTGCGAGGATTCCTCGATGATCGGAATGCCGCACTCGATGACATCATTTACAAGACTGGCTTCGAGCGCAATGCCGCCATCGTGGCCTGCAAGGAGGCAGCCAATGAGAACGACGAGAGCCGCAAACGCTTCGAGGTGATGTGCCGCGAGGTGTTCAACAAGTTCAAGGCCTGTATCAACGTCCCGGGCGTGAATGCCCACCGCGCCGATCGGGATGCGATCAATATCGTCTACAAGAGCCTGCAGCAGGATCGCGAGCAGGCCGACATCACGGACATCATCCGCCAGCTGCACCTGGTGGTGAACGATGCCATCGATGTACGCCCGGGCGGAAAGGATTATCCGTCATCGATCTATGACATCAGCAAGATTGATTTTGACCGGCTGCGCCAGGAGTTCGAGCGTAGCCCCAAGAAGAACACCCTTGCCCAGAACCTGCGCCAGGCCGTGGAGCAGAGACTGCAACGGCTGCTTCAGCAAAACCCATTGCGTACCGACTTCCAGCAGCACTATGAGCAGATCGTGGCCGAGTACAACCGAGAGAAAGATCGGGTGACCATCGAGAAGACCTTCGAGGCCCTGTTCAATCTCGTTCGGGAGCTCGACGAAGAAGAGCACCGGGCCATTCGCGAAGGGCTGGACGAGGAATCCCTGGCTATATTCGATCTGCTCAGGAAGCCGGAATTGTCCTCGGCTGAGATCAAGCGGATCAAGAAGGTGGCGGTTGACCTGCTGGATAGACTGAAAACGGAGAAGCTCCGCGTAGATCACTGGCGCGACAAGGAAGCCACCCGCGATGCAGTCCGGCTGGCGATTCGCGACTACCTATGGGATGAGTCGACTGGGCTGTCTGTGGAGTCATTTGACGAAGAAGAAGTGGATATCCGGGCTGATGATGTATTCCGCCACATTTATCGGGTCTATCCGAAGCTGCCGTCGCCGTACTACGCGGCCGCGATTCTCTGAGCCGCCATTGCGATCCTCGACAAGGCATTCAAGGGCGAGCTGTGAGAACCGGTTTAATAATGTGGAGTTCCTGTGAACATCGGTATCGATAGAGATCGCAATCTTTGCTATGAAGGAAGGAGTACCTGGGGACATGCCGTAAGGCCATCGCCTGTTATTACACCAGCCCGTATCGTCTTCGAACAGGAAGGTGATCTCAAAGCAGAGAACCGACGGGATCTTGTCGGTGACGCATGGGTATTCAGAGAGGACTCCTTTGATCCTATTGCCCGTATTCGCCGGGGCCGATTTTATCAGGCGGGTAACCAGCAGCCGCAGCAATGGCATGTCCAGGTGCATCCCGCCATTCCTAGTGAGACCAGGGAGGCGAGCAAGGGAATCGTGACAAAATTGCTCGAAACCTTCCACGGGAACCCAATCTGGCACCGATTCATCAAGGACCAGAAAAATCAGCCCCTGGTACTGCTCGGTTTTGATGAGCGTTTTACCGTGTGGACCATTATCAATGTTGAGAACATCAGCACGGGTGAAGACCTTGTTACGTTGAAGTCGTGTTCCAGTCTGGGCATTCTCCCTCAGATCGAGATCAGCAAGATACCCGAAAGTAGTCGCTCAGCGGTGATGACATCCCTTGATGCCTTTACCGACGAGGTTTATCACGCTGCGCCGGTATCGGTTATAGATCGTACCCGTGATGCTGCAAGCCAGATATTACTGGCATACTTTGGTCTGGAGGGGGAAGCTGCAAAGGATCTGAGTGCGTTGACAAAAGATCTGGAAAAGGAAAACGAGTCAAAGGTAATTGCAGTGGGTGCTGCCAAAATTATCGCACGATTGCATGCCAGGGCGAAGCCTGTGGAAAAGGCGAAGCGTTCTTTGCGCGAAATTCGCGAGCAGGATGCAGAACTTGCTGCCCAATGCCTCGGTGTGATCCTCTGTGAACTCGGCTGGGCAAACTGGATATAGGAGACCATGTGTGGTTGCAGTCTGGATTTTCTAATCAAATCGCCTTAAATAAAGATTCCTGTGGCGGGAAAGAAGGTGCAGGAACCGTCCATCAATGTGCTGGTGGCATTGCCACGTCCAATCAGTAGGGCCGCCAGCACCGATCAGCATTAGTGGATGCGTTTGACGTGCTTCTGAATGCTGTGCAATTCGCATGAGTGTTCTCTTGTCAATCCAACTCATGTAGGGTGAACCATTCGGGTGGGTATGCCAATCCCCAAGATATACAAGCTTGCCATTTGAAGACTCATAATGCATATCAATTTGTGTGCATTGCCAGCTATGGTCGGGTAAGAACCGTGACAGAGAGTGCTTGGCGTTCAGGCCAGGGCCAATCGCAGCCATCACGACTGGTTCACCTGATTCGCCAACGTAACCTATCATGATGCCCCCGGTTTCACGAGGGAAGGCTCGTTCGGCTTCTTGCGTCATCTGTTCGAGTGCGATCTGCTTCAACCAGCAATAGTTCATTCTTTATTAGGCTCGCAGGTATCGCAATCGGTATGTCTGTCAAGAGAATAGGTGCTCCACTCTGGGGCAAGCGATATTCCACCACGATTTAGATCAGCCACGGCAATATCCCAATTGAAATCAGGGTATCCATCGACTTCGTCCGTGCATAACGTTGCTACGGCTAACCGGGAAGCTAGCAAGGCAATCTCGTCACTATCAATGCCAGCGCTGATGAATGTCGCTTGGGAACATCCGGCTGCCTGTATAGCATCACCGCCGGAATCAGCTGGCAGGCGGATCGATTCATCTCCAAGTCTGTGTTGGAAACAATGCCAGCATCCTTTGGTTATTCCTGGCTGGATTCGTCCGACCACTCCACCAGCGCCGCCATGCGTACTAGTCAGCCATAAATAGGGCTTCGACATCTCCTTTGCCAAGTCAGCCAGAAAGTGACTTACACGGTAATTAGCAGTCGCGTCGATGATAATTTCAGCGTCCTTCATTTTCGACCTGATCAGCTCATAATCAGAAAAGAAATCTTCCGCGGGAGCAGCAGGCGCGCCAATGCGACACTCATAGCCACATGCCTTTGTGTAAGGGTACTCAGCGGCAAGATAGCTCGCCAGTGCAGCAACTTTTGACAAGCCAACGCTATTCCAGCCGAGTGACCAGCGTATGGTATTGCCGATCTGAACGTGATCATGGTCGACCAAGTCGAGATGCCCAATTCCAGCTTTGGAAAGATTTATTGCTACGGGCGATCCGATGGCACCTAATCCGATTAACAGGGCTCTTTTGTTGCGTATCGGACGTAGAGCAGGGGCGCGCTGCATCCATGCATTTTCACCACCCCAATCAGCTCGGATGAGCCACAAATCGAAGCGGGCAGGGCGCGACTTTTTGCGCTGCTGGGTAACTTTGATACCGAGGAATACCCAATCATCTGATGTGGTTCGCCAAGATTGCTCGTCAGGCCAAATAAATCCAATGAAAAATAACTGGCCCCGTTTGCCTGCGCCTAGGTGTTTCATCGCTTCTGGAACTTGCTCTTTGAACTGCTCGAACAAATGGCTTGCTAATTTAGGTGCTTCCTTAAGATCAGGGCGTTCCGGGAGGCGGATCCAATATCCGTTATGGGTGGACGTGAAGGTGGGCGGTTGAGCGTGTGCATTAACCAGCGTACTCCCTTTCATATCCGTAATGCATGCCACCATTCCCCTGACAGATGGATTGGTTTGGCCGCGTAAACCATGTTCTGGATATTCGAGTAACTTCAGGTGAAATTTACCAGTCTCGATTGTATCGGGAGGCGTTTCGTCAGGTACCACAATGGCGGCGTTAGGTGCATAACGGAGAAATGAAGAGATCGGTTCACCGATATGGTCCTCGCTAGAAGAAACATACTCAGGGGTCGCATCGGAATCATTGACCGCCAGGATCTTTGGAAGCTGCTCGCTTAGTAGCCCCGCCAGTGTATCGGTGCCGGGTATCCAGTCTTCGCCTCGCGAGCCAGGAGACAGAGATTTCCCCCTACCGGATTATGGTGACGGGGTAACAATTTTCCAGGATAAATGACGTTTGGAGGAAAATACGGAAAGGTATCAGGATACTCCGCGGTTACCTTCAGGGTTTCGTCACTATGTTGAACGTCTACGTCCAAGACGAGGCGGCCATTGCTAAAGGCCGCCTCGTCTATTTGCCACTTGTAACCCGCAGCGTTGAGAGCATTTTTTTCACTCTCCAGCGAATCGGGGTATCTATCCCACCAGGTTTCCATCAGCCAACCGGACGGTGCCCCGGCGGTTTGGGAGCGCCGTGACCCGGGTTAGGGCGGTTGCTCGGCGGTCCAGGTGGAACATCAGGGTGGTCCGGTTTATTGGGATTTTCAGGCTTACTTTCTTTGCTCATGATCTCGCTCCTACGTGCATTGATTAAAGTTAGCACTCTACGGTGGGGAGTGCTAAGGCGATAATAACCGACTTGCAAAAACTTATCAATTGATAAATAATTTCTGTAAATGGCCGCTAACTATCGAGGAGTGATTCTGTGCCCATCCAGGACGTGCGGGATTTCCTGTTGGAATTCAAGCAGGTGGCCACTTGCGGCAGCGGTATCGACATTGTGCCCCGGGCAGAAACCCGGCCTACGCTCGCTCGGTTGGGCCTGACTAAGGCGAATCTGGAAGAGATTCTGCTGGGGTTGTCGGTAACGGATTACTGCCGCGGGCCTGATCACGACCGGGATCGACCGGGCAATTTATGGATTTTTGGACGCGAGATTGAAGGGCATGAGGTCTATATCAAGTTGAAGGTAGCACAGGCAGGAGACAAACGGATCGCGAAATGTATCTCGTTTCATATCGCCAGGTATCCGCTGGAGTACCCACACAGGTAACGGTGCTTGAATAGCCAGTGGAGGATTGTCATGAAAGGTATTTGCCCAAATTGTGAGAAAGAGACCGAGCTTGAAATTGTCCGCACCAAGGAAATGATCGAGGTGCGTGGCGAGCCTATCGAGGTTGATGTTGAATTTTTCAAGTGTACGGAGTGCGGAGCGGACTTTGAGAGCACTCGGGGACCGGATGCGCTTGTACTTGCCTACCAAGAGTACCGGCATCGGCATGATATGCTCCAGCCGGAACAAATTCGAAACTGGCGTAAACAATATGGACTTACTCAGAACGAGTTAAGCCAGATTCTAGGGTGGGGCGGTGTGACTTTGAGTCGTTACGAAAATGGCGCGCTACATAGCGAGGCACATGAAAAGATTCTGCGACTTGCCATGGAGCCACATAATTTAATTACGCTTATCGAAGAAACTCCGGATGCACTTCCCGAGGATAAGCGCGAGCGGCTCTTGGGGGAGCTACGGTCAGCTGATGCTGAGGCATGTTCATTTGAGCGGCTTTTCGAGGAGCGTTTTGGACAATATGCACCTGATGAATTCAGCGGATACCGCAAGCTGGATTGGCGGAAGCTGTTTAACGCAATCATTTATTTTTGCTCGGACGGGCAACCCAAAACAAAGCTAAACAAATTGCTTTTCTATGCGGATTTTAAGCATTTCAAGGAATATGCGGTTTCTATAACTGGTGCGCGTTACGTCCATCTTCAGTACGGACCGGTACCTGATGATTACGATTACTACTTCGCCGAGTTGTCGCGTGAACGCTACTTGGATGTTGAAGAGGAAATCTTTGGCAATTACACGGGATTCAAATGCGTGTCTCGCGTCGAACCTGATTCTGACGTATTTAACCAGTCAGAGCGTGATGTTCTGGAGCAGGTCATTAATCATTTTCGAGGGTTTGGTTCTGCGGAAATTATGAAGTTCTCGCACGAAGAGGCGGCATATGCGTCGACAATGGAAGGAGAGACTATTTCATATCGGTATGCAGAGAATCTGAGGATTTAAAAGGTGGTAGCCGCTACGGCTTTTAGCTGTAAACCCCGCCAAGTGCAGAGTGGCACAAAACCCGGGCCGAAGACTGTACCTGTCTGCATACATAAACGCTCCCTTCTCGTGCGGACTCAGTCATAGATATGTTCGGTCGGCTGCTTAATACACTGGGTTACAGGCTGCGTTGTGAATTGCGGGATTGGCGCAAGGGCAACGGAACGCTTCGCGAGAATGCCTGGCCCTGGTACCAGCGGGTGCTGATCACAGCCGGTAATCGCCCGGTACGATACCCTCTGGAAGTGCTCTTTGTTGTTGTCATGCTATCCGCCGCAATATGGGGGTACCATGCACTTTCTATCCTGTTATCAGTTGAACCTGCTCTGCCGTTCGCCGGTTTCAAGGATTACTTCTTTACTTTGTGGACGGTCCAGGCGGCTGTCGCGGCCATGATCTATCCGATCGTGATCGGTTTTGTATCCCTGCTATTGCAGCGCCGACATTCCGCCAAGGCCAGTCTGCACGTCTATCTGCACGACTCCGCGGCTATCCTGACCAGCATAAGCGCCCTGTTTCTTGTGGTCGCCATGGCGATTCAGTTTTTCTTTCTTTCCGCAGCGGGTGATGCGGTTATGGCCAACTGGCTGATTCTCGATGGCTTATGGTTCCTAGCCAACATCGTCGGCGTGATCTGGTTTCTGGCCCGCACTTTCGACTACCTGCGCCCGGAACGCCGCGCCGATATCATGCGTGCCTATGCCATCAATCATGTCTGGCCGGCAGAGATGCGCTGCAATCTGGAATACAACCTCTTTCTCAGGGCGATCCACTACAGTTGGCTGCCCGGACCCAGTTACGGAGATGACAAAAGCGAGTCAGATATGGCCATTCTTCCCGGTACTGTTGGCCGTGGCATGGGAAATATCCAGGTCACCGAAAAGGTCAAGGGCACATGTGCGATCAAGGATGTGCGATTTCGTCCCTTGTCGCTGGCAATTCGTAGTTGGCAGCGGCGGGAAGAAAAGCTGGCGGAATCGGCGGATGATCAGCCGGATTCTTTGTTCGGATTGCGTCATTCGCGGCTGTTGATCTTGCCCCTAGCCCCAGGTGAGCTGTTCGAAAATAAAGTCGGGCTTTGTCGCACGGAAGGGGGTACGGGGCTGCGCTGGTGGGAACACTGGCTGGTGCGGTGGTCGTTTGTGCTTACTACCGACACCGGAAAGACCGCTTCCCTGAGCATCGGTGACATCCTGAATGGCTTGATTACTGAGGTTCAGGTCGCCATGGAAGCCGGCGAGGAGGTCGTCTTCCGGGATGCATTGCATGAACTGGTGGATTTGCATGCAGCCTTGCTATTGGACGGTGACTTTATCAATGATAAGGGAGAACACGACAATTTCGCGTGTCTTGAGGACCGTGAGAATGCTTTCGGAATCAGAATGCATGACTTGTGGGCTCGTGAATATCGGCGTCTATATGAGAGTGCAGTAGACCGGCTTTCAGTAAGTGATACCTATTTCGACTACATGGCACATATGACCGGGTGGCAGATCAGTCGGCTGGGGGAGCTCCGCCCAGTAGGGATTTCGGTGCATCTGCTTCGTTTGCCCCGTTACTTGCACTACCGGTTGAACCGCTGGTGGTCGAAAACCGGTGAAGAACAGGGGTTGCTCGATCATGGTCCATGTAATCCCGGCGCTCTCAATGTTCCTTCCTTTACGGTCTACGATTCTGCGATCAAGTCTTTTGTAGGGACTAGGGAATCCCTGAAGAATGACCGTTTCCCGCCAACAAGCGATGAGCTGCTTGCATGGAGTGGGTATGAGGAGATTACCGAACTCTATACGGAGCATCTCGACGGCACGCTGACCATGTTGTTCGACAGCCTGTCGCTTGGCAACAAGGAAGGTGCGGAATGGCTGTGTGATTCACTTATGAAATGGTGGAATACCCTCCGTTTTCGGTTCGATAACACCTATTACTATATTCGGGATGAACGCAACCTGACCTTGGAACTATTGCGGAAGCCTTGGGAGGAGGCCAAAGATGTCATTGATCTCTCACTGGCGGGAAATGATGAAGTAAAGGCGCCAAAGGCGCTCTGGGCTGCGTGTGTTCGTAACTACTGGACAGACCTGTGTTGTTTGTCGCTTTACGCCATACTTCAGCTTGGCAAGGAATGCGACTGTGAGAAATCGCTGCCGGTACAATTGGCAGTGGCCTTGGGACAGGGTAAAGCCCTGCGTGCAGGGGGATCCGGCATTAGAGGGCAATGGCCAGTTCGGACGGTTGAGGATTTGTTGGTTGCTATTATCCGCCAATACTACTTCGACGGTGGATACCATCGGGGATACCGGGCACGCCTCGACAAAGTAGTTGAAGCGATTTCCAATCAGGGAAAACCGGCCATGGTGCCCGGCCGCGTCTATTCAGGATGGGGCCTGGAAGACCTGGATGCCCTACGTGACGGGCAACTGCTTCTCTTATGCTTGCTTGTAAAGGAACGCGGGTCGCCATCGGCACGGCTGATGGAGAGGATACAGAAGTGGGGTGAGGAGGACGATGCGAGTCTGCGGGCTTTTGTTGAACAACTGAAGCAATGGAGGGCGCGGTTGGCCGAAGCCGAATTTCACTCCTACGAGAACCTTTTTTCGTGTATTCAGACGGGATTCGATGCAATTGATAATCTGCAGGACGCCATTGCGGCATTGGAAGCCCGTATCGATCAAATAGTGGATGGTATAGAGGGATTTCGGACGGAACAATTGAAGACTGCACCGGTCAGCGAAGGGCGACTGAATGAGGTAGCGAGGTGGTGCTCTCAATCGGGGTTTGGCAAGGCGAGCGCCGATATTCCAGTCTCACTATTTCGGGAGGTCCAACATTCAGCGGAGGAGTATGCCGAGCACAGCCTGGTTATCCGGGGCATGAACAAGGGAGAATTTGTCGAACCCCTGATGGCACAGCGGGCCAGCAATGAGGATGAGTGGTTTGATCGGACGGTAAGCAGTTATGTGGCGGGCTCAGTAATGGCGGATTTCTTGAAGGCATCGAGCCCGGAGATCGTCAATGTGAACAGCCCTGTCGTCTACTGGCGGCAGATCAAATCGGCCGCAGCGAGAATACGCAAGAATGGAGGGACGCCAATTCTATTTGTGGCGGGTCGGGCTGAACCCAGTTGGCTATTGGACTGGACCAGAAGTACTTACGATGAACATGTGGAGAGACCAGAGGGGCTTCAGTTGGTCCGTGATAAGCGCTTTGAGGCTGATGGTTACGTGGGGAGCTTGAATGATATCCCGGTATTTGTTGCACCGATTGGGCCTGGATCGTCGTACCTGATCCCACAGGAGTCAATGAACACCCTGACATTCACGGAGTTCGCGGATGGTGTGTTAGTGCAGGTTTCTTTTGAGTCTGTTGAGGAGAAAGATACGCTGATCAACCTCAAATTGTCCTGGCGTTTCCAACTGGATTTGGAAGAGAGCGAATGTTGGCAATTGCGATATGTCCAGAGTCAGGAGCCAATGAACGTTGTTTGAGATAGAGATACTGAAATGATGTGCAGAGCCAGCATTACAGGGGAATGATTGATAAAATCAATATTACTTGATGTCCATGAGGTTTGCAGGGGGAAATTTCCACCCATAACCGCAAATAATGACAAGTCACATCATGCGGGACTTTAGCGGGATTCAGCTATGAATCATCCAGCATTGTCAGGCAAATTGGGCAACGGACGCTCCAGTATTCACTATTAAATACAAGTAGTTAGCGAGTAAAATACTAACTACGAACCAGGCGGTCGGGAGTTCGAATCTCTCCGGGCGCGCCATTTTCATCGGTGATATCAAAAAGTTGCAGCGATGTCGCGCTGCATGCAGTTTCTCCTCCTTCCAAATTGTGCCCAAAATTGTGCTAAGTCGGTACCGGGTATCTGGCGTGCGTGTGTTACTGCTGTGTTATGTAATCAGCAAGTTAATGATCCTGGCGTACTGTTTGCGGTGCCCCCGACTACCTGGTTAAAAACCAGGCGGGCTATTGACCGTTAGCCGAAAACCACGCC
>Ga0114931_10010131_pt1 | contig 11242 bp, 8 predicted proteins | sample 2SBtaG_FD_89579 | JGI IMG/M metagenome (GOLD analysis project Ga0114931, IMG submission 89579) | Deep subsurface microbial communities from Kolumbo volcano to uncover new lineages of life (NeLLi) - 2SBTROV14_V59a metaG | ecosystem: Environmental > Aquatic > Marine > Volcanic | place: Kolumbo...
CGGGAAAGAAATACTGGTCGCTAAAGCAGGTACAGCCCGAAAGCAGCATCTCGGCCACCGCCAGGCGGGTGCCGTCGCGGACCATTTCCGCACCGGTCCAGCGGGCTTCAACCGGCCAGACCGCATCTTTGAGCCAGCGCTCGAGCGGCAGATCGTCGGCCAGCCCGCGCAGCAGGGTCATGGCGGCGTGGGTATGTGCATTCACGAATCCCGGAATCAACAGATGGCCGGGCCGCTCCGCGACAACGCCAGGCCGGTATTTCTGCCGGGCCTCGGTGGCTGGCAGCACATCCACTATGCGCCCGTCGCTCACGGCAACCGCATGGTCTTCGAGAACGCATCCGTCGGGTTCGACCGGAATGCACCAGTCAACCAAGATCAGGGTGTCGCATTGCTGCATTTCTGTTTGCCCGGTAGCATCCGCAGCGGCGTAGTATAGCGGCCCGTTTCAGTGCGTCCAAAAGTGGCGAAAACGAGCCGGAATACCTGCTGTTATGCGGTTTGCTGTGTTATTATTACAACCTTGATTCAGGGCGCTCGGGCGCGCGATTCAAGTCCGAAAAATACTGGAAATAATTCCGAGAAACACCTGATTTTTTTGTCGCATACGGGCCCGGCTCAGTCCCCGGAATCGTGTCGGCACGACGAGTTTGTATGTCTGAAATTGCTCGGGAAATACTGTCTGTAACTCTCGAAGAAGAGATGCAGCAGTCCTACCTGGATTACGCGATGAGCGTGATTGTGGGGCGCGCGCTGCCCGATGTTCGCGACGGCCTGAAACCGGTGCACCGGCGGGTCCTGTATGCGATGCGGGAACTCAGCAACGACTACAACAAGCCCTACAAGAAATCGGCACGCGTGGTCGGCGATGTCATCGGCAAGTACCATCCGCACGGTGATTCCGCCGTTTACGACACGATCGTGCGCATGGCTCAGCCATTTTCGATGCGTTACATGCTGGTCGACGGGCAGGGCAACTTCGGCTCGGTGGACGGTGACGCCCCGGCGGCTATGCGCTACACCGAAGTGCGCATGTCGAAGATCGCCCACGAGATTCTCGCCGATATCGACCGTGAAACCGTCGATTTCATTGAAAACTACGACGGTTCCGAGACCGAGCCCTCGGTCATGCCGACGAGAATTCCCAACTTGCTGGTGAACGGCTCCTCGGGCATTGCCGTCGGCATGGCAACAAACATTCCGCCGCACAACCTCAACGAGATCGTCAACGCCTGCCTGGCGTTGATCGAGAACCCGGCGATCGATGTACCCGGCCTCATGGAACACGTGCCCGGGCCGGATTTTCCGACCGCAGGCATCATCAATGGCGCCCAGGGCATTTACGCCGCATACAAAACCGGGCGCGGCCGGGTTTACATGCGGGCGCGGACCATGATCGAGACGCTTGACAAGCGTGGCAAGGAGGCGATCATCGTCACCGAGTTGCCGTACCAGGTTAATAAAGCGCGCCTTATCGAAAAGATCGCCGACCTGGTTCGCGAAAAACGTATAGAGGGTATCAGCGAGCTACGTGATGAATCCGATAAGGATGGTATGCGCATCGTTATCGAGCTTCGCCGGGGCGAGTTGAGCGACGTCGTGCTCAACAATCTCTATAAGCACACGCCGCTGCAGAGCGTTTTCGGCATCAACATGGTGGCCCTGCACAAAGGCCAGCCAAGGCTGCTGAGCCTGAAGCAGATCTTAGAGGCATTCCTGTCCCATCGGCGCGAAGTCGTTACCCGGCGGACGATCTTCGACCTCAGTAAGGCCAGGGACCGGGCCCATGTGCTGGAAGGGCAGTCGGTTGCGCTGGCAAACATCGACGAGATCATCGCGCTCATCAAGGCCTCGCCGTCGCCGGCGGAGGCTAAAGTCGGGCTGATGTCGCGTAATTGGTCGCCCGGGGCGGTGACCGACTTGCTTGAAAAAGCGGGCGCAACAGATACCAGGCCAGACGCTCTCGAGGATGGTTTCGGCCTGGCCGACGGCGAATACCGGCTCTCTGGGGTCCAGGCACAGGCGATTCTCGATCTGCGCCTGCATCGATTAACCGGGCTTGAGCAAGAAAAAATACTTAAAGAATACAAAGATTTACTTAATAAAATTAAAGTATTATCTGATATCCTGTCGGATCCGGATGAACTGCTTCAGGTGATCCGCAATGAGCTTGTCGAAGTCCGCGACGAATATGGTGACAAGCGCAGAACGGAGATCAACAAAGACCATACGGACCTGCAGGACGAGGACTTGATTCCGGAGGCCGAGGTGGTGGTGACCCTGTCTCACGGCGGTTATGCGAAGGCTCAGCCCATCGACGTGTACCGGGCACAGCGGCGCGGTGGACGTGGACGCTCGGCAACGAAGGTCAAAGACGAAGACTTTATTGACAACCTGTTTATCGCAAACACGCACGACACCATTCTTTGTTTCTCCAGTCGCGGCAAGCTGTACTGGCTCAAGGTCTACCGGGTACCGCAGGCCAGCCGCGGCTCACGCGGCAAGCCGATCGTCAATCTGCTGCCGCTGGAGGATGGGGAGCGCATCAACGCCGTGTTGCCGATAAAAGCGTTCGATGCAAGCAGTTACGTGTTCATGGCAACCAGCCATGGCACCGTCAAGAAAACGCCGCTGAGCCTGTTTTCGCGGCCACGCTCGAGCGGCATCATTGCGATCGACCTGCGCGACGATGATAAGCTCGTGGACGTTGCTATCACCGATGGCAACCAGGAAATCATGCTGGTCGCCAGTCACGGTAAAGCGATCAGGTTCAAAGAAGCCGATGTGCGGCCGATGGGGCGCGGCGCCGCGGGTGTGCGCGGTATCAGGCTGCCGGCCGGCCACGAGGTCATAGCGCTTGCTATCGTTGGCGATGGGATGCTGCTATCGGCCACTGAAAACGGGTTCGGCAAACGTACGTCTCTCGACGAGTTCCCGGTCCAGGGCCGCGGCGGACAGGGTGTCATTGCGATTCAAACGACTGCGAGAAACGGGCGCACCGTGGGTGCCATCCAGGTCCGTGACGACGACGAAGTCATGCTGATCAGCTCCGCCGGCACCCTTGTGCGCACGCCGGTCAGCGATATATCGATCATCGGCCGCAACACCCAGGGCGTCACCCTGATCCGTGTAGAACCGGGCCAGCGGCTGGTCGGTCTTGCCCGCATAGAATCTATTGACGACGAAGCCGGGTAATATTTTCGCAGCAAGTTATCTGCATAGCGTATCTTTCTATTACCAGGCCCTGCAGCACAGGTATTTCTTCAATGTCTCGCGTCTACAATTTCAGCGCCGGCCCTGCCGCCATTCCCGATCCCGTCCTCGATAGAATTCGCCATGACATTCCAGATTGGCAGGGGCTCGGCATGTCGGTCATGGAAATCAGCCATCGCAGCAAGGAATTCATCGCCGTTGCGGAGCAGGCCGAACAGGATTTGCGTGAATTACTGGCTGTGCCCGATGACTACAGCGTCTTGTTTCCGCAGGGTGGCGCGACCTTGCAGTTCGCCATGGTACCGCTCAACCTGTCGGCCGAAGGGCAGACAGTCGACTATGTGCAAACCGGCAGCTGGTCCAAAAAAGCGATCGCCGAGGCATCCAGGTTCTGCAAGGTCAACATCGCCGCCGACAGCTCAGACGAGAATTTCACGTATGTGCCGGACGAGGATGGCTGGCGCCGCAGCGAAGATGCGGCGTACCTGCACATTTGCGGCAATGAGACGATTGCCGGGGTCGAGTATCCGTTCATACCGGACACGGGTGACACGCCGCTCGTCAGCGACATGTCCAGCACCATCCTGTCCCGACCACTCGATGTCAGCCGTTTCGGCATTATCTATGCGGGTGCACAGAAAAATATCGGTCCGGCCGGCATTACGCTGGTCATCGTCAGGAAAGACCTGCTCGGTAAAGCGCGGTCATTGACCCCGAGTCTGCTGGATTATGCGGTTTACGACCAATCGGGGTCGATGAGCAATACGCCGCCGGTCTTTACCTGGTATGTCGCCGGCCTGGTTTTCGAGTATCTGAAAGATGCAGGCGGGCTGGTGGCTATTGCCGAGGTCAACGAACGCAAGGCGAAGAAACTGTATGCGGCGATCGACGCATCGTCTTTTTACAGCAACCCGGTTCGCGAAGATTGTCGCTCGTGGATGAATGTGCCGTTCGTATTGTCGGATGCTGCGCTGGACGCGAAATTCCTCGATGAGGCAGCAGCAGCCGGGCTCGCGAACCTGGAAGGGCATCGTTCCGTCGGCGGTATGCGCGCATCGATTTACAATGCGATGCCCGAAGCGGGAATAGACGCATTGATTGGCTTCATGCAGGAATTCGAACGCTCACACGCATAGGAGCCCGCCCCGGCGAGCGAATTGAAAAATGAATCACTTTAAAATCCTCACCCTGAATAACATCGCCGTTGAAGGCTTGCGGCGTTTTCCGCGCGACACCTACGAGGTGGCATCGGAGATTGCCAATCCGGATGCAATTATATTGCGCTCCCACAACATGCACGACATGGACATCCCTGATTCAGTCGCGGCCATCGGCCGCGCCGGCGCAGGCGTGAACAACATCCCGGTCGAGGCGATGAGCAAGCGTGGCATCCCTGTCTTCAACGCACCCGGTGCGAATGCCAATGCGGTGAAGGAGCTGGTTGTCGGCAGCATGCTGATCGCGGCTCGCAACCTCTGCAATGCCCGTGACTACGTCAAGGCACTGACGGAAGACGGCGATGCACTCAGCAAGGCGGTTGAGTCCGGCAAGAAACAATTCGTCGGCTTCGAATTACCGGGAAAAACGCTTGGCGTAATCGGCCTCGGCGCAGTCGGCGTCGAAGTCGCGAACGTCGCACTCTCGCTCGGCATGACAGTCGTGGGATTCGACCCGGCGATCACGGTGAAGCGTGCCTGGCAGCTGTCGTCCGGCGTGCAGCAGGTCGATACGCTCGACCGGCTCTTCAAGGTCTCCGATTTCGTTACCGTTCACGTGCCGCTGATGGATGCGACGAAAGGCCTGATCAATGCGGATCGACTGGCCCTGATGCGAGACGGCGGGGTCATCATTAACTTCGCTCGCGGTGGAGTAACGGATGACGATGCCGTCATGAACGCGCTGAACAGCGGCCAATTACATGCCTTCATCACAGATTTTCCAGCCGCGAGGCTGATCGAACACCCGCAAGTGATCGCGCTGCCACACCTCGGCGCATCGACCGCCCAGGCAGAGGAGAACTGCGCGGTCATGGTCGCCGAAAACCTCAGGGATTACCTGGAAAACGGCAATGTCCGCTTCTCGGTGAATTTTCCCGAGACCATCATTCCGCGCCTGAACGGATGCCGTATCACGATAGCAAATGCCAACGTGCCGAACATGGTTGGCCAGTTATCGACCTGTCTTGCAAAGTCGGATCTCAATATCGAGGACTTGCTGAACAAGTCCTATGGAGACCTCGCCTATACGATTGTCGACCTTGACGGTCCGGTCACCGATGAAACGATCGCCGAGATGCGCAGCATCGAAGGGGTATTGGCATTGCGAAATCTGGGCAAGCCTTTATCCTGAGTGAACTCAATCACTTGAACTTCGAGTACAGAGATTTGGCAAAGGCAGCGAAGACAACGGCGTCGGGCGAGGAACTGGCGTCTATCCGCGAGCGAATCGACGAGGTCGACCGGCAAATCCATGCGCTGATTAATGAGCGTGCCAGGTATGCGCAGCTGGTCGGAATCTCGAAGGGCGAGCTCGCTGCGGCGGTCGACTACTACCGACCCGAAAGGGAAGCGGAAGTGCTGCGCGCCGTGCTCGAGCGCAACGAAGGGCCGCTTCGCGACGAGGAAATACTACGACTGTTCCGCGAAATCATGTCTGCCTGCCTGGCGCAGCAGGAGCCGCTCAAGGTTGGTTTTCTCGGTCCCGAAGGGACTTTCACCCACACGGCAGTCTACAAGCATTTCGGGCATTCAGTCAGGGGACTGCCGTACTCGACGATCGACGAAGTTTTCCAGGAAGTCGAGAGTGGTGCTGCCGATTTCGGGGTCGTGCCAATCGAAAACTCGACCGAAGGCACTGTCAATCATACGCTGGATATGTTCATTACCTCGCCACTCAAGGTCGGCGGCGAAATCGAGCTTCGCATTGAGCAACACCTGCTCGGTATCCTGCCGGGTCTCGAGCGCATCGAACGGGTCTGCGCCCACGAGCAGTCACTGGCGCAGTGTCGCGGCTGGCTGCGCGAGTACCTGCCGCAGGTGGAACTGATCGGCGTGAGCAGCAATGCGGCAGGTGCAAGGCGGGCGAGGGACGAGAAAGGCACTGCGTCCATCGGCGGTGAAGCTGCTGCGGAAGTCTATGGCCTCAACATCATGGTCAACAACATCGAGGATCAGTCGGACAACTCGACACGCTTTCTCGTTGTTGGCCGCGAGCTGCTCGCACCGAGCGGTGACGACAAGACGACGGTCCTCGTGTCCACCACCGGCACGGGAGCTGGCGCCGGCGTCCTGCACGCCCTGTTGCAGCCGTTTGCAACCCACGGCGTCAGCATGTCGCGTATCGAATCGCGCCCGTCGCGCCGCAGGAACTGGGATTACGTTTTCTTCATCGATGTCGGCGGGCATGCCGCGGAATCGCCGCTGAAGGAGGCGCTGGCGGAGCTCGAGCAGAACAGTTCCCTGTTTCGCATTGTCGGCGCCTATCCCAAAGCCGTCAGGTAGCAGGCCATGCAGTTCACTGTGGAGCCATCTGCCCTGAAAGGTGGCAGCATCACCGTACCCGGTGACAAGTCCATTTCACATCGTGCGCTGATGCTGGGCGCCGTTGCCGAGGGCCGCACCGACGTCAGCGGTTTTCTGCCAGGGCAGGACTGTCTTGCGACCATCGGCGCGTTGCGCGCCATGGGCATTCAGATCGAGCATTCGTCTGACACCGAGGTCAGTATCCACGGCTCCGGGCTGCACGGCTTGTCAGATCCTGACGCAGCACTGGATCTCGGCAATTCAGGCACGGCGATGCGCTTGTTTGCCGGGCTGCTTTGCGGTCAGTCGTTCTCTACCCTGTTGAGCGGCGATGAATCGCTGAACGCACGGCCCATGGGCCGGGTCATCGAGCCACTCACCTTGATGGGTGCGCAAATAGAGGACAACGATGGCAAGCCGCCGCTGCGGATCATCGGCGGCAGGCAGCTCGGGGGCCTGGTCTACAGGCTCCCGGTGGCGAGCGCCCAGGTAAAATCGGCCATACTCCTCGCTGGACTTTATGCGAGCGGTGAGATTGCCGTTTTTGAAGCCGCCGTTACCCGGGACCATACGGAACGCATGCTGCGATCCATGGGCGTTGCCCTGAGCCAGGGCGAATCGCAGATTATGATGAATGGCGGCCAGACGCTCAAGGGCACGGACATCCGTGTACCCGTGGACTTGTCGTCTGCCGCATTTATCGTTCTCGCTGCAACCCTGGCTGAAGGTATCGAAGTGACCATTACGGGTGTCGGTGTCAACCCGACGCGGACCGGCGTCCTGGACATCCTGAGGGAAATGGGTGCGGATATTTCGCTCGACAATGTCAGGCTTTACGGCGAGGAGCCGGTCGCAGATCTCAACGTGCGCCCGGCCGTGCTGCAAGGCATCATGGTCTACCCGGCTATGGTGTCGCTTGCGATCGACGAGTTCCCGCTGCTATTCGTTGCCGCGGCCTGTGCCAGGGGCAAGACGACATTTTCCGGCATCGCCGAGTTGCGTGTCAAAGAGAGCGACCGAATCGCGACAATGGCCGAAGGACTCCGGGCACTCAGCGTGTCGGTGGATGAAACCGAGGACGGCGCCGTGATTCACGGCGGCAAGCTCTATGGCGGCACCGTCAACAGCCACGGTGATCACCGCGTCGCCATGTCTTTCGCCATTGCCGGGACGGTTGCCGAGTGGGCCGTGATCATCGAGGACACGGACACTGTCGAGACCTCATTCCCGGGATTTGTCGATTGCCTGCAGTCAATGGGCGTCAACATCCGCATCTCCGGTCAGCCGGCCTGAACATGGCGGGCGTGAGCACCGATATCCCGGTTATCACGATCGATGGGCCGAGTGGCTCGGGGAAAGGTACGATCGCCAGGCGTGTTGCATCCGCTCTCGGCATGCATCTCCTCGATAGCGGTGCGCTCTATCGACTCGTGGCCCTGTCGGCTACCCGTCAGGGGCTGGCAGATGCGAGTGAGACCGAGATCGCGACGATTGCTGCCGGACTCGAGGTTCGTTTTGGCGTGAATGCGGAGGGGGAAGAACAGATCTGGCTCGGTAGCGACGAAGTCAGTGCCGGGCTGCGTGGTGAGGAGTGCGGATTACTGGCGTCGCGGATCGCAGCCCTGCCAACGGTCCGGGAAGCGTTGCTGGGTTTGCAGAAGGACTTCCGGCAGCCACCCGGGCTGGTCGCCGACGGACGCGATATGGGTACCACGGTTTTCCCCGACGCGGTGCTGAAAGTCTTCCTCACGGCAAGCGCCGGGGAACGCGCCAAAAGGCGCTATAAGCAGTTGAAAGACAAGGGTATTGATGTTAGCCTTGCCGCCCTTTCGCGGGACATCGAGGATCGTGACCGGCGGGATTCCGAGAGATCGGTAGCCCCATTGCGACCTGCGGAAGACGCCCGATTGCTGGATTCCAGCAAGCTGACGATCGACGAAGTCACCCGGACCGTACTGGACTGGGTGACGGAACTTGGACCCCGATAAGGAATTTATGGTGAGTCGGACATGGAGTCTGGCTCTTTTTCGTTAACAGCCGTCTGCTACGGGACGTGGTGAGACGATTCGGTGAGGACTCGACGGGTCCTCTTGGTCTAAATCTAATGTCAGAAAGTTTTGCAGAGTTATTTGAAGAGAGTTTTGCCAGTCAACACATAAAACCCGGTGCCATTATTATGGGCACTGTCGTTGCGGTAAATGATGATGTCGTCATCATGAGCGCCGGCCTCAAGTCAGAGGCCGTCATTCCAATTGAACAGTTTCAGAACGATAAGGGCGAGGCTGAAATCTCTGTCGGCGACGAATTCGAGGTGGCACTCGATGCTGTTGAAGACGGTTTCGGTGAAACCAGGCTTTCCCGTGAGAAGGCGGTACGTGCGCGCACCTGGGTCGAGCTCGAGAAAGCATTCGAGAAAGGCGAAGTTGTCACGGGCGTCATCAATGGACGGGTCAAGGGCGGCTTCACCGTCGAGATCGACAACGTTCGTGCCTTCCTGCCAGGATCGTTGGTCGACGTCAGGCCGGTGCGCGACCCTGCTTACCTGGAAGGCAAGAGTCTTGAGTTTAAGGTCATCAAGCTGGATCAGCGCCGCAACAACGTCGTCGTTTCGCGCCGTGCAGTGGTCGAGCAGGAATACAGCGCCGAGCGCGAGGAACTGCTCGAGAGTCTGCAGGAAGGCAATACCGTCAAGGGTATTGTCAAGAACCTGACGGACTACGGCGCATTCGTGGACCTGGGCGGTATCGACGGTCTTCTCCACATCACCGACATGGCCTGGAAGCGCGTCAAGCATCCTTCGGAGGTCGTCAACGTCGGCGATGAGATTGACGTCAAAATCCTCAAATTCGATCGTGAGCGCCAGCGCGTGTCGCTGGGTATCAAACAGCTCGGTGACGATCCGTGGCACGATCTCGCGCGCCGCTATCCGCCGTTTACCCGGTTGTTCGGCAAAGTGACGAACATCGCAGACTACGGTTGCTTCGTCGAGATTGAGGAGGGCGTCGAAGGCCTTGTCCACGTGTCCGAAATGGACTGGACGAACAAGAACGTTAATCCGGCCAAGGTCGTATCCATCGGCGAGGAAGTCGAGGTACTCGTTATCGAGATTGATGAAGGGCGTCGTCGTATTTCGCTCGGCATCAAGCAGTGCAAGGCGAATCCGTGGGCAGAGTTCTCCTCGACGGTTAATCGCGGTGACAAGGTGAAAGGCCAGATCAAGTCGATTACTGATTTCGGCATCTTCATCGGTCTCGACGGCGGCATCGACGGGCTTGTTCACCTGTCGGATATTTCCTGGGATCTCCCGGGTGAAGAGGCTGTTCGTAATTTCAAGAAAGGCCAGGAAATCGAAGCCAGCGTTCTGGCAATCGACGCGGAGCGCGAACGTATTTCGCTCGGCATCAAGCAACTGGACAAGGATCCGTTCTCGGCCTGGCTTGCCGAACATCCGAAGAACTCGGTCGTCAAGGGTACAGTCACCGAGGTCGACGCGCGCAGCGCATCGGTTGATCTTGGCGATGGCGTCATTGGCACATTACGTGCTTCCGAGCTTGCTCGCGGCCGTGTTGAGGATGCGCGGACGATGATCAAGGTGGGTGATGAGGTCGAGGCCAAGTTTACCAATGTCGATCGTAAGAACCGCATGGTTGCCTTGTCGATCAAGGCCAAGGAGGTTCACGAAGAGGCAGAGGCACTCTCGAGTTACAAGTCCGAGTCTGCCGCTGCTCCCAGCGGAACCACGCTTGGTGAGTTGTTGAAGGAAAAAATGTCCGGTGGTGCAAAGTAAATTCAGGGACTGCCCGGTGTGAATACCAACAATCCGGTTACGGTAAAATAAAAAAATGTAGCCCGGGCCTCGCGGTCCGGGCTATAATTCCTTTATAATCTGTAGCTTATGCGGTGAAGCGGACATAAGAATAAGCGAAACGCATTATGACAAAATCAGAACTCATTGAAATGATCGCCAGAAAGCAGAAACACCTGCCGGCGAAGGACGTTGAGCTTGCCGTCAAGCACCTGCTGGATCTGATGAGTGACTCGCTTTCCCGGGGCGAGCGCATCGAAATACGCGGTTTCGGCAGTTTTTCCCTGCATTTCAGGCCGCCCAGGATCGGTCGTAATCCGAAGACCGGTGAAGCGGTGGCGCTGTCGGGCAAATATGTGCCCCATTTCAAGCCCGGCAAGGATCTCCGCGAAAGGGTCAATGCCACCCGGCATCTGCCGATAAAGAGCTAGCAGCTTGTTGAAAAATCCCCGGCCAGCACGAGACGGCGTTAAATTCTCCTCGAAATGCGCGGCGCCGAAGGCGCAAATTACCGCGTACACTCCGCTTCCTCGTCGGATTTTCCTTGTCTCGCACTTGCCCGAGAATTTTTCAACAGGACACTAGTGTCGTGTCCCGGAAGTATATGCGCAAAGTCTTTCGATTTTATCGAGGATGGATTTAGCGGTTGCAGTCCAAGCGAAGGGGCTAGCGGTTTGATTGTAGTTTTCGACGAACTGCTGGA
>Ga0114931_10010132_pt1 | contig 11241 bp, 14 predicted proteins | sample 2SBtaG_FD_89579 | JGI IMG/M metagenome (GOLD analysis project Ga0114931, IMG submission 89579) | Deep subsurface microbial communities from Kolumbo volcano to uncover new lineages of life (NeLLi) - 2SBTROV14_V59a metaG | ecosystem: Environmental > Aquatic > Marine > Volcanic | place: Kolumbo...
AGGTCTATCTCCTAAAGCTTATTTAAAACTTCACAGCAGCAGGAATATTCCTGCTGCTGTGAAGAGTGATATTTTAAATGTAAATTTGACAAACTAACAGTTCTAATTAAGGGAAGCTTACAGCGGAACTTGATTCAGCCATGATGTCTTTTGCTACGTGGTAGATTTTCTTGTCTAATTTATTTTCGAATAAAGATTTTTCTTCCGTAACGCTTACTGCTTCAAGAAAAACATCGGAAAGTTCTAAGTTAATTATACCTAAATTTTTATTCTCGGTGAGTTGGAGTTCAGAAATAGTGTAAGTAGAGAAGCCTATAAATTGAACAGATATAAAATAATTTCCGGGTTTAACTTTGGTTAGTTCAAAACTTCCAATACTGTTTGATGTTATCCCTTTAACTAAACTAGAATCATGTTTTTGGTACAAGGCTACTGTTGCACCTTCTAAGGGCTCATTGCTTGTCTTTTCAACAATACTTCCTGTAATAGTGAGGGATTGTGAAAAAACAATTTGTTTGGCCCCCAAGAGGATTAAGACAGCCATTATAGAATGCTTCGTCATGTTTTATCTTTTTAAATAAAAACAAATGTAGAAGGCAATTCTGAAGAAAGTTTGAAGTAAAACTGTTATCTTCTCACTAAAAACCAAGAGTTTAATAAATTCTCTTTATTGTAAAGCATGGGCTTTTGGGTTTCCCAATTAATTACTTGAGCTCCAGATCCGTTTACAATTGCCTGACCTGCAGCTGTGTCCCATTCCATTGTAGGGGCAAAACGAGGATAGGCATCTGCTTTACCTTCGGCAACCATACATAATTTTAAAGAACTGCCTTTAGATAGAATATCTACTTCTTGATGTATTTCTTTTTGTTCATTAATAAAGGCTTCAGTTTCTTCACTCATATGAGAGCGACTCCCAACAACAACATAGTTGTTTCTATTTTGCACGGCAGGTAGTTGAATAGAAGAATTAATTAAATTATCTAAGTCGGTAATTGGAGCATTAAAACCTTCAACTTTATAGGCCTTTTCGTCAGAAAAATAGAGATCTTTAGTTACAGGCACATAAATAACACCCATGGTTGAATGGCCATCTTCAATCAATGCAATGTTTACCGTAAACTCTCCATTTCTTTTTACGAATTCTTTAGTGCCATCAAGAGGATCTACCATCCAAAATTGTTGCCAATCTTTTCTTTCAGCATATTCCATGGTTTTTCCTTCTTCACTTAAAATTGGTAAGCCTAGAAAAGTGAGGTGTTCTGTAATTGCAATATGTGCTCTTTTATCTGCTTCTGTTAAAGGAGATTTATCGTCTTTGTGTTCTACAGCAAATTCAGAGTTATATACGTTTAGAATTTCTTCTCCGCCTTTTAAGGCAGCATTTATTGCTTCTAATAATAATGTTTTTCTATCCATCTTTTATTTTTTATCTACTCCAAAATCAAATTTATACCACAAGCGTTCGTGGAGGTAATACAATACCATTTTAGTGACTACTTCAATTCCACCTACTTTTAACCCTATCATAGGGTCACCTGCAATTATCCATGCTAAAAGTGTAGTGTCTATTGTTCCAATTATTCTCCATGTGAATGTTTTTGCTAGGTGCCTTTTTTTAGACATAGAGGAATTTCCTTCTACATCTTTTTTATATCCATACTTTAACCAAACCCTTTCGTGCAAGAAATAAAGAATCATTTTAGTAATTACCTCAGTACCACCAATAGATAGACCAACTAACGGATTTCCAGAGACAACCCACCCAATGATCATGGTATCAATAGAACCTACTATACGCCAGGTCATGGTTTTTGCTAGGTGCCTTTTTATTAAAAAATCTTCACTCATTCTTAAAAATAATTAATCAATTGGGGTTTATTCATGTGCTTAGCAAATTGATCTAAAATAGCATTTGCCAAACGGCTAGCACCAAAACGCATTAATTGATTGTTTAACCATGATTTTCCTAGAATTATTTCGGTCAAATTTAGGTAATTAATAGTAGTTGTAATATCTGATATTCCACCAGCAGGCTTTAATCCAATTTTTTTTCCTGTGGAGCCATAAAAATCTTTAATTGCTTGTAACATCACAAATACAGAAGAATAGGTTGCCCCCTCACTTATTTTACCTGTTGAAGTTTTTATAAAGTCAGCCCCAGCATACATTGCTAAATCGCTTGCAATTCTTATGTTTTTCGCGCTTTGAAGTTCCCCTGTTTCAAGAATCACTTTCAACGTAACATTTTTTGTTGCAGATCGGATAGCGACAATTTCGTCAAACACCTCTTGATAATTACCCTCAATTAATTTCCCTCTTGAAATTACCGTGTCAATTTCAGTACTACCCTGTTGGATGGCCCACTCAATTTCTTGTAATTTAACATTGAGAGAAGATTGTCCTGAGGGGAAAGCACCAGCAACACAAGCGGTGTTAATGGTTGAGGAATTTAATTTATTCTTTACAATTTCGGCAAAAGTTGGATACACGCAAATGGCAGCAACGGGAGGTACGTCATTAAATGTTTCTAAATTAAGTGCTTTATCGCATAACGTTTCAATTTTATTATTGGTATCCGATCCTTCTAGAGAAGTAAGATCTAAAAGGCTGAAAATAAGTTGTAGTAAATTTAAAGAAGGCTTATCGTGATTCTCAATCTTTAGAATTTTATTGATTTCAGTAGAGGAATCTTCCTTAAAATGAAAATTAGAACTTAAACTAGGGATATCTTTTATGTTTGTAATTGAAATCAATTCAAGCAATTATATAATTATTAATTTTGTTTTGTTATGCAAGAAAATCAAAATAATATACATCCTGTTTTTGATAGAATTTTACAAAGAAAGGATAAAGAATCGTTACTCCAACAAAAATCCATTGTAATATGGTTTACCGGATTATCAGGTTCGGGAAAATCTACTATTGCGATTGCTTTAGAGCGAGTATTGAATGAAAAAGGATTTTTAACGCAAATATTAGATGGTGATAATGTGAGAACGGGAATTAATAACAATTTGGGGTTTTCTGAAGAGGATAGAATAGAAAATATTAGGCGAATTTCTGAAGTATCTAAGTTGTTTTTAAACTGTGGAGTAATTACGTTAAACAGTTTTGTAAGTCCAACCATTGCAATTCGAGAAAGTGCTAAAAATATTATTGGTGAAGAAAATTTTGTTGAAGTATTTGTGAATACACCATTGGAGATATGTGAACAAAGAGATGTGAAAGGACTTTATAAAAAAGCAAGAGCCGGAGAGATAAAAAATTTTACAGGAATTGATGCTCCTTTTGAGGCACCAATTAACCCTACTGTTGATGTAAAAACGGCTAATCAATCTGTAGAAGAATCGGTTGAGTTAATTCTGAAAACTATTTTACCCCTGATAACTTTAAAATAATGCATCCCATTTATAAATCTGCTATAGTTATTTTATTGTTAGTGATGTATGGAGTAAATGCGAAAGCAGCTGCTACTTTATCTATTAATCTGGATCAGTCTGAAATTGAGATGATAAATCGCAAACTATTTATTGAGGATAGTAATGTTCAAATTACTATAGCTGACACAGTAGAGACAAAAGTAAAATTCAGGAAAGGGAAAGCTATTCTCTTTACAATATTTACGGGGTTTTTAGGGGGGCACCGTATTTATTTGGGAACACATCAGAGAACACCAATTCTCTACTCAATAACTTTAGGAGGGTTGGGAATTCTTCCGCTTATTGATTTGGGGTACATTATTTTTACCAAAGATATTTCTGTGTTTGAGAACAAAACAGAAATTATTATGTGGTCCAAATAGTCCTTATTCTACGGTAACAGATTTTGCTAAATTCCTAGGTTGATCAACATTGCACCCTCTCATCACCGCAATGTGGTATGAGAGTAACTGTAGAGGAATAGACGTTAATAAAGGGGTTAGCGCCTCTTCAGTTTCAGGTACTTCAATAATATAGTCAGCAATCTTTCTAACTTCGGTATCTCCTTCAGTAACAATAGCTATAATTACTCCTTTTCGGGCTTTTACTTCTTCGATATTACTTACTACTTTTTCGTAGTTTCCTTTTTTAGTTGCAATAACAACAACAGGCATTTCTTCATCTATTAAAGCAATAGGGCCATGTTTCATTTCTGCAGCAGGATAACCTTCAGCATGAATGTATGAGATCTCCTTTAATTTTAATGCTCCTTCTAAAGCAACAGGGAAGTTATATCCTCTTCCGAGATACAAGAAGTTGCTTGCATTTTTAAATAATTCTGAAATGTGTTTAGTTTGTTGGTCGGATTCTAGCATTTTCTCAACCTTACTTGGAATAGCATCGAGCTCAACTAATAGTTGTCTGTATTTAGAATTAGAAAGAGAACCTTTTCTGTATGCTATTGATAATGCCATTAATGAAAGAACAGTTACTTGAGCAGTAAATGCTTTAGTTGACGCTACTCCTATCTCCGGACCAGCATGCGTGTAAGAACCTGCGTGTGTTTCTCTAGAAATAGAAGAACCAACTACATTACAAATACCAATTATAGTAGCACCTTTATCTTTTGCTAGTTTAATAGCAGCTAAAGTATCTGCTGTTTCTCCAGATTGAGAGATGGCAATAACTACATCGTTTTCATTAACAATTGGATTCCTGTATCTAAATTCAGAGGCGTATTCAACCTCAACAGGAATTCTTGCTAAATCTTCAAATAAATATTCACCAACTAATCCAGCATGCCAAGACGTACCACAGGCAACAATAATAATTCTATTGGCATTCATTATCTTTTGCTCATAATCTCGAATTCCCCCTAAAGAAACAATGCCTTTGTCTACACTGATTCTACCTCTCATACTATTTTTAATGGTTTGAGGTTGTTCATATATCTCTTTGAGCATAAAATGTTCATAGCCTCCTTTTTCAATGGCTTCTAAGTGAACTTCTAGTTCTTGTATGTAAGGGGTTTTTTCTTGATTTTTAATGTTAATTAATCGAAGTTCTTTTCCTTTTTGAATTACTCCAATTTCTTCATCTTCCAAATAAACAACATCTTTAGTGTATTCTACTATAGGTGTAGCATCAGATGCGACATAATAATCTCCTTCTTTTCCGATACCAATAACTAACGGACTACTTTTCTTTGCAGTAACTAACACATCAGGGTTGTTTTTTGAAATAATAACGATGGCATATGCTCCTATTACTTCGTTGAGCGCTATCCTAACAGCCTCAACTAAATCTACTTTTGTTTTTTGCTGTATATCTTCGATTAAATGAATAAGTACCTCAGTATCTGTATCACTAGCAAATGTGTGGCCTCTTTGCTCTAATTCGGATTTTAAGCTGGCATAGTTCTCTATAATTCCATTGTGGATAATTGCTAAATCATTAGATTCAGAGAAATGAGGGTGTGCATTATTATCGTTAGGAACTCCGTGGGTAGCCCATCTAGTATGACCTATTCCAATGTTTCCATCAATATCTTTTCCTTCGGCAAAATTTTCTAACTCAATAACTTTTCCCTGTTTCTTGTAAAGGTTGATATTGTTGTTGTTAATTAAGGCAACACCAGAACTATCATAGCCTCTATATTCTAACCGTTTAAGTCCTTTTATTAGTATTGGGTAAGCTTGTTTTGAACCGACATAAGCTACAATTCCGCACATAATTATAGTTTTTTAGAATAAGTAATACTGAGTTTTAAAGGAGCAAAAGTATTATAGGGAGATCCAAGAACGACTCTACTAGCATTAAAAAATGGACTCATCAAATATATTTCATAATCTAAAGGTGGCACATAAAGTAATCGATTGATATAGGGAGAGACATCAATAGTATATATATTGGTTGATGTATTTAAAACACCAAGATTAATAAGTAGGTTTTCTTCATCTGAATTAACTTCGAATAGGCTAATCTGAGGAATAGGGTCGTCAAAATTTCCTTTTGTATTAATTGCAACAGGAACAATTAGTTCTGCTTTATTAATAATTATATTGCCATCTTTTAAAATGGAATTTAAATGAGGGATTTCTAATTTTGTTTTTATTCCTCCTATAGTTGATAAATAAGAAATGGTACTGTCTTTTAAAATAGAGTTGTTGAGATGTTTTTCAATATCTGTTCCTGCATTGTTATATGATAAGTGACTAAATTTTTTAATGTCAGCATCAATTGAAAAATTTTCTTGTAAAGAGTCATTATAGTAAACCGTGACGGCAGATAGAGAAGAATTCATATCAAAAGAAGCAATAACTCCTTCTTCTGGAAGCAAGTTGTTATTATCAACGGTGTTATTCGTTGTAATATATAGGCCTTTGAATACAGCATTAAGCTCTGTATTGTTATCGTACATGGAGTCGACATTTAATTTAGCAATAAAGCTAGGTTCATCTAGTTTAATTCTTAGATGAGGTTTATGCATAACACTATCAGCCAAAGTGAACACACTATCCGTTAAATTCGGCACAAAGGAAATACTTTTTAGTAATGTAGAACTAAAGGAAGCTGTATCGTTAGAATAGTATTCTTTACTTTCCTCTAGCACAGATGATAATTCATACACATTAATAGACATTGATGAATTAGGATTTCCATATACCTCTGTATAGTCTAAAGTTAAAACAACAGAGTCGATAGAAAAATTAGTCCCAAAATTTGTTGGGCCAGATAGCCCAATGTTGGTATAAATAGAAGATGATTTTACTCCAAAAATAGGGTCATTATATATCCCTAGCATGGCAATATCATATTCAGTTCGGAAAGAATCTTCTTCAATCAGGGTGCTTTTAATAGTTAACGTATCACAAAATTCAACAACTACGTTAGATGTGTCAAAAGAGGGAGTCAATTCTCCATCTTTTTTACATGCATAAATAGACATTAACAAAAATAAAGAAGAAAATAAATAGATTTTCCGTGGCAATACGGAAAAAGAGCGGATTTTATTCATCACTTAATCTTGTAATACTTCTGCTGACTCTAAGATTTCATCATAAAAATTAGAATAAGCATCTACATATTCTTCAGGGCTTTGATAACCTAGTTTAGGTTTGTTAAGTTTATCGAAATAAGCTTCTAATTCGTCATGAATAGATTCACTTGCTTTAATTATGGCATCAGACGCATTGATAGCTGCTTTATTTAAGCCTACGAACGAAGTAGTATTATAGTCTGTGATATCTTCTTCGGCAATTCCATCCATCATTGCTTTTTTAGCAAACTTACCATTTAAATCAGGAGCGAATTCATTATCATACAAAGAGTAAACTACTTTTGAATTTTCAAAAATAGGTTCTTTTTTATATGATGTTTTGATGTATAATGGCACTAAACTAGTCATCCAGCCATGACAATGAATAATGTCTGGTACCCAACCCAATTTTTTTACGGTTTCTAACACTCCTCTAGCAAAGAAAATGGCTCTTTCATCATTATCTTCAAAGAATTCACCTGTTTCCTTATCATGAAAAGTAGCTTTCCGCTGGAAGAAATCTTCACTATCGATAAAATAAACTTGCATTCGAGCAGCTTGTATAGAAGCTACTTTTATGATTAACGGATGATCATTATCATCAATGATTAAGTTCATTCCGGATAGGCGGATAACTTCATGAAGTTGATTTCTTCTTTCATTAATGCATCCAAATTTGGGCATAAACGTTCTAATCTCTTTTCCTTTTTCTTGTATTCCTTGTGGGAGGTAGCGACCAAAATGGCCTAATTCGTTTTCTTCTAAATATGGGGTAATTTCTTGAGAGATAAATAAAATCTTCTTCTTTTTCATAATCCTGCCTATAAATTTAAATGCAAAGGTACTAATTTTTGAGGTGTAAGTCAAGTTTAAAATGCCTTAGTTCGCTTATTTTAATTAAACTGCAATTTATTTATTTACTTTGTGTTAAAATATGGAAAACAAGGCATGTTAGTAGTTGATCGCATAGCTGATTTACAAGCTTTTTTAAAACAACATCAAGGCCAGTCAGTTGGTTTTGTAGCTACAATGGGGGCTTTACATCAAGGGCATTTATCTTTAATAGATACCTCAAAAAAACAGAACACGATAACTATTTGTAGCATTTTTGTTAACCCTACTCAATTTAACAATAAAGAAGATTTAATGAATTACCCGAAGAATATTCGGCAAGATCTTCGACAGTTAGAAAAAAATAGTTGCGATGTAGTTTTTATACCAAGTGTAGAAGAAATTTACCCCGAAAAAGATAATACTAAGTTTGATTTTGGAATGCTTTCTAATGTGATGGAGGGAGAGCATAGACCGGGACATTTCAGTGCAGTGGCTAATGTTGTGAAACGATTTTTTGAAATTATTCAACCTACGGTTGCTTACTTTGGGGAAAAAGATTTTCAACAATTGGCTGTTATTCGTGCTTTGGTTCGTCAATTGCAAATACCTATAAAAATTGTAGGGTGCCCTATTGTTAGGGAAGAAAATGGATTGGCTATGAGTTCTAGAAATCAACGTTTATCTGAAGAAGAAAAACAAAAAGCGGGAGTGATTTATACTGCCTTGAATGAGCTTAAAAACAATTATAATAAGGACACACTTCCTAATTTAAAACAAAAAGCGATAGCTACTTTAGTTAAAGATGCTGAGATGCAAGTAGAATATTTTGAAATAGCAGATGGACAATCATTACAACCAATAAAAAATTGGGAAGATTCTAATTATTGTGTTGCATTTGTTGCAGTTAATGTCGGCCCTGTTAGATTGATAGATAATATGACAATTATTAACTAATTTTGCCGCTAGTTATGCAAGTACAAGTCGTAAAATCAAAAATTCACCGGGTAAAAGTTACAGAGGCGGATTTAAATTATATTGGGAGTATAACCATTGACGAAAATTTGATGGAGGCCTCTAATATTATTGAAGGAGAGAAAGTACAAATAGTTAATATTAATAACGGTGAACGTATTGAAACGTATGTGATTAAAGGAGTAAGAGACTCAGGAGAAGTGTGTTTAAATGGACCAGCGGCAAGACGAGTAGCGGTTAATGATATTATTATCATTATTGCTTATGGGATTATGGATTTTGAGGAAGCAAAAAGTTTTAAACCGACTTTGATATTTCCTGATGAAAATACCAATCAGCTAAAATAATTTTTTTGAAAAAAGCAATACTTGCCATACTTAAAACTGTTGTTCCTTTAGGTTTAGGGGTGTTTTTAATTTGGTTGGCATACAATAAGTTAACTTCTGAACAAATAGAACGAGCAAAATCTGCAATTTTCGAAATGAACTATTTCTATTTAGTAGTTTCAGTTCTTTTGGGAATTTTAAGTCATGCCAGTAGAGCTTGGAGATGGAAATATCCACTAGAAGCTTTAGGGTATAAGCCCCGTTTTTGGAATAGTTTTTTTACCGTTATGATAGGCTATTTTGCCAATTTAGGAATCCCAAGAAGTGGAGAAGTATTACGTTGTGGTGTAATGGCTAAATATGAAAACATGTCGTTTAATAAATTGGTAGGAACTGTAATTGCTGAACGTGTTGCGGATTTTATTCTGTTAATTGCTTCTATCTGCTTGGCATTGCTTCTACAAGCAGACTTAATATTAGATACCTTGGCAATGGGCAAAGAAAAGTTTACACCACTTAATTTATTGATTTTATCCGGTGGATTAGTTTTTCTAGTAGTTGGACTTTTGATTTTAAGAAAATCTGAAAACTCATTCATTTTAAAGATAAAAGGATTTGTTGATGGAATTCTAGAAGGAGTAAAAACGATATTTACTATGGATAAAAAATGGGCATTTATCGGGCATACTATTTTTATATGGTTAATGTATTTTATGATGTTTCAGGTTACGTTTTATGCTCTTCCTGAATTATCAGTAGTTCCGTTTTCGGGAATTTTCACTGCTTTTGTGGTAGGGGGGTTGAGTATTGCATTAACGAATGGCGGAATAGGGGCTTACCCTCTTGGGATTAGCGTTGTATTAGCTTTATACGGATTAGAAGATGTGGGCTATGGGTTTGGTTGGGCAGTATGGGTGGCACAAAGTGGAATGATTGTTATTGTGGGCTTAATTTCTTTTATCGTTATTCCTGAGTATAATCGAATCATCAATCAGCAATCATGAGCACACATTTAACGAGTATTCAAAAAAAAAATTTCACACTCCCTGAACTTTTAACAAAAGTAAGGCAATGGAAAACAGATAATCAAAAAATTGTGTTTACCAATGGCTGTTTTGATATTTTGCACCGAGGGCACATTGAGTATTTAGCTCAAACGGCTGATTATGGAGATCAATTAATTGTAGCAGTGAACTCTGATGCCTCTGTTAAACGATTAGGCAAGGGAGAAACTCGCCCATTACAAGGTGAAAATTCACGAGCATTAATTATTGCAGCTTTGGAGTTTGTCGCAGCAGTAGTAATTTTTGATGAAGACACCCCGTTAACATTAATTACACATATTATACCAGACGTTTTGATAAAAGGAGGAGATTATAACCCTCAGGAGGTTGATGCTACTCAATCAAAATACATTGTGGGATCTGATGTAGTTAAAACGAATGGAGGTAAAGTAGCTGTTATTCAATTTGTAGAAGGTTATTCTACTTCTAAAATTGAGGAGAAGATTAGAAAAAGTTAACGGTTACTGCATGGTGCGTGTCCCGCAGGGCATGAACTATACAGAGTGTTATAGCCTTTTTTTTTATTTTATTTTATTTTTTCTTCTAAATATTTCAAATCATTGTTTATTAAAGCAGTCAAACAATTTCTTACGTCATCTATATTTTGTCCTGTAATATCAGTCAAATAGTTGTCGTCCATTTTTTCTGTTAGTCCAAAGAACTTCTTTACCAATTTTGGTCGTTTAAAGAATATATACCATTCTGTTCCGTCAACTGCTGAAACTGAAAGTCCGTTCTTGTTGGCTTTATTTTCAATTTCTAAGGAAGGCGAATAATGAATATCCTTCTCGTTTGCATTTTTCATCTTTTCTATGAGTTCAGTCCAAGGAATGCTTTCAAAGTGTTGCATTATTTTATCCTTTTCAATTCCTCCTATTTCAATAATATCAGCTTTGAACGGGTCACAAAATGAAGCTCTAAAATTCATATCTATTAATTTAATGTCTTAACAACGTTTTCAAGATTGTAAGCTTCCCCAAAAACCGAACTGTTTAGAATTATAAAATAGTATTAATTTTAAACAAATAATTACGATGAAGAAGAGTAAATTTTCACCAATACAGATTGCAAAGATTTTAAAAGAA
>Ga0114931_10010133_pt1 | contig 11241 bp, 12 predicted proteins | sample 2SBtaG_FD_89579 | JGI IMG/M metagenome (GOLD analysis project Ga0114931, IMG submission 89579) | Deep subsurface microbial communities from Kolumbo volcano to uncover new lineages of life (NeLLi) - 2SBTROV14_V59a metaG | ecosystem: Environmental > Aquatic > Marine > Volcanic | place: Kolumbo...
GACATTCAAACAAACGCCGCCCCAGTATTTCTTTTCCACAATTGCCGTTTTTAGTCCCAATTGGCTGGCACGGATCGCGGCAACATACCCGCCCGGACCGGCGCCCAATACCACAACATCATAGTCTTTTGCCATCATATCTCCCGAAATTATAAATGTGTAAACGCAGTTGTTTTATTCAATTTTATTTCAGAATTGTCACGGTTTTAAACCCTGATAATCTGCAACCCGCCTTTGAATGAAGCTCCCGAATCTACAAATAACTTTCGCCAAAGACAACCGTTTGTGAAGTTTGAAAATGAAAAAAGATAATAAATTTACATAAAAAAAACCGGCTGCTGCAATCGCTGCCGGTTTTTTTGTCCAAAAAATCGAGAATCAAACGAAGATGTAAACGACGCTGTTAGAATCCGCCGCCCTGTCCCATTCCATGTCCCATTCCGCGGTGGCCGTGTTTTTCGTGAGGGCCGCCACGCTGTCCCATCATCGGCCCACGAGGGCCTTTTTCGCCGCCGGAAAGCAAATGCGCATCAAATTTTTTCCGTTGCTCGGCATTCAGCAAGCTGCGCATTTCCTGTTGATGTTTAATGCGTTTCATTTCCATTTGGGTGCGCAGCGCCTGCATTTCCTTGACGATTTTTTCAGCTTTATTCAGCTGAAAATTATCGGCGGTTTGGACAAGTTTGAGTTGGCCTTTCAGGGTTTGCATTTTTGAACGGAGCGGAATCATGTCTTTTTGCATTTGCAGATGCATGTCCGTCATTTTAGCGATCTGCTCATCGTTTAAATCCAACATTTTAGCCATGTGCTTAAAGTGCTGACCAGACATTGGCCCGGGCCCTTTTTGCGCAAACATTACGCCGGTCAGCAGAATGCTGCCCAGGATTGCGGTGATGATGAATAAACGTTTCATAATTATTTCTCCTTTTACTGTTTGTACTGGTTTTATGGTTTTTGCGGCCGGTCAAAGCCACGGTTAAACATTTGTGGTCGATGTCCATCGCGATTAAATTTTGACGGACGTCTCCCCGGCGGGCCTGGCCGGGCCCGCAGCATGGAATTAAAAAAGCGCTTTTGTTCCGTTGGCGAAAGGAAGGCTTTCGCCTGTAACAGTGTCTCGATCATTTTGTGATTGATGGTTGAACGCAGCGTCTCGATTGCCCGCAATGCTTCATCAATCTCCTCCGTTGATGTTGAATCCGATTGTAAAAGATCAAAAAGTTCGTTCTCAAGTTGGCGCAGTTTTTTCTGATCGTCACGCGTTTCCCGGTGAAAATTCTTCAGCAAATTGTGCAGATGCTCGCGTTTTTCCGAATCGAGCGCCATCATATCATGTGGCGGTCCGCCGTGAAACATGCCCCCGGGCGGATGGTCAGGCCGGCGCATTTGAAAATAAAAGAAACTGCCGATTGTTGCCAGATTGACCAGAATCAGAAAAACCAGCACCCCGATTAGAATTTTCAGTTTCATTGATTTTCCTCGCCCTGATTTTCCTGCATCGCCTCCCAAACATACGATAAGCCGTTGTTAGAAAAAGCATCGTAATATTCGCTGGCAATGCTGGTTTGAACGCTTTGTGAATTGCCGGGATCGTTTTGTGACGCCAATCCTTTCCCTAAAAAAATGCCGATGGAAATCGCCACGGTTACCATCACCGCTGATGTTGCGGCTTGCAATTTGCCCAGTCGCTGCCAGACAAATCCGTTGTTTGAAGCATTCTTTTTTTGCCGCGCTTCAGCGATGGCTTTGATTCGCGTCGGTAAAAAAGGATCGGGCGTCAATGACGGAATCGCGGAATGGTCAACCTTGAGCAGCACGCCGGACATTTTTTCAAAATATGCGCGGCACTCGCTGCACTTTTCCAAATGCTGATCAACCCTTTTTTTCCGTGCCGCGTTCAGCCGGTCTTCCGACCAATCGACAACCCAATTTCTGACATGCTTTTCCATTTTTTTTTACCTCAAATCGCTTTCAAATAATTAGAGCGTATTTATTTCAAAAACTTGCAAAATTTTCAATTTTATGACCCATTTGGGTTATTTTTTTGACCAGAATGCTGACTTTTAACATTTTATAGTTCGTCCAAATAGGGTTCCAGCCGCTTCACCAACTCTTTTTTGGCGCGATGCAGCCGCGTTTCCACGGCGCTCATGCTCAACTGCATCGTCTCGGCAATTTCCTGGTAGCTCATATCCTCGTAGCGATATAAAATCAGCGGCACGCGGTATTTCACCGGCAGCGATTGCACGATCTGCCAGATCAATTTTTCCCGCTCGGATTTTTCAAGCTGCCGGTCCGGCCGCGGCGCACCGGCGCTTCCCCAAAAGGTGGGCGCAATTTGCTCTTCTTTAATGGCTTCGCCTAAGGGTTTGTCCAGCAGATTCAGCCACTTCATGCGCTGCGATTTTTTCAAATAATTGAGAACATGATTCGTGGCAATGCGATACAGCCAGGTATAAACCTGCGAGTCGCCGCGGAATTTCTCCAGGTTTTGGTATGCCTTGATAAACACATCCTGGGTTAAATCGCGCGCGGTTTCTTCCTGCCCGGTCATTCGATAGGCTAAATTCAAAATCCTACCGGAATATTTTTCATAAATTTCATCAAATGTCATCACAGGGTCGTGTCCAATGCCGTTTACCGCGGCATGCGTTGTCATTTCAGCATTCTGCATTTTGTCCAATTATCCATTAGTTTACCATAACTTTAGACACATTTGCAATGGATTTCTTGCAGGAAACCGGTAATTTCAGGAAAAGAAATTTTGAGAAGCAGCGAGGGAAATAAAAAATCGCGTGGAGACGAAAGGGCGTTTGCCTCCACGCGGTAGGAAACGCAAATTTGCATTCCCTACTCACACCGTATTATAAGCATTACGAACCGCGCGAACGAAATGCCGCTGACCGGTTTTTTCACGGAAACAAGCGCCGTTCAAATAATCAACGCCCCAGGCGGTTTGCGGAGCGCCGAGATCGCATGTCCAGATCGTTCGTTGCTGAAAATCAAAGCATTTATCAATATGCAAAAAACCATGCACATTCCGGGTCATCAGTGACATCGCCTCTTCCAAAGTGGGCAATCGCCAATCAGCAAAACCACCGTATTTTTGATGATTGATTAAATTTAGGTAGCCGTTTGTGCTGGCATGGGTTGTTGGAAAAACAGAACCGGATGGCTGCCACATTAAACCGGTGGCATGATCAATCACAACCGCATCGCTGCCAAAATCGCGCGGCTCATAAATATGTGCCAGCCCGGGCCCGGCCGGATGATATTTTTGATCAAAAAAGTGATAATGCCGCAGCATGTCTTTCAACGACTCTCGCTGCAAGTCTCTCAAAATCGTCTCTTGCAGCGGCACGGCGCGCAGCTTTTTCTGAAAAAGCGAAAAATCGACGCCGCTCATTTCATAGGGAACAATGTCGCCATCTTCCACAATCGTTTTGCGAAGATGCTCACGCAAAAACAGTTGCATTTGATCACTCCAGCGAATTTTTCGGCACGATGGATCACCTTTTAAAAATCGTTTAAAAAAGAGGTATTCCATGAACGTGCGGTGTTCAAAATGATAAAAGCCGTTTGAATCCCGCCGAAGCAGCGATTTCTCAGTCGGCTGCCATTTTTCAAGGGCAAGCTGCTGCCGGGCAGCTAATTTTAAAAAATCCGGCCGGGGGATTCGTTCCAGCAAACGGTGTTTGCGATTTAAATAAATATCCACCGCTAAAATTTCCCAAAACTCGCTAAGCTGGTCAGGGAAAACATCCGCAAGTTGCCGGGTTTCGCGCCGGGCAGAGACGTCGATGATGGCGTCAAAAACCTCAAAGGTGTGATGAAAACGGCGCTTACTTTCCAGCAAATCGGGAATATAATTCAAATAAATCGGCGCCATCGGAAAGCGGGAAAGACGCCGGATCAATCTATGCGCGTTTTTTCGCTTCGATGGTTGGGTAAAATTAAAGCGGCGGTTTAAATAGGCGCTGACCTGACCTGCGTCAAACGGACTCAGGTAAAACAGATTAAAATGATAACGATTTTCAACGCTTTTGGTTTGATCAACCAGCCGGTAAACATTGCTTTCCGGCGGATCTTCTACAAATTCGGGAAAAGGCAATCGCCGATCAGTGAACACGACTCGCGCAAATTTTCGGGTGTGATGCATCAGTTGCCGCAGCCGGGCAGCCGGGTGATCTTCCGCGCGAATATCCTCGTTCAAAGCATCCAAAAACAATATGGTTTGTTCCGGGTTCATAATCTGTGCAATCCGTTCGTCAACATCGGGCATCCCCAGGTTCAGCATCACGAAACGCCCTTGTCGCAGCAGGCGTTGCCTTCGCCAATTTTGGTATCCCGGAAAAAATGATGACTTTCCCATGCCTGCTTCTGCCAGAAGCACAATAAATCTGCAACTTTCCGGGTCAAAAATCAACTGCTCGAAGACCTCAAAAGATTGCGATTCCAACGGTTCTTTTTTGCTCAAACGAAGCCCGGCGGTCGGATGCGCACGGCGAAACGTCGGGGCAATATAAAGGGAATTCACATCTTTGCGTTGATGCTGGCCGGAGGGAATCGTTGCCGGCGAATCGACAAATAACTCACCGCTTTGATGACGAAAATCCGCGGAGAACAAACTTTTTCCAAAAAACAGCGCAACAGAAAACATTGCGAAAAACAGCGAAAATTCCGCTCCCCACTCCGTTATCAACAGCTTTGCCCAATCATTCCCCCACAGAACAAATGCGGTATAGATAATCATATCTTCCCTCACATTGTTTGTGGAAATATTGAAAATTAGCCGTGCATTGTCTGTAATTTGAGAAAAATCTTACGAAACGCCGCATCACCTGCGACGCATGTGGATCAACAGAGGTGTGCTAATTGAATACCGGATGCGCGGACTTTCGTTTCCGTTTGCGATTGAATTTCAGCAAGAAGCATAAATATACAGCCATCTTTCAGACAAGCACATGCTTGAAAAGCCAAAATGGATTAATTGTCCATTATTCAACTCCAGTGATAATCGCGGATAACTCCTTTTTATGATACAACCATAAGTCGATGAATATCAAGCATGAAATTATTTTTATGCGTTTTTTTGGAATTAAGAGCGATCTGTTCTTAACTTTGGCGTGTTTTCATGTTTAGCGGGAATGAAGAATATGGACTATTCATGGCATAATTTTTTAGGCATGTTGGGCGTAACGATGATTGTTTCGAGCTACTTTTTGTTACAATCGAAACGGCTCCGTAGCGATCAATTATCGTATTCAATTGCGAATGCGATCGGGGCGAGTTTGGTGATCATATCGCTGTGGTATGAATTTAACATGTCAGCGTTTTTGGTGGAATTTTTCTGGTTGATGATTAGTTTGATGGGAATTTTTCGGCATATCACAATTCAAAGAGATGCGTAACCTGAACCAAATGGAAAAAACGCTACAGATAAATTTGATCTGTTTGCAGCGCTTTTTCCGTTTTTGCAAGATTCAACGAAGCCGTTTTTACCCGCTGCCGACACTTTAGATTAGCGGTTCCGTCCGTACTGCTCATGGCTGGAAACCCAATCCGATGAAGCGATTGCCGATGCCAATGACAGTTCACCGGCCAGCACAACACCGGCAACAATTTCAGTGAATTTCATCACCTTTCCCTTGCCGTAGCATCCCAGCACTTCCAGGCATTCCCGCTGGGTAGCCAGCCCGGTGCCGCCGCCATAAGTTGCCACGATCAGCGAGGGAATTGTCATCGAGATATACAAATCTTTTTCCGGCGTGAGATGTGTGTAAAGAATACCCGCGGAGGATTCCGATACATTTGCCACATCCTGCCCGGTTGCGATAAACATGGCCGTGATTGCGTTGGCAGAGTGCAGCCCGTTGTTATTTGCCCCGGAAAGAATGGCGCCGACATTGGCAACATTTCCATGATAAGACAGGCTTTCCGGTTCGACGCGCATCAGTTGAATAAGCTTATCCCGCTTGACGACCGCCTCGGCAATCACGCGTTTCCCACGAGTCCTCATCACGTTCACTTGCGATGCTTTTTTATCCGTGGCCAGGTTTGACTCCAGAAAAAAATTTGTCACGCCTTTGTAGTGATCGAGAATCCAACTACAGGCGGCAAAAGTAGCGCGTCCCACCATATTTTGCCCGGCCGCATCACCGGTTGTAAAGTTAAAACGCAAATAGGCAAACCGGCTGGCCAGAAACGGATCGATGTATTTAAGCTTTGCAATGCTGGAAGTTGATTCGGCCTGTTCAGCTATTTTTGCAAAATTTTTCTGCACCCACTGCACAAAATCCCGGGATTCGCGGGCGTCTTCAAACACAAAAACCGGGGCGCGCTGCATGGCGTCATCGGAAACGGTGCATTTAACGCCGCCACACAAATTCAACAATTTAATCCCCCGGTTATACGACGCCACCAGCGTTCCCTCCGCGGTTGCCATCGGAACCAAAAAATCTCCTTTGGCGTGCTCGCCATTGACGGTGATCGGCCCGGCAAAGCCGATGGGCACTTGCGCCACGCCGGTAAAATGCTCGCAATTTCCATTGGTGATGTGCGGATCAAAGGAATATTTGCGCACATGTTCCAGCTTTGCGCCGGTAAATTTTTCAACAAATTTTTGGCGAGTCTTTATAATTTCTTCGGAAAAATCGTCGTTCCCATCACGTGGAATACGAATGACATGTTCGCCCGCCTCAGTAATGGTATCCTCAATTTTTAATTTCAATTTGCCGAATGGCTTGGTTTCAAAAATTAGTTCAAGCGCATGTTTACCGGTATCCAAAGCGTCACATTTTGCCCGTACATCGATAATTTTTCGCAGCGGGAAATCAATGGATTTTTCTAAAAGCATTTGTGTGGAAATTACATTCTTTCCGCCCAGGTCAAATTGAATATCGTCCAACGGTATTTTTTTCCCGTCAATTGACAGGCTTTTAACGGCAATCAATGTCGCATCGCTTAATCGGTTTTTAAGCGAAAACTGAATACCGGTATCCGTATTATTCAAACTGCCAAAAGTGTACAATTGTTTTAATAGCAAACTTGGGATCATTGCCATCTTTCACACCTCCTGCTAATTACAAGTTTTAACGGTAGTTTTGTTGACACAAATATAAACAAACGAAAAAAAACGAAAAAATCACGTAAAATTTTAAGTTTTATCGCACAGAATAGGGATTGACAAAAAAGGGCGAATGCCGTATATTTTCAAAATGAAACCCGGGAGATTAAACTTATGCAATTAGATGGCACGCACGTTTTGAAGGCGTCTCGCGACAAAGTTTGGGAATTATTAATGGATCCGGATGTATTGGCCAAAGCCACACCCGGCGTAAAAACCCTGGAACTCACCAGCGAAGATAAATACAACGCCCTGCTTGAAGTGAAGATGGGGCCGGTGAGCGGATCGTTTCGTGGAAAAATGGAAGTTGTTGATAAAATCGAGCCGGAATCATTTGTATTAAAGATGCGTGTAAATGGAAAAATCGGCAATGTCTCCGCAGAAGGAAAATTAAACTTTGCTGAAATTGCTGTTGACCAGACCGAGGTTTCCTTCTCCGGTGCGGCTAAACTGACCGGCACATTGGCACGCACCGGCCAACGGGTGTTAAGCGGTGTCGCCAAAACCATGACCAATCAATTTTTTCAATCATTGGAAGCGGAATTAGCGAAATCCCAGGGAATTGCCGGGCCGCCCAAAATAGGGTTTTTTGCTAAAATCAAAGCCTGGTTTGCCCGCCTGTTTGGGAAGAAATCCTGATGGGTGTCGTTTAAGGGACGACCTGTTACACCGTCACGAATATCAACATTTCCTGCCGGTCTTTTGTAAATTATCTTCAATTTACGCTTGATTTTAATTTTTACTTTCATGTGTCAATCCTAATTTGGACATTCAGTACCAAACAAATTTTTCAATAAAAAAACGCATTTCCAATCAGTCCCCCGTAGTGGCACGGCATGCCGTACCACTACGGGGCGACTCGCATACTGCTTTATTAAACTCAAAAAATCATTTCCGCGGTTTTCCCGCGATGAGAAACCCATACGCATAATAATTTGAACGAATTTCAAACATTACCCCGCTTTGAAACGGTTTCGCGGGTGACGGCTGCGTTTTCGGAAAATTTTCTACAATGCGCACCTCAGATGCCGGATAATAGCCGGATAAACAGATGCGTAAATTCTCTTGCCAGCTTTTATCAGATGAAATCGTGAATGTTTCGCGTTTGCCATTTGGCAACTTTAACTCTACATCAATTCTTTTACGCTTCACACCACTGACCTCTGATGATTGACCGTTAGCAAATACAATATCACTCAAAAATAGTGATCAAAAGTTTACATAAATTTATGCTTGAAAATATCTGAAATCAATAAGAATTTTGTTTAAAACAATTTTTGTTCACTATATTTTCAGAATTCTATAATTTTCTAAACAAAATTTTTGATTTATTCACTAAAATTCATTATTTTTAATTGCTTCCGATTGTTTAACAAGGAATAGTTAAATGACTTTGAACTTGATGCAATAGCGATTTGGGACATTTTGATTGAATGTCTTGGGTCCTTTTTGATAATTTTCCGCGATTGTTGAAATTATCAAGGGAGAAAAAAAAATGGCCGTGCAAACTGCCAAACAGGTTAAACAGAAACAGGTAATTGAAAAATCACTTGCCATTCCATCAAACTTTACCCGCTACGGTCTGCGCATAACGCCCCGGGTCGATCTTTCAGAGCTTGAAGTAGCCACCATGCTGCGGCGGTACAGTTTTTATAGTACCGATCAATTCTTTCACGAATGGGCAAATCCATACGGTAAAGGCGTCGCGCACCGCTATGAGCCGATGCATAGTGGAAAAGCGGTCATGGATCATGCCACCGGGTTGATGTGGCAAAAATCCGGTTCAAAACAAGATGTTTCTTTCACCAGCGCACAAAAATATATTTCACGCCTGAATCGTGGTTTTTTGGGGTGGAGAAGATTCGCAGGCTACGATGATTGGCGGCTGCCCACGCTTGAGGAAGCAATGTCTTTGATGGAAACAAAAGCAACGTTGGGAATGCATATTGCATCAGTTTTTGATTTGCAGCAACGATACATCTTTACCGCTGATGAACACTATGTTGACGGGAGAGTTTGGCAGGTATTTTACAACATGGGGTTTTGTGCATTGAAAAGCTGTCGCAGTTATATGAAAGTTCGCGCAGTACGTTCAGCAAAAGGATGAAACGCACAAGCGTTTTCATGTATCGTTTTTGCGATAACCTTTTATCAGGATTGGAATCCAGCCAAGAATCGGAACAAAAAAAGCAATGTTCATCGGATGCCGGCGAAAAGCCCGCAACCCGGAAAAAACATCCACTTTCATTTCTTTCACCCGCCCTTTTCGGGACAAGCGATCAAATTCGGAAAATAGCGACGGCCAAAAAGAAGGTAAAAAATACGGAAATTTGCGCTTGTTTTTTCGCCATCGTGAAAACAACTCTTTCACCTGATACGGTTTCTTTCCATACTTTACCACGGCAGCGTTTAGCTCTGTCTGCAACTGAGTCTTAATCATGTCCGCAATTTGTTGAAATTCTTCATCGGTAATATCTTCATAAGGCTTGTCAATCATTTCATACGGCTTGATCCGTTTTCCCATCACATAGGTAAGTTTTGCCGGAAACCCGAAATAAAACATCCAGGGCTGAAGCGGAATCAACAATGTCATCAAGCCAATCGGGATAAACGGAATGCCCAGTTTCTGCGCAATTTTATTGACAAAATCCGATTTTAAATTATACGGATTAACATACTCCCCATTCACCGTGGCAAAGGGAATGACGTCTGTTTTATATTTGACCGCCATTCTAACAAACGATGTGGCAAATCGCTGTAATTGGTAGCGTTTGCTAAACGGTTTTCCAATTCCCGGAACACCTTCGGGGTATACCAAAAGATTTGAATGCTGATAATACATCATCGTGTTGAAATTTAGAAAACTGGCGTCAATCCCCCCACCGCGTTTCCAAAATTTTTCCACTAAAAATGGATTCATTAATGTTGATTGCGAAAGCATGGGTGCAGTCAATGCCCGGACAGATTTGGAAAAATCGAAATTGTTGCGTTTAAAAAACATGGAAACAAAAACGATGGCGTCCCAGGGAAACGCCATGCCCGAATGATTGCTGATATATATCAGCGGATGATCGGGATTATTGCGTTCCGGTGTTTCGTCAAACCCGACAAATTTCGAACGAAAATATAGGTGATCAATCGGCGTCATCAAGTGCTCAACAAAATCCACGTTATGACTTGATTCAAAATTCTCGTCATAAATTTTCTTGTTTGCTTCGATCATTTCGAGCGTCACGGGCTTTCGTTTGGGCATGGCGTTTCCTGCTATTTGACTATTTGTCGTAAATTGTTTCAATTTATCACTCAGAAAGGTTATTTTCCAGAGCAAATTATATTCATTTATCCGCAACGCAAAAACGTTTTCGCAAAATTCTTGATATTTTATAATTTTCTCATCGAATTTGAATGCCCAATCTCGTAAATTTTACGTTTGTGATTCACCAAGAGAAGACTCATTATGGAATATATCATCATTTGCATTGTTGCGTTTATGGCCTCGGGATTAACACTGCTTTCCGGCTTCGGTTTAGGCAGCCTGTTAATGCCGGCATTCGCTATTTTTTTTCCGGCGGAAATTGCTGTCGCCATGACCGCAATCGTTCATTTGGCAAACAATCTTTTCAAATTAACCTTGCTTGGAAAATATGCGAATAAATCCGTGGTGTTAAAATTCGGCATACCGGCAATTTTTGCAGCATATTTGGGCGCAAATGCATTATTGTGGCTGGCGGATATGCAGCCGATTTATGTTTATGAACTGTTTCAAAAGCAGTTCCGGGTGATGCCGGTGAATCTCACCATCGGAGTGATGATCATTACTTTTGTCATTGTCGAATTAATTCCAGGGTTAAAAAATTTTTCTATCAGCGAAAACTACCTGCCCATCGGCGGCGTATTCAGCGGTTTTTTTGGCGGGCTCTCCGGGCACCAGGGCTCGATACGCACCATTTTCCTGCTGCGAACCGGACTTTCCAAAGAGCCGTTTATCGCCACGGGCGTCGTCATTGCCTGCCTGATCGATGTGTCGCGAATTTTTGTTTACAGCCACCGTTTCACCGCCGCAAATTTTGAAGGCAGTTGGGCGCTGCTTATTTCGGCGATTTTAGCGGCATTTA
>Ga0114931_10010134_pt1 | contig 11240 bp, 10 predicted proteins | sample 2SBtaG_FD_89579 | JGI IMG/M metagenome (GOLD analysis project Ga0114931, IMG submission 89579) | Deep subsurface microbial communities from Kolumbo volcano to uncover new lineages of life (NeLLi) - 2SBTROV14_V59a metaG | ecosystem: Environmental > Aquatic > Marine > Volcanic | place: Kolumbo...
GCGGGTCGCAGGTTTTGTAAGAGTTGGCGCAGTATGAGGGAGTTCGGTCCGGGAAGTTTTCTGGTTGAGTGAAACACCGTGTTCCACGTCTACGTTCTTTTTTCTGAGACTTTCGATAGGATCTACGTCGGGCAGACGGCCGATTTACGTTCCCGACTGAGCGTACACAATGCCGGTGAGGTTAGGTCAACAAAAGCGTATTTACCTTGGAAACTGGTGTACAGTGAAAGTTTTGCGACTCGCTCTGAGGCCATGAGACGTGAAAAACAGCTGAAATCACATCAGGGACGGAGATTCATTCGCAACCACGCTCTCAATTGAAAGAGGACTGTTGCCGGGTCTGGTTCTGATTGGAAGTGTTACTACTGCCGGGATGTCACCGTGATTTGGCTATGGTCATGCTGATTCCGGCCCCCCATCCCCCTTTTTTTTGACTTCCGGCTCTTTACATTCGGCGATTTATTTCCGAATTTCCCAAACCGAATTGTCGGCCAGTCCGCCAGTTCGACCGATACTATTTGCAATAGATGACACTCCTCGGTAGCTCAGTTGGTAGAGCAGCTGGCTGTTAACCAGCGGGTCGTAGGTTCGAGTCCTACCCGAGGAGCTTGATAGTACGATCCCTCAAATCCAGTAGTATGTCAAACGGTTTATTGTATGTCGCTCTTACAGTTACCCCGTCGAACACCAAGTTCGAGGCCAATATGCGAAGTAGTTGAGCTTTCATTTCTGGTGTGATCGCTAAGTACAAGTCGTAAAGTCGTTTACAGAGTTCGAGTATTTGCTTGCCCTTTTCAAGGAAGTCATTCTTTGAAGATTCGACGTTGTCGATTCCCTCGCCAATTTCAAGCAACTTATCTTTGTATTCTTTCTCTTTTTCGACTAACGTCTCGGTTGGTAGCTCACCATCAAACTTAGCGTCATACAATTTGCTCAGCCTATTCCGATACTGAGACTGTTGAGAAAGCTAGCTCTTTAGTTTCTTCTGTTGAAACTCTCTTGTGTCACTCTGTGCGGTACTAAGCACATTAGACATCCAATCGGTCAGGTCGTCACTTATTTGTACTGGACGAACAACTTCATCGAGCATCTAAATAAGCGTATCTACACGGACATATTTCTTAAACTCAGAATGTCTTCCCTTTGAAAATGAACAGTGGTAGTATATGTATTTTTCTTTGACTCTTTCACCGAGAACCTTACAACCACAATAAGCGCATTCCATTAAGTTGTTGAAAGCAAATTTGTGTGTCCTTGGTCTGTTGAAGTTCCAGCTACCTGACAAGATCATCTGCACTCGTTCAAATAGAGATTTTGCCACGACCGCTTCATGATTTCCTTGGTAGAGCATTCCGTTCCATCTGAATGCTCCATAGTAGATTGGGTTTCTCAAGATATGTTGAAGAGTAGATTTATAGATGCGATTGCCGTTTTTTGAACGAAACCCGTCATCTTGTAGCTTGTCAACTAAAGTGCTCAACGAATAGTTTCCGGTTGCCATTAGTTCAAACGCCCGCGCCACATATTTGCTCTGAGTACGCTCGATTTCTATCCACTTCCGCTCTCTATCTCCCTTATTCATGTATCCAACAGGAGCCGGACCAGGATAGTCGCCTTGTCTCGCCTTTTCATTAAGACCCATTATTGCTTTCCGAGAAATGTCTTCAGACATCTTCTTAGCCACAGCGACTTCAATGTCGAGCATGAACAAGTCGTCAGAACCTGAATTCTTGTCCAGCACTTTTCCTGTCCGCGCGAAATGTATCCTCTTGTCATGTTCCTTTGTTAGCTTAAGGATTTTCAACTTGTCAAAATCATTCCGAGTCATACGATCCGGAACATCAAAAATGATATGACGGACCTCTGGATGATGTTCGGCGTAGTCAATAAGTTCTCTGAACTGTTCTCTGTCCAATTTCCATGCTGATTCAGTTCCAGTCCAGACTCTTACGATCTCTAATCCCTTTGACTGTGCATAGTCAGCGCCGTGTTGCTTTTGAGCATCTAAAGAATACCCCTCTTCCTCTTGAGGCGCACTCGAAACCCTCACGTATAATAATGCTTTTTCTGTTTGTGTTTTCTTTTTCATGAGCGTAACTCCTCCTGGTTTGTAGATGTATAAAGTGGATAACTCCTGATACTGTCAAGACATTATGCCGGCCACGTATAATTTCCCGAGAGATTTGAACAATTGGATGTCATTTTCACGTGGTACATAAAGACCTCGTGATTTGCGAATCAATATATTCTTTCTGCATAGCGACGGTAGGATATCGTAAAGCTTAGGTCTTGTTGTAACACGGAGATTGAGACAGAGTGACCGCATTACAAGGTCAAATACATCGGGGTTCCGATGACAGCTTCTTGCGATCTCGAATATGACGGTGATGTCAGCTTTGCCAATACTCTCATGTTTGACATCTATTCCTGTTAGGTGCCACACACGGATGGTATCTTTGGATAACACTTCAACAATTCGAGCTAAAGCATGTTGAGAGCTTTCACCAATCACGTTCGACTTTGCGATCTTCCGAATCACATTCTTGTTGATATTCCGTTCAAGTCGTACAAGTTTCGATGTTTTCGCGTAAAGCTTGTATCTGTCTCGCTTCCCATTTGTCGCTGAAATGCTCATCGCGTTTTTATTGAGTCCCTCTGTAACACTTTTACCAGGGAAATCATGATATTGAATGTTCTTGAAATACATCCTGAAAGGAGGTAACAGGTTGGGAACCATAGCCTGTGCATTTTGAGTCGGAATATCCCAACACAACTCAATCTCTTGAATAGCCACACTCCCTCTTTTCTGTTCTTCGCTCTTGTGCGGGAAATTATCTCCGACTACTCCATTGATATCAGAGAGGAATAAATCTATTTCTGACGACATGCGCTCAATGCAACAATCATGGAGTTGTTTCATATTGTGAGAGGCTCGAAAATAGTCTGAAATGAAATTATCATTGTCGTCAAGTGAACGGTGGCTTATCGCCACATTTCCTTGCAACAGCTCTCTCATAACTAATCGATGACCATTCATTTCTAAAGTGGCCGAGATATCCAACGTGCTCCTGTTCTTCCATCTTGCTGTCAACTCAACTTTCCACCCGGCATCTCTTTTGTAGCTCCACACTGCCTTGTAGCTTGACCTCTTGCTTCTACTTCTTCCAACACTACTGTCTATTGCACTAAATATTTGATTGACTAATGATTCTTTCGATACTTGATAGTTCATACCATATATGGCAAAGACTACTCGATCAATCATGACCGTTGAAGTAAGGACTTCGTTTAATTCCAATTGTCCCTCAATTCCCCCGTATCATCAAAACACATTAACTACTGTAGTATGTGTTGACATCTGTTTTTTTCGTTTCGGCGCCCAGAACCTTTTTGTCTAAGAGTCCTTGTGACTGCCATTCAATGAGTAATTCAAGGAGAGAGCTAAATGTGGAAATGATCAAGGTTGCTTCTTCAGCTGACAAAAGATAACCTGCTTTTCGCGACCAAAGACTAATCGTCTTAGCATAGAGTTTTTTGTCTTTTTCTCTGACAGAATCCATGAAGCTCGTCTCTTTCAAATCTGAGACAAACTCCTGTTCATTGTTCGCTTGCACGATTAGAGAAACTAAAGCGAATCCACGAGGAGTTTGTCCCTCATGGACTATGGTGACATTTGCAGATTTAGGCCGAGGGCATGTGAAAGGAAGAGTGCTTTGGTACGGGTAAAGTGTTGCTATACAGGAGATTAAAAAAAACAAAAAAACTTAGAAAAGTTTAGTGTCCGTTAGCGTGACATGTCACGCTAACGGACTGATCTTTTGTGAAGTTATCAAAAACTTTGGTTTCCATCCTGTTTTTCGATCGAATATCTCAAAGGGATCGTCAGCGATGCTCATAAAACTCTTCAACCAAATCCGCAGTCTATTGATTTGTTTCTTGACAGCATCGATGTCGGTAGTAGCAGAGAAGGAGTCCCAAGATAGTTCTTTCTTGACAGCCAGAAGTTGTAGCAGGTTACAAACTTTGTTGGGCCTGTCTTTGCTTCGCATGTCCGTCAAGCCAATCGCTTTGAGTGTGTATTCCTTGGTTATGCCTTTAGCGGAAAACTTAATATTAGTTTCTCCAAGGAAAGTGATCTTGACATCTAACCATGTAGTTTCTTTTGGAGTTGGAAACTTTAGTTTAGTTCGTTCGTTGCCGTCAGGCCGGTCAGATGGAGAACCAAGGTCCCAACCACCCATTATTTCAGCTCTCATTTCTTTGAAGGCCAGAAATCTATTTGAGTTGCTATTTGTCCCCATAATATCCGTCTGAGACCATAAATTGAGCAAATCAGAGATCGAAAACAAGACTGTTCTTGTATGGTAATCATCGAGAATGTTTTCAGTGAACTGCCGGTACTCCTCTAACATTTCTCGATTAGCAAGCATGGGTGAAGGATCATCAATTCGTAATGTGTATAGGTAGATGGCGACTAACAAGAGATATGCGAAAGAACTCTGACATGACAGATTCATTACCTCCGAACACATCTTTAAGGTCTCTTGTAATGCTATTGCCTCATCCTTATTGATCGTTTGATCGATCACAGTTACTTTCTTCTTGAAAAATGGTTCTCTATCGCCTCTGAGATTTATGAAGACGAGGTCAAAAGAGTTGCTATGAGGATGAACCGGTACAGTTTGCACCGTAATTGATGAGCCTTCTCTCAAAGGCCATGAGAAATCTATACAAAGTTTGAAGGGCTTGAATACGACACCCATAAGTTCAAGAAAACATGCAAACAGGGACTCAAAAGTGCGACTCTGGGGATTCCAGTTGATTTCAGTGTGAATCTTCATTTGATACAGTTTTACTCGTTTTTAAGACAATATGTCAATTCATAAGGATTCAGACAAACCCTCGCTCAAGCTTTTCTTTTCTCTTCTTCCAATCAGGAACAACTCTTTCCAATAGCTTCCAGAAAGCGGCCGTATGGTTCTTGTGTCTTAAGTGGCACAACTCATGGAGTATGATATAATCGATACACTCGCGCGGAGCTTGTATCAAGTCAGTGTTGAGAGTAATTCTCCCACCTTTGGAACAGCTACCCCATCGCGAGGTCATCTGTCGAATGCTGAACTCTGTGCACACAATGCCGATTTTGCTCGCTTGTGTTTGACACTCTTGCATTCTCCTTTCAAATACTACACGCGCACGGTTGGCATACCACTCAGTCGCCAGTTTTCTGACCCTGTCGCGGGATTTAGGTGATGGAGTTCGAACCCAGATAAAACCTCGTGTCAACTTGACAGACTCCTCTTTGGCGTGCCGTACTCTGAGTCGATAGCGTCTTCCCAAGTACAGGTGAGTCTCTCCACTGACGTATAGTTTAGCTTTGGGTAGCGGAAGAAACTTGTCGAAATGCCTCCACTGCTTCAGTATCCAATTGCCACGTCTTTGAACTCGTGCTACTATCTCTTCAACACACTTATCCAGTGGAGCTTTAACGGTCACCTGCTTGTCTGGATGAACGCTTATCGTCAGGCGCGAACTGTCTGTGTACGTCAATCGAAAGTTAATCTGCCGTTTGCCATATAATACGCTATGAACAGCTCCTCGACGCACCGATGTTTTCCGGCTCATGCTCTTCTCTTTTCAAATATCCGCAAACACCGCTCCTCGATGTCGTCCATTTCTTCAAATGTCAGGTCGAACCCGTGTTTACTCTTGAGATCAAACAAGAAATCATCCATTTCCTTCATCATCATGTTTTTTCTGTCTGGATCATTCGTCCAATTCACTATCCGATTGCGTTCCAGAATCTCATCAATTCCCAATGCCGCTTCAACACTGACATCAGGTGACTCAATACCATTTCCTGAATAGTTTTCAAATATCTTACTGATCTCGCCGAAGTATGCCGCCGCGATTTCCTTACTCACAAGCGCGTCAGGTATGCTTTCATCGGTGTGGTTAACGATTGATGTTTGGATTTCTTGCGCTTTGTTCAAGTAATCATTGGCGCTAAGTCGTTTTTGTCTGAATGCGTTAATAGCGTCTTGAAGCATTCGTGAAAATTTTGTGTAAAACGCCGGATCTTCGTCCCAACGCTCGTGTATGGTCTTCAGAGTCCGGTGTGCTATCGTATCGGCCTTAGCAGAGGGCTCAGCTACCTTTTCGACCTCATGAGCGAACGCATCCTGATCAAAAATGTTGACTAACGGTGTCACTTCCTCAACTTCACCGGCTCCGATGTGCGTGTCTATCAATTTCTTGATCTTCGGTTCATAATCAGAATAATCGATTGTCTCGGCGTATCGCCGACGCACAGCAGTGCGGAGATTCTTGAAGAACTTCAAATCGCACTTGTATTTGTTTATCTGTGACTCTGGAGTATCATCAAGAAACCTGTAGGAAGACAATGCAATCGCCAATGTTCGCGCAAAAATGGAAAACAGCTCATAGAACTTTTCTCTCTTTTCTTGATCGCTCAACAACTGCTCAAATGCCTCAACGTCCTGCTTGTTCGGAATCTCTTTGAAAACATCCCAAACATTTTCATGGCTTTGCGGTAGACTCTCAATCTCAGATTGGACATCGATAACGGTCTTACTCAAATCTTCTTTGTCGAAGTCAGAGAGTGAGCCATACAAGTCCAGAGCTTGGTCTAATTCTTCCAGCACACCCCGATAATCAAGGATGTATCCAAATTCCTTATTGTCATGTAGCCTGTTGACTCTGGCAATCGCTTGCAACAGTTGGTGATTCTTCAATGATTTTGTCAGATACATAACTGTGTTTCTCGGTGCGTCGAAGCCAGTGAGCAGTTTGTCAACCACGATGATTATATCAGGGTCGTCTGGACCTTTGAATGCCGATATGATCTGCTTGTTGTATTCTTTTTCAGTTCCGAAACGCTCCATCATCCGTTTCCAGAAATGCACAACTTTTGCTTTGCTCTCTTCACTGTCGTATTCGTCATCTACTTCATAGTCATCCGGCCCTGATATCAGTACTTCAGACGTTACCATGCCAAAATCATCCAGATACTTCTTGTACTGTAACGCGGCTTCTTTTCTCTGAGCAACAAGCTGACCCTTAAATCCTGTGCCTTTCCATGACTCCGCAAAGTGAACACTGATATCCCAGGCAATTCTTGCGATCTTCTTCTCAGCGATGTTCAACTGATTCGCAGTCGAGAATTTTCGCTTAAGGTCGGCTTTTTGCTCTTTCGTTAATCCTTTGGTGTGATTCGCAAACCAACTGTCGATTTCGCCCTTAGAGACATCTTGAGGAACGTCGCGCCCCTCATACAAGAGTGGCACAACGGCTTTGTCTTCAACCGCTTGAGTTATCGGATATGTGTCAATCAACCCACCGAATTTTTGGATAGTGTCTTTCTCTTTACTGGCAACCGGAGTGCCGGTGAAGCCAATGTAGCAGGCGTTGGGCAACACTCTACGCATTTTTGCGTGACGTGGCCCGTATTGAGTTCTGTGTCCCTCGTCAACCAGCACAAAGACGTTTTCACTTTCGCGGGTAATCTTGTCTCGTGACGTTGCTTTTTCAAACTTGTCGATTACGGTTGTGATTATTTGTTCTTTGTCTTCTGAGAGCATTTTGAGCAAGTGCTCGCCTGTTTTGGCTTGCACTGCTTCTTTGCCGCAATGATGGAATGTCTTCCAAATCTGGTCATCAAGATCAACTCTGTCAGTCACCAGCACAATACGTGGATTTCTGATTGACGGCTCAAGCGCGAGAGCTTTGGCGAGCATAACCATCGTCAGTGACTTTCCGCTTCCTTGTGTATGCCAGACAACTCCACCTTGTCGTGACCCTCCGCCAGCTATGCTTGTCACTCGCGACATAATCTTTTTGACACAAAAGTATTGCTGGTAACGCGCTATCTTTTTGACTCCTGTGTCATAGACGAGATACCGATACACAAGCTCAAGTAATCTCTCCGGTCTGCACAATGAAAACAGTGTCTCGTCCTGTGTAGTGACTTCGCGCGTTCCGGCTTGCTCTAACTGGTCACAATAGCGTCTGTCGTCCTCAAAGGGCTTAGTGAACAGCTTGTCTTTTGACTCTTGTGACAGAGGACTGTTGCAGAGTTCGTTTAGCAAGCGTCTCTCTGCGGAGCTGAACTTCTCTCGCCATACCGACCAGAACTCCTCTGGTGTTTTTGTGGTTGCATATTTGGCCTGGTCTGTGGCCAGCGCGAGGACAAGTTGCGAAAAAACAAACAAGCCGGGTATTTCATCAGGTAGCTGATTGCGGATATTCTGCCGCACCGCCAAATCAACCGCGTCTTTCACCTTTGGTGACTTACACTCAATCACCACCAGCGGAATGCCGTTGACAAAGAGGATGATATCCGGACGCCGCGTTTCATATCGTCCAGTGCGTTCGACTGAAAACTCTGCTGTGCAGTGAAAGACATTGTTCTCCGGTGTGTCCCAGTCAATGTACTTCAATGAAAAACTTTTGGTGTCACCCTCAATTGTCTGTGGCAAGCTCTTGCCGAGACAAATCAAATCGTAGACTTGCTCGTTTGTGCGGATAAGGCCGTCATACGGAATGCTCTTGAGCGCCTCAACTGCGGCCTGGATGTTACCCTCTGTGAATGGATACTCAGCTCCCTTGAACTGCACACGATTGTTCCTGCTCAGCCACTGACGGAGTACCGAATCGAGTATCACATTCGACGTACGCCCACCACGTAGCTTGACACATTCGTCAGGCGCGAGATATTCAAACCCAAGATTGATAAGCAACTGCAAAGCGGGAATCTGCGACACCCGGTCTTCGGCGTATGATGGTGTTTGTGTCGGTTTCATTCTTACCTCGCGCTATTCACCTGTATCCGATTTCGTAGAATCTTTGAGCAACTTCTTCTCTTGAGACGCTAACCGCCGTTGAACTTTCTGTGCGTCTTCTTCTGGGGGAAGTGTTTCAGGCGTAATTTTTCTATCGGTCAAGACTTTCCGCACACCCTCGTTGTTCCTAATGTGTTCGCTGGTGATATTTTGCTCTGTCGATAAGTTGTCGCGCTTGATATTGAAGTTTGTGATTTCGTTTGCGAAGTCTTTGGCTTTGATTGTGATTGTCGGTAAGAAGTCTGCCAGCGGTCTTCCTTTAGGGACTTGTAATCGCTGTTTCATTTGTACTGTGGTTTTCCCACCGAATAGAGCTTGATCACCTCTACTCCGAATGCGACCAAAACTCTGACCATCTCCGAGCCAAAGATGATTCCAGAGAGTTCCTTTTCAGAGAGTTTAGTTTTTGACGAGCCTCCAATCTCTCTATTTCTGCCAGCCGTTCCTCAATTATCTCCTGTTTTCGGGTCTGAAGAGCGAAATATGTCTAGCAAAAGCTATCTCTCGCTTGCTCGTATCTCCGTTTTGGGCAATGAGATAACAGGCATAACGGGTCAAGCTGATGTCCTCAATTTCCCGCTTAGCGCCCTTCGCCAGCTCTATCATTTTGTTGACGTCAACAAAATGATCATCGATTGGCTGACTGGCTCCTCGACATGCTTTTTTTGCCTTTTCTACGACCTTCAGGAAATTGCGCCACTCTTTGTATCCGAGCAATTCCTGCAAGTCTCGAGCAAACCAAAACTCTAATCCATCATGCTCTTTAGCACAATCTTCAAAACGACCGTGCAGTTTCTTTATCAGTTCTTTCTTCATGTTTCACCTTCTTCATGTTCAGGAATGCCGACTCACTAACTCATCTTTGAGTCAGATTCACCATTGGATTGTGGGTTAGCGACAAGCCACGTGTGTAATTCTGCATGAAACTCCTGTGTGCGATCCCTAAAGTCTGGTTTCTTGAAATGTCTCTCGATCATGATGCCAATCCCTACGAGTAGCATTAGAGCAATAAATAGTTGGACATTTCTCTCAGCAATTCCAAGCGACGCGTCAAACAAACCTGCAACATACAAGATCATCAGCCAAACAAGTGCGATAGTCGTTGATACGAGACAAGCAAGAATCAACCGGACTCTGCTGTGTTGATAATCCCATGTCCGGTTCGCACAGTCATACGTCATTGCAAGGAACGCAGTGTACGTTGAGCCCTCTTCAATCGAAGCTATCAGATGTTTTGGTTCGTTGAACCATGGCGATTTGAGTGGTCTGGTGAAGAGGTTGAAGAATAGTAGCAGGACGGGAAAGAAGAGGAACACAAACGGCACAGTGTGTCCAAAAGCGTAATTCTTCAATTCATCAGAAAACAGCTGTAGATAACCAACGATAATCAAAGTATTGATTGCTAACAGGTAGTTAAGCTTGTCCTCCAGCTTGAGCCTGTCGTCAGACAAGTGTTTGTACATGTCCCAAACTTTGGAGGTGAACTCCTCTAATTTAGCTCTCTTATCATTTTGATTCATTCGCTTCCTCCTTCTTACTTTTCACTCGTTTCTTGCCTGACAGTAATAATTGCATCAGACCACGCTTTTGAGTTTCCATTAGCGTCCTCTGATAACTTAGCGCAACCACGTCTTCTTCGAGTTGAGTTAATACTCGGCTTATTCGTCTTTGCTCATTGAGAGGTGGCAAATCGAATCTGTACCATAGTAAGAAGTCTCCTGGAAGATGAGGGACTCCCGATCCCTCACGAATCGCGCGGATTCTCTGATTGTCATAACTCAATTTATTATGGAGATATTCGCTACTCGCTCGCTCTTCAACGAGCTCAAGAGCAACTACCGTAGAGCCGACAGCACCCTCTAATCCGAAAGCGCATTTCCCTGCATATTCACCGTCCCACAAGACTAAAACGTCTTCGCTCTTACAAAGAATTGCTGATGGGTCAATTGTAAATGCAGTGATGTTACCAGACATCGCTTCGGAGCCGAGATAGGGAACACCATCCCTGTTCATGGAAATTTCAACTGGTCTACCCTTTTTCTTAGATGCGATTTCCGAAAGTTTCACTCCCTCCCACTTCACATCGAACCCCGGAAACCGTCGCTTGCCGGTCAGCAGTTGTTGCATCAGCCCTTTCTTGAGCTTTTTCTTTTGCTCAATCAGCTTGTCAACCTGCTCAATCGCCTTGTCCCATGTCGAGAGAATCTCGGCGATTTTGCGTTGTTCGGAAATTGTCGGGATATGTACCGGATAGTCTTTCAAGGCTCTGAATTGAATACTTTCGACCGTAGTTCCTACTTTTGAACAGGATTGAAGTATGTCATTCGCCTTCCATTGCAACAAATGAAACACGAATTCCGGAGCGACACTTTCCTTCAC
>Ga0114931_10010135_pt1 | contig 11239 bp, 9 predicted proteins | sample 2SBtaG_FD_89579 | JGI IMG/M metagenome (GOLD analysis project Ga0114931, IMG submission 89579) | Deep subsurface microbial communities from Kolumbo volcano to uncover new lineages of life (NeLLi) - 2SBTROV14_V59a metaG | ecosystem: Environmental > Aquatic > Marine > Volcanic | place: Kolumbo...
CCAATGTCGCGGCAGCGGAACCGCCGGCGAGGCCGGTTCCTACAACGATAATCGTGTACTTGCGCTTATTGGCCGGATTGACCAGTTTCAAACTAAATTTGTGATTGTCCCATTTGTCCTGCAGTGGACCTTCGGGTACTCTCGAATCAAGGGTCATTTCTTACGCTCCCGTGAAAAATATCCAAAGTGGAATGCCGATGAAACCGGCCGCGATAACGATCGCCAGGCAAATGCCTAAGGAATAAATAATTGGCGTGTAACGGGGATGATTCACGCCCAAGCTCTGAAACGCGCTCCAGAAGCCATGCCTGAGGTGAAACCCCAGGAAAAGCAACGCTCCAACGTACCAGGCCACATAAAGCGGATTGCTGAACGTTTCGTAAACCAACCGGTAGAGATCGCGCATCTCTACCCCATCCACCATGGTCTTGTATTCCGGCCCGTACTTGAAAGTCCAGAGGTGAAGCGCCACAAAGACGAAGGTGAGCAGTCCTGTGAAAATCATCGTGCGTGACGCCCACGATTTCTTGCTGGGGCCACCAGCATCTCCTGATTTGGCATAACGGACCGGGCGGGCGGCTTTCCTCCCCCTCGCAACTGAAATCCCGGAATAGACGTGTAGCAGAAAAAAGGCCAATAAAATCAGTTCTACAACAACCAGGAGCCAACCGAAACTGATAAGAAAATGGCTGTACTCATTGAATGCGTCGGGATTGGTGTCGAACAGGAGTAAATTGCCGGTGAGATGCTCAATCAGAAAAATGACCATCGCCAACCCGGTGGCGCCCATTATAAACTTCTTGCCGACGGAACTCTTAAGAACTTTTGCAAATTGCGACATCGCGTGCGCTCCACAGAATAAAAGTTTTCTACAGGGAAAAGATGGTAGCGAAGCCAGACTCGCTCAACGGTCGTCAATATAGAGCATGCATGCCAAATAATCAAGGGCATGCATTGAAGAAACTTTTTCTGGTAGAAAAAAACACGGGACCCGAAAGAGCGCGCCGACAAGTACTCAATTCGGCCAGTCGGTTCAGTTACAGCCAGGCTATTCCGGCAGATCAAGAATGTAAAGTTGGGCTTGCGAATCGCTGATCAAGTAGAGCAGTTTCCTGTCAGCGTCGAGCGCGATGCCTTCGGCTTTGTCGATATCGTGCCGGAAGCGCGCTAGCGGTTTGCCGGTCAAATCGCATTTCGTAACACTCTTAGACAGGTCGCTGACAATCCACAAACAATCATAGCGTGCGTCGTATGCAACACCAGCATAGTCCCTGGCAAACTTGATTTTTCGGAAACCTGTAACCTGTTGCATATGGTCCAATTCGATCAGCAATTTGGGCGATTTTTCATTCACCACAAAAAAGTGCTGTCGCCCTGGATGAAAGGCAATCCCTTCCAAACCGCTATTCTTCTTCTTATGTTTTACCGGAATCTTAACACGCCGTAACTCGCGCCCCATCGTATCGACGTTCACAGCCTCGCGCAACCGCTCTTCCACGACCCAAAGCGTCGCATCGATCGTATTCTGTGTGATTCCTTCCAAGTCCTCCCCCAGGAAAGAGAGCGAGTCCAGAAGCACACCGTCGAAGCTCAACTTGTAGATGCGGTTGCTCGTGTCGCTGACAGTCCACAAGTAACGGCCGCGAAAATCCAGTGCCAGTCCGGACGGTTCGCGCACGGGCACGGGAATGGTTTGTCGCAGTTGCAGACGGGTGGTGGTGGAATCGGCCCCCTCCCCACTCCGGGCAAAAAGGGTGGTACCGCTCGAAAGGAAAAACAACACAAGGCAGCCGTGGGTCGAAGCTCTCATCATTTTCCTGCCGGATCATCCGTCACCTGAGATGCGCGCCATTTCTCATACGGACATACCGCCAGACTCGCGTTGTAATACCTGGGATCGTCGGTCACCTCCACGCCCACCCAACCGGGCCGCTCAAACACTTCATCCTCAGTCTGTAGTTCGATTTCCGCCAGCAGCAATCCCTTATTCTCGCCCTGGAATTCGTCGATTTCCCAGGTGTGACCGGCGTACCGAATCACGTAGCGCGTTTTTCTTATGATGGAAGGCAGGCAAAGCTCCCGCATCATTTCCTGCGCCTCAGCCAACGCAATTTCGTACTCGTACTCGAGCCGCTTGGCCCCCACGGTGGCACCTTTGATGGCAAGGAAGGCGCGGTCACCAACGGTTCGCACCCGCACGCTGCATTCAGGCCGGGTTGAGAGATAGCCCTGAGAGTAAACCTTTCCTGTCGTTTGCCCTCTCCAGTCATCATTTTGGATGAGAAATTTTCGTTCAATTTCGTGCGGCATTCGGCATCCGGTTTGCCTGTTTATCTAGCTGATAGCGTCCATCTTTGCAGCCTTTCTCTGCGGCAGGTAGCCGCGGGTGAACGCGGCGTCCCCCACCTTCCCAGGGTTCGCCACCTCAGAGACTGGTTTCATGAATAGAGACTGTGATGCATTGCGCAAAATACCAAACTCGCCTCAAAGTTGCAAGCGCCATATAGCTATAAAATTCATAGCCGCGGAGGCACAGAGGGCACAGAGTTTGTACTTTCGATAATAGCTCCTGCAATTTCTTCAAATTCTAAACTCATTTTATCCGTATTTCATCGGTCTCAATCCGTGGCCTTCTTTGTTTTTGTAACCCACTCAAAATAGCATAGAGCCGAGTTTTGCCTCCCTTCAGCAAACTTCTACAGCCGCTTGCCGTATTCAGGTTCATCAGGTAGACACTGGCAACTTTGCCGCCGCTCAACTCTGGTCTTCTGATCAAAATGCACGACCTTTGCAATAATTTCTTGACACAGGCAGGCTTCGGTTGTATATTGGCCCCAATTACCACACGACAACTCATTTTGCAAGACCGTTGTTAAAAGCACCAGGGAGCTTTCATGGGGCAAGCTGAAACTGAACAACTGAACAAAATCATATTGGGGGCCGCGCTAAGCCAGGCACTGTCGGTGGTTTGCGAATTGGGAATTGCAGATCAGATCCAGTCTGGTGGACCTAAATCAGTGACGGATCTGGCCGTGGTGACTGGTGCGCACGAACAGTCTCTGTATCGCGTTTTGCGTCTCCTCGCAAGTCACGGGTTGTTCGAAGAAAAGACCGATCGGGTGTTCGACCATACCCGGCTTTCGAGCTGCCTCAGGAGTGACTACGACGGTTCCTACCGCGCTGGTGCCCGTATGTTCCATGCCCTCTTTCGTGGCTGGGACGGCCTCCACCACGCCGTGATGACGGGTGAGCCTGGCTTCCAGAAAGTCTTTGGGCAGCCTATGTTTGATTACATTGGCGACAATCCTGACCTGGCCCCGCTCTTCGATGCTGGGATGACAGCTTTTCACGGACCCGAGACGGCTGCGATGCTAGACGCCTACGATTTCAGCAGTATCGACGTCCTGGCTGACATTGGTGGCGGCAACGGGTCGCTGTTGGCAGAAGTCCTGCAGCAGCATCCTAAACTGAAAGGCATTCTGTTTGATTTAGGTCACGTTGTCGCCCGTGCCTCCGCCTTCCTTCAGGATCAATCCCTGGATGACAGATGCACCGTCGTCGAGGGGAACTTTTTTGAATCGATCCCTGGCGGCGCAGATGCTTATTTATTTCGCCACATCATTCATGACTGGACCGACGAGCAGTCCATTCAGATTCTCAAGAACTGTCGCCGGGTCATCCCTGATCACGGTCGGGTGCTGATCGTCGAGTATGTTGTACCGCCAGGGAATGAGCCATCTTTTGCGAAAGACATGGACATCACAATGCTGGTGTTCCCCGGCGGGGCCGAACGAACGTCAGAGGAATACCGTTTATTGTTCGAGCGGGCAGGGTTCCAATTCAAGGGCGTTACCCGCGCCGTCTCAGAGATATGCATCGTGGAAGGCACTCCGGCATGAAACACACACCCCTGACTGCACAAATCGCAGCTAGCGAACTGGCACCTTTTTTTTTCATCGGGCTCTGCAACACAGTCGGCATCTGTCTCATGCCCGGGAGATGTGGGTTCTGAGACGCTCTAAATCATGACCATGAGCAGCCAAGCCCGCATCGAAGACATCTCCTCGGCGTGGGTTTTTTTTATCACTTATTTCAAAGGAGGCGATTTTATGACGCAGATGACGCAATAAAGCTCATTGTTTCAGTTGGCACGGGTCGGTATTGCAGACCTGACAAACAAGTACTAACCTGCATTATTCATGAGCCAGCCAGCTTGTCATCCCCGGGGCGGGAATCGATGAGAAAACCAGGAGCTTACCGCATCTATGAACGCCCGATCCTCTATTTTTCTCGGGAACAAGCTTCGCAACATGAAACCCTTCGAGATTGTTGCTCAAGTTGATTTCAGGAATTATGTAGGCTAACCAACCAAAGAGAGGGACGAAAATGAATAGATTAATCCGAATAGCCAGACCGGAAGGTGGTCTCGCCTGGCTCACCATCCTGCCGATCCTTGTCCTTTTGAATGCCTTCTCCACCACCCTGGTCTTCGCACAGAGCCGAGAAATCACGGGCCGGATCACCTCGGCTATCGACAACACGGCATTGCCTGGGGCAAACATCCAGATCAAGGGCACAACCCGCGGCACCGCCTCGGCGCCAGATGGCAGTTTTTCGCTCAGAATCCCGGATGGGCCGGTAACCTTGGTTATTTCATTCATAGGCTATAAAAGTAAAGAGATAGCGGTCACCAACCAGACCGACTTTCAGGTGACCCTCGATGTCAACGTTGAGGAGATGGCTTCCGTCATTGTCGTCGGAACACGCAATCCCAACCGCACGGCTCTCAATACGCCCGTCCCGGTCGATGTCCTGCCGATGCGAGAGCTGCAGGAAGTGGGCGCTCAGGTGGATGTCAATCAGATATTGACGTACGTGGCACCTTCTTTCAACTCGACCCGGCAATCCTCATCGGACGGCACGGAACACATCGATCCGGCTTCGCTGCGCGGTTTGGGACCAGACCAGGTGTTAGTGTTGATCAACGGCAAGCGCCGCCACACAACCTCATTGGTCAACAATCAGCAGACCGTTGGCAATGGCTCGGTCGGCACGGACTTGAACGCCATTCCAACTTTTGCAATTGAGCGCATCGAAGTGCTGCGCGACGGCGCCTCCGCCCAGTATGGCTCGGACGCCATCGCCGGCGTCATCAACATCGTCTTGAAATCCAGCGTCGACAAGATTACCAGCAGCGCGACCGGTGGCACCACCAGCGACGGTGACGGTGAAACCGTACAATACAACGCCAACTACGGCTTTCGCGTTGGCAAGAACGGCTTCTTCAACATAACTGGTGAGTATCTAAAGCGTGAACCCACCAACCGCACCCAGAATCATGAATTGGTGATTTTTGATCAGGCCGAATTTGGCAATTTTTTCGCTTATGCTTTCAGCAATGACAATGCCCGCGAAATCGATGACCAAATCCTGTCGCAACGTGGTTTGACCCGGGACGATTTCAATTTTCGGATCGGTGATGCGCAAGTGGAAAATGGTTCGTCCTTTTTCAATGCTATTATTCCCCTGAACAGTGGCGCCGAATTATACGGTTTTGGCGGCCTGAGTTTTCGTGACGGCCGCGGCTCCGGTTTCCGCCGGTTGCCTAGCGATGTCAGCAATAATGTCGCGGAGATTTTTCCGAACGGATTTCAACCGCAAACCCAATCCAGCATCGTTGATAAATCCATTGCCGTTGGACTGCGTGGCGTCCTGCGTGGCTGGGATGTCGACCTGAGCAATACTTTCGGCAGCAACCGTTTTGATTTCACCATCAACAACACAGTCAACGCCTCTCTCGGTGCCGAGAGCCCGACCAGTTTTGAAGCCGGCGGCCACGAGTTTAGCCAAAACACCACCAACCTCGATTTCACGCGCTACTACGCGCATCCGTTTGAAGGGGTGAAAGGCATCAACGTGGCACTCGGGGCAGAATTCCGTGTCGACCACTATCAGATTCATGCCGGTGAAGAGGGGTCTTACCGCAATTTCGGTGTCGTGGAACAGGTCGTCAACGGGCAGATTGTACAGGTCGACACACTGGGCAAGGGCGGCGGGGCGCAATCCTTCCCCGGTTTTCGGCCGCAGAATGAAGTGGACCGCTTTCGCCAAAACGTGGCCGGCTATGCTGACATCGAAGTCGATGTAACCGACCAGGTCCTCCTGACCGGCGCGCTGCGCTACGAAGATTACAGTGATTTTGGCAATACCGTGAACGGTAAGGTCGCCGTGCGCCTGAGTCCCGCCGACAAAATCGCCTTCCGTGGCGCTGTCAGCACGGGCTTCAGGGCTCCATCCTTACACCAGTCCTTTTTCAACACAGTAACGGTAGACATTGTGGACGGTAGGCTGGTCGACACCGGCATCTTCAGAAACGATAGCCGCCTGGCGCAATTCATCGGTATTCCGAAGTTGAAAGAAGAGACATCTGTGAGTGTGAGTGGCGGGTTCACAGCTACCCCGATCGAAAACCTTAGCATCTCAGTCGACGGTTACTTTATCAGCGTCGATGACCGGATCGTGCTCACGGGGGCGTTCGGCAATGATCCATTCGGCGACCCCGTACCCGACCTGGTCGCGCTGTTTCAGCAGGTCGGCGCCACCAGCGGGCGCTTCTTCACCAACGCCGTCGACACGGACACGAAAGGTCTGGACGTTGTCGCGACCTACGACTTGCCGGCCGGTCGCAGCGAGTTTCGCTTTTCCCTGGCGGCCAATTTTAACGACAACGATGTCGATGACAAACTTAACATCCCCGCCGCCCTGGTCGGACAGGAGGATATCTATTTTGGACCGCAGGAGAAGAGCCTGATCGAAACCAACAATCCGGATGCTAAGATCAACTTCACAGTCAACTACAAACTGGATCGCTTCTCTGGCATGCTGCGTAACGTTTACTTCGGCGAAGTCACCCGCAACGGTTTCCCATTTGGGGTCGTCCAGGAGCACGATGCCAAGGTGGTTACGGACCTCAGCCTGTCCTATGAGCTGACGCCGGGCGTGACCCTGACCGCCGGCGGCAACAACATTTTCGATGTCTTCCCGGATGAACAGGTGTTCGATAACAGTTTCTTCGGTGTTTTTAAGTATGCGCCGGTGCAGCAGGGGTTCGATGGGTCGTATTTCTTTGGCAGGTTGAATGTGAGTTTCTAAACCGCGACCTCTGAGCAAACAACGAAACGCGCCGGGCAGATCTGTAGCCGCCCGGCGCGTTTCAAAATTGAGGGTGGCGCAGTATCGAAGTTGTTATCTCCTTGTGTCAGGCTGAGGTTGGGTGACTAAAGTGGAGAGAGACCCTCTGTATCTAACGGACTATTGACCCCCAGACCACCCCTGTTCAGCACATGCGTGTATATCATGGTTGTGCGGACGTCGTTATGACCGAGCAACTCTTGCACCGTCCGAATGTCATACCCCTGTTCGAGCAGATGCGTTGCGAAGCTGTGCCTGAAGGTATGACAGCTCGCACGTTTTGTGATGCCTGATTTTCGGACGGCATCACGGACTGCGCGCTGCATGGCGCTTTCGTGCAAATGATGCCGCCGGTGTACCTTGTCTTCGGGATCGAAAAAGTGCGATGATGCTGGAAACACATACTGCCATCTCCAATCTTGAGCAGCGTTAGGATACTTGCGGTTGAGCGCACCTGGCAATTTCACGCTACCGCGTCCAACCGTCAGGTCCTGATCGTACATCGCCTTTCTCTGCCGCAAATGCTCCTTAAGAGGTTCGACCATCTTGACAGGAAGCATTGTCTTGCGGTCTTTCTGACCCTTACCGTCCCTCACCAGGAGTTGATGATAGTCGAAATCCACATCCTTGACTCTGAGACGAAGGCACTCCAGCAAACGCAAACCAGAGCCATACATCAGAGAGGCCGCGAGTTTGTATTTCCCTTCAAGATGATTCAAGACTCTCGTCGCCTCTTCACTGGTCAGGACCACAGGCAATCGAACGGGCTTTTTGGCCCAATGGATGTTCTGAACAAGGCCTAACTCTTTTCGCAGAACCTCCTTATAGAGAAAAAGAACTGCGCTTAAGGCTTGATTTTGCGTGGAAGCTGCAACCTTCTGATTGTCGGCCAGATAGTTTAGGAATTGCTTGATTTCCTGCTCGGCCATCTCCTGAGGATGTCGTTTGTTGTGGAAGAGAACAAACTTGCGTATCCAACGAATGTACGACTTCTCGGTGCGATAGCTGTAGTGTTTCATTCTTATTATTCCCCGGACCTCCTCCAACAATTTGCGCTTGGCCACGACACACCTCCCATTTTTTTCTTGACTGTCATGAACCGGCTACCTAACTTTTACGACTCTGTCAGGAAACGGGAATCGTTTCGAAGCCGGTGGACGCCCCCCTATGACTGTCTCGTCGGTTCTCCTAGGCGTCTGCAACACATTTCCCATAGAGTGGTGATGATTTGATTACTTGTCTATTTGTTCACCTTATTTACCGATTTCTTTGCAAACATGCAAGTCTTTCTTCCGGCGGGAGTTATTATTTGATGACGGAGGAGGGTCCGCGCGGCTTTCTTTGACGAGACCTGGCGCGCGTGATAAACCCAATATGCCGGTCTTATCAAGACGGATAATGTCTTGATATAACGCACATCTTACGCCTGGATGCGGGTTTCTCTGGGCGATATTGGCTTGTGGGCGAATATGGCCCACCGAATATATAGTTATGTGCTCTCGAAAAACGATTCCTCATCACAAATACAATCGAGCAGAATGATTACAGAAGTTTCGGCTGCATACGAGGGTGTTAAGGCCGCTATAACGATTGCGCGGGGGCTACAGAATCTCAAGACTGAAGCTGAAGTCAACCAAGCTGTCATCGAGATCCAACGACACCTCCTCGACACGCAACACACAGTCCTTCAGCTCCAGGAGACGATCCAAAGTCTCAAGACAAAGATTGCGGAGCTTGAGCAGTTCGATACGAGTCGATTCGAGCTTGTAGATGTCGTGTACGAGGGACACAAGTATAGTGGTCGCAAGGCACCCCGAGATAAGACTACGGACGACTATTACTGCCCAACGTGTTTTTCTCAACGAAGGTTGACAGTCATCCAGTTCTCATCGGATGGCACATCTGCGTACGACTGCGGAAGCTGTGACAAGTCGATTGGCTGGGCCAATGACATGTTCTGATACTTCTCATTCTCAGACGGTAGGCACATAACAAATCGTTCCAGGCGACAGCAGGCGAGCGGGTTTCAGCTTGCCTGAACGTTAGTGTCTCCGTAGCTTTCAGAGAAGTCGGCGTGGCCTGCTGCGCCTGAACTCGGCCGTTAGGCGCGAAAATTTCACTTTTCAAAAGTACAATTTTTCAATATATTAACATTATTAAATGTTTGGAAGTTTATCGACAATATAAATTTATAGGGTTAATTCCATTAGAGATCTAAAAAATAGAATTTGTGACGTTATTGGTGAATTTAATCCGGAAAAACATTTAACCGAAAGAATCAATTTTAAAACTATAAATGAATTTCTTTTTAGTAGTGTAATAGTAAAAGAGATTTTAATTAGTGTTGACCAAGATGATAATGTACCGGCATACATATTAGAACCTCAAATTAACGCAAACAAATTACCTGCTGTTCTGTGTCTTCATCAAACTACTGCAGATAAAAAAATTGGAGCGAAAGAAGCTGTTGGATTGCAAGGTAATAGTAATTATCACTATGCTTTTGAATTAGCGAAGTTAGGATTCATCACGATAGCTCCTGACTACCCATTATTCGGGAATTATGAAATATCGATAGACAAGATTTACAACACTTATGGCTATCAGAGTATATCTATGAAAGCTATCGTTAATCACATAGCAGCTGTAAGTGTATTAGAAATATTACCCAAGGTCAATGCATCTCAAATTGGATGTATTGGTCACTCATTAGGCGGTACAAATGCACTATTCAGCACTTTTTTTGACCATAGAATTAAAGCCACTGTGGTTAGTGCAGGTATAACAACATTTCAACGGTATGCTGAAACTTCTAAAACCGGTAATTTATTAAACTGGTCTTTACGGAATAAATACATGCCAAATATTAAATTAAAGTATAAAAATGACCCTTCTAATGTGCCATTTGATTTCCCGGAATTATTAGCTTCACTTGCTTATAGACCTATTTTTATAAGCGCACCTAAAAAAGACGAGATTTTTGATTATTTGGGCGCAAAACAGTGTATCGAGTTTTCTATCGAAGTAAACAGAAATTCAGATCAAACAAAAAGAATTAAATACACAACGCCAAATTCAAATCATGACTTTCCCAAATATGTCAGAAAGAGCGCCTATAAATTTTTACAAAAGAGCCTGAATAATAATGGAAATTAATTTAAATATAGTCTTACCAATCGTTCTAACTGTTTTATCAATAGTCGGAACATTCTTAGCTACAAAGTATGGTGTTTACTTACAGCGAAGAAAAGAAATTACTTCTATTCGAAAAATAAATGATGGGATTTTGTTTTTACCCATTCGTTCAGGAAGGTTGAATCAGGAGTTTTATGATCATTTTGGCAATAGTATAAAAAAAGCTAAAGATTCGATTTATATAACTGGGAGAGGCATAGTAATGGAAGGAAAAGATAAGCAAATTGCTTTAGAGTATATCTCTTATTTTAGAGAAGCTTTAGATAAAAACAAGGATTTAAAGGTTGTTAGAATTCAATATGGAGAAAATGCACATGAAGATTGGTACAAAGAATTAAAAAAACTCAAAGTTGATTATCCTGATAGGTTAAATTTTTACGTTTTATCCGAGGATTCGAATCATGATATGGTACATGTTGCGGCTATAGATCCTGACGATGAAAAAAAATGTATAGCAGAAATTATGATACCTTCAAAAAAGTTTGATGGCGATTTTGAAAAGGAAATAGCAGGTTCAGCGATATTTGTTGATGGCAATGTTGATATAGCTTCAAGCATTAGAGACAGAATCTTAAGAATCAGCAAGAAATGTACTAAACTTGAAAGCCCTAATGAATTTGACGAATTTATTAGTAGAAATAGAGGCACCATATAACGTGAAAAAGTTAAGATTTAATCTGACAGTTCCGTTTTACATACTGTTGTCTAACTTCTGTTCAAGCCGGTGGGTTGCCTAATCGGGTAAGCGGGGGTTTCTCTCCCCCGCTCCCCACACCACCCGGCGTGCGGGTCCGCACCGGGCGGTTCATCAACGGTTCCAACTATCCATTGGGATAGTGAAACGCAATCCAGA
>Ga0114931_10010136_pt1 | contig 11239 bp, 9 predicted proteins | sample 2SBtaG_FD_89579 | JGI IMG/M metagenome (GOLD analysis project Ga0114931, IMG submission 89579) | Deep subsurface microbial communities from Kolumbo volcano to uncover new lineages of life (NeLLi) - 2SBTROV14_V59a metaG | ecosystem: Environmental > Aquatic > Marine > Volcanic | place: Kolumbo...
GAAGATTGTAATACACAACAAACTTTCCCAAAAGACGATTCTTATACACCAACGGAATGAATCCCAGCGAACGGATCCCTTCCTTCACAAACGTTTCCCGGTATTCTTCAATGCCGCTGTCCCTCATCACATCTTTGACGACGATTGGCTGTGGACTTTCCTCCTCCGACTGCCACGGTTCATGGCCTTCCATGACTCGCCGGTATTCTTCAGACAGAGCGTGCCAGGCCTTAAAGCGCATCACCCGATCCTCATCAAATAACAGCAGAGACGTCTTATCCGCCGATGTCGCGTCAAGAACCGCCCGCACCGCGCTTTGATAAATATCATCCAGTTCCCCGGCCTGAGTCAACTCCGTACTCAGGGCATGGACGATGGCCAGCTCTCGCAGACGGGCAGTCAGGAGCTGTTCAGTCTGCTTGCGTTCGGTCATATCAACACTTAAGGCGTAAAGCCCGACGACTTCCCCGTCGCCAGCGAAACACGGCAAAAGCGTGACGTCCGGCAGCCGTTTGTGATGATCCTGATCCCTCATCGGGAGTTCAAAATTTGCCTGCTGTCCCCGCAAGGCCTTATCGATATACGGATAAATCTGAGAATAGGTTTTTCGTCCGATCACTTCCCAAATATATTTATCCTTAATCGTTTCCGGAGGAATGCCGAACCATCGTTCAAAGGTGGCGTTCGAAAACTGAAATCTCTGTTCTTTGTCGATATAGGCGATCAGGACCGGCAGGGCGTCGGCAATCATACGATAATTGCGCTGGCTTTCCTGCAGGGCATCCTCCACCTGCCGGCGCTTGGTGATATCAAATGCCGCGCCCAGAACCCTGAGCACCTCCCCTTTTTCGGAACGGATAAAACTGGTGTTATCCTCAATCAGCATATAATGTCCCTTTTTGTGATGCAGACGGTATTGCGTTATAACCGAATTGGCGGAAGGGTTTTTGGCAGCGCTTTGGACTTTTTTATACCACTCATCAAAATCCTCGGGATGAATCCAGTTAAACCAGGTCTTGTATTTTCCATCCAGTTCACCGACACGCCTGCCGGTCAACTCCTCCAGCCCCTCCACATTGCGGATCTCCCCTCCCGGGCAACTCAGTTCGTACACCATTACCCGGGCAACCCGGATCGCCTGACGCAAACGCTGCCGGCTTCGCTTGATCTCCTTGATGAATGCCAGCCGCCGGACCCTCATCATATTAGTGGCATATGTAAGTAAAGCGCAAAGCCAGACAAGAGAAAAAGCCAAGAGGTGGTGAAAAATAATCAGAAACACCGGATCCCGCAAGAAACGCAGGGCCCCTCCCAAGATGATCAAGACAGAAAACACGGCCGCGAGAATAAAAGAAAAGACGGGCGGAAAAGGAGGACGCAGGAAAAGCAGGATGATCAAACTGTAAAGAATCGATGAGACAATCCCGGTCGTAGACAAATCTAAAACAAACACTCCCAAGGCCAGTATAACGGCCAACAGAAGAGCCCTGTCCCGGATCCAAGGGCTTGTCTTATAGAAAATTCTCATAATAAGTAAAAGTGAGGTTATGTTTATTTTATTATATCAAAAATCTCCCACCGGGGTATCAGATAAGGGCCTCAAAAAATGTAGGCCTTTTCCTACTTTTAAAAATAAGAAATTTTATAACTATTTTCAGTGATTGGCCGACAGATTTCCCGCTGAGAAGAAATTAGAATGTTGTTGTGTAGGTATTTTGGAAGAGGAAAGGCCGCAAGGCACCAAACGAGCCGTCATCTCACGCAAGAACGGTTTTTCTTCTCATAAGTAAGGGCGACCGCAAAGGGCGCCCTTACTCATTTCTTCACGAAACCGTTTATTGAATGCCGACGACTGTCACGTTGAACGTTAAATCCTTGCCCGCCAGCGGGTGATTCATATCAAGCACGACGACATCCTTCTTAACCTCCGCGATCTTCGCCGGTATGACATGCCCCTCGCTGTTCTGCAACGGAACCACCATTCCCTCCTTAAGCTCCATGTCCGCCGGAAAAAATGATCTACTGACCTCCTGAACCGCATTAGGATTGACCGGCCCGTAAGCGTCTTTCGCGGGAACGGTGACGGTCTTGCTCTCACCCACTTTCATCCCGGCCATCTGCTTTTCTAGTCCGGAAATGATCTGCCCCTCGCCCTGCGTGTATTCCAGCGGCTTCTTGCCTTTGGAGCTGTCCACGACCTTGCCGTCGACGGTCAGAGTATAATCCATCTTCACATCTTTTCCGTCCCGCACGACCTCCTGGGCCCTGGCCGGCACGGCGATCAAAAGGGCTAAAAAGGCGCAAGCAAATATCTTCTTCATCATTTCCTCCTAATTAAGAGACAATTATATATTACGGCCATTATGAGGCCTTTGGTGGAAAAGTCAAGGTCCGCCCAAATCCCTACGCCCTTAACTGCTTCTCCGAATCGACGACATCCCGGTTGATGACCACAATAACGCCGCAAATTTTCTCCCGGAGCTGGTCGGAAACCGGCGCGTCGAGTATCTCCCTCATAATCTGGATACTCATCCGGAAAAAACGCACCATCTCGCCCTCATCGGCGTCCACCAGTGCCAGGGTTTCATCAAACGACGCACCGTTGACCCACGCGTCCATCGCCGGGCTCATATGAAAATAGCACCGTTTGCACAACTCCCGGATGCCGGCGCGTTTTTCCACCTTATGAATGGCGCGCTTGATCTTCCGTGTCAGTATCTCAAGTTTCCTGGCTTCCTGACTCAAATCCGGTTTAGACGTATTTTTCCGAGGTTCATAAACGATCGCCAGACTCAGGATTGCCAACTGACGGGCCGAAAGACCTTCCAGAATCCCCTGATCAAACAATTCCGACAGCATCAGTTCGTAACCATAGACCTTACTGGCAAACTCCCCTTTGACCGTGATCTGCTCATTTTCGATCTGTCCCATCTCTTTAAGGACATCGACCTTCGCCTCCAGATCGCGCAGGGCCTTACGCCGCAGATACGGACGTACCTGAAAATGATGAAAAGATTTTGGATAGATATCGTAAAGCTGTTCCCCGTGCGTGGAATAAAGATTAAGTACCGTCGCGTAAGCCGCGTTAAACTGGGACCGCACCTTTTCCGGTTTGCTGAAAACAACCTTCTGAACTTCTTCCGGTGCGATATAATGCGGACTGATCCGGCAAAAAACAAAGCCTTCCGGATCAATTCCCCGCCGGCCGGCGCGCCCGGCCATCTGATAAAAATCCCGCGTCTTCAGAGTCGCGTGGCCTTTGCCGTAGAATTTTCTCAGCTCGTCGAAGATCACGGTCCGGGCCGGCATATTGATCCCCAGGGCAAAGGTCTCGGTGGTGAAAATCACTTTCAAAAGACGGCTGGTGAAGAGCCGCTCGACCACTTCCTTCAGCGTCGGCAGCATACCGGCGTGGTGATATCCGATGCCGCGCTCAACGAAGGGACGCAGTTTTTCAGCGCTGGGTTCGCCGGCAACCTCAAACCGTTCGCAGAGTTCCGTGTAAAGTCCCGCAACCTCTTTCTTCTCCGTCGGAGAAAGAAAATCGAATACCCGCATCTCTTCGGCCAGATACTCGGTGCGTTTGCGGCTAAAAACAAAATAGATGCACGGCAGCAGGCCCTCGTCTTCCAGGTAACGGATCAAATCGTGGGATTTGTTGGGATGAACATGGGCGAACCTCGGCAGACGGCCGCGCTGTCCATGCCGATAATCGGCGCTTTTGTATCCTTGCTTGGCCATCGTATGAACATTCTCATAAACGCGCCCCTGACATTGATAAAAGACATGGAGCGGAACAGGACGCTTCTCCTCGAGAACAACCTTCACCGGGCGATGATGAATTGACTCCAGCCAGCGGGTCAATTCCCCGATATTGGGAATGGTAGCCGAGAGTCCCAGAACATTCATATGATCGGGAAGAAAGATCAGGGATTCCTCCCAGACCGTTCCCCTTTCATAATCGTCGATATAATGGATCTCGTCGAAAATAATCCAGGCGTATTCATGCAAATTACTTTTTTCTTCGAGGATCTTATTCCGGAAAATCTCGGTCGTCATAATCAGGACCGGGGCCTGGGCGTTGAGGGTAACGTCGCCGGTGAGGATGCCGACCTTATCCGGTGAAGTCTCCTGAAAATCACGAAACTTCTGATTGGACAAGGCCTTGATCGGAGCGGTATAAATAACCTTCACCCCTTTTTTCAGACAGTCGGCGATGACATGTTCGGCGATGACAGTCTTGCCGGCACCCGTCGGGGCAGAGACAATAACGGAATTGCCCTGGTTGATATACTCGATCGCTCGTTTTTGAAATTCGTCGTAAATCATGCGAGATATTATAAAGAAAAACCCCGAAGGGGGAAAGGTGAAACCTCAGGCAATGGAGGCAAAGCGTCACGTCTCCTGAAAAAGAATATTGACCTTCTCGGGGGTCAAGGGTTTGGCATAAGAGGCGTACCACCGACCGGAGACATTGATCTTCTCGCCGTCCTCGCCGGCGGCGGTCAAGGCGCCGCTGAGAAAGACAATCCTGGCGGCGGCAGTTTTCGGGTCAGACTGCAGTTTCTTGACGATCTCCCCGCCGTTCATATCCGGCAGGATCAAATCCATAATGATCAGATCAAACTCCTGAATGCCGAGGATCTTAAAAACGCCGGCCGCGTCTTCGGCGAATGAAAGCTCCGCTTCAATCCGGCTGTCGGCAAAGGCCTTTTCCAAAAGCGGATGCTGATTGGAGTCGTCTTCAACAATGAGAACTTTTATCATATGTCACTGAAACCTAAAACCGCTCCCTCGGTGGTGGAGGGTTATGTGAACAGTACCGATGCGTGCACATCAAGGGAAACACGATATCAGACAAACAGCAGGGAATCATCACGGCAAAAATCGTAATCAGGAAAACCGGGGTTATATGATGCATCCAGCCGGTGACACCGTAACTGAGCAGATAAAGCAGTGACGCCGCGCTGCTTAAAAAAACATGGACACCGTGAGAATATTGAGTGGAATGTTCAAACGTCTGCGTCACCATCAGCCCCGCCGCGACACCGACAAAGGCGAACGGATAAATCAATCCCGGTTCCTCCACCAGACAGACATGAAAGCCCATATGAAATCCCAGAAGTTTCCCGCCGATAAACGGGATGACGATATCGCAGATCCCGCAGATCGACAACGAACCGAACAGACCGATGAACACGGCCTTGATCCAGCTATGATTATCATGTTTCCAGAAAACGGCGGTTGTGGCAATCGCGCTGAATAAAATGTGCGAAGGATGAAAGACATGAAACAGTTCATTGGATGCTCCCGAGATATTGTTCGCTCCGGCGGCCTCGGCAATAAATGTGAGAACCGCCATAAGAATAATCGCCGAGATAACGCCAAAAATGGAATAGGGCAGATGATGCGCCAGTTCCATTAAAATATATTGAACCCTGCTTTTTGTATTTTCCATCCTCTCTCCTTGAATTTCTGACCTTTTTATTTTACATCAAGCCCTATATCCGATACAATCAGTTTTATGGTTGTTTTTTCGTTTTTGGTTTTTCTGCTTTTATTCATCATTATCGGTCTTATTTCCGCCCTGCACGCGAAAGGATCCCGCAAAGACTATTATCTGGCTGATGCTCGGCTGGATCGTCGGTGATTTTCTCTCCTCCCTTTTTATTCATAAACGTCTGCGTCTGGCCACCGAACGCACCAACGAGGCCTCATTTCCCGGCGTAATTGCCAACTGGCAGCAGCTTTTTCCTCACCTACAACGGGTGGAAGCTATCATATCGGTCTTCTTTCTGCTGTCGTACGCATCGGCGCAATTATTGGCCGGCAGTAAGGCGCTCTTTGTCTTGTTCCACTGGCCGCAATGGACCGGATCGGTGATCGATGCCGGGATCGTCATGGTGTATTGTTACGCCGGCGGGATCCGAGCCTCGATCTGGACCGATGCCGCGCAGTCCTTTGTCATGATCGCGGCGATGGACATCCTTTTATTTACCGCCGTCGATCATCTCGGCGGAGTATCTGCCACGACCAACGCCATGTCTGACATTAAAGGGTTTCTCAACTGAGCCCCGGAGGACCTGACTTTTCCGGGATTCTTCAGCGGATTTTTTTTTGCCGTCAGCTGGCTGTTTGCCGGATTCAGCGTCATCGGTCAGCCGCATATTATGATCCGTTTCATGGCCCTCGACAAACCCGGCAACCTCACCCGGACCCGGATCTGGTATTATTCCTGGTTCACCATCTTTTACGCGATAGCGACGGCCGTCGGGATGCTGTCCCGCGTTTATCTCTCCAACCCGGCGGCGTTCACGCATGACCTGCTTCCCCAGCGCGTCGAAAAATGCTGGCTGATCAAAATGACCACCGTTATCACGACACTTCTGGCCATTCTCTTCGCGCTGACCAGCAAGGAAACGGTCTTCGGATTAGTGATCCTCTCCTGGTCAGGACTGGCCTCCAGCTTCGCGCCGCTTTTGATCATCTACGCGTTAAAAAAACGCCCGTCGCAGATCACCGCGCTCATCATGGTGATCGGTGGGCTGGCACAACGCCGTTTACGATGGAATGCCGGGGATGCTTATGGGGCTTCTTTTCTACGCTGCCTTCAGCCGCATCTTTCCTTCAAGGCAGCCGACCAATTCGTAATTCATAAAAACCCACAAGGAATCTACGAAAGAATTGTCATTTGAAAAAATGAAGGTCAGGCGGCCGTGATCAATTTGTCATAATCCGCGGCCTTTCCGCCTTCCAGACAACAGGAGATGATGTCACGTCCGATAGGATGGAGGTCTTTTTCTTTTAAGTAAGGCGTGAGTTCCCGCTTGAAAAAGTCATGTAGCTGCCGGGCGCCTTGGTCGTAAGCCTCTATCCCGACCTCCGGCTGGGTTTCCACCTCGAGAAAATTATGCGGAATCAGAACCCCTTCGACCTGCATGGTAAACAGCGAATATCCCAGCAACGGACAGCGTGAGGCCCGAATCTGTTCGGGTTTGAATTTGGCACTTCCCCGACGGGCGAGATATTCCCGGGCAATCCACTGCGGGCTGAAGCCGACTTTCCATACCCCGACGTACTGGTTCGGGATCAAAGCATACCGGGTCTTGGGCGTGCGCAGGATCTGCTCTAAAAGCAGATTGGCCTGATCCACCCTTCTCCCGGTGGCAAACGGCCAGTAAGACCCCACCCCTTCACTCTGCATCCCGGAAGTATCGGTAATGCTGGGGTTGGCGTGTCCCCGGGGCGAAACCATCCGCCACAGCCAGGCCAAAGACGGAGGCAAAAGATGCAGGATTCCCAGGATGCCGTAACTGGGTTTCTCTTCACTGCAGGGAGGCGTCCGGATACCGAAACTGCGGATATCCACATCCACCTGTTCATTGATGATTCCCGGAACGATCTGTCGCGGCAAAATTACCCGCGGGTTGGGACAGGGAACGCCGGGACTGTCCATGGTGTGCTCCCAGATCAGACAAGTACTCCGGGGAACGGCGTAAAGATTCAAAAAGACCAGCGGCTCCGGCGGCTCAATGCAAAGGCCTTCCAAATGCGTGTCGACGCCGTAATGGTCGATATGGTTAACGCGGACAAACCAGCCGTCTTCCGCGTCGCGGACAACCAGCCTCTCGCCTTCCTTCTGCAATTTGGGCGGACACAGCGCCATATCATCGGCGACCGGACTCAGCGAACAACCCTGAAACAGCGGGATAAACCGTTTTTCTCCGTCGACCATATTCTCGCCGAGCAATAACCGCCCATCGGGTTCGCGGTGTGGATACTGTAGCATTTCGCTCTTGCCACCGCCGCTGGCGCCTTCGTGCACAATGTTAACCTCGTTGTCATAAGGGGTGATCACGCGTACCGCCGAACCATGAATCGTGGTCCAGCCTTCCTTTTCTCCAAGTGACAAAAGAACGCCGTAGACCCCTTTCTTGGCACTGGGTCCGGGATAAAGATTTAACGAAAAAAGTTCATGCTGATGATCAAGACGGTTATGGATGACAATCTGTTTGCCGTCGCAATGAGTGTGACGGAACGGCGGAGCCAAATAGATAATAGCCTGGGGTTCGAAATTGTCGGGAACCTCGCCGGCCGGGATCATCCCCTGCAGGTCGGCCAGGCCAGCGGCAAAGAAGGCCGCGTTGCGGGGACCGATCAAAAGAGACTGATATCCCAGGTCGGGGCTTCCGGCGTAAAACGGCAGGGTGATCAAATCCTGCTGTTTCAGCCAGCCCAAAATCTCCTGCCGGAAACTTTTAAAATCTTGCGAAAACCGTTCGGGAAAACGCGGTTTGTCCGAAGGCTGGTTATCGGCAATGACCATTGTGTCGGGGTCACGCCGGCGCATATAACTTTCGGGATAATTGATGGCCACACCATTCCGGCACCGGGCCACGGTTGCCTCAAGGATCTCTCCCTGACCGGGGACCTCATACTTGACCTCAAAAGAATCACCGTCCCCACCCAGCGCCAGCTGGATCAGATGCTCCTTGCTCTCCGGACAGACGACAGACGGAGCCTGTCCCAGAAGTTCTTCCAGGACCGGAGGAAGCTTAATTTTTTGTCTTACGGTATTCTGCATCATTCTATTTTTTGTTTGAAAAGTGGGCCTGCCAACGTTATAGTTTACCTGTACGCGGAAAAAAGTCAACCGGAAGGTCAAAAATCATAATTTTTGCAGGAGATACTGCTCATAAATGCGGTAAAACTGCAGCATCGACTCGATATCGATCCATTCATCCTCGGAATGAAGGTTACCGACCAGCGGACGCGACATCATCACCGGAATGCCCTTAGCGGCAAAGAAACGGGCATCACTTCCCCCATCATCCTTGATCAACTCCGGCTGTTTCCCGGTCACCTCGGCGGTGATGCTCTGATAAAGCCCGTCCGGGGACAAATGAGCCGGCTCCGCTGAAATGATCACCTCGACCGCAATTTCCGGCCCCAGGACCTCACCGATCATCTTTAAAAGGCCCTTCACATTATGCGGCGGCGGAAAACGGATATCCAGCACGGCCTCTGCCTCTTTGGGGATACGGTTAATCGTCTGATTCTCGGTGCTAATAATGGTCACCGAGCAGGTCGGATACCAGTGGCCGTCGCCTTCTTTCAAACCTTCAAAATAAGCCCCTAGCCGGCCCAGCTTTTCACACAAATGTTCAATCGGGTTGTTTCCCAGCCAGGGCCGGGCGGCGTGGGCCGTCCGGCCGCCGCAGGTCACCTTCAGATGCAGAATCCCTTTTTCCTCAACGGTGATCTTGTCCAGCGAGCCCCCGTCGGGGATCAGCGCGGCCTTGCAGGAAATTCCTTTCTTCTTCACAAGAAACCCGATCCCCGATTCCCCGCCGGTCTCTTCATCGGAGGTAACGGCGATCCCCAGAGACGCGTTGGGCTTCAGCGTATGAACCTGACGGAAGATCTCGAGCAGAATCGCCAAGGATCCTTTCATATCCCCGGATCCGGGCCCGCAGATGCGCCCCTCTCCGATCCGCGACGTGTAAACCGAAATATCCGGGTGCGTGATGACATCCAAATGACCGCACATCAGGATATCAGGATTTTTACACCGCGCCGGGACCGCCACCAGCGACGGAAAACCGCGGTCTTCAAACTCCCGGATCTCAATCGAATCGAGCGATTCCAGATGATTCTTGATAAAGGCGTAACAGCGGGCGCGCTCTTCCGGACGCGACGGGATGCTGGGAATCAGCATCAAATCCCGCGTCAAGGCCACCAGCCGTTCTTTAATGTCCTCATATTGTAATGTCATAACCGTTCCCTATTTAATCACGGGCAAACGTCCCGTGGAGCTCCTCAATTCCCACCAATTGCTCAAGGAGAGACCAGACAACCTGACTATTTTCCGCCAGGAATAAAAACTGCCCCTTCATCACTTCTCCGGGCCGTTCATAATTGAAATTGAACGGCAGGATCCCTTCGGATTTTCCCGGGTCGAACAAAACACCGTGCTTCTTCAGCGTTTCCAGTAAAAGTGTATCTCTGATCGCGGGGGAAAAACAAATATTGCGCATCAACCAGACCCGGCCGGGACAAAAATGCCGCGCCAGCACCGACGGATAGGTCGCGCCGGTCACCCGCGCGTTGACTTCACATAGACGGACTTCCGGGCGGCCGTCGCGCTCAATGAGATGAAAATCGCCGCTGGCCGTCCCCCGGTAACCCTGCTCGCGCAGCCATTGTCCCGCGGATCCGGCCTGACGGAGGATCTCACCCTGGACGGGGTTATCCAGCGTCAGATATCCCGGTGGCGAAACATTGCCCTCGTGAATGCTCTGACGGCTCAACAACTGTTCGGTCAGATCGAATAGATAAATATCATCGTCATTGATCATCATCTGGACGCTGGGGGAACCAATGTATGTGACCGGATCAAAACTCTCATCCAGCCATCCCTGTACCAGACACGGTCCTTCGAAAAAAATGTATTCCGGAATTTCCGGAAAGGCCTGGCTAAAATCGACATGCAGCATGCCGATCCCCGACGCGCCGATCTGGGCTTTCACGACGGCGCGTTGATAACCATCTTGCTTCAATTTCCGGCAAGCCTCTTCGACCACGCCGGGATCCCCGGCGATCAAGGTGTCAAAAACGGGAAACTCCTCCTTCTTCCATTGTTCGTAAAGCAGGAGTTTGTTGTTTCCCCGCCGGGACGCGGCGACCGGGCAAACTGTCTGTTTCCCCGTCAGACCGGCGATCCGGTCCAGGCAGGCATCGGTGACAAATCCGTCGATCCACGGCGCCTCGTTCTCCCGGAAAGATTTGATCAGGGCTTTAAGCGGCTCCGGGAAGTCACGTTCGTCGTCGAGAACCCGTGAATAATCCTGATAGCCGGCGAGTTTGATTCCCGGAATGGTCAGTCCCAGGTTGTTCCGGAAATATTCCAATAAAAGTGAATCCGGCTCTTTCTCGAGGAGAAGAATATTGTTTTTTCCGGCAAAGAGAAGATTGACGATCGGAACCAGACGGCTGCCGTAAGTCTCGATGATCCCGACTTCTTTCCGCAGCTGAGCGATTTCCTTATCATTGCCGTAAAAAAGCGCCAGGATGTTGGCAAAGAAAATGACGTCTCTCTGCCAGGCCGGAGGCATCCGGCCAAGGATATTGTGGATGCTGACAGGCTTCCTGTCATTCATGAAGTTATCTTATCCTATCGGCGGAAGGTTTGTCCAGGACAAGAAACATTAATTAGGGAGTACCTTATAAATTTGATAAA
>Ga0114931_10010137_pt1 | contig 11238 bp, 11 predicted proteins | sample 2SBtaG_FD_89579 | JGI IMG/M metagenome (GOLD analysis project Ga0114931, IMG submission 89579) | Deep subsurface microbial communities from Kolumbo volcano to uncover new lineages of life (NeLLi) - 2SBTROV14_V59a metaG | ecosystem: Environmental > Aquatic > Marine > Volcanic | place: Kolumbo...
CCCTCTCAAAAGATCCCTCACCGTACCCCCTACGAGATATGCGTTGTACCCAAGAGAGTCTGCGATCCTGCCTCCAAGTCTGAGAAAGAATGTGATGCCTCCGGGGAATTTTTCATCAAGAAGCTTTGATATATTTCTCCCCATTGAGGGCTTTTCAGTTGATTCCTCCTTCGTTATCCTGTTCCTTCGCAGGGTCTCTTCATAGATGCTTCTCAGGAGGTCGGTTCTTGTAATTGCCCCGATGATGCGTCCATCCTCAATAACGGGCATGAACCTCTGGTTCTGCTCAATCATCAATGATTCCACGGCACTAATCGGGGTGTCCGGGGCTGTTACCTCGGCATCGGTTGTGGAGAATTCAGATACCCTGCTCCTGCCGAATCCATGGAATTTCCCCTTTTCCACAATTTCTCGTGATAGAAGTCCGTAGTATCGCCCGTCCTTCAGCACCGGCAGTACGTTTACCCCGTATTTGGTCATCACCGATTCCGCCTATTTGAGTGTCTTTTCACATGGAATTGTAATAACGGGGGAGGTCATTATATCCCGTGCAATTCTCTGGGGTTTGACGGACCTCTTTAACTTTTCAATCAGGCGTTCCTCGACAACCTCGAGTGGTTCATCCTTGATGGTTGCAGATGCCGCTACAGGATGTCCTCCACCCCCGAAATCCGACAGCACCTCTGATACATCCACTTCAGGAACCCTGCTCCTTCCAACAATCACAATCTTTCCGTCCATTGCCACGAGCATCAAGAGGGCATCAACCTCATCCATATCCATGATCCTGTGTGCAAGGTGTGCCACATCACCAAGATATTCATCACTGACAGCCTTTGAAACCTTTATTTTGATGCCGTAAAGCTCGATATCCCTTGATGAGGACAACAGCTTGTTCAGGATGTTCAGTTCATCACGGTTAAGCTCTAACTTTATATATTCGGAGACGATTTTCAGGTTTGCCCCTTTCCGCAAGAGGTAGGCAACGGCAATGAGGTCGCGTCCGGTTGTAGAGGGAAACCGGAGAGACCCTGTTTCTTCGTATATCCCAAGACACAGAACAGTTGCATCAAGAGGAGAAATGGGGATCCTCTTTTCCTTAAGGATCTCGGTAAAAATCGTTGCAGTGGCACCCACATCTTCTACCACGTGAACCTCTCCTTCCACATCCCCCTCGCTGTGTGGATGGTGGTCATAGACATGAATCCTGATGCCGGGTTTGCCTATGAGTTTACCAAACGGTCCGATCCTTGAGGGTTTTTTTGTGTCCACAAGAATAAGGCGGGTTACCTCATCGAGGTCAATATCTCTCAGTTTTCTTATCTCCAGTGGTGAGTATACCCGGAGAAACTCCCTTACCTTCTTTTCCTGTGAGCCTGGAAATACTGCTGTTGCATCGGGGTAGATCCTTTTTGCACCTAACATCGAGGAAAGACAGTCGAAATCAGCGTTTAGATGGCAGACTATTACGTCCATGTTCTCCAGGATAACCTAACTATCTGCCTTTTTTCTCAACTTTTTGCTTATTACAATGCGGTCTCTGCCGCTCTTCTTGGCCCTGAAGATAGCCTGGTCGGCGAAGGTGATAAGATCATCCGAGGTTTGAATGTTATGGACAGGCCAGCATGCAATCCCCATACTTGAGGTGATTTTTTCCTTTTCAATGCCCTTGAATCTGTGTATCCTCGTGAATTCTTTCAACCGCTCTGCCTCCACCTCCGCCCCCTCTATGCCTGTCTGTGGCAGGAGCATGATGAACTCCTCTCCACCGTAACGTGCAAAGACATCGCTCTTACGCGAGTGTTTTTTTATAAGCTGAGCAAACTGGCGCAGGACGAGATCGCCGACCCTGTGTCCGTATGTGTCGTTTATCCTTTTGAAATGGTCTATGTCAAGCATAATGCACGATATGGGTATATTGTACCGTTCAGCCCTGCTGAATTCCTCTTCAAGGCGGTTGTAGAAATACCTGATGTTATAGACACCTGTCAGATAGTCGGTAATTGCGAGTTTTTCAAGCCGGGACTTTTCATTCTCAAGCCTCTCAAAAAGAAAGGCATTGTAGAGGGCATTTGCAGATACGTTGGCGATTGCGGTACATAGCTTTATTTCCCTGTCTGTAAAGCCTTTGTGTGTTCTTGATGTCCTTAAAAAGAGTGTCCCGATAACCTCATCCCTGTGTATGATCGGAAGGACTGCTATCGACCGGATCCCGAGAGGTTTTATCAGTTTTCTTACGGAACTCATGATAGGATCATTCAGGGCATCCTTTATAACAAGAGGCTTCTTTGACTGAAGGGCCTTTTTTATCTCGGGGTATTTTTTCAGGTCCAGTCTGATGTTGGATATACCGGGGTCTTCAAAAGAAGATATCACCGTTGCATACCGTTTTTCACCATACCCTACACTGATTATTGAACACCTTGAGACGTCAATAATTTCACTTAGCTTCCTGACAACTAAATACAGTACCTCCCTGGGATCAAGTGTGGATGATATCAGGTACGTAAGCTCTATAATTGCCTCAAGATCACGTTTTTCGTTGATCAGCCTCCTGAACCGGCTTTTGTTCTCTGCTGCCGACCTGAGTTTGTGTTCGAGATCTTCCTGGTGAAAAGGACTTATCAAGTAGCAGTCTATGTTATACTTTACAACCCCCTTAAGACCCCCGGGGATGTCTTCAGAGACAAGTGCAATGGCGGGAATATCAATCCTGTCCCCGTCAATGGCATCCGTTCCGTCAGGCGACTCCAGGATCAGTACATCATGTGAGGAGCGGGACAGGGCATCGTTGAGTTCCTCTGAAGAGGATATATACTCCGGTTCGTAATCAGTCCTCTTTCTGAAAAATGACTCAAGGAAGCCCCTCTCTTGCCCCCCCTTCTGATAAACAAGGACCTTTATACCTTTTTTTTTCATCAATTTTTATTATAGCAAATTTTATACCTTTTTTCTGCTTTTCTTAAGAAATACTTCAAGTTCCTTCAGATCCAGTGTATTAACAACGTCCTCCTTTGCAAGCCATCCCCTTCTTGCCGTTGCAACACCATATCTCATAAAACCGAATTGCTCTTTAATATGGGTATCAGTGCTGATAATCAGTGGTATGCCAAGTTCTTTTGCTTCTCTTATGTGCCTGTCATTGAGATCAAGCCGGAAGGGGAAGGCGTTTATTTCAAGGGCTGTTCCGGCCTCTTTGGCGGCCTCAAGAACAGCTTTCATATCAATTTCGTAGGCCTCCCGTTCACCTATGATCCTTCCCGTAGGATGGGCGATGGCATTGACATAAGGACATTTTATGGCACTGAGGACCCTTTTTGTCAGTTGGTCCCTCGACTGTCTGAATCCGGAATGGATGGATGCAATAACGAAGTCGAGTTCCCGGAGAGTTTCTTCTGAAAAGTCCAGTAAACCATCACTCCTTATATCCACCTCTATGCCCATGAGGACCCTGAAGTCTTTTAGCCTCCTGTTCAGGGCTTCAACCTCCCTCATCTCTTCAATCAATTGCTCTTCTGTCAGGCCCCCTGCAATACCAAGCCCCTTTGAGTGGTCCGTTATGGCGATATACCGATAGCCCAGTTGCTTTGCGGTTTCCGCAAGCTCCTCAATCCGGTGCCTTCCGTCGCTCCAGCGGCTGTGAACATGGAGGTCCCCCTTGATGTCTTCGAGTGTTATCAGCGACGGGAGCTTACCTTTCTGAGCGGCTTCTATCTCCCCGGTATCCTCCCTCAGCTCAGGTGGGATATATTGAAGTCCAAGGATTCTGTAAACGTCCTCCTCATCCCTGCCACCCAGTTTCCTACCGTCCTTTTCTCTGAAGACACCGTACTCGTTTACCTTAAGTCCCTTCCTGACCGCCATCTCCCTTATCCTGATGTTGTGTGCCTTGCTGCCGGTGAAGTACTGTAATGCTGCACCGAAGGATCCCTCTTCCACAACCCTGAGGTCAACCTGAAGCCCTTCTTTCAGTACAACACTCGTTTTTGTGGGCCCTTTCAGGAGTACCTCCTCAACTGAGGGTATCCTTACAAAGGCGTTCATTACAGCGGCGGGGTCGGTGGATGTCACAAGAATGTCGATGTCCCTGATCGTTTCCTTCCACCTTCTCAGGCTTCCGGCGAGTTCCGCCTTACGCACACTGCCTTCCTTTCGCAGGCGGTTGATTATTTCTTCGGCAATGGGAAGCACCATCCCAAGCGGCTGGCGTTCCCTGCCGCGCTTCATGAACTCTATGCCCCTGAGGATATTTTCTTCAGTTTTTTTCTTTATTCCGGGCAGACCCTGAAGTTTTCCCTCCCTGGCATGGTTCTCCAGTTCATCAATGTTCTGAATATTAAGTTTGTCAAAGAGTAGTTTTGCGGTCCTTGATCCCACGCCTGGTATTGCCATTATTTCGGTCAGACCCACGGGTATTTCCCGTCTCAGCTCCTCAAGTGTCTTTATCTTTCCCGTGGTTGCATATTCGGTTATCTTTCCGGAGAGGTCCTTCCCTATACCCTGGATCGAGGTCCGTTCATCTTCCGGCATGTCGGTTATATCCCTGCCCATGGATTCCAAGTTCTGTGCGGCACGCCTGTACGCCCTGATCCTGAAGGGGTTTTCGCCTTTTAACTCAAGAAGGTCCGCAATTTCATTGAATGCCCTTGCAATCTCCTGGTTCTTCATAACAACTCCTTCAGTTCGAGTGCGTTTTTTGGTGCGTAACCGTTGGCGTCGTTGTTGAAATAGATATAGACATCCGTTCCTTTTTTGAGATAATCCCTGATCTTCCGGGCATCCTTCTTCAAGTCCTCTCTCGAGTAACACGTATTGTAGCTTCCGCCATAGCCGTGGCGTCTCATATAGACGAAATCAGCGGTCAGTGGATGTTCCTTATTGAACTCAGGCCAGTCGGTCATGCAGAGCGCATAGCCGGATTTTTTCAGGGCATCAATCGTATCCCCGTTTATCCAGCTTTCATGCCTGAACTCAAAGGCGTTCCTTACCCGGTAATTTTCTAGAAGTGAAATAAAATCAGAGAACCTTCCTGGTTCATATTTCATCCCGAGAGGCAACTGCCAGAGTATGACCGAGAGTTTTTCCTTGAGGTTCATGACGGCATCAAAAAATCTCTTTAAGGCATCACGGGGTTCGTTAAGCCTCTTTATGTGAGTTATAAACCTGCTTCCTTTAAGGGAGAAGCTGAAGGTCTTTGGGGTTATATCGTACCATTTTTGAAATGTCTCTGCCTTCGGAAGCCTGTAGAATGTTACATTAAGCTCCACGGTATCAAAGATGCCGGAGTAGTATTCAAACCATCTTCGTTTGGGTATCTCCTCCGGGTAGAAGGTCCTGAGCCAGTGATTGTACATAAAACCGCTGCATCCTATATTAACCTTGACCATGTTATAATTTTATCATAAATTTTGGCTCTTTCGTGTTTTAGTTGAAGGGAGGCTGAAAATTCAACTTAACATTAACAACAACGCACACTGTCATTCCGGCTTGTCCGGAACCTGTCTTTAAGAAGGATTCCCGACAAGCGGGAATGACACCGAAAATAAACATACAATTTCCAGATCCCCTGCGGTCTCTGCCGCAAGGTGGTTCACACGAAGATATTGCAGAAAAGATTCCCCGAACTCTTTCGGGGAATGACAGACAATAAAGACAAACTCGTAAAAAATCCCTGATTGTCACCCCTGAAATAAGTTCAGGGCAGGCTCTGAACTTATTTCAGGCTTGGCAAGGCGAATAGACTGCGTCTCGTCGTTGTTATTAGATTTCCCGAACTTGATTCGGGATTCAGAATGACAGAATACGGTATTTCTTATTTTTTACGAGTTTGCCGATAAAGTGTTTTCAACTTTTTTGCGAGTGAACCTAAATTTTCGATATCGTACTTGACTTAATTACCCCCGTAAGGATTTAATATTCAGTATGAAAAGATTTGTCATAGTAATAATTGTGTTTTCTTTTTTCCTTTCCTGTTCCGGGAAAAAGGCCCTCAGACCGGAGAACTTTGATCCGAAGGTCAGCTGAGGAATGCAGATAAACTGATTAAAAGCGAGGACTTTGAAGAGGCAAGGAAACTCCTCTTTGAGGTGAAAAACAGGGACCTCACTAAAAAGTATGCCCCTATTGCGCAGCTTAAAATCGCTGAATCTTACGAGGCGGAGGAACAGCCCGATTCGGCAGTGAAAGAATATAAGCGGTTCATCAAGCTCTACCCCGACCACGCTGAGGCTTCGTATGCGCAGTACAAGATCGCCATGGTCTACTACAAACAGATTGATTCACCCGACAAGGGGGCCGGTGGAGCAAGAAAGGCCCTTGAGGAGTTTCAGAAACTACTCAGGAAATACCCGAGAAATCCGTACAGAGAGGCCGTCCAGTTGCGGATCAGGAAGTGTAAAAACCTGATTGCCGACTATGAGATGATAGTTGGTAAGTTCTATTACAAGATAGGGGCGTATCCTGCCGCTGTAGACCGGTTTAAGGGCCTTATCGAGAACTTTCCCGGGTACAGGGGCTTGCCGGAAGTCTTTTATCTGATAGGCCGCTCCTATAAGGAACTGGGAAAGCCCGGTCTTTCAAGAAAGTATCTCGACGAGCTTGTTAAAAACTACCCCGACAGTTCCTTTGCTGAAAAGGCTGAAAAAGTCATCTCTTCACTCAAGAAGTGAGCTACTATCCCGTCTTTCTTAATCTCGAAGATAAAAGCTGTGTCGTCATCGGTGGGGGTGCAGTCGCTGAGAGAAAGATCCTTGCTCTCCTCGATGCAGGCGCCTCCGTACGGGTAATAAGCCCTGACGTCACAGGCAAAATAGCAGCCCTGGGGGCCGGAGGCACTATCAAACATGAAGCGAGGGTTTACAGGGATGGTGATCTCAAGGGGGCTTTCCTCGTTATTGCGGCAACGTCGGATATGGAGGTAAACCGGAAGGTATTTCAGGAAGCGAGGGATATTCCGGTAAATGTGGTTGATGTTCCCGAACTCTGTTCATTTATAGTTCCCTCTGTAATAAAGAGGGGTCCGCTTGTTATAGCCATCTCAACATCCGGGGTGAGTCCCGCCCTTTCGAAGACTATAAGGGAAGAACTGGAGGGGTTGTACAGTGAAGAGCTGGAGCAGGTGCTCGATTTCATGGAAAACGTCAGAAAGAGGATCAAAGACAAGGGGATAGATCCTGATAGACGTGCTGAAATTTTTAAAAAGATCGGTAGCAGCGAGACCCTTAAGATCTTGAGAAACTCCGGCTACGGGGGGGTTAAAGACTTCGTTAGGGTGATTCTGCGCCGGGAGCGGATTGAGTTGTGATAAAATAAAACATGACCCGCCTTGTGAAAAGAATGGGTGTCTTTTTTGTCCGGTCACTATGGGATGTCGACCTCGCAAAAACAGGACCATTCAAGACGTTCATCATTAAATTCCTCCGTTTGACTTATGTTTCCGTAAGGGAACTGAAACAGGGGGAACTCACACTCAGGGCGATGAGCCTTGTCTACACCACCATCCTCTCCATAGTCCCCCTGATTGCAGTTAGCTTTTCGGTACTGAAGGCCTTTGGCGTTCACAATCAGGTGGAGCCTATGCTGTACAACTTTCTTGCCCCCCTTGGTGAGAACGGCAAAGAGATAACCGACAGGATAATCAGCTTCGTGGAAAACATGAAGGTTGGTGTGTTTGGTTCCCTTGGCCTTGCAATGCTTATCTATACCGTAATATCCCTTATACAGAAGATAGAGGAGGCATTTAACCACATATGGAAGATCAAGCGGCCGAGGACCTTTGCCCAGAGGTTCAGTGACTATATGAGCGTAATCCTGATAGGTCCCGTACTGATATTTTCCGCCATTGGGATGACGGCATCGGTTATGAACACCGGCATTGTTCAGAGGATCCTCTCGATTGAACCCCTGGGTACCTTTGTCTACTACGGTGGTACACTCCTCCCCTATGTATTTGTCTGTGCTGCGTTCACATTCGTTTATATCTTTATTCCCAACACGAGGGTGAAGCTCCGCTCCGCCCTCGTTGGTGGTATTTTTGCCGGGGTGCTGTGGGAGACTTCAGGATGGGCATTTGCTTCCTTTGTTGTATCTTCAACAAAGTATACGGCAATTTACTCGGGGTTTGCGATCCTGATACTCTTCATGATCTGGCTGTATGTGAGCTGGATGATCCTCCTTGTCGGCGCCGAGATATCCTTTTACAACCAGTACCCTCAGTTTCTCAGGGCAGAGAAGCAGCCTCTCATCCTGAGCAACAGGTTGAAAGAACGGCTCGCCTTCCTCGTCATGTTTCTCATAAGCGACAACTTCTATCATAACAGGGAACACTGGACAATTGATTCCCTCGTTGACAGGCTTGAAATGCCCGTGGAGTCCGTTCAGGATATCATAGTAACGCTTAAGCGGAGCGGTTTTATAACTGAAAGTGGCGATGACCCCCCGGCTTATCTTCCTGCAAGGGATATAGGGGTGATAAAACTAAGTGATCTTCTGAGGTCCGTGAGGACGGCTGAGGAAGAGATCTACAGGATGGAGGGAAAGGTCTTTTCAAAGGCAGAGATAGACCGTCTGTTTAAGGGGATGGATGAAGCGATGGATGGTGTGTTTGGTGACATGACGATGAAGGATCTTGTTGTTTCCGTAGGGGGATAGTTTATACGGATTTATCCCGAAGTTTAAGGGCTGTCAAGATAACACTTCCCGTTAAAAAGATTACCCCGCCCGCTAATGCCCACGGGGCTCCGGGGTCATAGCTGAATTCAATCAATGCCTGTGGGAAGGGGGTGAGCGATATCCTTTTGAGATAGACCCCCATGCCGTTATAGATATAGGGTTGGTTGGGTGAAATGACAGATCTTCTCTTCCGGCCCTTTTCAGAGAGATAGAGTATTTCAGCGCTCATAGAGGTTATGAAACCTGAGTCTCTTTTGTAGTTTATTGTGTCGAGGTAGAGGGCGGTTTTTTTGTCGACCATTACCCCCTGTCCTTCCCTCATAACGGCAAATTGACGGGAACTCCAGATGCCGCTTAACAGATGGGCAAGCATGATAAAGGCGAATCCTGTATGGATAATCTGGGGCGCAATCGTGAGAAGCCATTTTCTGCCTTCATGTTTTTTTATGATAGAGTCAATACTGCAGACAACGGTATTGAGGACAAGAATTGCAAGAACCCCTACTGCCGAGATGAGCCACCAGCTAACTGAAATGGGGGCATCTTTAAGCCACCTGAAAAGGGAGGTTGTGTTGATTTCCTGAAAGGCTGGAGCCGCGGGCATCATTATCGCTCCGAAAATAAGAAGAGACATTAAAAGGGCAAGTAGTATGTTCGCCGTTTTTATGGATTTCAGTATTGAGAGCATAGCCTGTTCTCTATTGTATCGTAAAGGATTTGGAAAATTCAGGTTATAGATTATTGCAAATGCTTAACAGTTATGCCGGCGGGTTTGGAGGGCCCACCGGTCGGGGAGATTGACAACATCAGGAGATAACTTTTATTATATCCAACACAGTTTGGGGAGTCGTCTAATGGCAGGACGGCAGACTCTGGCTCTGCTTGTGGGGGTTCGAATCCTCTCTCCCCAGCCAGCCATCATTCCAAGCGGTCCCATCGTCTAGTGGCCTAGGACACCGGCCTCTCACGTCGGTAACACGGGTTCGACTCCCGTTGGGACCGCCAGATTTAATTCCGGTGGTAGTCATCTCGTCGCTGCGGTGCGAGGCGGACATATTTTCTGTGTATAAAGTCGAATAGTTGTTGTTTTTTTGTCATTCCGGCTTGTCCGGAATCTTTTCTGCAATATCCTCGTATAAATCCCTAAATGTCGGATTGCTTTGTCTAATAAGTTCCTGTTACGAAAAAACGAAAATCCAAAAACCGTCATTCTGAATCCCGAATTAAGTTCGGGAAATCTAATAACAACGACGAGACGCGGTCTATTCGCCTTGCCAAGCCTGAAACAAGTTCAGAGCCTGCCCTGATTTATTTCAGGGGTGACATTTAAAGCTTCCGCAACAGGAACTAATAAGAGTCCGTGTATAAATTATGGTCATTAGTCATTCCCGCAATCACGAACGCTTTCGGGAGTCGGGAATCCTTCCCAAGTAACGATTCCGGACAAGCCGGAATGACAGAAAAACGACAACTACATGTATTTTGTCATTCCCGCAAGTGAATCACGAACGCTTTCGGGAGTCGGGAATCCTTCTTAAAGACGGATTCCGGACAAGCCGGAATGACGGTGTGCGTTGCTGTTAATGTTAAGTTGAATTTTAAGCCTCTCTTCAACTAAAACATGAAAGAGCTGAATTTTTTTATATTACCCCTATGGCTATCATTATCGCCTTTTCTATTTCCTTCATTTTTTTGTCGCTTATCCTACCTGCAAGGGGACCCCTTATAAGTAAGGTTTTGTCTATTGTTGCTACCTGCTCACATTTACCCATAGATACCTTTGATATACCACCTTCATCCTTTTGAAGTAAAACATGGGTGGGAGACGGCCTTAAGTTTGTGGACAAAGGAACAACAATTATATCATTTGCCAACTTATTTCGAATATCTAAAGAGACTACCAAGGCAGGACGATTCTTAATATCCCTTGGCTTTGAGGGCAGATTAACTAAATATATCTCTCCTCTTTTTGGATACTCAATCATTCCATGTCCTCTTCGCACTTTCTGCCGCTATCTTCGCCCATTGTCCGTCTTCCTTCCTTTCCTTTTCTGTGAGAGACAGATAATAAGCCTCGATATCTTTTTCTATTGCTGTTTTTTTAAACTTCAGCAGCCCATCGCGAAGCAGTTCTTCCATTACCTGACTTCTTGGCTCCTTTTCCCCTTGCAATTTCGTCTATTTCATTAACCACATCAGCGCTTATTGTTACTGTCAGTTTTGCTTTACGCATGGTATGCACAGATGGCATAATCAACCTCCTTTTAGTCTTACTTATTATAAGATGATCAGAGGTTTAATTGCAATTTAAAAATTTTGTGCATATCACATTACCGTCTATGCGGTTATTGCAGACTTGAATTTTTGTGAAAGCGTTGGAAATTGCCGACAAAAAAATTGACTTTCCTGATATATTTATACATGTCGACTTATAAAATTGCGTATAATATAAAAAACTCCCAAAATCTGTCATGCCCCGAACGCTTTCGGGGCATCCTTCTTGGAAGAAAGATTCCCGACAAGCGGGAATGACACAACATGCGCAATAATTTATGACGCTGTGTATAG
>Ga0114931_10010138_pt1 | contig 11238 bp, 10 predicted proteins | sample 2SBtaG_FD_89579 | JGI IMG/M metagenome (GOLD analysis project Ga0114931, IMG submission 89579) | Deep subsurface microbial communities from Kolumbo volcano to uncover new lineages of life (NeLLi) - 2SBTROV14_V59a metaG | ecosystem: Environmental > Aquatic > Marine > Volcanic | place: Kolumbo...
CATTGCAGTTTTTTGAAACAACAAGAAAAACACAAAATATTCAAAATGAATTAAGTGAAGTACGAGAAAATGCACAATTTGCTTTGGACACGATTAAAGAAGATATTCAGATGGCTGGCTATTATGGCTGTGCCACCCGCTGGGATGAGAGTAGCTTGACTAACACCTTAAACAGCCAAGATGACTTCAAGTGGGAATTTTCTCAAGCTCTAGCAGGCAGTGAGTTTACCTTTGACAATAATTCATCACCTTCTAAAAGTTGGAGTCCGACACTTAATGACAGTATAAATAGTGCATTTTGGGGGGACACCATCACAATCCGCAGTGCAGACCGACGTGAAATAGATATTGTTTCTCATGCTGATTCAACGGCTGCAATTGTAATTTCCTCTACTAACAATATAAAACAAAACGATTATCTATTAGCAACAGACTGCGAACACAGTAGTATTTTTCAAAAAACCAACCCACATAACACCGCAGCCAATAGAGCCAATGTAGAGCATGATGCGACTGCATTGAGTAGCAGTTTTGCAGGTAACTCAAGCAATGATATAGGAAAAAAATATTCCAATACGGCAAAACTAATGGAGCTGCATTCTATTAGCTACTTTATTGCAGAAAGCCCCGAAGGCATCCCTACTCTTTATCGAAGAGATAGCACTCGAAATACCGAGCAAATTATTACTGGCATTACTGACATGCAAATTGAATATGGCGTTGATACAGATGGTGACGATGCTATTGAAGCTTATTACACAGCGGATGAGGTAGAGACCAATGCTTGGTGGAATGATGTTCTAATTGTTAATTTAAGTTTGAAAGACGAAGGCTATAGCGATGGTAGTACGACTAAAACAACATTTTCCAATCAATCAAGCATGGAGTATGAGATTAGTAGTGCCATTAATATAAGGAATCGCCTGCCATGATATTTCAAACCATAAGCACTCTCCCCTTAAAGAGAAAACAGACGGGGGCGGTATTAATTACATCCCTGATTTTACTCATCGTGTTAACCATTGGAATTAGTGCAAATATAAATAACATTTTAGTCGAAGAAAAAGTCGTATCTAATCAAAAAGACCGTTTAATTGCGATGGAAGCAGCAGAGTCATCACTCCGTGAAGCGGAATCATGGATTGCATCTAAAGAGGCTGAACCCACTAGCTCAACGGATGGTACAGCTGAAGTATGGGCAACAGATGCTCCTGAAGAAGCCTCTTATAACAGAGAGTGGTGGCTAGAAAAAGATAAAGAATGGTGGTCAAACAATGCCGTCAAAGCAAATTTTTCTGGAGCCACAAAAAACCCCTTTTATGTTATTGAAGATTACGCATACGTACAGGATTCTTTGGTAACAGGTCAGCAAAAAGATGAGCGAGGAAGAAACTTTTACCGTATCACAGCAAAAGGAACAGGTGGTACAGATGATGCCAAAGTCATTTTACAAACAACATTCACCAAACGTTTTTGTAGTATTGAAATGAATATAATAACAAAAAAAATAACGCTAACTATTGGAGTTGCTTTTACAACACTTTTCTCTACATTTCAGGCTCAATCTCAATTACTAAATTTAAGTAATATTCCAGTTTTCATGTCCACACCAGCAAAACCTAATGTACTGTTAATTCTAGATAACTCAAACAGTATGGATGAAGACAAAAATGGCTCAATACCAGCAGATGATGCAACAACAGCAGAATATGACGGGGGCAGTGCTAACCCCGCCAGCAAATCAGAAATTGCTCGTAAAGTGATGAAAAACTTGGTGAATAATTACCAAGATAAACTCAATATGGGTTTGATGGCATATAAGCAATACCAAACGGGAGTTGACGCTGTTTCACTAAGTGAGGTACACAATGCTTATATTGATGTCTCCTATTCACCCAGTGACTATGATCCAAATTGGTCGGGAGCTTTAGACAGCCAAACAAAAAAGTTTCAGTTTGACAATATTTCCGACCCTTCTAGCCCGCTATACACCAATGTAACGGCTCCCTTTTATTCAAAAAATAATGAAGGCTCTTCATTTTGTTACTCACCGACAGCACATGCTCTCAATAATAATGAAGATATTTTAACGGGACCTTGGGATACTTACCGTTGTTTTTCTTCAAAAACAGGCACATCAAATAATTTGCCACAATGGCAGAACACCGCTACTGAAACAGCAGCAGGTTACACAGCTTATAAATACCAATTCGAACTATTTCCCACAGATAGCGATATTGCCAAAGGTATTTACGACTTTGGGCAATTCCTACATTGGAATCATGTCGGCAAATCTTGGTATTCGGGCAACTCACCGGGTAGAGGGTATTTACACGTCCCTATTGCGACAGTCGATGCGACACAAAAATCTAAGCTTGAAGCAAAATTAGAAACATCACAGTTTTTACAAAATAAACCCATAGATGCCACTTACCCTATACAAAATGCAGGACTGACCCCTTTAGAGGGCAGTCTAAAAAGTGCTAAAGATTACTTCAGCAAAAATGCCAATACCAGCGAGGGTTACGATCTTGCTACATGTAATGCAATCCCGCAGTCTTGTGATAAAGACTATGTTATTTTAGTGACTGACGGCTTACCATCCGTTGCGGATGATGGCACAAGAAGCAATTCCATCTCTCGTGTATCCCTTGCTGCTGCTGCACTAAAAGCGGCGGGTATAAAGACCTATGTAATTGGTTTTGCTCTGCCTTTTGGTGTTGATCCAAACCAGCTCAATACGATTGCAATACAGGGTGGAACAAATTACGCCTATCAAGCCGATAACGAAGCCAGCCTCGCTGAAGCGATGCACTCTATTTTATCCGATATTATCGAAGGTGATGCATCAGCAACACCGGTTGTGATTAACAACCAAACCCTGACAGATGATACAAAAGCCTATTTAACATCATTTAATAGTGCAGACTGGACGGGGAATATTAAAGCTTACGGGTTCAATAGTAGTGGACAACTTGACTCTTCAGCAATATGGGATATTAAAAACCCTGATACAAGTGTCAACCCCATTCCAGATCATGCGAGTAGAAACATTGTCACCTTTAAACGCCGCCCCTATTTATTTGGACAACCTCAAACACCACAGGCTGTGCAATTTCTTTGGTCAGAATTAGAAAGCAAACAAAAAACACAAATTTTAGGTAGCTATTGTCCAAAAAATCCAGCCGATAGTGCATGTAATTTACAGGGTGAAGCCATCGTCAATTATCTGCGTGGCAATGATACTGATACGGTATATAACTTTCGCTATCGCACTAATGCCTTGGGCGACATTATTCATTCCGAACCGGTCTATGTTAAAAATCCTGCCTATCATTATCCTGACTCCTTAGAGTCGAAAAAATACTCTGATTTCAAGCAAGGTCACATTGACAGACAAGCCATGCTATATGTGGGTGCAAATGATGGAATGTTACATGCTTTTAATGCGGATACGGGTGTAGAACAATTTGCCTATATTCCCAGTGTTGTTTTTGATCATATTTCTCGACTTTCTTCTCCGGCTTATGCTCATGAGTATTTTGTGGATGGCTCTCCCACTGTTGTGGATGCATTTTTTGGAAATAAATGAGGTCGGTATTGGCAGGAGGCTTTAATGCGGGTGGACAAGGAATCTATGCCATTGATGTTACCGACCCTGATTTAACAACATCAAATAAACTAAAAGAAAAAATGCTCTGGGAATTCTCAGATTATGAAGATAAAGATATGGGCTATAGCTTTAGTGAACCCAATATTGTCAGAATGCATCATGGACGTTGGGCAGCCATTTTTGGTAATGGCTATAATAATTCACAGCCAGATGATTTCACCAGTACAACAGGTCATGCAGTTCTATTTATACATGAATTAGAAAATGCAAAATCATTATTAGGCGGTAATACAGGCGACACATATTTAAAGCTCGACACAGGCGTAGGAGAAGTCGATACACCGAATGGTCTCGCCTCTGTTGCTCCTGTTGATATCAATAGTGACAACATCACTGATTATGTTTATGCAGGTGATCTACGAGGTAATCTTTGGAAATTTGATTTAACAGCCTGTCAGACATCCTGTACCCCTCAACAAACATTGGATAAATGGCAAACAGCTAATAATCCACCAACCTTGTTATTCAAATCAGAAGAAAGTGGTACAAATGCAAGCCAAGCAATAACCGTACGCCCAGAAGTTGGCAGACATCGTTCAAAGCCGGGTTTGATGATTTACTTTGGCACGGGAAAATACTTAGAAGCAACCGATAACACACGAAGCAATCAAGTAACTCAAACACTATATGGAATATGGGATGATGGTAGTAATACCACGTTAACTCGCTCAAAATTACAAGAAAGAAAAATACTCAAAGAAATCACTGACGGGAATAAAACATTCCGTGTTATCTCTGCTTCAAGTGATCCAACACAAAGTAAATCGGGGCTTTATGATCAAGCAGGTTATAGCCCAGAACATGATGACGATACGATTATATGGGGTGACGTTGATCGCGGTTATGGTTGGGCATTGGATTTGAAAGTTGATGGCAGCACTTCAAATCAGGGAGAAAGGGTGATAAACCGAGCTAGGCTCAAAGATGGTCGTATTATTTTTTCCTCCATGTTGCCGACTAATAATGTCTGCGATGCGGGCGGTGATGGCTATCTTATTGAAGTAGATGCAATGCAAGGTGGGCGAAATAATGAATCGATTTATGATATTAATGGTGATGGTCAATTCAATGATTCCGACAAAAAGACGGTAACGATTAATGGTGAACAAGAGCTTGTCTCAATATCTGGAGTAAAACTCAATGTAGGTATCCCTGCCCCTCCTAGTATTGTTGGTGTTAACGGAAGTGATGCTGTGTTGGTATCGGGTACATCAACAACCGATGCTCAGGATAGTTCAAGCCCAGCAGAAGCTAATAATGGTGTAGAACAAATAGGCAGAAAATCTAGCCAGCCATTGGGAAGACAGTCTTGGCGACAGAGCTATTAGGTTGGATTGTAGCGATAATGACCCGTAATCGGAAACGCAAACAGAATATCGTCAATTTTAGGACCTTCTCCAATATTGTGAGACACCATGTAACGATCTGGGTCACTTGTTCCTACATTAACCACAACACCAATATGTGGAAATTTAGGTGTGATTTGCCAAGTAACTAAATCACCCGGACGATAGTCTTTGGCATCATCGGTAATTTCTAGTGACTCACCGTGCCGCTCAAAAAAAGTTTGTAAGTTATAAACACGACGGTGGTCTATATTGCTATCTGGCTTTTTAGAACCCCATATTTTCTTGGCAGGATACTTACGAAAATGCTTACGCATATCTTCATGCACCCGCTGTTGTAAATCTATGCCAAGCTTTCGATACGAACGAATCACAACATCGGTACAAACACCAGTGTTTGCAGGCACATCCCCCATAGGGTATTTAATGTTTACATATTTGGGATCATAAACAACTTGATGCATCGTACGGTCGATAGCCGCATCGGATAAATCATCGAAAAAAGTGCGTTCCCGTACGATGATTTCAGGTTTGGACTTATCTTGTTGATCTGCTCGTTTATCAAAGCCATCAATTACTTCTGTCTTTTTTTTGTCTTTATGGCTATCGATAGATTGTGTTTGTTTATCGTACTGCCACCCAAAAAATAATAGAGCAAGAAATAGTAGAGTAAGTAAGATCAGTAATAATAAAATTCTTTTCACGAGTCCCAACAGAGCTATTTATCAAAAAGTTAATTCTAAGTATATTATACGTTCAGCTTTTTGAATTGTTAAAATATGTCCAACGAATCCGCCATACCGCTTTCCAATGAAGATAATTTACGCATAAATGTATTGCTGGCACAAAAGCCACATGTAATTCGCATTAATGAATCTAATATGACGCTTTACTCATTAACGGCTAAAGGCGAAGTATCTATTAAGCTCAACCCCACAGTTCAAGATGAAAAATATTTGCGTGGTGTACGTGAGTTATTATCAATGAAAATCACCGGCTCACCCGGTGGCTATCCCGTGTTTATCAAACGCTGGACACGTATGGGACATGCACACAATACACTCGAACACATGTTGCTACTGGGTGAGCCAGAGGCCATTGTTGCGGTGGCTTATGCCGCAGAGTTAACGCACGAGATTGCTCGCCGTGCATGGTGGGCAAGCCCTAGCACTGACATTGCACGTCAGTTGCTAAAGCATGATGATGTAATAAATGGTGAGCTTGGGGTAGAACTTACCCAGTTCTTAATGGAGTTCTTACCTTTCGAAGAGCGACAGCTAGATATAGTCAATACAGTAAAACTTTGCTTGCAAGGTGAGCTAACCTCAGAAGAAGAGCGTTTAGCACTTTGGAAGCGAGCTAAACGTAAAAATCCTTATTATGTTGGTTTTATGCATAGTGACCCTGATGCTATTCCTGAGAAGCAACAAGCATCGCCCCACTATGAGGATATAGCACACAAGTTAAGCAAACCTCTTAGTAATAATAATATTTACGCATCCACCTTAGTTTTTCTCCTATCTGAAGCGGGTCAAAAATGGTTGGCGACTTTTAAATATGCTTTACGCAAGCCTGTTGATCAGGATGTGGTTATCTCACTATTTATCGCTGTTAATCAACAATTTAAAATCCCTTTTAACGAGTCCCGTGGTATAAGAAATTTATCTGATGGCATTAACATTGCAAAACAGTATTGCAACGATCACACTAGCTGCCCAGATGAAGTTCGAGATGTCATTGTAGCACTCGAAACACAAGATTTACCTCTATTAGAGGCAACATTAGTACTCGCACAACTTGGAGAAGACACATTAATCCCCATATTCAGTGGTAACGATTCTGTAGGCTCAGTCATGAGAAAACGCTTAAAACCGTTGACTACCCCTATATTAGAAAGGATTGATATATTAATGTTATAGTAGTATTACATTGACTAAATAATGAAGATACAGTTTGGACTTTATGCCGATCTACTTTTATTTTTCATTAAAATAGGCAATGTAATAGCATGATTACAACGACTTATTGAGAAGCACTATGCCCTATTACGTATTTAAAATTACACAACCAACTCCTATCCTCAAAAACCTTGATTTACAAGACTCTTTTGAGAACTATCGTGAGGCAAGAGCATTAGCACGATCGCTACGTGCAGATTTAACTGCTAATAGTAAAATTACGGTAAAACTTATTTTGGCAGGTAGTGAGTTAGAAGCAGAAGAACAGTTGCAAGAAAAGCGTGAAAAGCCCATCGTAAAAGAATGGGAAAAATAGTCATCCGAGCACAAAATAATGGATGAAGATCAATACCTAGCAACCTATAACACGATAAACCCAACACGTTGTATTTTTGAAAAAGCTCATACCAATCGTCGTTGCAACTGCCAACAAAAAAGACGCTTTGTGTTAGCAACACGTGAGGGTATCGCATGCAATTCTGAAAGCAGCCTAGAAAGATGTACGAGCTTCTTAAATACTTTAAGAGATAGCTCCCGTTTTGCTCTAAAAATTACTCTCGTTGACGGCCCTCTTCCGCATAATAAAGAGCTACGTGTTCAGGCAGGCGGTACATTGGCTTTACAAAAATTATTATATGAGGGTGATAATTCAGAAACAACAGAGAATATTGATCAATTACTTAATTTAGCTCTGTTAGAATACGGCAGCTTAGCAGACATCCCTTACAATGAGCTTATTAAAGGCGTATTGAAATATAAAGTGCGTAGTAAAAAACGCAAGTAGGACAAGTATTTATGAAGCATTTCCCTGTTTTTCTTTCACTTAACAATAAACATTGCACTATCATTGGTGGCGGTGCAGTTGCAGAACGCAAGGTTGAGTCTCTACTTAATGCAGGTGCATTAGTTAAAGTTATCTCACCCGAGTTAACTGATCAACTACGCTATTTAGCAAAAGAAAAACAAATTACTCATATAAATCGTGTGTATCAAGAAGAAGATATTCATGATGTTTTTTTGCTTATTGCCGCAACAGATCAAAAAAATATTAATCAAGCTATCGCAGAGTTAGCTAATCAACAAAATATCTTGGTTAATGTCGTTGATGACCCAAGCCTGTGCAACTTTATTGTGCCTTCTGTTTTAGATCGAGACCCCGTTACTGTTGCAGTTTCAACGGGAGGAGCATCACCTGTATTGGCACGCCAGTTACGAATGAAACTAGAAAGCATGATTCCATCAAGCTGCGGTGAGCTTGCCGGTATCACCGAAGAATATCGAGAGGTTGTTAAACAAAGGTTCCCCACATCTGATGATCGAAAAGCTTTTTGGGAAAATGCACTAAAAGGAACATTTGCAGAGTTGGTTTATGCAGGGCAACTAGAAGAAGCTCGTCATTTATTAGATCAATTATTAGAAAAGAAAATAACCAGTGCCCAAATTGGCGAAGTTTATTTAGTGGGTGCCGGGCCTGGCGACCCTGACCTACTGACATTTAAGGCCGTACGTTTAATGCAACGTGCGGATGTGATGGTGTATGACCGTTTAGTTTCCAAACCCATACTCGATATGGCGAATAAAAATGCTCAACGTATCTATGTAGGCAAAGAAAAAGATAATCACGCTGTACCACAAGATAAAATCAACGACTTATTAGTTGAGCTAGCTAAACAAGGTAAACGTGTATTACGCTTGAAAGGTGGTGATCCCTTTATCTTTGGTCGTGGTGGTGAAGAAATCGAAACACTGGTTGAAGAAGGCGTCCCCTTTCAAGTTGTACCGGGTATTACCGCTGCGGCTGGTTGCTCAAGCTATGCTGGCATTCCACTCACACATCGTGATTATGCACAGTCAGTCACTTTTGCCACTGGACATCTTAAAGATGGCAGTATAAATCTGAACTGGGATCAATTGGCTCAACCGAATCATACTATTGTATTTTACATGGGCTTGACAGGAATTCATGTTATTAGCGAACAACTAATGGCTCACGGCTTACCTGCGGATACATCTGCCGCTCTTGTCGAACAAGGTACAACACGTAACCAACGTGTACACATTGGTACAGTTGAAACGTTACCGCAGTTAGTGAAAGATTCGGGCGTCAGAGCACCCACGCTGACTATCGTCGGCAATGTTGTGGACTTACACGAGAAATTGCACTGGTTTAAACCTGAGAAATATCAGAAAGAAACTGAATTTAGCAAGAATAGTTAGGGCAGCAGTATGTCAGAAGTTAAAATAAATATAGAAGATGCTTTCAAGCAAAACATGAGCGATGGTAGTAATTGCTCAGAATCAGAACCATTTGCTCTGCAATGTATTGATAACAGCATGGAGCCCGAATTCCCTGTAGGATGCATCATCATTATTGATCCAAGTGCTGCAATCAGAGATGGCTCTTATGTTTTTGCAAAAGACAATGGTGACGAATATATTTTTAGGCAGGTAAAAATTGAAGGAGATGATTACTACCTTGTTCCGTTGAACCCTGATTATGTTTCATTTAAGTTAGATCACGGTTTTTCTCAAATTGAAGGAATAATTACACAACGTGCGGGTAAAAAACGCTCTCAACACAAGTGGTATGATTAGAAGTTAATATGCAGTCACTCTATTTATTTATTCCCATTGGCATTGTTGTAATGATAATTGTTGTCGTTGCCTTTATCTTAACAATACGAAGCGGACAGTATGATGATCTAGACGGTGATGCATTTCGTATATTAATGGACGACGACGATCCACGTATTCCAGGCAATAAAACAGAATCATCTCTTAAAAAAACAGTTAAAAAAAATAACAATTAAATCTTTCTATCTCTGTTTCATTCAAAAAACTTATCCGCTCGTCTAAATTATAATCACATTCCATCAATTTTCAGTTTTTTATAGCAATATATTCTATCATCATTCAGGTAGGAGTAAGAAAACTTGTGAATTTTTTCAAAACTTATGCTAACCTTTTGCTAGACTAATAAGGTTAATTTATTTACACATCAGGAATATGGATGTCCTGAAAGAATAATCAGAGTGTCATTAATAGGGGGAGCAATACTTTAAAAAGTTTATCTCCTTTTAATCTGATTTTATTACGAATTTTTGCACAAAACTATGTACAAATAATTCCGTAGAGGCTTGCTATTTTAGATAATAACTATTGATTATGGCTCAATTTATAAACCATAAATTTTATTAGGGTTTTCTAAGTATGTTTATCGTTATTGGAATAATTATACGGTAGGCAGGTTTCTTTCTGGATATTTATTACATGCTTTTGTTTTGCAACTGTATGGAGAATTATTAGGAATGTCAGATAGAAGATTACAAGTGTTTCACGCAGTGGCACGATTATTAAGCTTTACAAAAGCCGCTGAAGTTTTACACATGACGCAGCCTGCCGTTACCTTTCAAATTAGACAGCTAGAAGATCAATTTGATACTCGCTTATTTGATCGCACACACAATAAAGTATCGCTAACTGAAGCTGGACACATAATTTTTCAGTATGCAGAACAAATTTTTGAACAATATTCTGAAATGGAAAATGCTGTTAAAGAGCTAACCAGCGATATTAGCGGTTCTCTTACCTTAGGAGCTAGTATTACCATCTCTGAATATATGCTGCCCGCCCTACTCGGGGAATTCAAAGCAAACAACCCCGATGTTCGACTTCGACTGAGAGTATCTAATACCGAGGGCATAGTCTCAATGGTTGAAAATAATGTTATTGACCTTGGTGTAGTGGAAGGACCCATTAATAACAAAAATTTACTTGTTGAGGTTTGCCGAAAAGATGAATTAATCGCTATCGTTCCTGTTGGACATGAACTTGCTGATCGCGATTCTATTACAGCAGAAGATGTTTTATCTCAGCAGTTTATTTGCCGAGAAGAAGGATCTGGTACACGTGAGGTAATCACAGATTACTTTAAAGAGCACGGAATTGAACGAAAGGCAACATCTTGCTTAGAACTAGGTAGCCCAGAAGCTGTTAAAGGAGCAGTGGAAGCGGGTATTGGCGTTTCAATTGTATCCAGTGTCAGCGTACAAAAGGAGTTAAAGCTAGGGATGTTAGCAGCTGTTCCTCTTAATCCGCCATTATCACGTAAATTTTCTTTTGTTCGCCAACGTCAAAAATTCCGCGTTCATGCAATGGAAGAATTACTTGAATTTGCACGCGGTTATTGCGAAAAAACGTAATCTGTAATACGTAGTAAGCTCAACTTTCTAGTGTTACGAATATCAATATTTTTCCTGCC
>Ga0114931_10010139_pt1 | contig 11237 bp, 10 predicted proteins | sample 2SBtaG_FD_89579 | JGI IMG/M metagenome (GOLD analysis project Ga0114931, IMG submission 89579) | Deep subsurface microbial communities from Kolumbo volcano to uncover new lineages of life (NeLLi) - 2SBTROV14_V59a metaG | ecosystem: Environmental > Aquatic > Marine > Volcanic | place: Kolumbo...
CTGCGGCCCGCTCGCGCCAACTCGACAAGCTGGTCTCGGAACTCCCGAGGATATGAGGGTCGTCCCATCGTGGACTCCTTTCACCCCAAAGGGTATCTGTCCACAGAAAGGGGTCAACTCCAGTTCTCGGTCAAGCCAAATGCGAAAAGCCCGACTCCCCTACGGGTGGGAATCATATCGCGAGAACAGTGGCCAGACTCAAGCGCGGCTGGATCGGTGTCTACGTCACAACAAGTTTCTTTTCCCGTTCTGTCCAGGAAGAAATCATCGAGGACGCCTATCCCATCGTCCCGATTCACGGACATTGCCACCGAGGTGTTGGTAGCCGTGCAGGACGGAGGCTTCTCAAGCATCGAGGACTACCTGGAGAGTGTGGATGCGGCCTACGACGATCTCGTCAGGACTAGAATCCCCGAGGAAATCCTCCTCGAGCTCTGATCCATGATCTCCTAATTTCTCCAAATGAGGGGTCGGGTGGTAGCGGTGGTTTGAAGCCTACCACGAAGCTGGCTCTCCAGGTGGCTCGATGGTAGCCCATTCTGTTCGTAGCACGAGCTCTAAGGTGACTGCTCCGGGTCTGCTTTCCCAGCTGCGATGTCGAGTTGCCGCTCTAACTCGTCGCTCCTCTTTGCGGCCGCCGCTTCAGGAGATGCCGTCCAAGTCCCGACTGCCTCCACGAAACTTTCACTGCCAAGCGAGGGAGGAAGGAGCTCCTTGTCGTAATCGACCTGGATCATTAACGGAAATCTCACGGCCTGCCCGCTGACAATACCCTGTCCTGGCCCAAACCCAGGCAACATTCTGCTGTCAGCCTTTGACAGATTCTCCATCACTTTCTCGACAAAGCTCTGATCCCGAGGGTTGACCAACCTAAAAACCAGAAATGTATTGCACTGCGACAATGTCGTTTCGTCAAGCCGACTTGGCCGCTGACTGACTAACAGCAACCCGACTCCGAATTTCCGGCCCTCAGTTATAACCTTGCGTATGACCTCTACGGACGGCGTTTCGGCTTGGCCCTCGCCCCTCGAAGGAATGAAGTTATGTGCCTCTTCGATTACAACGAAGACCGGGGGGATGGTATTCTTCATTGACGCTCGATGGTCGAATAGATTCTTGAGAACGACGGCTACAATCGTTGATTGGGTTATATGGTCGTAGCCACCGAGGTATATCACACTAAGCTGTCCAGGGCGAGCGAACCCTCCAGGATCTGTGACTGGGTCTGGCATGGGTTCAAAGGGGAGCTCCAGTAGCTTGTTGTGTTCACGAAGACGTTTGTTGGAAGCTTCCATCGCGTCCAGGTGGCCCCGTACGAACTTAAGACCACGCATGATGGCTCTGATGGTGGCCTTACGCTGGCCTTTTTCGTCCTCCATATGTTTCAGTTCTTGCAGTAACCTCTCTATGAATCGGATCACTGGGATGCCGGTAGCGTCGAGCTTGATGCGCTCTAAGGCGTCATAGTACGTATCGCGTTGCGGGTCGGTGAACCCCTGCGTCATATTGGCTACGAGATAGCCGATTAGATCGCGATTTTCTTCTTTCACGGTTATGCTCGGATAGAATAACTTGACATCTGTTCCGGCCAAGAGATCCCGCCTGCTCCAGAATCCGAGATAGTCTCCGTGCGGGTCCATGATGACGGTCGGGTACTTGGAGTCGAGCAGCTCGCGGACAACCCGCCTCGCAGCGACCGTCTTCCCCCCGCCTGTCATGGCGAGAACGGCCATGTGCCTGGCGACGATTGGATTGGTTTTCACGCTGACTTCAACATCTCCACGACCCACCAGGTGCCCAAGTCGTATCCGGTGGGTCTTCTCGTCGCCAGTCAAGATGTTCTTCACAGTATCGGAAGGAGGGCGTCGTACATCAGATCCAGGGCTGACTGGATAGTTGAGCGGCCTGAGGTGAGCGATATCGGCGCCTGTGGTGCAGCCAAGGACTAGCACTTTGCCTTCGATCTGATCTCGACTGTAGGAGAGGACTGTATCCAGCAGTCCGACGCCCTCATCAGCAAGTTCCTGTCCTGCTTCCGCCGGGAGAAAAGGGTTGAAGCGTGCTAGTTCAACGATTCTTCCCCATACGATGACCTCGGTTGTATCGACGCCGCTGCCTTGAGGCACCTTCATAACGACACAGACCAAGTCACCGAGTTTGGCGGCAAAACTCTTGAGATAGAAGCGGAATTCCTGGGGTGATGTGTTCCCAACTACAGTGCCGATGAGGATGCCTGGAGCTTTCGTCATTGGAGGCCGCTCTAGTGGTTGGGGCGGTAGAAGAAGTCCCTCGGCGTGTGCGCGAGGAACTGCCTGATCTGCGTTACTACTAGGCTGTCGCCCGTCGCCAAGGCGCGCTTCAGGACCTCAGCGGATAAGCGAGTCGAAACGCCACGAGACAGCCAGTCGGGGATCTTGGCATACTTGTCGACGATATCCAGGCCAACTGGAAAGGCGTATCGAGGTAACAGTCGAGCAATATGGTACAATAGATCTGCCAACCGATCGAGGCTGTTGGCTGCGGCTTGGTTCATTTCGAGTCGAAACGGAAAGGTTGTATCGTTCGTCTTGAGGATACTGGCGTATGGTCGTGGATACTGTCTGACCACGGGTTGCCAGTGCTCTCGAGTTCGCCGGATTATGTTCTTGGGGATTTGAACGGGAGGAAGATACTCTCCTTCTTTCAAAACACAGCCAAATAGAAAATCATCAGACACCTCGTAGGCACGAAGCTCTGCTCTAAGACGGGAGGCATATTTTACCGTGATCGCGGCTTCGTCCACGAGGGCTTCTAACACAGCATTCGTGACCCAAGTGCCTGCCGTTCGCTCGACAACTCCAACAATCGGCGTCTTGGAAGTGAAGATTCGTGACAATACAAGCCCGTACACGGACATGAATTGATTCCACAGGGGATCCCCATTGGCTGCCTTCGGGATGTCTGTCAGGACGGCCGAAATATCCTCTTCGCGGATGCCACATGAGGCGAGGAATTTCTCCGAGAGGCAAGGTATGAAGTTGGGTTCACCCTCGTCGTACATCTGAAATTGGTTCACCAATGGCCCGTGGAGGAAGAGCCAGCTCAAATCAGGCTCATCCCGCATGTAGCGTAAGGCGCTTAACGGCTCTACGACATACCGTGTGGCCTCGAGTAGCCGCTTGCGATCGGTATCCTCTCCGTCCTTCCGGCCTCCGGGTGGATCTGATACCATATCGCCCACCACATATGGCCATAAGCGCCAATCTTCCCTCGTATGGAGGCTCTCCTCGCCCGGCGTAACTCTGTAGACTCCGACTCTAAGGGCAAGCGGCTCGCTACCCGGAAGGCCGGCGATCCTAGCGACGCCACCGTCTACGAAGGCCACCTTCTCACCCATGGCGGCCGCCCACACGCGTTGGTGATCACGGGACAGCCGACGAATGGTGAGCTGTGTGCAGGATCCGTCAGTGAGTAACTGCCTGAACTGGTCTGCGATCTGCTTAAGAACGATGGGGAACCGCATGTTCTTTTCGCTGCTGAGGGAGAGAACATGCGCGAAGAGCGGCGTTAGTATGTGCGGTGCGTCAAGGAACCGGTCGGTATGCACGGCGAAGAGTTCCGGGTCATCACCAACAATCCAGTCGTACACTATGTCCGTTAGGCGCTGAGTATCGACAAGGGTTGAGTCATGTGGGGGAAGGTCATATGCGCCTACTCGTAAGGTAGGGTCTATTACTTCGATATCCTCAAAGAAGCTGTCTTGAACAGCCACCAGCGTGCAGCGTGCTACAATATCGCTACCCTCCAGCCACAGAATCAGCCACTCCTTGTCCGTCAGGAACTCGGCGAGGTCGTCACTGAGCACCACGGACTTGAGGAACCACTGCTCCTTCAGCTGAACGAGAGACGCATCCGGGTCAAGCCGCTCCGATCCGTTGGGGTGACGATACTTAAGCGTAACGTGACAACCATCCGTTAGCTCGGGGTCAACGGAACCTAGCGGTAGTAGGTGCTGCCGCTCTACTCTTTTGCTGTAATGGGGATCAGCGTGGAGCCATTGGCGGGACATCGCAACGAAACAACGCCGGTTCATTCTCGGGGCCCATCTTTGCTAGCCTCCTCAAGCGCCCTTTTCACACGGTCTACGCAAGTTTCTGGAGTCGCTGCAATCTGGTGCTCCCATATCCTGAGAACATGCCAACCGCGACGACGAAGCAATCGAAAGTTGCGTAGGTCTCGCTGCCGAGTGTCCTGGATTTTCTTTCTCCATGGCGGAGATAGTTTGTTCTGCCATTGAGGGAGTCTGTAGCCGTGCCAAAAGTCGCCGTCGATGAAGACCACCACCTTAGCTCTCGTAAACACTACATCCGGTCTCCCAGGAAGATTGGAGACGTGCTTCCGAAACCTGAGCCCTTGCTGATGAAGCAAGGATCGAAGAGCCCGCTCGGGCGTGGTGTCTTGGCCCCGAACACGAGACATGCAGTAACTGCGCTGGGCTGGGGTGAGATTATCTGTCACCGTTGGGAGCCCCTACGTGTCGCAAGCGCTGAAAGCCCTTGCCATGACGGTGTCATTGTCGCCCGGGACATGAATTGCTGGCGGCCTGGCTGCAGAGTTGAAGTCTTGGTAAGTTTGCGGGCAGAGCGCCTGAAAGTCACAGGTCGCGCACTTCTCACGCTGAGGACGCATGGGGAAATCGTCATCGATGATCCTGGCGACCGCCCATTCGACGTTTGATAGAGCGTCCTGAAGAGCTGTATCGTGGACAGGTACGGCGACCCTTTGGTTATCTTTGAGCAGATGGACGGCCCCGGTACGAGCCGGTTCCCCCAACACGTCGATGGCGGCCCTTGCGTATAGTTGTACCTGGAGAGCCAGTTCGGTCCAATCGAGACGCTCGTTTACGGCTGGTTCATCCCCACCTTCAAGGGTCTTGAAGTCTACGACCGTCGCATCTGCGATGCCCCCAGCCTCGTCCATCTTTAGCATGAGGTCGATGGAACCTGTTATAACTGCATTCTCAACAGGGATCTCAAACCGGACCTCGACTTGCCTTAGCCTGGCGAAGTCAGAGGCGTACTCCTCTGCATAGTCACCGACAATTGTCTTTGCAGCTTCCTTGGCCCGTTCGTAGGGACCGGGGGTATTAATAGGATCATTACTTTCGGGTACATGTTTCAGGTGAAACACCTGTTCAGCAATATCAACTGCCTCATTTCTAACAGGGGCGCCGGTCGTTACCTCGTGCAACTTGCAGACGGCGGCATGTACCGTAGTGCCAAACCCGATGAGATCTGAAATCGGGGGGCTGAAGCCGAATACCTTTCGGAAAAGGTAGTCTCTCGGACAGCGCAAGTAATAGCGTACATCTGAGAAGCTCGTCGGAATCACTGTTTCGTCGAGACGCCGGCGACCAGCAACCCTAGATAACCCAGTCGGCAATGTGTTGGGGTCCGATGATATATCGGGGTGGGTCAAACGCCTCGTGAACCCAGATTGCTTACGGGGCTTCCTTCCCCCAGGCAGCCTCTCAGCCCCGGAAACATAGATGAAACGCTCAGCTCTTGTAACGGCGGTATAGAACAGTCGGGCTTCCTCTTCCGCGGTTGATTGGTATGCCCCCCGAGCGACCGCAGGTCCGATAAGGGCGCTTGGTAGAAGCCCTCTGTACGATTGTTTCCGTTTCGGGAATCTCTGGGCTTCCGCGTCAACAATAAAGACTACTGGGAACTCAAGGCCCTTCATCTTATGAACGGTCGATACTGTGATGGTGTCGGGCCGTTTGAGGGCGTCATACGTGCCGGCATCATAACCAGTCTCCGCTACATGGTTCAGGAAGTTGAGGATTTGGTTGAAGCGGGCGCTGGAATCAACACTAAGATATACCGCCTCAACATCCTGCATCATGCGGCTGAATGTACCGATGGCTTGCATAGTACCGCTGTCGAGGTGCTCAGTGGCAATGCGGAAGGCGCTCAGGAGGTCATGTACTAGTTGCTGAGGGTAGACTCGGACTCTAGGCCCGCCTCTAGGAGGATGTATGCGCCTTCCCCACTCCGCGACTACCTGAACAAAGCGATCAAAGGAGGCATGTGGGTAGGACGCGACGATACGCTGATGAAAGAAAGTCTCCACCGTATCCCTTCGCGGATTGCTTTCGCGAAGAAGCTCAAAGGCTTCCCGCAGAATCGCTACGTGTGCGCGGTCGAAGACACTACCCCCCGCCTCCAGGCTGTAGGGGATGTTCCTTGCCTCGAGGGCGGCAGTAAAAGCTGCGTGACGGGGCGACTGGTCCTGCTCTTTGGTGGCAGTGGATCGCATCAAGATGGCGAAGTCAGCTGGGGTAAGGCCTCGAGTGACGGCGGTTCCGCCGACAGTCTCTAGGTATTCCGTATCCAAAAGGTGTTGAATGCGTTCTGCAACCCACTCCGCTTCGGTTGCGCGGGTGTCGAACCACAAAGTCCGGTAGTCACGTGGGTCAACTGTCTGGAACGCGATTGGGCTCTTGACAAGTCGGGTTGGCCCCAACTCAGCAGCTGCAAATTCATCAGCCGTTCGCACTATTGGCTCTGTACTGCGAAAGTTGACATTCAAGGTGTGTGAAGCTGCACCGGCATACCTGTTCGCAAAGGTCAAGATATTTCCGACGTCGGCGCCACGCCACGCGTAGATTGCCTGGTCGTCATCTCCGACAACGAAGAGTGTTGACAAATATTGCCTTAGGCTATGAATCAGGCGTTCCTGCAATGGGTTCACGTCCTGATACTCGTCCACCATCAGGTGCCGTAATGCTGACACGGCGCTTATAGCTCCTTGGTGACCAGAGTCGAGTGCATCGACAACAAGTCTGATCATCAGCGTGAAATCAATGAACTGCTTGTCGTGCAGCATTCGGTCGAGTTCGCTCAGTACCCCGCCAAGAACAGCGTCAGAAGCCTGGACGTCCTCTAACTTGAGGGATTCCTCATTCATGGTGGACCACGCCTTGGCGACTTCGTCGATTACTTCGAAGTACCGGCCTAGCGCACGATCAGCCTTGAGGCGAGGAAGTCCTAGAGGGCCGTAGTTGGAAATCAAGAACAGCTTCAGGCGGTTGTCGTCCAGGACGTCAAACTGCCGGTAAGTCGCGTCCATGTCGCCTAGAACATTCTGGCAAAAGGCGTGAATAGTTCCCACGTACATGGCACCCAGTGTGAGGGTGGATTGCCCACTCGCTTCGAGTGCCGCCGCGACACGCAGCTTAATCGTATCAGCGGCCTTTTCAGTAAATGTGAATGCCACGATGCTGCCTGGCGCGCTTCCTTCTGCAACCAGCCTTGCTATCCTGTAGGCCAAAGTGCGCGATTTGCCGGACCCGGCACAGGCAAGGCAAAGCACGTCGGGTGTGGTGTCTAACGCCGCGGCGAATTGTTCATTAGTTAGATCACGTTTGAGTACGGCGGTTATGTCCCGTGCCACCTTCAACGCCCCTTGACCGTGGAGTGACCTCTGAGATGGGACCCGATGACGCGCCCATGATATCGCACGAACTCCGGAGGGAGAGCATTCCCAATCATCTCGGCAACTGGGTACTTACCTCTTGCTAGAGAGAAACGGTAACTCTCGGGGAATGACTGAAGGAGTGCGGCCTCACGGAGTGTGATGGCCCGATTCTGGCTGGGATGCAGAAAGCGGCCCTTCGACGGGTTAATGCATCCGCTTGTTATGGTGGGGGACACGGTGTCCCAAGACATCCTTCCATAGACGTCCTTGAAGCCGTCGCTGTCCTGATGGCATTTCAGTTGTTTGGCGGGGGGAAGGTCGGTCCGACTACCCCCGTTCTTGGGAATCATGTTGATGAGGGCTTGTACTTTTTCGCTCCTTCGAGCGGGTAGAGAGTGCAGAATATCATCGCTCTTTTTAGGGTGGGGTAGAGCAGCAATCGCGTCCTTGACTGTCCTTCTCACAGAGGTAGGCTGCGGAAGTCCGATTGGGCCGAGTCGACTTCCCATCAGGATAAGCCGTCTGCGCCTTTGCGGTACTCCATATTCGGCAGCGTTGCGAACTTCGAAGCTGCACTGGTATCCCAGTTCAGCAAGCGCTTTCAGGAGTTTCTTGAAACGCCAGTGGCGGACCAGCCCAGGTACGTTCTCTAGCAAGATTGTCTTCGGCTTCAATCCGTCTACCAGCCGTAGAAACTCAAAGACAAGGGCGTTACGCCTATCCCGCATCGCCACGGTACCGTTCCGTGTTTTCATTCGCGAGAACCCTTGACAAGGCGGGCAGCCTGCAAGAAGGTCCAGTTCGCTATGTCCGATACCGAGGGCCGATTTGATGCGGCTGGCCTTCAGTTCACTGACGTCTAAGTTCCATAAGTGCGTTCTTGGATGATTCAGTGTGTAGGTTGCTGCAGCAATGGAATCGACTTCGACCGCACCAACCACGCTGAAGTTGGCCTTCTTAAGCCCCAGGCTAAGACCTCCACAACCGGAGAACAGGTCAATTGCCTTCGGGCGGGGATGGGACATAGGGGTCTCCGCGATGGCCGGACGGTTTCAGCAATGGCCTCGTATCTCGTATTGATACACACATTTTACTCAGATTCCAGGTCGTTGGTATAGCGCAGGTTATTGCTCAGCACGAGGGGTTGAGTTTAGGTCGACTGGTGGTTCTGTGGGACGGGCCAGCTGCCGGCCTTCGCGGAATCCCTGCCTGCACTCACTCCGTCGAGCCTCCATCGTCTCAGCGGGAATTCACGCTAGGTAGAGCGGTGCGCCAAGGAGCGGCCCGTGGTGGCCAATTGGTGTCACACCCCCCTGGGATGTCTCGGCCGATTACAGGCTTGAGCCCAGAACTCCTTCCTGGGTCTTCCCTCAGCACCGTGGGGCCGATACAACGGCTCGTTAGGCTCGTCCTTACGAATCGTCGTTCTCGGGATTACCGCTCGTTCGCCTAGACTCTCAGGCTGGCTCTCCACTTGGGATCCTTCTCGGAGTTTTTCCGGAATGACTCCAAGCGAAATCTGGGGGAATGCCAAGAGAAAAGACGGCAATAATGTCACCGGCCTCTTCCGAGAGGCTGAAGACCGCTGGCAGGCCGGTGACATGATGTTCCAATGTGCACCTGGGAAAGCCGAGGGCTCAGCAGCTTCAATGGTGGCCAGGGTTGTAGAATTTCCTACAGTTTAGTGTTTTCTACACCATGGCCTACCCAGCACCCGAACCAAGGATCAAGTGGGATCCTCCCGGCCCCTGGCAGGGCGTGACCATCGAACGATGCATCGAGGGCACCTGGTACGCCTGGAAGTTCCCCCACAATGGCCTGGTCTCTCAGGCCGTAGCTGCCGAACTCCTGGGCGTCAGCTTGATGACGGTCAACACCTGGGTCCGCGCCACAGATCTGCGGCATATCAAGGTGCCGGGCCAGCCATCCGCCATCCCGCTCAAGGAGATCAAGCGCGTCATGCGGGAGAGGGCCCGGGCCGGGCGGTAACCTCGGGCGCATGCCATGGGATCTCCCTATCAGCCCGATCTGAGCCTGCCCCGGGGCGCACCGCAATGGCTGGCGGTCTTCGTGGCCGAGGCACTGGCCGAGAATGAGACCCTGGCCCATAACGGGGCCAGCCAGGCCCTGGCTGCCCGGAAAGCCCTGCTGGAGGGGCTCCTTGATGCCCTCCGGCACTTCCTCGACGACGAAGTCACGGTCGAAGAAGCCGCCACCATCACCGGCCGACACCCCGAGACCATCCGCCGAGCGCTCCGGAGCGGAGACCTCCCTGACAGGCGGCAGAATCCACGTGGCCATTACCGGGTCCGCCGCAGCGACCTGGCCTTGTTTGCCAGCCCCGATCCCCAGCCGTATGATGCCAGAGCCGATGCCCAGGACATCGCCCAATTGAAACGGAGCAGGTAATGCCGAAACTGTGGACGAAGTCGATCGGCGAACGCGGCAACCGGGTCCGGCTATACGAGCCTCGGCCCGGCTCTAACCTCATGCGGTCGGTCTACATCGACGGAAAGGAGAATCGTAAAAGCCTGGGCCACAAGGACCGGAAGCGGGCCATGCGTGAGGCCCACGCCTTCCTGGCCCAACTCGGCGCGGAGCGGCAAGCCGAAGAACGGAGCAGCCTGACCCTCGGATCCCTATTCGCGCTGTACCAGCGGAGCCCGGCCAATCAGGGCAAGGACCCCAAGGTGCGGCTCGACGACGAAGGCCGTTCACCGCCGACTCTTGGGCTTCTTTGGCGCAGAGTTGGACGTCCAGCTGCTGGGGCCATCCGATGTGGCTCGCTACGTCAAAGCCAGGCGCAGCGGGCACTACGGGGCTGGAAAACAGAGGCCGGTGCGGGACGGCACCATCCGCCGCGACCTGGTGCTGCTCAAGGCGGCGCTCAACTGGGCCACGGTAGAGCGAGACCGGACGGGCCAGCGTCTCCTGCGGGAGAACCCGCTCCAGGGAGTGGAGCTCCCGCGGGAAAAGAACCCCAGGCGGCCAGTCGTCACGGACGGGGAGTTCCAGGCCCTGCTGGACGTGGCGCCCCAGGCCCATCGGTTGTTGTACCTGGCCCTGGTGGTTGCCGAGGGTACCGGACGGCGGCTGGGATCGTGGCGCAAGCTCCGGTGGGACGATGTCGACTTCGATGTGGTGCCATTCGGCGCGATCCGGTGGCGGGCCGAGAACGACAAGAAGGGCTACGAGCAGGTGGTCCCCATGTCGGCCGAGGTGCGACGAGCATTGCTCGAGGCTCGGCAGGACCAAAGAGCCATCGGAGGCTGGGTGTTCCCGTCGCCCACCAAGCCACGGGAGGTGTGCCCCCAGTTCTTCCTGGACGAGTGGCTCCGAGACGCCTACCGGCTGGCCGAGATCGAGAAGCAGCACGGCAGTCTGTGGCACGCCTTCCGGCGCAAGTGGGCCACCGAACGGAAGGGCTACCCGGTGGGTGACGTGGCGGCCGCCGGAGGCTGGCGGGACAAGCAGACCCTTCTCGACTCGTACCAGCAGGTGGACGCGGAGACCATTCGGGAAGTGGTCCTCAACCCAACCATGCGTTTGGCCCGGTGAGGCAGAATGCAACTCACAACAGAACTCACAACAGCGCCGGTCAAGATCCCCTTTGGAGGGGTGGGGAGGATCGAGCCGCCGCGCCGGCTCCGCCAGCGCCAGGCCTGATCCCAGGCGGGGCAATGCAAAAGGCCGGCTTCCGCCGGCCTTGCATTGCCCCGCCTGGGATCGAACCAGGACTCTTCTGATCCAGAGTCAGACGTGTTGCCAGTTACACC
>Ga0114931_10010140_pt1 | contig 11236 bp, 12 predicted proteins | sample 2SBtaG_FD_89579 | JGI IMG/M metagenome (GOLD analysis project Ga0114931, IMG submission 89579) | Deep subsurface microbial communities from Kolumbo volcano to uncover new lineages of life (NeLLi) - 2SBTROV14_V59a metaG | ecosystem: Environmental > Aquatic > Marine > Volcanic | place: Kolumbo...
AGAGTTCCTGATCCGCTGGATCCACTTCTTGTCGGGCGTCACGTGGATCGGGGTCCTCTACTACTTCAACTTCATCCAGACGCCCTTCTTCGGCACCGAGCTCGGTGGCCAGGCCAAGGGTCCGATGACGCGAGGCCTGGTGCCGAACGCACTGTGGTGGTTCCGCTGGGGCGCCATGTTCACGTTCCTGTCGGGCCTGACCATTTTGCTGATGAAGCTCGGTCACGGGATCGGGCTCGGCGACGGCTACATGACGCGCATCCTGACGGGTGCCCTGATGGGCACGCTGATGTGGGCGAACGTGTGGTTCGTCATCTGGCCGGCCCAGCAGGTCGTGATCAAGTCGGCCGAACTCGTCGCGGCGGGCAAGGAGCCGCTGCCCGAGGCCGCTGCGCGCGGCGGCAAGGCCGGCATGGCCTCGCGCACGAACACGCTCTTCTCGATCCCGATGCTCTTCTACATGGGGTCGGCGAGCCATCTGCTGTCGTTCAACAACGGCCACAACGACGGTGTCTACTGGCTGGTCGCGATCGTGTTGATCGGGCTCGTCGAACTCAACGGCCTGATCGGGCCCGGCAAGCCGTCGCAGAAGCCGCTGACCTCGGTGTCGGGAACGATCCACGCCGGGCTGGCGCTGACTGCGCTGCTGTGGCTGGCGGGTGTGGTGCTCAACAGCTGAGCCCCGGCAGTGGCTGCCGGGTGGTCGCCGACCCGGCCGGCGATGCAACGAAGGGGCCCCGCGACGCCATGGCGTCGCGGGGCCCCGTGCTTTGCGGCGTGCGCCGCGCTCGTGTCTTCGGGCGCTCCGCTACGGCCCGGCCGACCCGGCCGTGCGACTGGCGTCGAGGAAGGCCGTGAGCGCGTCGATGTCGGGGGCGAGGTGCGGCAGCGGGATCATCAGCCGCGTGTCGCGCTTCGGCGTATAGCCGGGCGGATACTCGGCGCGCAGGACGCGCGCCTCGACGAGCGCGCGCGACGAGCCGGCGATGGCCGGGCCGAGGCCGCCGTCGACGTTCGGGTCGCGCGCATGGCAGGCGATGCAGTTGATCATGTAGACGCGACGTCCGCGCTCGATGAGCGCGTCGCGACTCGGGGGCGCCGCGGCGTCGCCAGAGCTCGCGGCTGCGCCGTCCTCCGCGGAGGTGCCAGGCGCGGCCGCGCCCTGCCCACTCGCGCTGCCGCTCGTGCGCTCGCCGCAGCCGGCGGCGAGCGCACCGAGCGCGAGTGCCGCGAGGCCTCCGGCCACCGCGCCGCGCAGGTGCCTGCTGTTGCGAACCCTTGCGCCTGCCCTCATCCGTCGCTCCGCTTCGCATCTGTACTGTCGCCGCGGCGGCCGCAGCCGGGGCGCGCCGAACCGTAGCAGCGGCGGCGGGCCGGGCGCGCGCGCCGGCCCTACCCTGCGGGTTTCGCAGGCCCGGCGGCCACCCGGTGCGCCGGGGGACCCGCCCTGCGCGCGAGGTGGCGATGGCCGACGGATGCGACGCCCGCAGCGGGCCGGAACGCTGGCGCACCCGCGCGAACGGGCTGACGGCGCTGCGTCTGGTCGCCGCACCGGCCTGCGCGCTGGCGATCCTCGTTCGCGCCGACATCGCGGCGCTCGCGCTCTTCGCCTTCGCCGTGCTGACCGATCTCGCCGACGGTCGCGTCGCGAGGCGCTACGGCGAGACCTCTGCGCTCGGAGGCTTCCTCGACCATGCCACCGATGCGCTCTTCGTTTCGCTTGCAACCCTTGCGCTCGCGCTGCGCGCACAGACGCCGCTGCTGCTGCCCGCGCTGATCATGGCTGCCTTCGTGCAGTATGCGCTCGACTCGCGCGCGCTCGCGTTACGAGCGCCGCCGCGGCCGCTGCGCGCGAGCGCGCTCGGCCGCTGGAACGGCATCGCCTACTTCGTCCTGGTCGGCATTCCCGTCGTGCGGGACGGGCTTTCACTCGGGTGGCCGCCGGACATTCTCGTGACGTGGGTCGGCCGCGCACTCGTCGTGACGACCGGGCTGTCGATGCTCGACCGCTTCCGCTCGCGCCGCCCGCCGGGCCGCGAACCGACGCGCTGAGAACGGACCGGGGCGCGCCGATCGCTTCCTTCGACGTGCATCGCGAGGACGACCTCTCGCGCTCCGAAATCTGCGACTTGCCCGGTTCGGGGCAGATTGGCGCGACCGCGCGCCGAAGCGACACGCTCAAGTCATTTGCGTGACCCGGCGCCTCAGTGAAAGGCCCCCGGTCATGCAAGCGATCGTCATTGTGCGGCCCGAAGTGATTGACGCGGTTCACACGTCCTGTGCAGTATCCAGCTCGCGTGGGAGCTTTGGTGGACGCACGAGTCGACGTCGACGACGGGAGGATCGCCGTGCGGGTGTGCGCAGCGCGCAGGAGGCCGGGCCTGCGGAAGGGGCTGGCGCTGGTCGTGGCATGCAGCGCGGCCACGCTTGCGATTCCCGCCGCCGCAGACCTCGCCAGCTTGATGGCGCGCAAGCCGCCGCCGGCCTTCTCCGCGCCGTCCCACGCGCCGACACCGCAGGATGTCGAGAAGGGCCGGGAGCTCTACCAGGAGCGCTGCAGTCTCTGCCACGGGGCCGACGGCAAGGGGCACGGGCCCGCGAGCCGCGGGATGCGCCCGCGGCCGATCGCGCTGAACGACCTCGAACACATGGGCCGCGTCAGCGATGCGCAGCTGTTCTGGGCGATCCACCAGGGCAGCCCCGGTTCTGCGATGCCCGCGTGGGCGAGCACGATGGCCGACCAGGACATCTGGAACGTCGTGGCATTCATTCGTTCGCTCAGCGTTCCGGCCGATGCGGGAACACCGGGTTCCGGGGAGAAGAGCGACGTGCCGACGAACGACATGCAAGACAGTGGGCCTGATGCCGTGCAGGCCACGAAGGGAGGGGACGAGAAGTGATGCGATCTCTCGAAGCAGGCAGACGACACCTGGGAGTCTGGGCCCTGATGGCGCTGTTGGTGCCGTTGTCTGCGGAGGCGGTTCCGCAGTTCGCGCGCAAGGAGGGCCGCGACTGTACGACCTGTCACGTCGCCTACCCCAAGCTCAACGAGACGGGGCACATCTACAAGATGAACGGCTACCGCTTCCCGGGCACGAAGGGAACCAACATCTGGGAGCAGAAGTTCGTTCCGCTCAGCATGGTGGCCGAGATCGAGGCTTTCATCGACCAGACGAAGCCCATCAGTGGGAAGAACAACACCGTCGGTCCGGACGCGAAGATCGACGAGATCGAGATCATGGGCGCTGGCACGCTCGGAGACCGGGTGGCGTTCTTCGCGGAGCTCGAGTTCGAGGGAAGCCCCGGCTTCGGAGACATCGATGTGGGCATGGGGCCGGTCTGGGGCCAGCTCAACGACCTCTACGGCCCGCAGGGTGCACTCAACGCGCGCGTCGGCCAGTTCGACGTCGACCTGCCCTTCTTCGCGCAGGGGCGTCGCGTCGTCCGCAACGGATATCTGATGTTCGACAAGCTCGGGTACCTCGACACGCAGTTCGGTCTCGAGTTGAACGGCCAGCTGCTCTCGGACGAGGAAGAGGGCGGCCATACGCACCGCTATGGCGCAGGGGTCATCCGGACGGACGTCAAGGGGGACAACAACAAGTTCACCCGCGGCTACGGCTGGTACAGCAAGACGATCGATGACCGCACGCACATCGGCACGATGGTCATGGGGGGCCGCGACAACGACGGCACCCGGAACTTCGAGGCCGTCGGCGTGCTGGTCGCCGGCCAGACGGAGTGCGACCACTGGATCCTCACTGCCGCCTACGCCTTCGACTTCCAGGACTTCCGCATGTCGGCCGGCGGGAACATGAAGTTCCACAACGCGCTGGTAGAGGCGCTGTGGCTCCCGACCGACCGATGGGTGTTCGGAGGGCGGATCGACTGGCTCATCGAGACCGAGCGACGCAGGAAGAAGGACTGGGGTCTGCGCGGCTCGGTGCTGGGCCGGTACAACGTCGTCGCCAACGTCTGGCTCGGCGCGGAGTACCGCATCGAGGACGGCGGCACCGACAGCCCGGTGACGGCCGCAGACACCACGCACAAGGGTCGGCTGTTCGCGTTCCTCGCCTTCTAGCGTCCGCCCGCCTCTTCGCCGACGGGCGGGGCCCAGGCCCCGCCCGTCGCAGCTTCGCGCCCCGCCGCCGCGCCCGCGTCCGACCGGGCCCGTCAGCGAGCCCTTCGCGGTTCCTGCGCGTGACCGGCGTCACACTCGGCGACGCTGTACTCCCCGACGAGCATCGCACGCACACTGCGGATGCGCGGGGAGGAATACGATGCGAGACGGTCGGACGAAGCGCGTGGGATCGGCGGGCGCGATGGACGCGTTGCGCTTTCTCGAGCGCAACCGCGCGAGTCTGACGATCCTGCGCGGCCCGGCGGTCGGCCACGAGGTCGAGCTGCGCGAGGCCCGCATCCTGATCGGGCGCGCCGCCAGCGCCCGCCTGCGTCTCGACGAGGGATCGGTGTCGCACGAGCACGCCGCCCTGGAGCTCGGCGCGACGGGCTTCGGCATTCGCGATCTCGACAGCACCAACGGCGTCCGCGTCAACGGCGGCAGTGTCGACGTGGCAGAGCTCGCGCACGGCGATCGCATCTCGATCGGCGCGTGCGAACTGCAGTACGTCGTCGAGCGGCGCAGCGACGACGCGCCGAGCTGGCAGCTCGATGACCTCGAGGCCTAGCTCGCCCGGAGCGTGCGTCCGGCCCGGCGTCGAATGAGCAGCGCCAACGCGGCGGGCCGCAGGCTGGCGGGCTTCGTCGTCGAGGGCGAGATCGGCCGCGGCGGGATGGGTGTCGTGCTGCTGGCGCGTCAGGAGTCGCTGGGCCGTCCGGCCGTGCTCAAACGCATCCGCAGCGACCTGGCCGAGCACCCTGAGCTGCTCGCGCGCTTCGAGCGCGAAGCCCGCGCGGCGGCTGCCCTCCACCACCCCAACGTCGTCGCCGTCTACGAGCTGTTCTCGCACCGCGGGGCGCACTACATCGCGCAGGAATACGTGGACGGGGTCGACCTCGCGAGCGCGCTGGTGGTGGAAGGGCCGCTGCCCTGGCGCGTTGCCGCGTGCATCGGGCTCGAGGTCGCGCGCGGGCTCGAGGCGGTGCACGCGCGCGGCACGCTGCACCGCGACCTCAAGCCGGCCAACCTGCTGCTCGGTCGGCGCGGCGAGGTCAAGATCGGCGACTTCGGTCTGGCACTCGACACCGGCGCGGCATCGTTGACGCGTCCGGGCGTCGTGCTCGGGACGCCCGCCTACATGGCCCCCGAGCAGTTGCGCTGCGATCGGGTCGACGGGCGCGCAGACCTGTTCGCATTCGGTTGCGTGCTCTACGAGATGCTCACGGGCGCCTCTCCCTACGCCGCCGAGCAAGCCCGGGAGCCCAGCGGGACCGCGGTGCCCGGCCCCACGATTGCCGAGCGCATGCAGCAGGAGCGCTACACGCCGCCGCGCCGGCTGCGTCGCGACATCCCGCGACCGCTCGCCCGGCTCGTGAAGTCGTGTCTGCGCGCGCGCCCGGGGCGGCGCATCGCCTCGGCGGGGGCACTGCGGCGCGAGCTCGAGCGGATCGTCGGGCTCGTCTCGCCCGAGGAGCTGCGCGCCGAGCTCGCCGGCTGGCTGTGGGAGCGGGGAGTCTTCGCGCCGCGTCCGGACGAGACGCTCGTGATGGTGCCCGCCGGCGGCGTCGCCCGCCGGCGGCGCTGGCCCGCCGCGGCGGCGGTCGCTCTCGCGATGGCAGGTCTGGCGCTGACGCTCGCCTGGCCGGACGTGGCGACTCGCGCACACCGGCTGCGCGATGCCGTCGCCCTGAGCGCGTCGCCGCACTGAGCCGGGCCCAGGCACTCGAAGCGCGCGGCACGCGTGCTACCAAGGATGGCGGGAGGTCGCCGCGGTGCCGATGAAACGGGAAGAGCTTCGAGGTGCGTTGCGCGCGCTTCGCGACGAGCTGCGCGCCGCAGAGTCGACACCCGAGGTCGAGGAGCTGCGGCCCCGGATCGAGGAGCTGCACGACCAGCTCGAAGAGGCGTCCGAGCACCCGGACGAATCCTTCGGTGCGCGCCTGCGCGAGGCGCTCGATCGCTTCGAGACGCGGCACGCGCGGCTGACCCTTCTGGTCGGAAGGGTCGCCGAATCGCTCGCCGAGATGGGTCTCTGAGGCGAGCGGCCGGCGCCGCGGCCGCTAGGGCGCCTCGCCGGTCGCGTCATCGACGGCTGTCGGATCCGGCGCTGCGAACAGTTCGCGCTGCGCGCGTCCCAGGAAGAGCAGTCCGATCGCGGCGTTGAAGAAGATGAAGAAGTTGTGCTGGACCAGACCGAACGCCCCCATGCGGCCGGGGTCCTGTTCCGGGAAGAGGACCACCCACAGGGTGATCGCCACCGAGCGCATCGGCCCCGGCGTTGCGGCACCGAAGAAGATCACCGGCAGGTAGCCCAGCATCGTCGCCACGCCGACATCGACACCGAAGAGGCCGAGCGCGAAGGTGTAGACGAAGATCGCGGCGATCATGGCCGGCGAGCGCAGTGCGATGATCGCCGGGTAGTGGTACCAGCGCGCCTTCCGGAAGGCGCTGAGCACCGGCCGCTCGCGCAGCGCCCTGCCCGCTGGAATCGCCCCGCTGAAGAAGAGGTTCAGCAGCAGATAGAAGCCGAACACGCCCAGCGCGACCCACGGGATCGCAGCAAATTCGGGCGGGAGGTCGTCGCCGGCGATCGTCCAGCCCACCACTGCCCACGACGTCAGGTAGAAGAGCTCGCACACCATGATGAAGAGCATGCTCGAACCGAGTTCCCAGCCGGGCACGCGGTGACGGCGGTAGAGGTAGATGCCCATCGCTCCCTTGCCGACCTGCTCGTTGATGATCGACAGGATGTAGGAGCTGCCGCGGACGGGCAGGATGTCGACATAGCGGACGCGCGTGTTGAACCAGTTGATCACGCGCCACACGACGGCCGAATCAACGAGAAAGAAGAAGAACGAGTACGGTGCCATCAGCAGCAGCCACTGGCCCCAGTCGACGCCGGAAAAAGCATGCGCGAGGTAGGCGGCGACCGACATCCCCTGCGCCGCAGCGGGCCCGCGCATGCGCGAGTAGAGGTAGGCAAAGCAGGCGATCGTGATCAGCCACGGCGCGACCTGCTTCAGGACACCTCGCCGCGCCGGCGTCGGCGTCGCGCCCGGCGGGCCGACCGGGGCCGCACGCTGCGCTTCTCCTTCGGGGTCGGGGTCGGTCATCGGGGTGTCACTCCTGTGCGGTCGTCGTGGCTCGCAGACAGTAGGCGAGCGTGTCGTCGAGCGGAGTCAGGTCGAGGCCGAGGTGGGCGCAGGCGGGTGCGGGATCGACCCGGTCGTCGCGTTGAAGCACGTCGAGCATGGCAGGTGTGATCGGCGGGTCCGGCAGCAGTGCAGCCGTGGTCGCAACGAGCGCGCGCGCGAGCCCGAGGGGAAGCGGCACGATGCGCGGCGGCGGCCTCCCGAGCGCGGCCGCTGCGCGCGCGACGAGTTCGCGGTGGGGCAGGCATTCGGGCCCGGCGAGGTCGAAGGCGTGGTCGCCCGCCCCTTCGTCGCGACTCGCGGCGACGAGTGCCTGCACGACGTCGCGCACGTCGATCGGTTGCTGCAGCGTGCGGCCGCCACCGATCAGCAGGCTGGGCGAACGGCCCGCCTCGCGCCGCAGGGCCGCGCTCGCGTGGTCACCGGGGCCGAGCACCATCGGTACGCGCAGGACGGTCGCGGGGACCGGTCCCTCGAGCAGGATCTGCTCCGCGCGTCCCTTCGACGCGAGGCAGGCGTTGGCCGCGTCCGGCGCGGAGCCGACGATGCTCGCGTACACGATCCGCGAAACGCCCGCGTGTGCAGCGGCGCGCGCGAGGACGCTGCAGCTGCCCTCGTGGGCGTCGAGGTAGCGCGCCCTGCGGCCCTCGCGGAGGATGCCGACGAGGTGGATGACGACGTCACAGCCCTCGGCGGCGCGTTGCATGCTGTCGACGTCGCTGTAGTCGACGAGCACGACCTCGGGTCGCAGCGCTTCGGGAAGCGACGCGACGCGCGTGGCGGCCGCCGGAGAGCGGACCGCAGCGCGGAGTTCGAGTGACGCGCTGCTCCCGGCGGCGCGCCGCAGGAGCGCGCCGCCGAGGTTGCCGTTCGCGCCCGTGACGAGCACCCGCGTCATCGGCTGCATGCTAACTCAGTCTGCATCGTGCACTCGGGAGGCCAGCGTCGCTCGCGCGTGCGTAGCGCGTTGGACCACCAGCGCGGCAAGGCCTATCGCGGCGCACCACAGCGCCAGCGACGTCATCGCCAGGTGCACGTCGAAGGCGTCGCTGATCGTGCCCGTCAGCCACGGCAGCGCGAAGCCACCGAGCGAGCCGAGGCCGGCGACGAGCCCGGTCGCGGTGCCGACGGCTTCGGGTACGGCGCGGCCCGCGAGCGAGATCATGACCGGGAAGACACCGGCGAGGACGAGGCCGATCGCGCCCATCCAGAGCTCGACGGGCGAGAGTGCCGCGCCGATCGTCACCGCCACGAGCGCGCTCGCTGCGATGCCCTCGACCGCGAGCGTCCGCGCACCGACGCCATCGCGCGGTAGCAACAGCAGCAGGCGCCCCGCCAGGATGCCGGCCCAGAAGGCGGTGATCGCGCTCTGCCCGCGCGCCTCGTCGAGCCCGAGCACCGCTTCGACGTAGGGGTGCGCGAACAGCGTCAGGACCGCCTCCGTCCCGACGTAGGCGACCGCGACGACGCAGAGCGCGATGAACGACGGCGTCCGCAGTGCGCTCCAGGGTGTCTCGTGTGGCGCGCCGACCAGCACGGCGCGCGGCGGCGGCAGTGGCACGAAGAATGCCCACAGCGCAACGCCCAGGTAGGCGACGCCCGTCATCCGGAAGATCCAGACCCAGTGCATCGAACCGCCGGCGAGCGTGACCAGTGCCGGTGTCGCGACGGCGCCGATGGTGACGGCGGCGTGCAGAAACGTCATCGGCCGGACGCTGCGTTCGCGCCACGTCTGTACGGTCACGGCGTTGAGCAGCGTGTCGTAGACGCCGGCGCCCGCGCCCACGGCCGCGATGTGCGCCATCGCCCGCGAACTGCTCATGTGCTCGCCGACGCCGAGCAGGCTCGCCGCTGCGATCAGTGTCGCGGCCAGCAGCAGCGGACGGCGCGGCAGGCGGTCGACGAGCGGGCCGGCGACGAGCACGCCCAGGCCGATCCCGCCCGAGAGCGATGCGCCGAGCAGGCCGAAGCCGCTGTGGTCGAGGCCGAGCGACGCGACGATGCCGTCGTGGCAGGCACCGGGCAGCACGAGCACGACGCCGAAGAGCAGGAACGCGGCCGTACCGACCGGAAGGAAGGAGTGCACGCGTCGCGGCTACATGTTCAGCGCGAGTCGCGCTGCCTCGCTCATCAGGTCGGGGCTCCACGGCGGGTCCCAGACGAGGTCCAGCGTCACGTCGCGCACGCCGGGAACACTGCGTACCTTGGCCTCGACCTCGGGCGGAAGTGTCTCGGCGACGGGACACATCGGGGACGTGAGCGTCATCTGCACCGTGACGTTGCCGTCGTCGTGCACGTCGACGTCGTAGATCAGGCCGAGCTCGTAGATGTCGACCGGGATCTCGGGGTCGTAACAGGTCTTGATCATCTCGATGATCGCGTCGCGCAGTGCGCGTGCGTCGAACTCGGGCGCCGTCGGCGGCGAAGCGGCGCTCGTCGCTTCCGCTGTCTCCGCGGCGAGCGTGGGGTCGGAAGGCGTCTGTTCACTCATGACCTCGGGCTCCTCACTCGGTTCTTGCGGGCTCCTGCTGTCCCTCTATGGCGGCATCCAGTGTGTGCCAGGCGAGGGTCGCGCACTTGACGCGCATCGGGAACTCGCGCACGCCGGAGAACACGGCGAGCTTTCCGAGCGCGCTGCCGTCGACCGGTGCGTCAGCCGGCGCCGTCACGAGCGCGTGGAAGCGTTCGAAGGCGTCCTTCACCTCATCGACCGTCTTGCCCTTGACGAACTCGGTCATCAACGAGGCGGAAGCCGTCGAGATCGCGCAGCCTTCGCCCTCGAAGCGCACGTCCTCGATGCGATCGGAGTCGTCGAGGCGCAGGCACACCGTGAGCTTGTCGCCACACAGCGGGTTGTGTCCGTCGGCACAGCGATCCGCACCCTCGAGCGGGCCGAAGTTCCTTGGCGATTTGTTGTGGTCGAGGATTGTCGTCTGATACAGGTCGCGCAGCTCGTCCATCACGTGAACAGCTCCCGCACTCCGCGGAGCGCTTCGACGAGCACGTCGACCTCGTTGCGCGTGTTGTAGATCGAAAATGAGGCGCGCACGGTGGCCGCCACGCCGTAGCGTTCCATCACCGGCTGCGCGCAGTGGTGGCCCGTGCGCACCGCGATGCCGCGCTGGTCGAGGATGGTGCCGATGTCGTGCGGGTGTGCGGCGTCGAGGACGAAGGAGATCACGGCCGCCTTGTGCGGTGCGCTACCGATGATCCGCAGGCCTTCGACCTCGGCCAGCGCTTCGTTCGCATAGATGAGCAGGTCGTGTTCGTGCGCCGCAATGGCATCGTAGCCGAGCGCCTCGACGTACTCGATCGCTGCGCCGAGCCCGACGACGCCGACGATGTCGGGCGTTCCGGCCTCGAACTTGTGCGGTACCGGCGCCCAGGTCGTGCCCTCGAAACGCACGCTCTCGATCATGTCGCCTCCGCCCTGGTAGGGCGGCATCGCCTCGAGCAGCGCCTGCTTGCCGTAGAGCACCCCGACGCCGGTGGGGCCGAAGAGCTTGTGCGCCGTGAACACGTAGAAGTCCGCATCGAGCGCGCGCACGTCGACGGCCATGTGCGGAACGGCCTGTGCACCGTCGACGACCACGACGGCGCCGTGGGCGTGTGCCAGCGAGACGATCTCGGCCACGGGGTTGATGGTGCCGAGTGCGTTCGAGACGTGGCCGACCGCGACGATGCGCGTGCGCGGGCCGAGTAGCGCCTCGAGCGCGTCGAGTTCGAGCACGCCGCGGTCGTCGATCGGCGCCACTCGCAGTCGCGCTCCCGTCTGCTCGCAGACGATCTGCCAGGGCACGATGTTCGCGTGGTGCTCCATCCGGGTGACGACGACTTCGTCGCCCTCGCGCAGTGTCGGCCGCGCATGGCTCTGCGCCACGAGGTTGATGCCCTCGGTGGCGTTGCGTGTGAAGACGATCTCGCTGGCAGCGCCGGCGCCGAGCAGTGCCGCCGTGCGGGCGCG